>ODAK010002322.1_pt1 | contig 20027 bp, 19 predicted proteins | sample 1539591 | NCBI WGS metagenome assembly ODAK01 (sample SAMEA3539303, study PRJEB22396) | soil metagenome | biome: tundra; feature: field; material: soil | place: USA | collected 2010-05 | depth 0.15 m | reverse complement strand
CAGAATCAGCAGGAATCCGTTCAGGCTGAGCACCACCGGCGCCGTAAACACGGGAACGAGCCATCCCGACAACAGATTCCCCATGGGCATGCCGCCGCGGAATGCGAAGTTGTACACGCTCATCACGCGCCCGCGCATTTCATTCGTGGTAATCAACTGCACCATCGAATTCACTGTGGCAAAAACCGCCATCATGGATGCGCCCACCAGCACCAGGAAGGCCTCGCTCACCGGCAGCGACTTCGAAAGGGCAAACCCGGAAATCCCCGCGCCCAGGCAGATGAGCGCGCCGAGAGCGACGTGCCCCTTTTTTCTTATATTGCCCGCGCTCGCAATGGTCAGCGAGCCGCAAATCGAACCGAGTCCCATGAGCGCGAGGAGATTGCCGTAGGTTTCCGGACCGCGATGGAAGATGTCCTTCACGAATACGGGAAGGTAGGTGCGCATGGGCATGCTCAAAAAGGTCATGCAGAAAGCCAGCACAATCAGCGCTTCCATCGAACTCTGCTTCCGAGTGAACTGAATGCCCTGCTTCAGACTGGCGAACATCGACTCCGTGGTCTTCAGCGGCAGGAAGCGGGCGGTGATGATCGACAGCGACACGATGGGTGCCAGGAAGGAAAGCGCGTTCAACCCGAAGCACCACTTCTCTCCCAGCCTTGCCAAGGCCTGCCCGGCGAGTGCCGGCCCGACCATGACCGCCACGTTGAACTGGATCGAATTCAGGGCGATGGCGTTCGGCATGTCTTCCTTCTCGACCAAGGTGGGAATCAGCGCCTGGTAGGCCGGACCGCCGAAGGCCTGGGCCAAACCGGAAACAAACGAAAGGCAAAGGATGTGCCAGACGTGTACCAGACCCGTCGCCACCAGAATGGTGAGCAGCCCGGCGCTCGCCATCTGCACATACTGGGAGGCGAGCAGAATTTTTCGGCGCTCCACGCGATCGGCCACCACGCCGCCGATCAGAGAGAACAGAAAGATGGGAATGCCGCCGAGAAATTGATCCAGCGCCAGCAAGAACGCGGAGTGGCTGAGCCGGTAGACCAGCCAGCCCTGCGCCACGATTTGCATCCAGGTGCCGATGCTGGAGGTGCAGGCGCCAAACCACATCAGGCGGAAATCGCGATATTGAAATGCTTTAAAGACCCGGCCAATCACCTTAGCGTCTCCGAAGGCTCCGCAGAAGCCTAACATGCGGCTTCACCACTCCGGCATGACAGGAATTCCCAGGCATGACGGAGGGACCGAAACTGGCCCAAATCCTGAGGAATTCCCGAGCCCGCGAGCACAATGAATTGACATAGCTATCATAAATAGCTATTATATGACTCTATGCAAGTCAGTGTGGCGGATGCTAAGAACAAACTTCCGGAATTGATTAGGGCGGTGGAGGACGGAGAGCCTGTGACCATCTGCCGCCGGGGTGTGCCCGTGGTGGATATCGTGCGCACGAAAAAGCCGACCCGCAAAAAGAGGACGCTGGGCACACTGAAGGGTAAGATCCAAGTCCTCGATCCGAACTGGTGGAAGCCCATGACGGACGAAGAAGTGGAAGCCTTCCTCGTCGGGCGCGATTGAAGTGCGCTTGCTTCTGGACACCGCCATTCTGATTTTTGCCGTGGAATCGCCGCCGCGGCTCAGCAAACGCGCGACTCGCGTTTTAGAGAACACGGAAAATGTTCTTGAGCTGAGCGCAGTTTCTCTTTCCGAGATCGCGATCAAGACAGCCTTGGGCAAGTTGAGAATCTCAGCCGCAGTCGCGCGACAGGCCGTTGAGGATATGGACATCCGCATACTCCCCTACACCGCCGATCATGCATTCCAGTTGTTCGAGTTACCCCTTCACCACAGCGACCCCTTCGATCGGCAGATCATTGCCCAGGCTTTGTGCGAGAATATTCCCATTGTGACTTCTGACGAAAAATTCAGCCTCTACAAAGGGCTCAAACTTATCTGGTGAGAAAGGGATCTAATGTTCACCCCCAGAAACAGATTGACACCTATGTCTCGACTACCCTAATATCATGCCTACCATGACTCCGCTGACCCATCGCCATCATCACCACCATCACCATGCGATGAGCGTGTCGGCGGGGAATCACGGATAGCCAAAAGCACTTATAGGAAATCCAAGCCCGCTGGCGCAGAACTCGCCCAGCGGGCTTTTTGCTTTTGTGCGAGTTCCGAAAATCTGACACCTAGATTAGGAGGGTTCGATGGAGATCGACTTCGACAAGATGCAGGGCTTGGCGCCTGCGGTCATTCAGGATGCGGGCACCGGGGAGCTGCTGATGGTGGGCTTTATGAACCGGGAAGCGCTGGATATGACCCTGCACACTGGATTCGTGACGTTCTACAGCCGCACTCGCCAGACGCTGTGGACCAAGGGAGAAACTTCCGGCAATCGTTTGCAGGTGGTTGCCGCCTTCGCCGACTGCGACCGGGATACTGTGCTGCTGCGCGTCCGTGTGCTGGGCGAGGGCAAGGTCTGCCACACCGGGACGCGCTCCTGCTTTACTCAGGAACTTCCTCTTGGAACTGCGCTGGGAACCACATTGGGTGGGCAAGAGAGGGCTGAGCGATGAAATTGCGACTGGGCATCCCCAAAGGAAGTTTGCAGGAGGCGACGTTGAGCCTGTTCACGCGCGCCGGACTGCGCGTGTACACCAACGCCCGCTCTTATTTTGCTGCCACAGATGATCCCGAGATCGAATGCCTGCTCATTCGTGCCCAGGAAATGGCACGGTATGTCGAACACGGCGCCCTTGATGCGGGCCTGACTGGCCTGGACTGGGTGCTCGAAAGCGGCTTGGAAGTAGTCAAGGTCTGCGACCTGATCTATGCCAAGCAAAGCATGGGCAGGGTCAAGTGGGTGCTGGCCGTCCCGGAGGATTCGGGCTTCCAGAAACTCGAGGACCTTGGCGGTCGAATCATTGCCACCGAGCTGGTCAGTGTCACGCGCAATCATTTCGCGAGCCGGAACGTTCCCGTGCGGGTCGAGTTCTCCTGGGGCGCAACCGAAGTCAAGCCGCCGTTACTGGCAGACGCCATCGTCGAAGTGACGGAGACGGGTAGTTCACTGCGCGCAAATCATTTGAGAATCCTCGAAACAGTTCTTGAGTCCAACACGCAACTGGTCGCGAACAGGGCCGCATGGGCCGATCCCGCACGGCGGCAAAAGATTGAGAACCTGGCCGTCATGCTCAGTGGAGCGATCGCCGCGCAGGGGCGGGTCGGTCTGATGCTCAACGTGCGCAAATCGGACTTGCCCGCTGTTCTCGCTCTTCTGACCGCGCTAAAAAATCCGACCGTCGCGCCCCTGGCCGATGGCGAGTGGGTCGCGGTGAACACGGTGATTGAGGAGCACACCGCCTGGACACTGATTCCGAAGCTGAAGCAAGCCAACGCTCAGGGCATCGTCGAATATCCGCTGAACAAGGTGGTCATGTGATGCGGAATAGGGTGATGCGCAATGATGTGAAGCGCGATGACGTGCTGCGCATTCTCGAAGGCCCCGCGCAAGCTCGTTTTGTGACTGCGCTCGCGCAGCGCGGTGCGACCGATCTTGCAGAGGTCGAGCCTGCAGTCCGCCGCATTGTGGGTGAAGTCCGGCGTAATCGTGATCGCGCTGTACGCCGCTACGCCACACGTTGGGACGGATTGGGCAAGGGCGAACCACTTCGTGTTTCCGAGGCCGATCTGCGCGACGCATGGGAAAAAACTGATCCAGAACTGCAGGACGCGATCAAGCAGGCTGCGGGCAATATCCGTCGCTATGCGGAGTGGCAAGCGACCCCAGCGACAAATGAATGGCGGCGCGAAATTCAGCCTGGCGTCTCGGTGGGCCAGTTGGTGCGTCCTCTGGAATCGGTGGGGTGCTATGTCCCAGGCGGCCGGTATCCCCTGCCTTCCACGTTGCTCATGACGGTGATTCCCGCGCAGGTCGCCGGAGTCGGACAGATTCGCGTCGCGTCTCCGCGCCCCGCCCAGGCAACGTTGGCGGCGGCTGCATTCCTGGGCGTGCGCGAGTTCTACCGCGTCGGCGGGGCACAGGCCATCGCTGCCCTCGCCTATGGAACGGAAGACATTCCGCGCGTGGACAAGATCGTTGGTCCGGGCAACCGATACGTGACCGCAGCCAAGAAGCTGGTGGCTTTCGATTGCGCGATTGAATTCCTGGCGGGTCCTACCGAAACCGTCGTCATCAGCGAAGACGGCGATTCGGCTTGCATTGCTTCCGATCTCGTAGCCCAGGGGGAACATGATCCCGACGCGCTGTGCATCTTCATTACAAGTTCACGCGCATTGGCGAAGAAAGTTCAGAAAGAAGTACGACAGCGCACGCGCACAAACCCGATTGCCACCCAATCACTCTCACGTCGCGGAGCCATTCTTTTAGTCGCTTCCCTTGAACAGGCCGTCGAGATGGCGAATCGAATAGCGCCCGAGCATCTCACGCTCCCGGCGGCATTGGCGCCGGCGGTGCAGCACGCGGGCTCGGTTTTCCTGGACGAGTTCACACCTCAGGCCGCGGGGGATTACGTCTCTGGACCGAACCACGTGCTGCCCACGGCTGGGATGGCCCGCGTGCGTGGCGGCCTCAGCGCGCTCGATTTCGTCCGTGTCATTGCCTGCCAGCAAGTGTCCCGCGCAGGAATCCGCCGAATCGCGCCGTCGGGCATTACGCTGGCCAATGCCGAAGGGTTGAAGGGACACGCGGAGGCATTCCGAGTGAGGTGCTCGCATGCTTGAAGCTCGCGAAACGGTAAAAAATCTGCACGCATATCGGCCCCCGTTGGCTGGCCGAACCGGGCTGCGGCTCGATTTCAACGAGAGCACGGTGGGCTGTTCGCCGCGCGTGCTGGCCCGGTTGCGGTCGCTCGATTCCGAGCTCCTGGCGCGCTATCCCGAACGCGAACCGGTTGAAAACGAGGTCGCGGGTTTCCTCGGACTCGATGCGGCACAGGTTCTGCTCACCAACGGAGTCGACGAAGCGATTCATCTGCTTTGCTCGACGTATCTCGATCCTGGGGACGAAGCTCTCATCGCCGTGCCCACCTTCGCCATGTACGCAATCTTCGCTCAGGCCGAAGGCGCCCGCGTTGTCGAAGTGCGTGCGGGCGACAACTTCACATTTCCCACAAAAGACCTGCTCGCTCAACTTAGCCCACGCACGCGGCTCATCGCAGTGGCGAATCCTAACAATCCGACTGGAGCGGCGGTCGCAGGTGATGTCCTGATTCAGATTGCGCAAGCAGCACCGCAAGCTGCCGTGCTCGTCGATGAGGCGTATTTCGAATTTCATGGAGAAACGCTGATTCACCACACCCGGCAGGTCCAGAATCTTTTCGTGGCGCGGACTTTTTCCAAGGCCTACGGCCTCGCCGGTTTGCGAATTGGCATTCTTGCGGGAGAAACCCGGCAGATGGCGATGGTCCGCCGCGTTGCTTCGCCCTACAACGTCAATGCAGCCGCTCTCGCAGTCCTGCCAGAGGCTCTTCAAGATCAGGAGTATGTCGGTCGCTATGTCGCGCAAGTGCTGAGCAACCGCGATAGATTGCAGCAGGAACTTGGCCATCTCGGGTTGCATTACTGGCCGAGTCACGCCAATTTTGTCCTCGTACGCGTTGGCTCAGCCCACACGGAGTTCGTTCGAGCCCTGCGCGAGCGCGGAATCCTGGTACGCGACCGGCACTCCGATCCAGGATGCGAAGGCTGCGTCCGCCTGACTGTGGGATCGGACGAACACACGCAGACTCTCATCGGCGCTCTGCGGGACGTGGTGGAGCAGCTTGGATTGCGAACTGGGTTGCGAACCGATTTGCCGACAGGGGTGCGGGCGTGAGGAAAGCCAAACTGCATCGCAAGACCGCGGAAACAGAAATTCGAATTGCCCTCACCATTGAGGGCCGTGGGAAGTATGAAGTCTCCACGGGAATCCGTTTTCTTGACCACATGCTGGAGCTGTTCACGCGTCACGGCGGGTTCGACTTGAAACTCGCCGCGCTGGGCGACTTGGATGTGGACCAGCACCACACCGTCGAAGATGTCGGGATCAGTCTGGGTGAGGCGTTCGACCGCGCTTTGGGCGACCGGCGCGGCATCCTGCGAGCCGGCTATTTTCTCATGCCCATGGACGAAACTCTCGGCGTGGCGGCGGTGGACTTTGGAGGCCGCGCGGTGGCCGTGGTCCAGACTAAGGTTCGCGCGACGCGGGTCGGCGATCTGCAGACGGAACTGGTGTGCGACTTCTTTGAGGGTTTCGCACGCGGCGCGCGCGCGAATGTTCATGCGCGTGTGCTTTACGGGCGCTCCAGCCATCACAAGATCGAAGCGCTCTTCAAGGCTTTTGCGCGCGCTCTGCGCGTGGCCTGCTCCCGCGACCGCCGACTGGGACGCATGTTGCCGAGCACCAAGGGGCTTCTATGATCGCCATCGTGGATTACGGCGCAGGCAACCTGAATTCGGTGAAAAAGGCGTTTGACTATCTCGGCGCTGAAGTCGTCGTAACCACGCGGCCCGAGATCGTCGCCACCGCGGACAAGATCGTTCTGCCCGGCGTCGGGCACTTCTCCGCGTTGGGCGGCCTCGACAACACCGGCTTGCGAGACGCGGTGCTGCAAGGCGCGAGCGCCGGTAAACCATTCCTCGGGATCTGCCTGGGAATGCAGTGGCTGTTCGAGGGCAGTGACGAGGCTCCCGAGTTCGCGGGCGCAGGAATTTTCGCGGGTCGATGCCGGCCGTTTCCGTCTTCGGTGAAATCGCCGCACGTCGGATGGAACTCGCTGGCGGTCCGGGAAGGCTCGCGGTTGTTGCGTAACGTCGCGCCGGAATCCTTTGTCTACTACACCCATTCCTTTCAAGCGCCGGTGGTTGCCGCTACCACGGCGGCGACCGAATACGGAACGCAGTTTTCCGCCGCCGTCGAACAAGAAAACATTTTCGGAGTGCAGTTCCATCCGGAAAAATCGTGGACGGTGGGGCTGCTCATTCTCAAGAATTTTTGTGAGGCCGAATTGTGAGGTTCGATAAGTGCTGACCAAGCGCATCATCGCCTGTCTCGATGTGGACGACGGCCGGGTCGTGAAAGGCGTGCAGTTCGTTAATCTGCGCGATGCTGGGGATCCAGCGGAATGCGCCGCCGCTCACGCCCGCGATGGCGCGGACGAGATCGTTCTGCTCGATATCACGGCCACCAGCGATAAACGCCAGACGATGCTCGACGTTGTCTCCCGCACGGCACGTCGTTTGTTTATTCCGTTCACCGTCGGCGGAGGAATCCGCGAACTCTCCGACGCCGCAGCCGTGTTCGAGGCAGGCGCCGACAAGATCGCCATCAACTCGGCCGCGGTGAAGGACCCCACGCTGATCGGAAAAATCGCCGCTCGTTTTGGCTCGCAGGCGGTCGTGGTGTCCATCGATGCCAGGCGGGTCAACGGTGGTTTCGAAGTGTTTGTTGCCGGAGGCCGCATTCCCACAGGCCGCGACGCGCTTCTATGGGCGCGGGAAGCGGCCGCTTGCGGTGCCGGAGAAATCCTGCTCACTTCCATGGACCGCGACGGGACCAAAGCTGGTTTCGATTGCGAGTTGACGCAGCTTGTGGCCGACGCAGTTTCCATTCCTGTGATCGCGTCGGGCGGCGCCGGGTCGCCGCAACACTTCATTGACGTGTTCCGCAGCGGGCGCGCGGACGCGGCTCTGGCCGCTTCCATCTTCCATTTCGGTATCGAGAACATCGCGCAATTGAAACGCGAACTGCACGCTGCCAACGTGCCGGTGAGGTGGCCATGCTGATTCCGTCGATCGACCTTATGGGCGGCAAGATCGTGCAGTTGGTTCAGGGCGAGAAGAAGGCACTGGAGTTCGACAATTTCGACTACTGGATCGAGCGCTTTTCCAAGTACCCCATAGTCCAACTCATCGACCTTGACGCAGCGCGCGCCACCGGTGACAACCGGGCGTTGGTGAAGCAGATCGTTGACCAACTGACCTGCCAGGTCGGTGGCGGAATTCGCGACATCGAAACTGCACAGGAACTTCTGAACATAGGTGCGCGCAAGGTGATCATCGGGTCTGCGTTGTTGACCGAAGGCCGGATCAACCAGGAGCACGCTCGGGCCCTCGCAGACGCGCTCCCGACGGCGGCACTAATGTTTGCTCTCGATTCCCGAGGAGGCCGGGTTGCGATTGACGGCTGGCGCACGAAGACTGCCGTCACTGCCTTCGACATGATTCGTGAGTTAGAACCCTTCTGCGAGACCTTCCTCTACACGCACATCGACACAGAGGGCTTGATGGGTGGAATTCCGATGGAGACGGTTCATGCCATCCAGCGCGCCACTACCCGACACCTGGTGGTCGCCGGCGGTATCACCGAACAGCAGGAAATCGACAGCCTCGATGCGCTGGGAATTGATGCCGTGGTGGGAATGGCGCTGTATGCCGGAAAAATTCGCGGTTGAACCAATGCGGTTGAACAAATAGGGAAGGGATATGAAGATGTCGTTTCCTTCCTGCTCCAGCGTCGCCCACTGCCAATGCCGCCCATTTCCGTTCCGGTGAAAGATTCTCACCGTCGCGGAAGACAGCTGGGCTTGCCCGTCGATGCCCGACATTGTAGCGCGCGTTTCGCGCAAGAAGTTGTTGTGCCGGACTCCACGATGGGTGTAGGATGCGTGCGATTGGGCTGGCAGGATCGGCCACTACTTACTTGGTCCGGAGCGAGTTCATGAATACCCTCCCGGTTTTGTTGGGTGCGTTGTGCGTGTACGCAATTGCCTACCGTTACTACAGCGCGTTCATTGCGGCCAAGGCTCTGGCGCTCGACGATCGCCGCATCACTCCGGCGCACATGTACGCAGACGGGCATAACTATGTTGCTTCGCCACGATGGGTGCTCTTCGGACATCACTTCGCGGCCATCGCGGGAGCAGGGCCGCTGGTGGGGCCGACTCTGGCGGCGCAGTTCGGGTTTGCGCCGGGCTTCCTTTGGCTGCTGGTCGGCGCCGTCCTAGCCGGGTGTGTACAGGACTTCACCGTGCTGGTGGCTTCGATACGTCACCGCGGCCGCTCGTTAGCGGATATTGCCCGCACCGAAATCAGTCACTTTGCCGGACTGGTGGCGATGATCGCCGTGCTCTTTATTCTTCTGGTCACGCTCGCCGGCCTCGGCATCGTAGTGGTCAACGCGCTTTCCAACAGCCCTTGGGGAGTCTTCACCATCGGCATGACCATCCCCATCGCCGTCATCATGGGATTGTGGATGTTCAAGAGCCATGCCGGAAAGATTACGGTCACCGGCCCCAGTATCTTTGGCGTCGTGTTTTTGATCGGCAGCGTGATCGCCGGACACTGGGTGGCTCAGAGCGGAGCGGCATCGGCGCTTACGTTCACGCCCCACGAGATCACGATCCTCATGGCCATCTACGGCTTAGTGGCTTCGGTTCTTCCCGTCTGGCTGGTACTGGAACCGCGCGACTACCTCTCGACCTACGTTAAGCTGGGCACGATTGCCGTACTGATCGTCGGCGTCTTCATAGTTCATCCCAACATTAAGTTTCCGAATTTCACTCAGTTCGTTCATGGTGGCGGGCCGATCATCAAAGGAAGCCTGTTCCCATTTCTCTTCGTGACCATTGCTTGCGGCGCGATCTCGGGCTTTCACTCGCTGGTCGCCTCCGGCACAACCCCGAAGATGCTGGACAAGGAAAGTGACGCTCGCTTCATTGGATATGGCGCGATGATCGCGGAGTCGCTGGTAGGTGTGCTGGCTTTAATTGCGGCCTGCTCCCTGTATCCGGGCGATTATTTTGCCATCAACACTACGCCCGCAGTTTTCAGCCATCTCGGCTTGAGCACGGTCAATCTGGATATGTTCTCCCGCGAAGTCGGGGAAAAACTCGCGGGGCGGACGGGAGGCGCGGTCTCGCTCGCCGTGGGCATGGCGCAAATCTTCAAGGGCCTGCCCGGGATGGATCGTCTGATGGGTTACTGGTATCACTACGCCATCATGTTTGAGGCCCTTTTCATCCTGACTACGGTGGACACGGGAACACGCGTGGCCCGCTACGTCCTGCAGGAACTCATGGGCAAAGTGTACAAGCCATTCGGCAACACTGCCTGGCTGCCCGGAAATCTGTTCACCAGCTTCTTTGTGGTTCTGGGCTGGGGATACCTGATCTACACGGGAAATATTTCCACGATATGGCCGTTGTTCGGAACCGGGAACCAGTTGCTGGCGACCATCGCGCTGTCGGTGACGACTACCTTCCTCATTAACATGGGCAAGCACAAATATGCGTTGATTACGGCAATTCCGATGTGCTTCGTCGGTGTCACTACGATTACAGCGGGAGTGCTGTCGATCAAGAATATTTTCTGGCCATTGACCTCCAAGCCCGGTCAGGTATTTACCGGTTACCTGGATTCAGTCCTTATGACCATCTTTATCGTGGGCGTAGTTCTCGTCGTATTCAGTGCGGTGCGACGTTGGATCGCGGTGCTGAACGGTGCGCCCGCGCCGCAGGAGGCCTTTGGTCCTCCGCTCACCGCTGCCGGCGAAGTGAAGATGGGTTGCTGCTAGCGGCCCGTGGTGCAAATGGGATTCGTATCAGCGCATGCCTTCAGACAGGCGCTGGATCTCGGAATTTGGGTTACGTCGCGTCGCGCAACTAGTAGTGCCGCGACCGCGTGATTGTTACTGCTGTCGATCCCAGCTTGCTGGTGGAGAGCCGGGCGTCCCCGCCCGGCTGGACGGGCGAGACGCCCGTCCCTCCACCGTATGACTCATCACGCGGTCACGGTACTAGATCCCATTCCCGCGTGTCCCGAACGCGGGTGCCGTCTGCGGAGAGAATAATCCGGACTTCAGCATGAGCATGAGCAGGGAAAAGTCTCCCGTTAATTCACATCCGGCGATCACCAGCGACAGCCCTCGCGCCTGCCACTGCTGTTGAACCAATGAGAGCATTAAAGTCGCAATCAATCCGACCGCGACAATCAGTCCGAAGAAAACGCGAGCATATCTGCCCTTCACCCACATGCGAACGGTTTCCTGGGCGGCCGGCGTCCAGCGCGACATGCGCAACAGATATACGCAGAGCAACAGGAAGTTCGCGATCAGTAGATAAGGCTCGGCTTTTTCCAACCACGCGGTTCCCCGGCTCTCATAGTCCTGCAGAGCGCCCAACGTGAGGGTGAGCGTGGCGCCGCCCAGAGTGGCGTACATGAGGATCAACAACGGCAGAAGCTGCGTATTCCAGAAGGGAATGGCAGCCGAGTGGTTCATCACGAAGCCGTCGTAGAACATAATGAAGAGGCCGGAAACGATGGCGATCGCCTTCGCCGCGGTCGCTATGCTGGCAGTCGCTTGCCACTCCGGACCCAGGATCGTGGACAACAGCAGGATTCCACCACTTAACGCAAACAACCCGCTTGCCCAGATTCCGCGCGCGATCCAGGAGCGGTCCGGACGCATGGCGGCGCGCCAAAAACGCTCCGGGCGGCCAAGATACAGCAGGTGCGCGCCGTTCTTGCCGAGGACCACAACGAGATATCCCACGATCATTCCGAGCCGCTGCCCGGTGGCCAGCGATATCAGGAAAAGGCCGGCTCCAAGGCCGCCGCAGAAAAATGCGGTGCCGATCAGCCAGTTCCACCAGGCCTGGCGATAGTAACCGTATGCAAACCGGTGCGGAGCGACTGTAATGGATGATGTCGTCATCGTTGAGACCTCAGGGCTCCGAGCCCTTTTCTGTAATACCGCCGGTCCATGGACCGGGGAACATGAACCGGAAACCGGGAACCGGCCGCAGCCTGCTAGTCGTCCAGATAGAACACGCTCGGTTTCGTGTTGCACTCGGGCAGAAGCGTCCATCCTTTGCGTTCGCGGATCAGCTTCTGCAGCTTGCCATCCTCCGGCTCCAGATCGCCAAAGATTCTGGCGTCGGTGGGACACGTGATTACGCACGCCGGCTCCAACCCTTGATCCACACGAGGCGCGCACATAGTGCATTTCGTCATCGTGCCCTCTTCGAACTCGGCAAATTTGATGGCTTCGTACGGACTCAGGCCATCGGTGCTGTACCCATGTTCGAGCAACCCCTTCTCCATGAAGTGGCGGTTCATGTAGGGACATGCGACCGCACAGGCGCGGCAGCCGATGCACTTCTCGCGCTCCACCATGACCAGGCCGTCGTTGCGAATCCAGGTGGCTCCCGAGGGGCACGCCTGCGCGCAGGGCGCGTCGTCGCAGTGATTGCAGAGCACGGGCAGGAAAGTACGCCTGGTCTTGGGATAGGTGCCGACCTCGCGCGTGATCACGCGCGCGTAATGCACACCTTCCGGCGTGCCGTTCTCCTGTTTGCAGGCGAGCGTGCAGGCGTTGCATCCGATGCAGCGCTTCAGATCGATCACCATCCCGAGTCTTGGCATGAGTACTCCGCTAACCTCCGTGCAGATGACGTAGGATCGCCATCGTGACGACCTCGTCCCCGCCCTGCAGGGGCTTGTTCAGTTGATCGGACTTGAGACTCAGACCGTTGACAACAATCGCAAAATCGCCGCGCAGCCTGCCCTCACACACTAGGTTGTCGTAGAGGCTGCGGCCGTCCACGGTTTCGAGGGTGCGCAACAGATCCGCAACCGTCGCGCGGTCGAATTCCACCGTGCGCCGGCTGAAGCCCAGCATCTTGCGCGTCGCACCCAGGGCAGAAATGTTGGCGGCCGGCATCAGATTCTCTCCACCCGAATGCGAGCGCTCGATTCCAAACCTCCGGTTGCGCTGTCGGTGTAGCGCATCGAACCGGTCAACAACCGGTTGAAATGGCTTCCCCTTTGCTTCTGACGGTCGTTGGTAACGAAGTGGCGCGTGATCGCGTTGCTCACGCCGAACACTTCGGGATGAATCCCTTCGACCACCTGAGCCTGCCCCTCGATGCTGCCCGCAGGGGATGTCAACCGGATCCGGGTCCCGGTCTGGATTCCGAGGTTCGCCGCCGTAACCGCGTTTACCAGGATTCCACCGTGGATCGCATCTTTCTCGCTGACTTCCGACAGCCACGGCATGACCACCGTGTCGGCAAACGTGTGCAAGCTCTCTTTGAAGGTGATGGCGTAAAACCGGTATCCGGCCTTGCCGTCCTCGATCACCTGCGAGTTTTTCCAAAAGGGCAGCGGCTGGTAGTTGTCGAGCGGCCAGTCCTTCATCCCCACCTGCTCGAACTTCTGCCGCATCTCGTCGCCGGTGCGCTTGATGAACTCGAAGTAGAACGGAATGCGCAGCTTGCCATAAGGCACGTAGGTCTCTTCCGGAGTACGGTAGCGAACCGCGTGGCCGTGCTGTTTGAACCAGTCCAGCCCCTTGTCGTCGCCGTAGATCGAGCGCCCATAGCGGTCCCAGAACTCCTCCACGCTGTAGCGCTTCTCCGGATCGAGCAGATACTTGGGATTAGCCGTGAAACCGGTGACGATGTTGAGCAGGTCGTTCCAATCATCGCGGAACCCCAGCCGTTCGGCGATTTCGGTGAGAATGTCGAAAGCATCTTTCGTGTCGCCAACCGGTTTCACCACCGGCTGGCGCAGAGAGTGACCGGTCACCGCGGGCGGCTCCAGACAAGTGAGCAGATAAGATTCGAGGAAGGTGTGGTCTGGGAGGAATACGTCGGCCCACTCGGTGGATTCCGTCCGCTGGATATCAATGGCGACGACGAACTTCATCCGCGCCATGATCTTCTCGACCTTGTCCGTCTCCGGCATATTCCAAAGCGGATTCGAGTGATACAAGAGCATGGCCTCGGGCGAGTAATTCAGACCGAAGCGTTCCGGCTCGAGCAGCGTTTCGGTGTTGAGCTGGCCGGCGTCGAAACCGATCGGGAACCACTCCATCAGGTGGGTAGAATCCGGCGGATACTTGAACGGAGGCGCGGGATGCAACTGGTGCGGCTCGGGCTTCAACACTCCATCTTCGCCCTCGTGAATGAAGAACCCGCGGTGGTCGAGCGGCACGCCCAAGTGCCCTCCGGGGACATCAATGTTGCCCACCAGCATGTTGAACAACTTGTAGGTGAGATTGTCGAAAAGCCCGTTGGCGTGCGACTGCGAGCCGCGATAATAATTGAGCGCCGCCGGACGGAAGGGGTAAGTTTTGCCTTCGATCTCGACGGTCGCACCAATCTGCGCCGCTTCGACGAACTCGCGAGCAATTCGCCGGATGGTCTCCGCCGGAACCGTGCAGATCTCCGACATGCGTTCCGGTGTATGGTCCCGTAGCTGATCCGCCCAGACTTGAAACCCGGTGCGTACCCGCATGCCGGCAAATTCGTGCGCGCCTTCGAGCGCCATATCCGCGGGGGCAGTCGCATTCCATGGTTGAGGGCCTGCGAGTTGCTTGTCCCAGACCATGGCGCGTCCCTGGTTGTCACGCAGCAGGTAGCCGTCATCTTTCACCAGGTAAGGTGCGTTGGTGCGGTCGCGGAGGAATTCGCGGTCATACTGCTTGAGCTCATGGATGAGCACGTGAGCCATACCCAGAACGAATGCGCGGTCGGTTCCCGGCAGGGTCGGAATCCACTCGTCCGCCTTGGCGGCGGCAACCGACATCCGCGGGTCGAGCGTCACCACCCTCATTCCCCGCATGCGCGCGTCGGCCATTCGTTTCGCGCTTCCCGAAAGATGCAGGTGCGAGGAAAAGCCGTCTCCGGAACCGATCTGAATCCAGTAATTGCAGCGATCATAGTCGTTGATCGCGGCAAACGAGCCGTCCACCGACCCGTTCACGGGGTGGTAGGACCCACCGCAGTAGTTCCCCAGCGAAGTAAAGAAGTTCGGCGAGCCAAACACTGCCGGCCATCCCCAGAGCAGAATGCGCTGGAAGTCGCCGATGGCGCACAGCAGTTTGCGTGGATCGTCCGCCCGCACCTTGCCCAGTTCGCGGGCCACGATGTCGTAGGCTTCGTCCCACGAGATCTCCACCCATTTCGGATCAATGCCGGGCCCCTTCTGCGGATTGGTCCGCTTCATGGGCTTGAGCACGCGCGTGGAATCATACAAGCGCGACAGCCCAGCATTGCCCTTGGGACACAGCTTGCCGAGATTGTCGGGATTGGTCGGATCGCCCTCGATCTTGAGCGCGACCCCATCGCGAACCTGCACCCGGATCCCGCAGCCATGCAGGCACATGCCGCACGTGCTGAGTATCCAGCCGGATTCGGCTGGAACCGATTGCGCAACTGCCATGGGCCCCCCACAGTGATCTGAGGACCGAGTTTCCCTTGGATGGTCACAACCGGGCAGTGACATTGATCACATGTCCGTGTGATTTGCGCCCGCGACCCGGCCTTGCTTCGCTGGGCTGTCGCGCCGTACCACCCGTTCTTTCAAGTGAGGATTCTCCGTCTCGGCGGCCCGGGCTGGGGGCGGGACGGTCCAGGCCAGTGCGGTCCCGCGAAATGACCTGACGGGCGCGTCAGCTAATGGCCAAGAGCATGGCGCAACCGGCAACGACTACTCCCGGTACGCGTCTTTTATTCTCTTCCGGGCCTTGTCCGCTTCGGCATTGCCCGAATTTGTGGCCACCACCGCCTCGTACTTCTTCACCGCCAAGTCCCGCTTCTGGAGTTGGTCATACATCTCGCCGGCTCCCAGATTCGCTTTCTGCAGCAATTCCGGATCGGCGCCCGTGACCTCACTCACCAACTCGTAAGCCGCAGCCGCAGCCTGATATTTCTTTTCGCTGCGCAGCAGGTCCCCCAGTCCGAGCGCGGCGATTTCGTAGTGCAGACTGCCGTACTTTCCTTCTCGCCCGTTCTGCCACACCCGGCGATACTGTTCCTCGGCTTCGCCACTCTTGCCCGACGCCCGCAGCAGGTTCGCCTCTTCTAACGGCAGCAGATAGGCGCGCGGGAACCGCGGACCGATCGCGCCTGCGATCTGCAAAGCTTCGCCGTAGCGGTGTTCGCGGCGCAAGAACACCATGAGCACAACCCCGGCGTCCACGCTGGTTTCGCCATTGCCGTGGTAGGCATCGTTCAGATACTGGATCCCTTTTTCTTTGTCGCCGCTTAATCCGGCGAGCGCGACGGCGATCTTCACCGCCAACGACAGGTTTCCCATCACGTAGTTGTGGGCCCCAACCACCAGCTTGGCGTCGGTGTACTGTGGAGCCAACTCGAGAACCCGTTCGTGATCGCGGCGCGCTCCCACCGCATTGCGCAGAGAAGAAAACCAGGCGCGCTCGATCAGTGCGGTGTAAAGCGCGAACTGTCCACGCGTAACGCCGCGGGCATAGAGCATATCTACGTTGTTCGGATTGCGCTCCAGTTCGGCATTTTCCAGCTTCTCGGCTTGCTCGACCAGTTGCTTGATGCGTTCCTTCTGCGCGGGATCGGCGGGACGGTGCGCTACTCCGATAAAATTGTCGTTCGAGTAATCCCCAGTATTCATCGCGCCCATGCGATACAGCTCCCGCACCTGAATCGCGGAGAGCAGGTGATTCACGGCAAACGGATCGTTCGGATGACGCGCCACGATCCTCTCGAAATCCTGAATCGCCGCGTCGTAGTCGAGGTTGTAGTAGTGCTCGAAAGCAGCCTGGTTCAACGGATCGGAAGGACGGAGCACGTTCGAAACCGCGGGGTCCGCTGCCAGACAAACCTGGGCAAGAACCAGCAGCATGACGGCAGTCAAAGCGGGGCGATGCCGGGAGAGGAAGAAAAGCACGCCTATTCAGTTTAACTGATTGGGGCTTTCCGCGAGGATCCGTTTGGGCACATCCAACCCCGAGCCCTCAGCCGTCAGCTCTCAGCCGTCAGGACACTCAAGGGTTTACTGAAAAGCTGATAGCTGATAGCTGACAGCCGCTAGGAACCAAACTGGGTACCCTCCGCAGCCCAGCCAAATCGTGCAGAATGTGGAAATTCCGGGTTGGATAGCGTAATTCTTGCCCTCCGGAGTGGCCGCCCTCCCCCTTGGCCAGCTCGTAACCGTCGTCTTTGCAATAACTTGCTTTGGTGATTCGCTTGCGATCCGGAAAGGGTCGGGGAAAAGCTCCTTATGGCAGAAGCAGCCGATCAGACTCGGCACGAATTTTGGCGGCCGCCCATGCCGGCGTCCGCGACTGTCGCCAGCGCAGAACGAAGCGCAACCTGCCGTTGCGGAACCGAGTTCATCGTCAGCTCACTCTATTGTCATGCTTGCGGCACTGGCCGTCCCGATCTGGGCGTTGGTGTTGCGCGCACGCTGGAAATCCCTGGCCTGGCTGAATTCGCCTGGCTCGGGGAGCGGCTCGGGCTCAAGACGCCTGCCGTCATCGCTTTTCTGGCTGGCATGCTCTGCGTCGTGGGGGCTCTCTCCGTCAGCGTGTTCTTCAGCGCCCGGACGCTACTCGACTGGCAGGCAATCCAACTGTGGCGGATCGAGTGGCTGCTCGCGGCGGTCGCCGCCTTTGCCGCCGGGTGCGTGCTTAAGAAATAGCTTACCGACGGGGACGCCCCGGGCATTTTCGGCTTGCGTAGAGGGCAACTACGGGCAACTACCGCCTAATACCGCGTCCACATTCAACAAAGTACCCGCTGGGGCTATAGTCCCTGGAAATCGGTCATAGGCAACCTGAGAGTCATTGATAATGTTGCCGGCCACATTGTCCGTATCGCACTCGAACTCGATGGCGATAGCCGTTTTTGTAATGGTGTTGCTGTTGGCAGTGATGCCAATCGCCTGTAGATCGATTCCCGTTGACGTATTCGATATCTTGTTGGACTTGACAGTGCTCCCCTGTTCCCAACCCGTCGTGATTCCAGTGCCCACGTCTGCGACCGTGTTGTTGGAAATGGTAGTTAACAACGTAGGGCCACTCTGATTGAAGATACCGATAGGTCCGCCCGTCACGACATTGCTCTTTACCGTCCCGGTGACGAAAAATGTTTCGATGCCGTAAGTACCTCCGGCCCCATAGACGGAGTTGCCTTTAATCGGAGTGGTGAGCCACGAGTCGTAACCCGCTGTCCCGACAAAAATGCCCGCATAATCAAAATCGTGGACGCTACTGTTCTCAATCGTCACGGTCTGATTCGGGGCCCCTTCCACCCAAATCCCGTTGCCGCAGGATTGATCCAGTTGGTTCCGCGTGGTGACACGGTTCACCGTCCCGGACGATCCACTGGCATAAAAAATTCCGGCCAGCCACTCCAGAGAAGTCGAACACCCGAGATTCGCCCCGGCTCCGTCCACCGTGATGTCGGTAATGTTGACCGGACCCGGAGTCTGCACCAGCACCTGCGCGGCAAATTGGGCGAAGTAATAAGTCCACACTCCGGTGACCGTGCTTGTTACATTAGGCTGGAGACCCGCGAAGACCGGCACGGCAACCACCGCTCGCGCTGCATTACCGCTGACAACGCCTTCCAGGGTGAGCGGTCGCGCGATCGTTACCTGCTCGTAATAGGTGCCCGGGCAAACCTCAATCTTTGACCCGGGAGGCACCGCATTGACCGCCGCTTGAATACCGGTGAAACTCACCAACTTCGGCAGGCAGCTTCCGACTGCATAGGTCGTCGCAAGCGCGGAATGCGCACTCATGAAAAACAATGGGACGAATAGAATCCGCAAATATTTGTGAAGTATCATCGTGTTTTCCTCCCATCCTGCGCCAACTCTGGCGATTGGGATTTTGCCTTAACCTTACAGTCGGTTCAAAAAACCGGCCAACATCTTATACCAACTCATCCTTTCGAGAAACTGTTTTCGTCAGTGGCGAGTGCAGAAAAGGGGTAGGGGACCTCCGCATCCAGGAACCTCTGTTCGGGAGGTCAGTTTCGCGAATGGGCGTGCTCCCCTTCAGAGACGATGGTGCTGGGCCGCCGTTGCTGGCCCATGCGGTAGAGGTGATGCAACGGCCCCACTCCGTGGCCCAGCGGATAGGCATTCGCAATCGCGGCCGAAACATACACTTTGGAGAGAAGAACCGCCTCGGGTAGTCCGCGCCCCTGCGCCAGGTGGCAGGCCAGCGCAGTGGCGAACGCACATCCGGTGCCGTGGGTGGAATTCGAGCGCTGACGGTCCGCCTTGAAAACTTCCTGTTCGGCGCCTCGGGCGGTAGTGAAGCTGAGGAGATCGATCGCCTTCTCGCCCTTACTGAGGTCGCCTCCGGTGATCACCACATTCGCCGCTCCCAGAGAGTGCAGCCGAGCTGCCGCCTCGCGCATCTGGTCGAGGTTCGTGACGGCTATCCCGGTCAAGACGCCGGCCTCGTCAAGGTTCGGCGTAACTACCTCCGCCAGCGGAATCAGCCTCTCGATCAATAGCCGCGTCCCCGCCGCATCCAATAAATCCGCTCCGGAACTCGACTTCAGAATTGGATCCAGCACCACATGAGGCAGCCGTGCATGGCCCGGAAAAGCGCCCAGAAAATCCGCGACCACCTCGACCACCCGCTCATTGCCCAGCATTCCGATGTGGACGGCTTCCACGGCAAGGTCTGAAACCAGTTCCTGCAAGGTCTCAGCAATGATCTTGGGATCCACGCCCTCGACCCGCCGCACTCCCCGCGTCGACTGGATCGTTAAGGCTGTGATGCAGGAAACGCCGTAGCACTCATGGGCCGCAATCGTCTTGATGTCGGCGGTAATCCCAGCGCCCGAGGAGGGATCAAACCCGGCAATCGTTAACACCACAGGTGGGCTCGCAGCCATGCCCTCACTCTAAACCCAAAGTGCAAACAACAGGGAAACATCGCTTCCCTTCGCACCAAAGTGGCCCACGTATCCTTGGTCGAGACTGGTAGATAATGATCCCGACCGAGGTGGTCACGAGGATACTCGTGGCCCTTTTTTCGGCTTTGTTGCGGGTATTCGGTTTGGAGTCGGGGGCTGGCCCATCCTTTCCAAATAAAATCTCAAATCCAGCGGCTGCCCCGTCCTTGTCCCTGCGTTCTTTGCAGGGACAGGGCGGGGAACTTGACTTGGCATCCTCAACTCACGGAGATCAAAATCCCCGCCCTGTCGCAAAAGACGCGACAAGAGCGGGGCACCCTC
>ODAK010002321.1_pt1 | contig 20028 bp, 11 predicted proteins | sample 1539591 | NCBI WGS metagenome assembly ODAK01 (sample SAMEA3539303, study PRJEB22396) | soil metagenome | biome: tundra; feature: field; material: soil | place: USA | collected 2010-05 | depth 0.15 m | reverse complement strand
GCCTGTGTCCACTGCCGGGCCTCGGCGCAGTCGGAGCGGAGCGACACGGAGCTGACCACCGAACAAGGCTATCGCCTGCTCGACGAAATCCGCTCCTTCGGCGAGCCCCTCATGGTGTTCACCGGCGGCGACCCGCTCAAGCGGCCCGACCTGTTCGACCTGATCCGCTACTCCGTCAAAATCGGCCTGCGCACCAACGTCACCCCGAGCGCCACCCCGCTGCTGACGGCGGAAGCCATCGACCAGTTCAAGGAATGCGGCGTGTCCCGCATGGCGATCAGCGTGGACGGCCACGATGCGGCTTCGCACGACGATTTTCGCGGCATCCCCGGCACCTTCGATCGCGCCATGTTCGCTCTCGCGCACGCCCGCGATATCGGCCTGGATACGCAGTTCCAGACCACGGTGACGCGGCGCAATATGGGGCACCTCCCCGCTATCGCCGATATCGTCGCCGAAATGCGCTCCAAGATGTGGAGCCTGTTCTTCCTCATCGTGACCGGCCGCGCGCTGGCCAGCGAAGACCTGCTCGCCAGCGAGTACGAGGATGTTTTCGAGTACATGTACGAGCTATCGAAGACGGCCCCCTTCGGCATCAAGACCACCGAGGCCATGCATTATCGCCGGTATGTGGCGCAACGCATCCGCGCGGAGCATGGCGCCACGGAGAACGAAGCGGCCAAGGGCGTCGCCTTCCGCACCGCCGGCGTGAGCGACGGCAAGGGATTCGTGTTTGTTTCGCACCAGGGCGAGATCTTCCCCAGCGGTTTCCTCCCGGTCAGCGGCGGCAACGTGCTCAACGAGTCGCTCACCGACGTATACCGCAATAGCGAGCTCTTCAAGAAACTGCGCGACACCACCCAGCGGGAAGGCAAGTGCGGCATCTGCGAATACCAGAAGATCTGCGGCGGATCCCGTTCCCGCGCCTATGCCCTTACCGGCGATTTCCTGGCCGAAGACCCGCGCTGCACGTATCAGCCGCACCTCGCCGACGCCATCGCGGGTTAACCTGCCATTCCTGCTCCCGCATTGCCGCCGGGAAAACGAAACTCTATTTGGAGCGCGGGGTTTGCATCATATTAAGATACAGATACCCGTGCGCCTCAACCGGACCACCTCGCTACTGCTACGCCTCCTGCCGTTCGCGTTTGCAGCCGGCGCCCTTCATGGCGCGGTGATCGTCACATTGAGCGCTGTGCCCAGCACTTTGACAGACGGGCAGACGGCCAGCCTGAAGGCGGTGGTGACCGGTACGACAACCACCGCCGCCGTGACCTGGAGTTTTACACCCACGCTTGCCGGAGCCACCAACGGTCCTCCGGCGGGCCCCGATGCCAGCGGCACTTCGACGAACTCATTCACGGCCCCTTCGCCCATCGCGGCGGCGTCCAAAGTCACCGTAACGGTCACGAGTGTGGAGGACGCGACAAAAACGGCCAGCAGCACGATCACCTTGAGCCCGGCAGTCGCGGTAGTCGATGTCGGCACGGGCGCGCCCACGGCGACCATGCAGTATCAGTTCCAGAACGCTTACTTCCGGAACGGATTCCTCAACCTGGTCTCGATGCCGCCCATCGCCAACGTCAAGCGCCTGGGCACCACGGGATACGTCCAGGAGTTCAACGATGCCGGCAAGACGGGCGCCAAGCTCGCCTTGGCCACGATCAGCGCGAGCGCACCCGACACCACCAATGCCGTCGTACAACTGCTTGCCGACCTTTACGGATACTACACCACTGTCGGCGCGAGCGTCGCGGGATTGCCGCTCTACGACACGCTGCCGTGTCCGCCCATCGATTCGACCAATTCCTGCACCTACGACTTCTTCGATAAGAGCTACGCGCTATTCGCCTACCACGCGCCCCTCGCCACCGGGCAGGACTTCACCATCCGCAACCTCTCGGGCAGTACCACGATCCTGTTCTACACCGAGTGGACTGCCCAAGGCGGCGTGAACGGTCTGGGCCGCCCGGTGGACGTCGAAACCGCCATCACGGCATTCACCGTACCCCCGGCCACTACCGGCACCACCGCCACCATGCAGGCGTATCTCAACGGCGCCATCTATTCCGTGACGTCTGGAATCAACAAAGGGCTCTTCACCGTGCAGCAGCCCATCTATGGCCTGTACGCGAATAACTACGGTCCCGCCGGCAGCCTCGGCCTTCCCGTGACGCAAGAGATCGTCCTCTCCAGCGGCGACCACCGCCAGACTTTCGAAGGCGGCGTCATCCAATACACGCCGGGCGGCAGCGGTCCGGTGATCCGGCCCCCCGTCGTCAGCGTGCTGCTCAGGGGCGCTCCCGCGGGCGGCGCCACATTAACCCTCAATCTGGGCCAAAGCGTCACCCTGACCGGGGTGCCCACCAGTTCCACCGGCGATGCGCTCACCGACCGGCCGGTATCCTGGAGCACGACCAACAGCCGCGTGGTCACCATCACCGCCGGCAGCAACGGCACGGCGGTGGTGAAGGCGGTGGGCGGCGGGGCGGCCAGCCTGACCGCGGCCAGCGAAGGCGTAGCCAGCCCAAAGCTGAACGTGATTGTGATTTCACCGTGCTGCCAGGTGGGCGATGGAGCGCCCCCGCTGGTGCAGCAATCGTTCCAGGATGCCCTGGCGCGCAACCAGATCTCCGTGCAACTCCCGATTGCCAGCCCGGCGCAGCGCATTGGCAACGGGTACATCCAAATTGTGCAGTCCGCCGACGCCGCGGCGGCCACCTACATCCTGGCGCAGTCCGATAAGCTCGGCACCGCCTACGTGGTGGGGGGCAGTGTGCTCACTGCCTGGCAGTCGCTGGGCGGAGCGGGCGGCTCATTGGGCTATCCGGTGACCGATCTGAGTGCGGGCGGCACGCAGCGTTTTGAGGGGCCGGCGGCCCTGGCGGGCAATCCGGTACGCCTGGTGAGCGGCGGGATCCTCGCCAAGTGGGGACTGCTGGGCTATGAGGCGGGAGCGGTGGGCGTACCGGTTTCCGACCCCACCAGCTATTCCACCTTCGGCGCCAATTCCGGAGTGGCGCAGGGGTTCGCCGGGGGCGCCATCTATAACGCCACGGCCGGGCCGCGCAGTCCGCAGGCTTATTTCGTCAGCGGTTTGATTCTGGCGCGGTATAACGCCCTCGGTGGGCCGGGCGGCGATTACGGGATGCCCATCAGCGACGAGTTCATCTCCGCCGGAGTACACCAGCAGAACTTCGAAGGCGGCTACATGACCTGGGCCGCGGGCGACAGCGCCGCCAAGGAACATGCGGCGGCCAAAACTCCCGGGCTGATCGTTTCGCCGGCCACGGTATCCGCCGGCAGTACCGCGCGCTTCGCCATCGTTGGTTTTCCGAACAACAGCACGATACGCGTCTCGATCACCGGACAGCCCGATTTCACCGTCACCACCGCCAACGGCGCCTACCTGTGGGATATGTTTATCGCGATCTCCGCCAAGAGCGGCGCCACGGCGGTGCACGCGGCCGATACCAAGGGAAGCAGCGTGGCGGACGGCACGCTGACGGTTCGCGGCTTCAACGATAACCACGTGCCTTTAGTCAAAGTGCAGGGCGACAATCAGACCGGCCCTCCCGGCGCCGTTCTGCCCCTGCCGGTGCAAGTGGCACTGCTCGATGCCGCCGGCGGCCCCGTGGTAGGCGCCGCGGTGACCTTCGAGGCTTCCAGCGGGGCGCAACTCTCCGCCGCCGCCGCGGTCACCGATGCCAATGGCGAGGCCGAAACCTGGGTGCGGCTTCCAGGCACCGAAGGCGTAACCGGCGTGGTCGCCCGTGCGCCCGGCGTGGCCGCCATTCCTGTGACGTTCAACCTCCGCTCGGCCGCCGCGTCGCTCGCCAACTTCCCGAAACTGCAGCAGACCGGCGACATCAAGCTCGGCGGCGGGCCGGCCACGATTGCCCAAAAAGGCGCCCTACTGACAGCCGTGGCCGGAATTCTGCGTTACCACCAGAATCGCGGCGAGCTGGGTGCGCCCAACGGTCCCGCCGACCCGGCGGCGCTGAATCAGTTTCTGACCGCCTATTGCCCCATCGACGCCAAGGGGAATATGCTTTGCGACGGCTTCCTTGCCGGATCGCCAACCGGGGAGCAGGTGGTCAATCTCTGGCGGGCAGCCGAATTCACCGGCGGCGCCGAGGTGGAAGTAGTCGCGGCGAGTCCGGCGGCCATCGCCGATTTTTTGGCGCAAGGCTCTCCGGTGCTGCTTTCGCTCGCCCTTTCGCTGAACGGCGCTCCCGCGGGCGGCCACTTCGTGGTGGCCAGCGGTATCGCGGCCGATGGCTCCATTGTGATTCAGGATCCCAGCCCGCTGTTCGCCCGCAGCAGCCTGAGCGATTATCTGAACGGCTTCAATGCCGGCGGAGGGGCCTGGAAGGCCGAGGTGCGCGGCGTCGCGCGCTTTGCCCTGCGCAGCCCGCTTTCCACTCGTTTCCTCGTGGCGGTGCTCTCCCAGCCCGCCGCTGTGCTGCAATCCCTGGCGGAGGACATCGTTTCCGCGGCCGGCACCTGCGGGCAGCCCTTCGAACTCTTCGACTCGGTGGATTCGGCAGGCAATCCCGCGGCCGGCCCGCTGCTCTCCCGTCTCACCGCCTGCGACGGCACACAGACGGCCTACCAGATCCAGATCGGAGGCGGACAGCCGTTCCGCGCCCAACTCACCGACCTGGCGCCCGGCGGTTCGTTGAGCGACCTCTCGGGCAGCGCTGCCGCCACCTGGCGCGCCACCCGCCCGCAGTTCTATCTCACGCTGGCGCCCGAGACCGTCAGTTTTACGGCGGCCTCGGTTGTCAACGGGGCCAGCTTCACGCCCGGAATCGCACCGGGAGGGGTGGCTGCCATTTTTGGCACCGGCCTATCCGGCTCGGGCAAGGCCACTACGGTGGACATGGATGGCACCGCCATGCGACTGTTGTTTGCCTCGCCGTTTCAGATCAATGCAGAAGTGCCGCAGACAATGGCACCAGGCGTGCATATCTTACGAGTGCAATCGGTGTACGGATCGTTACAGCAGGCTGTGACGGTAGCGGCGGTGGCCCCTGGGATCTTCTTGATAGGAAACCCGCCGTCAGGAGCGATTACGGACCAGAATTTCAATATCGTGGAAGCCACCAACCCTCTACCAAGGGGACAGTCGCTGGTTATTTTTGCCACAGGGCTGGGCGCGGTGACACAGAGCGGGCAATACTCGACGACGAGCGCCCCTGTGACCGTGCTGTTGAACGGGACCGAGCTGGCGACTTCTTTTGCCGGGCTGGCGCCCGGGTTCATCGGGCTCTACCAGGTGAATGTGACGATCCCGGCCGGGACGCCTCCGGGGCTGGGGATTCCCCTGAGCCTAAACGTTGGGGGGCAACAGAGCAATTCTGTGTTGGTAGCATTACAGTAATGGGGGAAAAATGAGATGATCCGGTGTGAAACTGTTGACTCCGAGGCACGCAACGTGATTAAATCGGACGAGCATCGTTTTGCATCGACATTTTGTGGATTGCCACGCATCTGCGCGTTGAAAGGGAAGGATTTCTCTTGACATGATGCGGGCAATCGGCTATCAATATCTTTACCGCGTCCGGTTTCAATGGCAATTTTGTATTTGTACCTGTCGAGCACAGAAGACAGAAGAACTAACGATCATGTGCCGCAGGTCAAGTTTTCAGTTAGGCCCGATGGCCGTAACGGCTTTCGGAAAATGACTCTCCGCCCGACACGGAGAAGTTCCCTAGGTTGGCTGAACAGATTTTGAGACTGCAAGTTTTGAGGCTCAGGTTGAAAGAGAACTTCGACCGATTCAATTCGAAATTCACAAGGAGAAGGAAATGGTAGATTTTCGCAAAGGTATTACTGCGTTAGCTTTGCTCGTCCTGTTCGCAGGGCTGGCGGCCGCGCAGGTTGGTGGTACCGGTCAAGTCCAATTGACCTGCAGCACCGGCGTCACCGTGACTCCAAACCTTCGTAATGAAGGCTTTACTGAACAGACTGGTGACATCACTATTACTTGCACTGGCGGTACCGTTGGAACCAATGGTGTCGTCGGCAACCTGGCAACGCCAGGGACCGTGATTCCGCAGGTCAACATCACCATCTTTTACAGCACCTCGGTGACGAGCCGCCTGTATGGCACCTCCAGCACGGCCAACCCGAACGAAGCACTGTTGCTGATCGATGAACCGGGATCGGGTCTTCAGGGCTTCGGCCCCGCCCAACCACAGAAACTGTGCCCCACCCCGTTTACGGGTTGCCAGGCGGTGACCGGTTACAGCAGCGGCAATCTCACCGCGCTTAACACCGACGGAACCCAGTCGCCGAACGTGTATCAGGGCATCGCTTCCGCGTCCATCGGTAATAACGCCGTGACGTTCTTCGGCGTTCCCGTGCTGCCCCCGACGACGACCGGTTCGCGCGTTTACCGCATCACCAACGTTCGCGTAAACGCAGTACCTCTGGCCAACCAGACGCAGGTTTATGCGCAGATTTCGGTCAGCCCGGCCAGTTCGCTGGGTATCATCAACTCGCAGCTGGCGGTCGGCTACGTCAGCAAGAGTCTCAGCACCAGCAACGGCGCGACTTCCCTGGCGCAGTGCGCCAGCCAGACAGCAACGAAGAGCTACGGTGGTAGCCTTTCGTTCACCGAGCTATTCGGCACGGCGTTCAAGACCAGGATTCAGGCTCAGGCGACCTCAGAATGGGCTGGCCAAGGCGTCCCCGGCCTTTCCGGTGGTCTTCCCACCCAGAACGTTCCGGGCTTCCCCTACAATTCCGAGTCCAATTTTGTGTTCCCGCTCCTTGTCGGCCCCGGCGCTGGTGGGACTGCTGGTTTGGCGGATTTCGGAACGCGTCTGAAGGCGACCTTCACCGGCGTTCCGGCCGGCGTCAGGATTTTCGTATCGACCGTGAACATTAACAATAGCGCCAGCGCTGTTATGGATCCGACCCCGGGCAGTAGCCTGTACAATGGCGGCCCGAACGCGATCAGTTACGCCGTGGCCATCAATGGTGAAACCAGCAGCGATGGAAGTGGCGGCATCGGCAGCGCTCCTCCGCTGTTGACCAACACCGACACGGCTAATGGCAGCAACGTACCGCTGGTTGAAGTCGTCCTCAGTGGCGGAGCAGGCAGCGCAGTATGGGAAGTGGTCAACACCAACCCGAACAGCAATGAAACCTTCACGTTCGGGTACTGGGTCGGTGTGGCCTCCAACACCTCTACGAACACCCCGCTTCCGGGCACCTACAACGTCAACCTCAGCTACGCCCCGACCACAACGTCCGGCGCGGCTTCCAGCTCGTTGGGAATTCCCCGCTTTGCCGATACCAGCACGGCTTCGAAGTTCCTGACACTCAACGTCTGCCGCACCATCCTGCTCTATCCGTACCTCGTGAACGAGATCGGTCTCGATACCGGTATCGCGATTGCGAATACGACGCAGGATCCGTTCGGCACGCTGGCGCAGGCCGGCACGTGCACGTTGAACTTCTACCCGTCGGACACGACTCTCGCTGTTCCGGCTCCGTTCACAACGGCGACCATCAAGGGTGGCGGGACATATACGGACACCGTATCCCAGCGAGTACCTGGCTTCCAGGGATATATGTTCGCAATCTGCAACTTCCAGTTGGCTCACGGCTTTGCCTTCATCAGCGATCTGCAGGTGCAGCACATAGCAATGGGTTACCTGGCGGTTGTCCTCGACGATCCGGCCAACAACAGCGGCGTGCGCTACCAGCATAATACTCAGTTCGTCGAAAACGGCGCACACTAAGAAGACAAGAAGTTGATTCCACTCAAGGGGGGAGCTTCGGCTCCCCCCTTTTTTTTTGAACCTTTGAAAAAGGGATCGCGGAAAGTGCTAGACTGAAGTTTCCCGCGTCCATCCGAATCCAACCATGTTCCTACGGGAACGAGGAGGTAGTCTTGGACAGACTCAAAACTACGTTACTTACGGCACTTGTAATTGCAATACTCTTTACGCCTACCGCGTCCGCCCAGCAGGCGGCCAAACTGGAGATAGTCTCCGGTAACGGCCAGATGACCTGCCCCAACGTCGCCAACAATACATGCAACACGTACTATCCCATGGTCGTCAAGGTGAGCGACTCCAGCGGTAATCCCATCGCGGGTAAGGCTGTGATCTGGCAACTCCTGGTGCCCGGCAACGGCTATGCCCCCACGTTCGACACCAATACGTTGACGGACAGCAACGGACTCGCCGTCTCGAGGCTTCAGCAGACACCGTCGCAGGGCAATTTTCCGTTTACGCAAAGCGTGATCAGCGCCGGGGTGGATGGCCTCTCTGTCAGTTTTACGGAAACCCAAGCGCTGCTTAACGGCAGCGGGTTTCCGCTGGTCATTACCGCGCTGGATCCGGCCGAGGTTGGAATGACGTTGAGCGGGCCCGCCGGCACCACGGGCACGACTCCCATCCACGTTCGCGTGACCACCACCAGCGGCGGGGGAGTGCCCAACGTCTCCGTGCGCCTCTTGAGTCCCAATTCCTTGACGCTGCCCTCCGCCAATTGCAGCACCGGCAGCGGCGCCGACCCAGGCAGCACCCTCACGGACGCCAATGGCACCGCCACCTGCTACCCCGTTTTCGGCTCGGTCGCCGGTAACGGCCCCATCCGCGTGCTGGTCGGTGGCCTGGATAACCTCTATTTCGATTATACTTCCGTCACTCCCGACCGGCCGCTGACCGATCCCGTTGGATTCGCCCTGTACAACATCGCGTACAATCTCGACGTGACCCCTGTCACTCCCGCCCATGCGTTCGTCGTCAGCGGCAACAATCAGAGCATCGATCCCAGCAAGACCTCTTCTCCCCTGGTCGTCCGTTTCACCGATAGCACAGGCAATGTGCCCATCGGCAATTTGAGCGTTGTCTGGACGGTCTTCCCGTTGGGCGCGGCGACCGTGAGCCCGGCTGCCTCCACTACCGATGCCACGGGCCAAACGCAAACTGTGGCTGTTTTTTCTGCCAGTGCGTCCGGAACGGTCAGCGTCACGGCTGCCCTCAGCGACCCCCGCTACAGCGGCATCTCCGCCACTTTCACCCTCTCCACCAGGGTCCAGATCGCCTCCCTTGCGAAGGTGTCCGGCGATCAGCAGACCACCCAATCGGGGCAGCCATTCGCCGCCCCCCTGGTTGTGCAGGTCAACGGCACCAATGGCCAGCCCTTGTCCGGCCAAGTGGTAAGCTTCGTGCCGACTGGCAACGCCACCCTTTCGGTCGGCTCCGCGCAGACCGATAGCGCCGGCCGCGCGCAGGTCACCGTGACGGCAGGAGCCACTCCCGGCGCCGTGACGGTTACCGCAGTCATAGGCCTCATCTCCCAGATTTTCACTCTGACCGTGATTCCCCCGGGTCCGGCCCTGAGCGGTAACAGCTTCTTTAATGCCGGCGGGGGCGCCCGGTTGAACGCTCTATCGCCCTGTAGCCTGGTCACCGTGACTGCTTCCGGATTGGCCCCCAATGTCCTTGGAACGGTGCTCAATAGCAATGCCTTCGGTCCATGGGCCACCACCCTGGCTACCGACACCGTAGCGGTGAATAACGTTGCCGCGCCCATTTCCAGCGTGGCCAACCTGAATGGCGTGCAGCAGCTCACCTTCCAGGTTCCCTGTGAAGTGGCTCCCGCCGCCAGCGTCCCCATCACCATCAATGTCGGCGGCGGCACGGGCACGGCCAATATGCCCATTCAGGCCGCCACCCCCGGCATCTTCGAGACCGTCATGAGCGACGGGGCTCGCCGCGCCGTGGCTATCCGGCCGGATGGCAGCTTCGTCAGCCTGCAGAATCCGGCGCGCCCCGGTGACGTGGTACGGGTATATGTCACCGGTCTCGGGCCGGTGTCTCCGGCGGCGGTGACCGGCGCGCTTCCGTACGTCGGCGCCGACTCGCTCGTCCTCAGCCAGGTGATCGTCGGCGTCAACGGTTTTGGCGCCCGCGTGGTCAACTCGCGGGTCTCCCCGAACTTGATCGGCGTCTACGAGATCGACTTCCAGGTCCCGTCCGATGCCATCTCGGGCAACGACATCGTTCTCAGCGTGGCCGTCAATGCTCCGGGCGATAGCCAGACCCGGTTCAGCAACGGCAGCAAACTTCCCATTACGCAGTAGATCTACCAGGGGCGAGCCCGGCTCGCCCCTTCTCCTCCCTTTACATCTTCTTCGCCTTCTATTCCTTTAACATCAATAGGTGGTGTGCCACGTAGCCAGGGTAGCTCTGGTTGTGTACTCATAACCCCTTTTCGTATCAGCAATATCCTGCAAAAAACTGCTTGCAATACGTCAAGCGTCACTATACTATGGGTTGTGGATAGTAATGGGCTAGTTTCGGGCTAGAAAGTGGAAGAAAACCCCAGTCACGCACCCGAAATCGAGCATCCTGATGGGATGTACCCGTCCCGCATGGATGATCGCGGGCGTGTCAAGCTGCCGGTAGCCCTCAAAGAGTACCTGGAAAAATTTGAAGATAAGCGCTTGTTTGTGACGAGTCTCGACCGCCGCATAGCGCAAGTGTACCCGGTTGTTCTTTGGAAGCAAACCAAAAAGTTCCTGGAGAACTTCTCGGAAGACCCGGAAGTTGCGGAAAACCTGGCCTTCAACGCCGCCGACCTGGGGGTCGAAGCGGAGATGGATTCGCAGGCCCGCGTGCTGTTCAGCCCGGAGCTGCGCAGAGAGCTTGGGCTGGAAGATCAGCCCGTCCACCTGTACGTTTTCGGTGGACATATTGAAGTTTTGAGCCCGACGGTATACGAAGAACGCAAGGTCGCGGCCAAGGCTAAGCCGATGTCGGATCTGGCGAGGGCGCGGCGGGCGGGAATGAAGTGATGCCGTATGCATGTTTCGGTAATGCCCCTGGAGTCGATCGACCTGTTGTCGGTTCGTCCCGACGGCATCTATCTGGACGCCACGGCGGGCCTCGGCGGGCATACAGGCTTAATCGCGCGGCAGTTGACGACGGGCGCCGTGATTGCGAACGATCACGATACGTCGTCGCTGGCCATGGCGCGCGCCAACACGGCAGCGTGGGCGGACCGGATCTGCTTTCATTACGGCGGATTCGGCTCGCTGGCCGCAGCGGTGGAGCAGGCGGGATTTGAGAAGGTGGATGGGCTGCTGGCGGATCTGGGGGTCAGCCGGTATCAGCTCACCGCGCCGGACAGAGGGTTTTCGTTCATGTCAGATGGGCCGCTCGATATGCGAATGGATCAAACCATAAGTATGACGGCAGCCGATCTTGTCAATCACACCGACGAAAAGACACTCGCCGATCTGATCTTTCAGTTGGGCGAGGAAAGGAGGGCGCGGAAGATAGCCAGAGCAATCGTCCGAGCACGGCCCTTACGGAGCACACTGCATCTGGCCGATGTAGTGGAGCGGGCCGTGCCCAGGACGGGCCGTTTGCACCCCGCCACGAAGACGTTCATGGCGCTGCGAATGGCGGTCAACGACGAACCCAAGGAATTGGACCGGCTGCTGGAAATCGGTCCAGAGTTACTGAAGAGCGGCGGACGTATGGTGGTGATCAGCTTCATGTCCAGCGACGACCGGGCGGTCAAGGAGAAGTTCAAGGCGCTGGGACACTCGGGGCGGGTCAAAATCCTCACCAAACATCCGTTGCAGCCGACGGAAGAAGAGAGTGCGTCCAACCCGGCATCGCGCAGCGCCAAGCTGCGGGCGCTGGAAATGATTTGAGCCCCACGCGGGGCGCGGAGGTTAAGCAGAAGACCATGGCGACGCTACCAGCATTCTACAAAAAGAACGAAGAGGGGACGGAAGCCGCGCAGGGCATGGACGCCGCGAACCGGAGCAACCGGCTGCGCCCGGTGCGCGATCCCTTCCAGTTGCGTGCCTTGCCGCACGAACATCTCTTCCTGTATAACAAGCGGATCGACAATTCGCGTCTCGTCCGCGAGGCAGATCCGAAGTCGCGCGGAGCCTGCTGGAGCGCCATCGGAGCCGCCTGCGTGCTGGCGATCCTGCTGACCAGCGCGTTTGCGCCATCCGTCGCCACCACCATCGCGGGGTACAAACTGGAAGCGCTGCGCATCGAAGAGCGGCGTCTGTTGGACGAGCACCGCGGCCTGGACCTGCAGGAAGCCGAATTGCTCAGCCCGGCGCGATTGGATCAACTCGCCCGTCAGAACAATCTGGTGGCTCCGTCCCCGGGGCAAGTCTTCCACCTGGAAGGCAAACCCCAAGGCGCGGTTGCGATGGCAAAGTAAGGAGTCTGGAGGCGTGAATCCTTCACGCAGTGCATCATGGTGGAGCGCCGTCTTACATGTCTCGTCGTCATCATCCTGCTATGGGGCGCGGCAATTCTCAAGAATCTGATCTCGCTGCAAGTGGTGCACCACCGCGAGTACGCCGTCAAGGCACGCTCCATCCAGGAAGTGGACGTGGAAATCCCCGCGCCGCGCGGCACCATCTTCGACCGCGACGGCCGGCCGCTGGCCATGAGCCTGGCCTCGCGCACGGTTTTCATCAATCCCATGAAGGTGGATATCGGGGTGGCCAGCGATCTGCTGGGCTATCTCCTCCACCTGGACCGCGCCGATCTCTACCTCAAGATCAAGCAAGCCGCCGACGCGCACCGCGGCTACCTGATCGTGAAGCGCCAACTCACCGCCGAGGAGTACGAAAACCTCCTCAACCTGAAATCGCGGATCGATTGGGTGAGCCTCTCCAACGAGAGCCAGCGTCACTACCCGAACGGCACCCTCGCGGCGCACGTGCTGGGCTCGGTCGATTTTGAAGAGAAGGGCAACGCGGGCATTGAGAAGGGCCTAGACGCCGAACTGCGCGGCACCGCGGGCCACATCCGCCTGCTCACCGACGTGCATCGCCGCGGGATCGCGCCGCAGACTACGGTCCCCATGAGGCCCGGCACCTCGCTGACGCTCACCATCGATGAGCGTCTCCAGTTTGTGGCCGAGCGCGAAATCGCCGCCGCCGTGGCCAGCCACAACGCGGCATCCGGCAGCGTCGTGGTGCTCAAGCCGGATACCGGCGACATCCTGGCAATGGCCAGTTATCCCACGTTCGATCCCAATATCCCAGTGGAGCACGGGGAGGATCCCCAGCCCCGCATGAACCACGCCTTCAGCGTCCCCTTCGAGCCCGGCTCGGTATTCAAAGTCATCACCCTTTCGGCGGCGCTCGAAACCACCAGTCTGCGGCCGGAAAGCCCCATCAACTGCAACGGCGGCAAGCTCACTCTGGGCATCCGCACGATTCACGATTCTCACGCCGGCATGGGTGTGGTCCCGATGGCAACCGTGCTGGCCAAATCGAGCAACATCGGGGCCATCCAGGTGGGGCTCAAAGTGGGCCAGGTCAACATGCACGATTACATGACGCGCTTCGGCTTCGGGCGGAAGATGGGCCTGCCGCTGCCGGGCGAATCGCCCGGCAAAGTGTACCGCCTGGAACGCTGGGGCAAGACGTCGCTGGCCTCGGTATCGATGGGCCAGGAAGTCAGCGTCACCACGCTGCAACTTGCGCAGGCGGCGGCTGTAATCGCCAATGGCGGCACGATGGTGAAACCGCGCCTGGTGCTCAAGCGGGGCGAGCGCACCGAACCCGTGGCGGCGCCGGTGCGCGTCCTCAAGGGCGACAACGCCATCACCATGCGCCAGATGATGGAAGGCGTGGTGCTGGTAGGCACCGGCAGCCGCGCGCGGCTGGCCGGCTATTCCAGCGGCGGCAAGACCGGCTCGGCGCAGATTTACGATTACGCAACCAAGCACTACACGCACACGTACAACGGTTCATATATGGGGTTCGCGCCGCTCACCAATCCTCAGGTAGTGGTGGTCGTCACGTTGAACGGCACGCACGGCGAAGCGGGGTTCGGCGGCCAGGCGGCGGCACCGGTCTTCAAAATCGTCGCCGGTGAGGCCCTCCGCGTCTTCGACGTTCCCAAGGACCTGCCGGAGAACGTTGCCACGCCGACGCTGGTGGCCAGGAACCCGGAAGATCTCAACGATCTGGCCATCGCGGATCTGGGCGCGGGCCGGAACATCCTGGAAGAGCCGGACGAGGCGGAGACGGGCGAGGCAGGAACGGCGCAAACCCGCTCGCTGACGGGGTACCCTCCGGGTCCGGCTCCGACGGGGCGCCCTTTGGGCCGGGTGGGGTTGCCCTCTACGGCGCAAGGGCCGCCGGCAGTGACCGCACCTGTGCCACCGCAAGCGCCACCCAAGCCGCAAGGGCCGCGCGTACCGAATTTCCGCGGCATGACGATGCGCGCCGTGCTGGCCGAAGCCGCCGCCAAAGGTCTGTCCATCCTCCCCGACGGAAGCGGCGTCGCCCGCGTGCAATCTCCGCCGCCGGGCGCGCCTCTGCATCAGGGGGAACGCATCCGCGTGCAGTTTGTTCAATGAACCTAGGCGAACTACTCTCGGGCATTGCGCTGCCGCAACCGCTGGCGCCGGAACTCGCGTCGGCTCCGGTGGCCGCTCTGGAGTTCGATTCGCGCCGCGTCTCCCCCCATTCCGTCTTCTTCGCCTTCCCCGGCAGCAGGGCCGACGGCCGCCAGTTTGCCGCCGACGCGCTGGCCTCCGGCGCGGTGGCCGTGATCAGCGAATCGCCCGCGCCGCCGGAACTCGCGGACCGCTGGATTCAAGTGGCGCATGGCCGCCAGGCGCTCTCGCTCGCCGCCCGCAACTTCTTTCAACGGCCGGACGAACGCCTGTATCTCACGGGCATCACCGGGACCAACGGCAAGACCACCACGGCGTATCTGATCGATTCCGTGCTCCGCGCCGCCGGCTTCACCACCGCCCTGATCGGCACGATCGAGTACCATCTGGCGGGACGGGTGCTCAAAGCAGTAAACACGACCCCGGAATCGCTCGATCTTCTGCGTCTGTTCTCCGCGTTGGAAAGCGCCGGCGGTACGCACGTCACCATGGAGGTGTCGTCTCACGCCCTTGCCCTCGGCCGCGTCCATGGCCTCAACTTCCACACCACCGTCTTCACCAACCTGACGCGCGACCATCTGGATTTTCACGGCGACATGGAGACCTATTTCGCCGCCAAGCAGTTGCTCTTCGAAGGCGCCGGCGGAGCCCGGCCGCAGTACGCCGTGCTCAACCGCGAGGATGAGTGGGCGCACCGCATCAAAGTGCATCCCGGCACCCAAATGATCTGGTACGGGCTCGGCCCGGAAGCCGATCTGCGCCCGCGCCACATCGCATCCGGATTCGGCGGGCTGCGTTTCGACCTGCAGTTCGGTAAGCGGCGCATCCCCATGGAATCTCCGCTGATCGGCAAGATCAACGTCTACAATATTCTGGCGGCATGCGCCACGGGCTTCTCCTACGGTCTGGCTCCCGAGGTGGTGGCGCGCGGCATCGCCGACCTGAAAGCCGTCCCCGGCCGCTTCGAACGCGTCGACGAAGGCCAGCCCTTCGTGGTCGTGGTGGATTACGCGCACACCGACGACGCGCTGCGCAACGTCATCTCCGTGGCCCGCGGACTGAATCCAAAACGCGTGATCACGCTCTTCGGGTGCGGCGGCGACCGCGACCGCGCCAAGCGTCCGCTGATGGGGCAGGCAGCCGCCGAAGGCAGCGACTTCGTGTTCCTCACCAGCGACAACCCGCGCTCCGAAGATCCGCTGGCCATTATGAACGATGCCCTGGTCGGCATCCGCCGGTTCGATGTCCCCCACGTGGTGGAACCCGACCGCCAGGCGGCCATCGGCGGCGCTCTGAAAGAAGCGCGCGAAGGCGACATCGTCATCCTGGCCGGCAAAGGCCATGAAACCTATCAGGTGTTGAAAGACAAGACCATCGACTTCGACGACCGCGCGGTGGCGAGAGAAGTGCTCAAGGGGTATGGGTATCACAAGACCCAGTGAGCCATGACCCTGAATCTTCAAGAAGTTGCGCGCGCGGTTGGCGCCGAAGGCCACCCGCCGCCCCAGGCGGTAGCCGGCTGGAGTGTGGACACACGGACACAGAATCCGGGTGACGTGTATTTTGCGCTACGCGGCCCTAACCACGACGGGCACGATTTTCTGGCCGCCGCCATCGAAAAAGGCGCCGCCGCGGTGGTGGTGGTGGAAGGTTCGGTCCGAGCTTCGCTCGGATGCACAAGGCGGCCCAGAGGGCACCCCCTTATGCCACCAGCGCAACTCGTGGTGCCCGATACGGAGCGCGCCCTCCAGGACCTTGCTTCATGGGCACGCCAGAGGTGGGGGGGCCGGGTGATCGGCGTAACCGGCAGCGCCGGCAAGACCACTACCAAGGACGCCATCGCGCACCTGTTGGAAGGCGAGTTGCCCACCGGCAAGACGAACGGCAATTTCAACAACCACGTGGGCGTGCCACTTTCCCTGCTGCGCCTGCCAGATGCCTGCCGCGCCGGCGTCATCGAGATGGGCATGAACCACGCCGGAGAAATCCGCCGTCTCGCCGAGATCGCCAAACCGGACATCGGCGTGGTCACCAACGTTGGCTATGCGCACGTGGAGTTCTTCGATTCCATCGAAGGCGTTGCCGCCGCCAAGCGGGAATTGATCGATGGTCTGCCGCCCGACGGCGTCGCCGTGCTCAATGCCGACGATCCGCGCGTCTCCCGCTTTGCCGCGGGTCACGCCGGCCGCACCGTGACCTTTGGCTTTTCCGAGGCCGCCGATGTGCGCGCCGAGAATGTGGAGTTCGGCGCCGCCGGCGCGCGCTTCCGCGCTCTCGGAGTGGATTTTGAAAGCGCCCTGTCCGGCCGCCACGCCGTCATGAACCTGCTGGCGGCTATTGCCGTGGCCCATGTCTTCGAGATCGCGCCGGAGCGCCTGCGCCCGGCCGTCGCCAGTTTCAGGGTGGGCGACATGCGCGGCCAGCGTACGCTGCATCGCGGCATCGTCATCTGGAACGACTGCTACAACTCCAACCCGGAGGCCGCCCAGTCGATGCTGGACGTGCTGCGGGAAACTCCCGCTGCCCGGCGCATCGCGGTGCTCGGCGAAATGCTGGAACTTGGGGCGGCAAGCGAGGAGTTGCACCGGCAGGTGGGCCGATACGCAGGCCGCTCCGCCGCCGGGCGCGTGGACCTGCTGATCGGCGTCCGCGGGGCGGCCCGCGCGATGGTGGAAGCCGCTGCTCAAGCCGGCGTCGAGGCGCAGTTTTTTGAAGACCCCGCCGAGGCCGGCGACCGCGCCCGCCAGGTGGCGCGTGCCGGCGATGCCGTGCTGTTCAAGGGCTCGCGAGGCGTAAAGGTGGAAAAAGCGCTGGAAAGGTTTACGGCCTAGCTCATGCTCTACTTTTTACTCTACGAACAACTCTTCAAGCACATCAGCCCGCTCCGTGTCTTCGGGTACACCACTTCCCGCACCGCTTTCGCCAGCCTTACGGCACTCTTCCTTTGCATTGCGCTCGGCCCCTGGCTGATTAACAAGCTCCGCTATCTCCAGATCGGCCAGTACATCCGCGAGGAAGGCCCCAAGTCGCACCAGAAGAAGGCCGGCACCCCCACCATGGGCGGCATCCTGATCATCATCTCCATCGTCGTTCCCACGCTGCTGTGGGCCGACCTCGCCAACCCCTACGTGTGGATTGCCACGCTCACCCTCCTCGCCTTCGGCTGGATCGGCTTTCTGGACGACTATGCGAAGGTGACCAAGCAGCGTAATCTCGGCCTGAGCGGCAAACGCAAATTGGTCTACCAGTTCATCGTGGGCTTCGCCTTCGCGGCCTCGCTGCTGTTCATGCGCGCCTGGGGCGATTTCAGCACCGCCATGAACATCCCGTTCTTCAAGAGCTTCCAACCATCGCTCCTCATGCCGCAACTGATGGCCAACCCGTGGACGTACATCCTCGGCGTGGCGCCGTTCTGCATCTTCGTGGCCCTGGTGGTGGTCTTCTCGTCCAACGCCGTCAACCTCACCGACGGCCTCGACGGCCTGGCGATCGGGCTCATGGTGATCGCCGCCGGAGCGCTCACCATCCTCACTTACGCCGGCGGCCACAAGGACCTTGCCCAGTACCTGCAACTCGCGCGCAATCCGCGCACCGCCGAACTCACCATCTTCTGCGGTTCCATGACGGGGGCCAGCCTGGGCTTCCTCTGGTACAACGCCCACCCCGCCGACATCTTCATGGGCGATGTCGGTTCGCTCGGCCTGGGCGGCGCCATGGCCGTGGTTGCCGTGCTGATCAAGCAGGAAGTCCTGCTGGTTTTCATCGGCGGCATCTTTGTTCTGGAAGCGGTCTCGGTAATCCTTCAGGTGGGCAGCTACAAACTGCGCCAGGGGAAACGCATTTTCAAAATGGCGCCCATCCACCATCACTTCGAGGCGCTGGGCTGGACCGAATCGAAAATCATCGCGCGCTTCTGGATCGCCGGCCTGGTGCTGGCCCTGTTTGCGCTCACGACGCTGAAACTCCGATGAACTTGAAAGGCATAGACGCGCTGGTGGTCGGCATGAAGAAGTCCGGTGTGGCTTCGGCGGCGTTACTCGCGCGCGAGGGCGCCCGGGTGCGCGCCACCGACCTCAAGCCGCTCGACCAGCTTCCCGGCGTCCGCGAACTCGACATCCCCTTCTGCCAGCAGAACGCGGCGGTCTTCGAGGCGGCCGAACTCATCGTGCTCTCTCCCGATGTCCCCTCCGATCTCGCGCCACTCGTGGAGGCGCGCGGCCGCGGCGTGCCCGTTGTCGGCGAGGTCGAACTCGCCGCGCCCTTCCTGAAGGGCCGCACCATCGGCATCACGGGATCCAACGGGAAGACGACCACCACCAGCCTGGCGGGCCACATCCTCCGCGAAAGCGGCGTCCCCGTTCAGGTGGGCGGCAATATCGGCCTGCCCGTCACCGCCATGGTCGACGCCTCGCGCGAGGATGGCTGGAACGTGCTGGAACTCTCCAGTTTCCAACTGGAGACGATTTTCGAATTCCGCGCGCACATCGCCCTGGCGCTCAACGTCACCCAAAACCACCTGGACCGCCACCACACCTTCGAGAACTACGCCGCCGCCAAGGGCCGCCTCTTCGAAACGCAACGCGCGGGCGATTACGCCGTCCTCAACGCCGACGACGCAGTGTGCGTGGCCTACGCGGGGCGCTCCGCGGCCGCGCCGCAGTGGTTCAGCAGCCGCCGGGAGGTAGCGCCCGGCGCCACGCTGCGCGGCGACACGCTGATGCTCGACGGCAAGTTCCTCATGCGGGCCGGCGAGATCCCGATCCGCGGCCGTCACAATGTCGAAAACGTGCTTGCCGCGTCCATCGCGGCCGCCCGCGCCGGCGTTTCCCACGAAGCCATTGCCGCCGCCGTGCGAAGCTTCCGCGCGGTGGAGCATCGCCTGGAATTCGTGCGCTCCGTGAGCGGCGTGGAGTTCTATAACGATTCCAAAGCCACAAGTGTCGATGCCACGCTCAAGGCCGTGGACGCCTTTCCCGGCGGCCTATGGGTGATCCTCGGCGGCAAGGATAAGGGTCTGGAATACACCGCCCTTCGGGAACCGCTGGCCGCCAAGGCGCACGCTGCCCTGCTGATTGGAGCCGCCGCGCCCAAGATCGCCGACCAGCTTCAGGGCGCGGTCCCGCTGGTCCCCGCCAAGACCATCGAAGCGGCCATCGCCCATGCCTACGCTCACGCCGTGCCTGGCGACACGGTATTGCTGGCGCCCGCCTGCGCCAGTTTCGACCAGTTTCAGAGCTACGAGCACCGTGGCCAGTTCTTCAAACAGATTGTCAACCAGCTGCCGGCGAAAGATTGAAATGGCTCAGAGACTCAAAACCGATTGGATCCTGTTCTTCACCGTGCTGACCATGGTGTTTTCCGGCGTGCTGATTGTCTACAGCGCTTCGGCGATCATGGCCCAGATGGGCCCCAACCACTCCGCATGGCACTACGTGCAACGTCAGGCCGTGTGGGCGGCGCTCGCCCTGACCATCATGATGGCCCTCAAGACCACTCACTACCGTAAGCTACAGAACCCCGCGGTTGCCCTGAGCGCCATCAGCGTGGCTCTCTTCCTCCTGGTCGCCGTCTACTTCGCCGACCCAAGCAACCATCGCTGGCTCCGCC
>ODAK010002320.1_pt1 | contig 20029 bp, 12 predicted proteins | sample 1539591 | NCBI WGS metagenome assembly ODAK01 (sample SAMEA3539303, study PRJEB22396) | soil metagenome | biome: tundra; feature: field; material: soil | place: USA | collected 2010-05 | depth 0.15 m | reverse complement strand
GATCCCGGGGCCTAGTTGGCCCTGCCGCAGCCAGGCATCTAGTTCGTCGAACAGGGTCGTGACCTCGTCGAAGCTAGTCTCGCGCTCCGGCAAGAAATGGAACGTTGGGTGGCTGCGGATGTCCGACAGCATGAGTGGAATAGCTCCCAAACCTGGCACGGCAATTGAGAGCGCCCCACCTCTCTTGTCGAATCCGCCATGGTCGTAGGGATTCCGCCACTTCTCAGCTACTTCGTGCAACCGGTTATAGAAACCGCATGCCGCTTGATCATCTGTCACGTTGTACAGGCACTTGTACTTCTCCAGAAGCCTCAAGCCGATGAAGTCCTTGAGAGACTGTTGCGCTGGATCGAAGTCGCTCACCGAGAGGGCGAAGACGAGAAGGTGCTCAAGCAGGCTGAAGTAGGCTGTGATCATGGCTATTGTCGCAAAGAACCCCTCCTGCTGTTCGGGCAGCGAACGGAATTGCTTGAGGAAAACGCTGTCCTTGTGCTGTTCGTCGAACCGCTCGGCGAGTAGTCCGTCCCCGGCGTAGGCGGCCTCGGCGAGGTCGCGGAAATACTGGTACATTCCGCGTAGCTGCCCAACCTGATTGTGGACGATGATGCGATTCTCGCTGACCTGGTCATTAACGAGCGACTGGAGTAGGTTCCGCTCAAGCAGACGAGCAGAGGCAGCTAGCTTCGAGACGATCTCGTCCGCGTCTGCTCTGCCATCCGCGCCCTCTGGTGCTTGCAGGTATAGGCGCAGGCCAAACTTCATCAGAGCCAGCGAACATACGCGTCCGCGGTATGTGAATGGATACTCCCAGGCCAGTTTCTCGGCCCGTCCCAATTCATGCGTTCCGATAAGCAGGCGCATGATCAAGTGTACCGCAGCAACAACAGGCAAGCGGCCTCGGTCAACGGCAACCGCCGCCGATTCCAGCTTCGAGTAGGCAAAACCTGGATGGCCGTTAGGGGCTGGGCCGAAGTCCCTGAGAGGCGGCTTGCACCGGTCAAGCTCTGCCTGTAGTCCCGCGCTTATATTAGGATCCTCGCGGATCACTGGGAGTGGCAGATCCTGACTGCCTGATTCGCTCATGAATTTATCTCCATGCATAACTCCTGGGCGTCCGGATCGGCGGTCACAGTACCGAGGCCGTAGAGTTCCCCATGCACACGGCGATCCCCGCCCAGTTCAGGGCTGCGTTCTTCTCTATTCCCCCGGAATACAAGACGTCGGCCGCAGCGAGCAGTAGGCGCAGCCCTTCCTGGCGTGGCCAGCGAGCAGGATAGATTTCTTGTTAGGGCCTGCTCGTCACGAACTGATTATACCGGTACTTTCATTTCAGCCGCCAAGCTTTTGCAGTTCAGCGACTGCGTCAGCCATGTCGTCCTGATCAGGATCGCCCGCCCACGGGTCGTCGATCTCCTCGTCGGCCAGACTGATCTCCTCGGTCTCGTCGTCGGCTTCCTGGGGAGCTGCCGCGCGGTATTCTGGATGGTCCTTGTCGGCGGTGACAGCGAGGTGCAGCGGCGTCGCGTACACGACGCGGCCGTCCCAGGAAACGGGTTGCTCAGACAGTCGCGCGGTGAGGGCCGCGAGGGTGACGGGATCCCATGTTCCGGCGCAGGGGACGGTGATCTCGGTGGCGGTGTAGGAGTGCCAGGGGTTCCGGAGTTTGCCGGACAGGCCGTCCGGAAGCGTCCAGCGGGTGTACCGCGCGCCTATGTCGCCGCCCTTTGCCCCGTAGGTGCGGGAGATGCCGGCGAAGAGCCAGACCGGCTGCCCGGTGTCCGTGCGCTGGTAGACGCGGCGGCCGGGCGCTGCGGGCTGACGGGGGTCTTTGGGATTGTTGCCTTCGTCCTGGCGGGTGACAGGGCGGCCGATTTCGCCACTGTGGTTGCTGCGAACGACGGACGCGTCGTGGCCAGCGGCGCGCAGGGCGTCGCCTGGCATGGCAGCAGCGCCGAAGTGGCGGTCCTGCAGGCCCGGCCAGATGGTGCGGGTGGACGGGCCGTCGGTGAAGATCACTAGGGGCAGCCCGGGATGGTCGGCTGCCAGCTGCGCGAGCCGCTGCTCGACCCGGTCGCGGGTCCGGGCGGCTTTCTCCTCGGCACGGCCGAGCATGGAGTCCCCGATCTTGCCAGCATGGAAGTCAGCGACCCCGGCGGCGTGGCGCAGCCAGGCACGCTGCTTCTCGCTGTACATCAGCGCCTGCCAGGGGACGCCCGGGTCGGGCGTGGCCCGGATCGCGGTGAGGACCAGCACCAGGGGACGGTCATCGTCGCCGGTCTGCTGACGGCGGGCGTGGATGCCGACCAGCAGCGCGGGACGGTCGAGCGAGTGCTGTAGCTTCGGCCCGGTGACGGCTTTGGGGATGCGGTCGTCGATGATGCCGGCGATCCGCAGCAGGTCGTACAGGGCCGAGCGGGCCGCATGGGACTTGGCTGCATCGGTGCGCGGGCGGGCGCCACTCGGCAGCTGGAGCGGCTCGGTGGCGAGGAACTGGCTGGGGATTTGACGGTGGGCCAGGATGCGGCGCAGCTGGGGCTTGGCGTCGGTCACCCAGCTGATGGGCACGTCGGGGTGGTACTCGGTCTCGATCCACGCACAGGTCAGGTCGTCGCTTCCCCGTTCCATGCCAGGGTAGGCCAGCAGCCGCGCGAGGAGAGCGGTGCGGTTGACCTGCCCGTGGGCGAGCATCTCAGGGCGGTGAAAGGCGATGACCGCGACGCGATCGGTGACGGGACGGGTCTCGCCGTCGGGCAGGGACATGAGCTGCTGGCCGGTGAGCGCCTGCAGCGCACCGAGCATCCGGTCGCGCGCCCCGGATGTGGCGTACAGGCAGGCGATGGTCAGGCGCCGGTAGCCGGTTGAGCCGATGGCGGTTTCCCCGAGGATGGGATCGGGGTCCCGCTGGGCGAGCGTGATCGTCTTGTCCGGTTCGAGGGTGAGCGGTTCGAGGTCCGGCAGGCAAGCGGTGATGTGCTCGTGCAGGCGGAGCATGAACCGTGCGCCCAGCCCGGTTCCCAGCGGGTGGCGCAGGTTCCCGGGCGCTTGCGGCCGCACGCTTCCGGGGGAGGGAGGCAGGTCGTCGGGAAGGGTGATCGGCTCTAGTTCGCAGGCCGCGACGATGTCGGGGATTTCCGGGTTGAGCAGGAGTTGCCGCCAGGGGCTAACTCCGGCGAGAGGGTCGGTAGCGGGTCGGCGGACGTGGCGGACGGGGAGCCGCAGGAGCGGAGTGCCTGGGGCGTCGCGGGCGATCCATGCGTTCCTGACCTTCGCCCACGTCTTGCCGATCCGGGACAGGTGAGCGCTGAAGCACACGATGAGATCGCCAGTGCCGGGGCTGGTGACCAGCCGGGCGGTGATCCGGGCCATGCCGAAGGCGGTCCCGGCCGGGTTGGCGATGAGGTCGCTGGTCTCCCAGGCGAGCAGGCTGCCGTCGGTGTCCATACGCAGCGTGAGCGGTTCCCTGCCGTCGAGCCTCAGCCTGGTGTCGGCGAGGCTGCTCATGAGCTGCCAGGCGGCAGTGCGGAAGACCCAGTTGGGTGCCTCGGGGCAGGCGTCGGGGCGGAAGGCGACGTAGTCGGCGAGCGGGCGGGCGGCCTCGGGCGGCGGCAGCAGCGTCGCGAGGACAGGAGCGGACAGGTCGGCCCTGACGCGGCGCTCCCAGGTCTTGACCGCGACCGGGAGCCGGTAGTCGAACGGATGGCTGGTGAGCAGCAGCATCCGGCTGCCGGCGTCCAGCTCGCCCTGGGCGAGGTCGCGCTCGCCGAACAGTCGGACGGGCTGCGCGGTCGCGGCGCACAAGCCCGTGGCGAGGGAGCTGTAGCGGGGCTGTCTCCCGTTCTGGCCGGCGGGAAGCGTGGCCCAGGCGTCGCTGAATTCCTGGGTGAGGGGGTAGGCGGTGACGGTCCCGAGCACCTGCTCCGCGCGGTCGCGCGGCAGCCGGTAGGACAAGGTGATCAGCATGGCGTGGCTCCGGAAGCGTCGGGGCCGGGCTGCGGCACGGGGGTGTTCCGGTCGGCGTAGTCGAAGAAGGCGTCCAGGGTCGTCCCGTACAGCTGGCGCATCTGCTGCAGGGTTCCGGCGTCGTCCCAGGCGGCGCGCAGCCGGGTCACCAGGGTGGCGAAGTCGGTCCCGGCCTGAGCGTTGTGGAAGGCCTCGTCGACGAGGTGCAGGACGGCGGGGGTGCCGCCGCGGCGGGCGCGACCGATGAGCTGGATGGCGTTGTTGATAATCTCAGCGGTGACGCTCAGCTTGACCTGGGCAGGCTGGGCCTGGAAGTACGGCGGTCGGCTGACAATCTCCTCGAAGTACTGCCCGGCGGCATTGCGGCGGTCGCGCAGGACGGGCAGCGGGTCCTCCGCCGGGCCGGGGTGGTCGGCGAGCGCCTTGGCCTGCAGGTGGGCGACGAGCTCGGCGGGTTCGTCGATGACGGGGACGGGCCGCACGAGCAGCCACACCGATCCGAGAGCCGACTTGTCGCCCTCGCCGATGATATTGACGCCGCGCTGGACGCGGGCCAGCGGCGCGATGAGGAGGTCGGCGCCATTTACGGCGGGGAAGTCCTCGAGCCGGTCGGCGGGCAGTTCCAGCCAGGCGCCGGCGTCGGTGACGACGTGCCCGCCGGGCCGGGGGACCTCGTCACGGTGCGGGCGGACGGCCAAGCAGATGCGGCGGGCCGCCACCCCGGCGGCGGCCAGGCCCTCGGCGACCAGGCGGGCCCCGTCGTAGGAGGTGGTAGCTAGCAGGACTCGGGCCCGGCCGGGATCCTCCTGGTGGAGGTGCTGTAGCTCGGCGTCGAGTCTGCGTGCCCACAGCCGCTGGGCGAGCAGCCGGGTGTTCTCGGTCCGGGCGGGTTCATCGAGCCCGGAGATCCTGGTGTCCACGGATGCGGCGTCGATGGTGACGGTGCCGGGGTTGTCGTCGCTGACCCACCAGCGGGGCGGGGCGTGGACGTGGTAATGGGGGGCGAAGGGGAAGTAGGCGGTGGCCGACAGCCCGAGCACGATGCGGCGGGTGCCGGCCATGGCCAGGGCAGTGGTGTCGCCGAGGCTGACGGTGTAGACGTGTGGGTCGCCGCCGAACGCGGCGGTGGTGAGCCTGGTCGGCTCGTCGCCGGTGTCGTCGCGGTGCTCGGTGAACGCGAAGACCAGGCGGCCCAGCGGCCCGGTGGGGGTGGCCCGCCAGCGCCCGTACGAGCCGAGGGCGTCGGCGATCAGCTGGGTGGACTCGACCCCGGCGGCGGACAGCTGGGGAGTGTTGGCCATCAGCTGGTACAGGTGGAACCGGATCTGCTCCAAGATGGCGCGGCGCAGCATGCGGTTGATGACCTGGTCCCGCTCGTCGGTGACCGTGCCCTCGAGCGCGTGGTCCAGGGTTGCACGGATGTCGCTGATGGCCCGGCCTTCCGGGCCGCTGCTGATGATGGCCCGCAGGCCGGGGCGGAGCTGCTGGAAGAAGCCTGGCTCTTCTGGCTCTGGCCCGGGCCCGCCGGCGAACAGGGACGTGAACATCTTGAGCTGCTTGTCGGTGACCGGGGTCTCCTTGTCGAGCCCGAACAGGCGGGCGGTGAGCCAGGCATCCCAGCGGCGGGGGACGACCCAGTGCCGGGACGGGCCGCGGGGCCGCCGTGTGTCGGGGGCGGTGGGGCCGAGCCGACCGTAGTGCAGATGGCTGACGTAGTTCTCCGACAGGAACCGGGTCGCGGAGCAGGCGTCGCGGACGCTGGCGTCGACGTCTTCGTGGACGCGGCCGAATGCGGCGCTGAACTCGGCGTCGAGGAGGCGGAGCGGGGTGTCGGTGTGGCCGGCCTGGTCGAGCAGCAGGCCCCGGCCGGCGTGGTCCAGGGCAGTGCGCTGGAAGGAGTCGATCTCGTCGATGACCAGCACGTGGCTGCGGCGCAGGATGAGTTCCTCGACGGTGACCTGGTCGGTGATGCCGTGGCCGTTGTCCACGGGCGTCTGGAGCCGGCCGGCGAGGAGGTTGGCGTGTGAGGTGACGATGATGCCCGCCGTGCACGCGGCCCGGGCGAGAGCGAACTTGCCGCAGGAGCCGCGCCACGGGCAGGCGGCGACGGGGTCGTGCCGGCGGCGGCTGCCGTCCAGACGGCGCAGGGACCGGCAGGGCTCCTGCCCGGGCTGCCAAGCGTCGACTTGCTTGTCAGCGGTCGCGGCAGCGGCCAGGGCGCACCCGTAGCCGAGCTGTGACCAGATCCAGTCGGCACCGGGGCCGTTCTGCGTCGTGCGGCCCGCAGCTGCCTCGGCGACCGTGAGCACCGAGCGAGGGGACATCAGCGGGGTGACCATCACGTCGCAGCCGAGCAGCCCCAGGGCACGCTCGATCTGATGGGCGCTGCGGACGACGTCGGCGTTGGTGGGGACGGCGAAGGTCACCACGACGCCGTTGCGGGCGGCCCAGCAGGCGAACGTCTCGGTGAGGACGACGGACTTCCCGAAGCCGGTGTAGGCGATGAGCTCGTTGAGCGGCCCGGCCTCTAGGTCGAGCACGTCGGCGGCGCCGCCTCCCGGTCGCCGGGCCTGCTTGATGAACCGGTGGACTGCCTCGGTCCGATACTTGGTGCCGGAGACGGCATCCAGGGCAGCCGCGATGTCCTCCAGTTCGCTGAACGGCACGGTCAGCGTGAGGAGTGGGTCGGCGTCGAGGATGGCAGGGGGAACCTGCTGCCCGGCGACATGGTGGTCGCGGATGTCGAACCGGACGTCGGTGACCGTGGAGGCGCCACCGGGGCTGGGGACGAAGATGGTGGTGCGGTAGTGGCCGGGCACGGCCGCGGGCAGGCAGCCTTCTCGGGCCGTGTGCAAGGCGGCGACTTCGTCCAGGCAGGCGTCGGCGAAGTCCAGTAGAGGCATGCCGGGCGCCACGACGATGGTCCCGTTTTCGGCGTAGTCGTCGGCCGGTGCACATCCGGGGAGTGCTCCGGCCATAAGGAAGCGGTCCAGGTGTTCCCCTGCGAGCTGGGCGTTGGCGAGCTGGTTGTGCCGGTGCCGCAGCAGACGGGTAAGGCGACGCTGGTGCTCGGCGGGCAGCCTGCCCCAGCCGGACCAGGCTTCCAGGTGCCCGTCGAGCACGAAGCACGCCATGGCGCGGGAGACAAGCCGGCCCCCGTCGGGCGAGGTTCCCTCGGGGAAGTACAGCGCGGCCACCGCCACCGCCGCTAGCATGGTGACGGGAAGTGCGTTCCGCGAGCCGGGCGTAGTCACGGATTGCTCCTCGGAGCGGACCGCTTGACCTGGCGGCGCAGCACAGTCTCGGTGCAGACGGCGAGGGACGGCAGCGCGGCGGCGATGTGCTCGGCCTGGTGCTCGCAGCCCCTCGGGAGCAGGACCGTCGCGTTCGGGGGCTTGTCGCGCAGGGCGCTGATGAGCCTGCGGGTGGACCGGTACTCCTTGACGTCGAACGTGCGTACCAGGGTGCCTGCGGTGACGTGCAGGTCGTAGGAGTCTCCCTCGGGCCACATCTGGACTTCGGCTCCCAGGTTCTCCAGGTCTGCGGCGAGCCGGAGCTCTGTGGCGCCGGGGACGACGATGAACCGCCAGACCCCCGGTGCGACGCAGGCCGCGCTGGCAGCCGGGCCTGCCTTCGGCGCGGCCGGGCCGTGGTCGCCGGTGCGCTGCAGCCGCGGCTGCGATCCCGGCTTTACCCGCATGACCTGATAGGCGGCCTGGTGGGGACGGTACCGGCAGCGGACCGAGTCGCCGGTGACCGCCATCGGCCAGCGGCACACCGGACACGGCCACCACCAGGACGTTTTGCCGGATTCGTACTGCTGGTCGGCCATCAGGCCTTCGTACTTGACTGGCTTCGCCCCCGCTGCGGCGACCTGTTCGGACAGTTCCTGCCGGTCTCCGGCCGGGTGCTCGATGAGGAACCTGCGGGCGCGGGCGTAGGCGGCGTCGTCGCCGGCCTCCTTGAGAACGGTGAACGCCTGGTTCTCGACCTGTTCGGCGCGCATGTTGGTCCAGGACGGCAGCCACGGCGCCGTCTCCGCATCGGGGGTCAGCGGCAGGGCATACTCGCAGGCAAGATCATAGACGGCATCGGCCAGTTGGTCGCCGTCGAGCAGCACGGCCGCCGCGATCTCCTCGCCGGGGTCGCCGCCTGCGAGTGAGGCCAGCTCGCCGAGCGGCCGGCGCAGGCACTCGATAAGGGTCATGGGAGTCACCGGCCCGCGGCCGGGGCCGAGTGCCTCCATGACGACCCCGGTCATCCGCGCGACCTCCCGCATTGCGGCCGGGCGGGACTCACGCTCCGACCAGGCGCAGGCGGCACGCAGGCAGGCGGCCACCACCCGCGACTGCCGCTGCCCGGCAGCACCGGGCGGGTCGGCGAGCTCAATCGTCAAAGTCGCCCTCCTCTTGGGCCTCGGCAGCGGCATCAGGGCACCAGCGTGATGCCTCGCAGTCCCTGCAGGCGGGACCTGGCACGGTGACGGCAGTGCCGTCGTTACGCCAGCGGCCCACCATGTCGCCGATCACGCGGAGCGCCTCGGCGTGCACGTCCGCGTCCGCGGGGTCGAGTTCGTCGAGAAGCGGGCCTGCGGGGGTCAGCCGCTCAAGCTGGACACGGTTGCTGCCGCGGCTTCCGCCCGGGACGCCCGCCGCGAGTAGCAGGATCCCCAGGGCCGTCTGCGGATAGCGGTCGAGCAGGCTGCCCTCGCTGACCCTTCGGGTGGTCTTGGTCTCCCGCAGCGTCCACGCCCCGTCGGCCTCGTAGAGCAGGTCGGCCTTCGCGATGACGAGAACCCGCGCGTCGGGGTCGTAAACCATCAACCGGTGCTCGGGCAGAACCGCGGCTCCCGGCGGTAGATCCTCCAGGGCGCACGTCAGGGAATGGTCGCCGATCATCTGCACGCCTAGGCGAGCCTCCTCGCCGGTGACCTCCCAGCCGCCGGCCAACCAGGCGTCCGGAGAGTCCGGCACGTCCTCGGCGCTGCACGGCGCGGCTCCGGGGCGCTCGTGGCGGCTTGCGAGCCAGGCATGCACGGCCTGGCCGCGACGGACCGCACTGTTCGGCTCCGTGCGCGGGCCCGGGGGGAGGTGAAGGCGCTCCAGATAGTCCTGGGCGGGGCATGCCTCGTAGTGCCGCCCGTTCGTGACGACCACGTCCGGACAGGGCCAGTGCCGATGATGCCGAGCATCCCAGGGCGCGACGGTAGGGCCGGGCACGTCCCAGCGAGCTTGCAGCCCGCGCAGTCGTCGCCCGGCCGGTACTCCCCGCCGGCCGTCACGGCACTCAGCCGCGCTTTGGCGTGTTCGTCGTAGTACCGTCGTGCCTTCTGCGGCGACCCGCTGAACATCTCCTGCCACGATCCGTCTTCGCACCCGACCTCGACGACGCGGATCGAGCGGACGGGCTGGGCCTCGCGCAGGTTGTGCGGCTTGCCCGAACGCGACTGGTTCAGCGCGACCGCGCCATAGGCAAGAACCATCGCGGCCGCCGCTGCCTCACCTAGGTCCACCGCACGGTCCTTAACCGACTTCACACGGGGCAGACGCAGCTCGCGCTCCTCGCCGTCGGCACTTTCGTACCGTCGGCCCCACGCACACAGTTCGTAGATGGTGCCGCCGTCGGGTGGCTTCACCTGCATCACCCAGGGCCGAGAGACAGGCACTGCCGCCCAGCCGCTTCCCGCGCCGACAGCGGACCCGGCTGACAAGTAGCGGGCGGCCCCGTGCGCGCCCCAGCGGAGAAGGCCCTCGTGCGGTCGGATCTCGGTTCTGCCGTCACGCACCTGAGTCAGGGCCTGCTCCAGCGTCAGGCCGTCGTGCTCGACCAGGTCGAGCAGCGTCATGACCGGGTCCAGCGAGAAGTGGGTTAAGCCAGGCTGACTGCGGGGCGCACGGCGGGCAGGCCACAGTCCCGGGCGGGCCCTGGCTGCCTGGTACTGGGGACAGGCGCTGTTGCTGGCGCGGGCCCAGGTCGCCTGTACCCGGAGCAGCCCGGTGCCGCCCTCCAGACCCTCGGGAACCGGCCAGTCGGCCATGAGCCTCAGCCCCGTACATGAGCAGTGACAGTCAGCAATGAGCATATTCAGGGCGAGCCCGCTGTCGAGCTGTTTACGCAAAACGTCCTCCTGTGTCCGGCTGTGATGGATGCACATGGTGAACAAGCTCCGTCAGCGCCGGGACAGGCGGACGGGGCGTCTGGTGAGCCACCGGAAATCACTCGCGTCCGGGTTCCCCGGTTCATAGGGTGACCGGTTGAGGGTGCAGGACGTTGCCCTCACAACGAGATTCTCGAGGGGACAGCTGGATGCGGGTCGCCGAGCTTCATATCGCGGGCTTCCGGGGATGGATGGACCTGACGCTGAAGCCCACTGGGCACATGCTGGTCGTCGGCGAGCCGCGCGCCGGGCGCAGCGACCTGATCGACGCCCTGCGCCGCGTGCTCGACCCGGACCTGACCCGGAACCCGCCGGACGAGTTCGACGCCTTCCAGGCACACCCAGCTGCTCCCGCCAGCCAGGATGCTCCTTTCCCCAGCCCCGGTCATAAGGGCAGCACCGCAGGCACTGACGAGGAAGAAGCCACCCGCAGCGCGCTCGTCGAGGTGACCCTGGGCGACCTCGGCGACAACCTGGAACAGCACTTCTACCGGCGCCTGGAGCTATGGGACCGGGCTGCCGGTAAGCTGGTCACCGAGTCTGTCCCCGGTGAGGTCGACGGCAAGCGCCACGCGCTGGTTCTGCGACTGTGCTACCGCCTCCAGTGGAACCCAGGCGAGGGTACAGGCGAGCACTGGGTCGACTACCCGAAGACGTCCAGGCCGGACGACGGCATCTACGACCGCGCAAGGCGCACCGACCGCCTTCTGCTGCCCTTCGCGGCCATCACGCCAGGCAGGCCGCTGTCCCTGCGCCCGGACGGCAAGTTCCGCATGCTGCTATCGAACGCCGGCGGCGACCTCGGCAAGATCCTGGACGCCCTCCTCGCTGCGGTGGACACCGCCACCGACGGCCTCAGCGGCACCGACGGCATCCGGCAGGTCCTCGCAGAGATCCTGGAGCCGGTCCGGCCCACGCTCGCCATCGCCCCGGGCGACCTCGCCGAGCGCCTGGTCCAGTTCCGTGCCGAGGACGGCACGGTCGCCGGCCTGCTGCGCGCCCTCCAGCCGGTCCTCCAGATGGACCAGTCCGGGCCGTACCTGCCACTGCGCCGGCACGGCTCAACAGCCGGAGCGGTCCTGGACGCCGCCGAGGCCATGATCACCGCCCGCCGCGCGGACGCGGTCGTCGTGGCCGACGACTTCGGCGACCGCCTTGACGCCGGCGCGGCCGAATACCTAGCCGGGCAGTTGCGCAGCAGCTGCGCCCAGCTGTGGCTGTCCACCCGCCGGCCGGAGGCCGCCCGCGCGTTCCAGATCACCGAGGTCATCCGCCTGACACGCCACGGCGGCCAGCGGCAGGTCCACCAGGTCCCGCCGCCATCGGACCGCAGCGAGCTGATAGCCCTGCGGCAACTGCACGTCCAGCTCCTGCCCGCGATGAGTGCCAGGACAGTAGTCGTCTTCGAGGGGCCCCACGATGTAACGGCGCTCACTGCCGTCTGCGACCGGTTCGCCCACTACGCTGGCTTTCCCGTCCCCGCCGCCCACGGCGTCCGGCTCGTCGCGGCGAGCTTCGCCGACGGCGGGCACACCATGGTCCCGAAGGTCTGCCGGCTCGCCCGCCAGCTGGGATTCCGCGTCATCGCCGCACTGGACTTCGACAAGGCCGGATCGGGAGCTGATGAGTCCTTCACGGTAGCGCAGGACGTCGCCGACGAAGTGGTGCGTCTCCCGCTGGGATTCGCGATCGAGCGCGCCCTCCTCCACGGCGTCCCGGGGGAAGCGCTGCACAGTGCCATGACCACCTTGAACACCGCATGGCAGCTGAACCTCCGCGAGTCTGACCTCGCCGACGACGACAAGCTGCGCAACGCGTCCAAGAAGGCCCTCAAACAGAAGTCAGGACTCCACGCCGAGTACGTGGCGCTGCTGCCGCTGGCATCCCCGCCGCCGGTCGCCGTCGACCTGCTGACCGCCATCACCGACCTTGCCAGCGGCGCCCGCAAAGGCCCGCTGACGCTGGAAGCGTGACACGTGTTCACGCCCTCGGCCCAGCAGCAACTGGTCTGCGACAGCGAAGCGCCAACGCTGCTCGTGCTCGGCGGCGCCGGCACCGGCAAGACCGTCACTGCCGCCGCAGCCGCCCGCGCCCACCTGACCCGCCGCGACGCATCGGGCAGCCACGGAGGCCGGGTCCTGTTCCTGACGTTCAGCCGGACCGCGGTCACCCAGATCCTGGACCGCAGCCGCGGCCTCCTGAATGACGTGGCCGGTCGGGTGGACGTCCTCACCTTCCACGGCTTCGCCTGGCAGCTCATCACCGACTTCGGGCGCTACGCCGGCTACGGGACGAATATCCGGCTGCGCAGCGAAGCCGAACGCAAGCTGCTCGCAGCAGACCCGGACATTCTCGCCTACAGCGACCTGCTGCCCGCAGCCCTCCGCATCATCGGCGTGCCGGTGATCGGCGACCTCATCAAGCGCCGCTGGCCGCTGATCGTCTGCGACGAGTTCCAGGACACCGACGCCCGGCAGTGGAAGATGCTCGAGGCCCTCGCCGCCCCCGGGAACCGGCTGCTGCTCCTCGGCGACCCCAACCAGATGATCTACGACAAGCTCCCAGGCCGCACCGGCACCGGCGCAGCGCGGCTCAAGGCAGCCCGCGCCCGTCCCGGCGCGGAGCAGCTGAAGCTGAAGCACGGCTCCTACCGGGATCCCAGCCAACTGCTGCCCGCCGTGGCGGAGGCCGTCCGGAAGCGGCGCTTCAGCGACCCCACCATCGCAGAAGCGCTCGCCAGCGGGCGCCTGCGTGTGCTGACAGAAATCAGCGAGGACCCGCCGGCCGACACAGTCCGCGCGGAGATCCGGCTGGCCGCCGAGGCCGGCGCGAAAAGTGTCGGAGTATTCGTGCATGGCAACGCGCCCACGGCAGCCCTGTCGGCAGCCCTCACCGCCTGCGGTGTCGAGAACGTCGCCGTGGGGGTGTCAGAAAGCTACGGGGAGGCCCTCAGCGCCATCGCCACCATGCTCGCCTACGCCGAGGGCACAGCGGAGTGGGAAGAGGTCCTCCTGCGCATGGCGGTCTTCCTGACGTCAGCGGTGCGCAGCAAGAAGATTCCGGCCCTCGCCCAGACCCTCGCCGCCGGGACCGCTGCCGGCACACTGGCGGAGCGACTAGGCGAAATCTGCTTGGCGCTCCGTGATGCCCCAGATCTCACTGCCGCCGCGCAAGTCGCCGCGCAGTCACGGCCGTCGCTGTCTAGGACGGGAGAACGCGCCTGGAAGCGGGCGAGTGCCGAGGCCATGCTGTTCGTCCCGCTCTGCGCCCGTCTAGAGGATCCCGTCCGGGCCATCACCCAGCGCGTCACGGCCGCCCGGGTGGACTCGTTCACCGAGATCGACGCCGGAGACACTGCCCCCGTGCAGGTCATGAACCTCCACCAGACGAAGGGCCGCGAGGCCGACGCCGTCATCATCGTTTTCCGCAACGATGACTACCACGGCACCGAGGGAGAGCCCTTCCCCACGCTCAGCAGGCTCTTGTACGTGGTTCTGACCAGGGCGCGGAACCAGGTCACCCTGCTCTTGCCCCCAGACCCCCACCCCTTGGTCGCGCCCTTTTCCAGCATCGCCAGATCGGCGAGGATAAATGTCGTCACCCGGGTCCTAATCGCGTGCCGAGACACCTCGCCGCAATGATCCGATCGGACGAGGCCGCCGTCAACATCAATCACGCTAAGTGACTATGCCCGAAATGGCCGTAATATCGCGATGCTAACTAGCGTGTCACGGCACATCACGTCCGCTACAGACATCGATTACGGCCTGCATATTTATACATTCCCGGTCACGTCGACAACATCCGCATATGCCGCCGACAGGGTGGAGCGCCGCAGCCCCGCACGGTCCTGTCACCCGACCAGTCGACAGCCGGGACGGGGCTGACGGGGCAGCCGATCACGCAGAGCAACCTCAGTCTTCGGGCGCCTGCGCAAGTAGCCGCCGCTATGCGTGGGCGCCACACTGGCGCCGGCAGTGACCTGGGCAGCACCGATCTGGAAGTTCTGCACGTAGGTCAGGGGCGGCGAGATTGCTGGCCCGCAAGGAGGTGGTTGTCGATCCGGCTAACCGCCCCGACATCGTCTTGGTCGCAGACGGGGTCCGTGTCGCGGTAGTCGAGGCGAAGGTGCTGGCGGAGCTTGGCGCGAGGCAACTGGAGCGCTACCGGAAGGCCGAGTCGGGGGCGGACGTCTACGCGCCCCGGATCGTGCCGCTGCCGTCTCGTTGGTGACCCTGGCGGGTTACAAGTTGGCGGACGTGTCCACTAGCTCCCGAACCCAGAACCCGTCACTGGCTTGCCAGTAGAAGTACAGGTTCCCGTCGCCGCCGATGAAGGCAATGTTCTCGATGCCGTCGTTCGTGGTGACAGCCGCGAAGGATCCGGCATGCTCCAGGCCGCTCACCTGAGTCCACTGCCAGCTACCAGTCCCGTTGACAGCACTCTCGTCGCCGACCGAGGCGAACAACGTGGTGTTGACAACGTGCACCCCGCCCGGGTAGGTCGTGATGGCAGGCGCGCCGCTGTCGAAGCCCGGCAGGACCTCCGGATGCCAGGTCGTGCTGCCGTTCACCGCCCAGTAAAACTCCGTTCCGAGGCTGTTCCCGTTGAGCGCGGCGATGTTGACGCTGCCCTGATTCACGGTGATGGCGGGGGCGGAGGTGGTGGTCCCGGCGCCAGCCACGACTTCCCGGGTCCAGGTGGAGCTGCCGTTGACCGCCCAGTAGAAGTCCAGGCTGTTACCGGGTCCCTGCGCGGCGATGTTCACGCTGCTGCCGTTCACCGTCAGCGCCGGCACGGAGAAGGTCGTCCCCGGACCTGAGACCGTCTCCGGGTGCCAGCCTGAGCCGACGCTGGCCGCCCAGAAAAAGTCCAGGCTGTTGCCAGCCCCCTGCTCGGCGATGACCACGCCGGCTCCGTCCTGCATGACCGACGGCACGAAGTAGCTTGTCGCGCTCCCCGCCACGGTCTGCATGTGCCAGCCGCTGCCGCCGTTCGGCTGCCAGTAGAAGTCCAGGCTGTTATCGGCACCCTGCGCGGCGATAACGACAAACGTCCCGGCCTGCGCGATGGCCGGCGCGGAGAAGGTGGTGCCGTCCGGCGCGACCTGCTCGCCGTGCCAGGTGCTGGTGCCGTGCTCGTTCCAGTAGAACCGCAGCCCGTTGCCGGAGGTCTGCTCGGCGATAACGGAGTTGCCGTCGGCTACCGTGATCGCCGGCCCTGTGACCGACGCGGCCCGGGCAGTGGCCCCGCCCGGCGCCAGTGCCGCCACGGCGGTGACGGCCATGGCGGCGGCGCTCGCGATGGCGAGACGGCGGATGACAGGGCCCGGATCCGCGCCGCGCAGCTTCATGATCCCCCCAGCGGGTGTGCAGCGGGCTGACCAGCCCCGCCCAGCATGACATGACACGCTGATACGCCGCCAGAACCGGCGACCACCTCGCGCAGTGCTCACCCCAGGTTGCGGCCACGGTCGCGGGCTGGCAAATATCAGACATTCTGTACGTGCCGCGTTGCCCGCAGGCCAACGAGCTTGACAAGTACCTAATCGGCGGTATGGAGCAGTTCACGGCCCGGCCAGCAAGGTCCGTCTCTTGCTTGCTGTGATGGCATAGCGGGACCTGGACGCCCGGTTTTACGGTGGGTTTCCGTGGGGCTGCTGGGGCCGGGACTGGCCCAGCAGGGTGCTGGCCAATCCGCCGGACACCGGCCGGACCGGGCAGGGCCGGCAAGAGGGTCAACGGCTTTCGGCTCATGCGCAAGCCCGGTACCGGCTGACCGCGTACGATCGACCGGTCTTCCGAACTGGTCATGACGGCGCAATGGTGCCCGGTCCGTACCGTCGCCGTCGCCCCCCATGGAGGTTCCGCTGGTGACGCTCCCCGCTCATGTCCAGATGGCCAACCTGGTGGCCCGGTACGCCGAGGCGATGGACCTCGGCGACTTCGACGCGGTTGCCGGCTTGTTCGCCGACGGCGTCGTGACGTCCGAGGGGAGCGATCGCAGCTTCTCTGGACGGGATGAAGTACTCCGCCTGTTCACCGCCTGGACCCGCCGCTACAGCGACGACGGCACCCCGCACACCAAGCACCTCACCACCAACCTCATCCTCGGCATCGACGACGAGGCCGGAACTGCGTCCGCGCGATCCTGCTACTGCGTGCTGCAGGCCGTATCACCGGACTTCCCGCTCCAGCCGGTCATCACCGGCCGGTACCACGACACCTTCGTCCGCGACGGCGAGAACTGGCACTTCGCGAGCCGGCACATGTTCACCGATCAGGTCGGATCCCTGGGACATCACCTCCTGACCGGCCTTGACCCGTAACCGGTACGCCATCCGCGGCGGGCGGGCCCTTGTCTCACTCAACCGGGTGGTCCCGCGCCCTGGCGGTGAACCCCTCGGCGCGGCCCCATCACGGTGGCACGCGACAGGGCGGTCACCCGGCCACTGGCGCCGCACCCAAGGCTCTGCCAGGACAGGCCACAAGCTCCGGTAACTCTCCGCAGCGGATAGAGCCCGCGAGCAGGCAAAATAACCGCCGTTCGGTACTGGAATGAACCCTCCGGTCCGGTCCGCTGGAGACGTGCAGAACGGCATTTTCTGTCGTGCTGGCTATCTTCTGGCGAGTGCATGGCGAGGTTGAACTTCCCGGAACTGCGGCGCCTGGTCACGACGAGCATGAGAGCGGCCTGCGGGATCGCCCCTCCGGCCTCAAGCGGTCCGGGCCGTACAGTCCAGTGCCGCTCGCTACAGGCAGCGGCGGCCCGCCAGCACGCGGGGGGCGGTCCCGCGGTCGTTACCGGACCGGGGTGAGCTCGAATACCGGGTGGCGGCCTGCTTCGGCGATGAAATCCTCCACCGGGGAATCTGCGGCCGCCTGGAAATACCGCCGCGTGGCGGGGGCGACACGCACGTACTGCCTGAGCACGGGCCCGGCCGTTTCCGGCGTGACCTCGCGGATGGCGTACTCGCGGGTGCGGCCCCGGCGGGTCAGGATCACCCGCCCGCTCGCGCGGGCGTTGCGGACCCAGGACACGGCCCCGTAGGGGGCGACCAGCCAGCGCCTCCCGTCATGGTCCACCGGGACCACCGGGTTGGCTCGCGCCCGGCCGGTCTTGCGGCCGCGGGTGATCAGCAGGCAGGACCTGGGCACCAGGCCCGCCCGGGCGAGCACGCTCATGATCGCGTTCTCCACGTGACGGCCGCGGCCGGGATGGTAGCGCCGCACGGGCCGGGCGGCCCTGCCGCCCTCGGGCCGGCGGGCGGCCTCGTCGCTGCCCGGGCCCTGGCCCGGGGCTATGGCGGACATGATCTCTCCCTCCGCCTGCTGGCTACATCGGACTGGACGCGTCATCAGCTTGCTCGCGGTGCGGCGCCGGGTCAACGACGCCACGAAACGCGCCGTCACTGACAGTGCCGGACCGCAGGCAGCGGCCAGGCGGACATTACCTGCCGCGGCACTGATCAGGCGCGGGACACCAGCCAACCTGAGCGAAGCCCGGAGATCCAGAACCGGACGATCGGCGCGCCTATCGCGGCGACGACTGGGGACGCAGCCGCCGCGCCGAGTCGGACAATCTGCGTGCCCGAGAGCTCGCGCGAGCACGGAGTGCTGTCGTATTGCGCCTTCCTATAGCGCTCGCGTCGGGTTCCTCCGGATCACGATGGCGCCGAGGGAGCTGCATCCAGATACGTGCCAGTGTCGAAGGCCTCGTCGAGGCCCGCGAGCAGCCACCGGTGCTTTTCTGCGATCGGGAGCCTGGGTGCCCGGAGGCTCAGTGCTTCAAGAAGCTGGACCGAGTCTCCCTCGATCGTCGCATCCGCATCTTCCGGGACGCCGAGATGAACGGTGGCTTCACTGCCGGCCTGCACCGTTAGCTCGATCTCCGGGTGGCGCCCGATCACGCCGAGCGACCCGGTTGACGTCGATCCGGCGGCGGCGCGAAGCCCGGGTCCGAGCGCGGCGGCGTAGGCAAGCGACAGGAGGACTTCGTCGAACTCGACGGCCTGCTGGCGCGAGAGCGGGATGAGGATGTCTCGTTCGTGCACCCACGAATCCCACAGCGCGTGCAGTGCCACAGCGCGGATCGCTAGGTGCCCCGGAGGCGCCTCCGCCAGTTTGTCCCAGTCTGCATCCTTAAGCGAACCAACGAGGGTCCCTAGCTCTGCATTCGTCGCCTGGAAGCTATCGAGGGTCGCGGAAGCGCTGGCGCCGCGGGCCGCCTCCACCATGGCCGCCGGAACCCGCACCGGATCGAAGGACGCCAGAAGCCGGGTCGGCTCGCCGCGCAGGCCGGCCTGGATCGACAGCGACCAGAACCGGTTCACCCCGACCAGATGCTCGACGACGTCCTGGACGGTCCATCCGCCACATCGACTGGGCGTGTGCCATTCCTCGGTGCTGAGTCCGCAGAGCGCCTTTGCGAGCCGTGCGCGCTGGCGGACCAGCGCCGCGGAGGGGGAGCGCACCACGGCATCGACATTAATGACGGCCGCACCCTCGTAACGAGGCGTAATCCGCATTTGCCGCATCCTTTCAGCGGTTCGACTGCGGGGAGGAGTATCCGGTCCTCACGGTCAGAGATGTCTTGACCATACGTGAAGGCCGTATTCTCTGAACAATCCAAGTCGAGTTGGAGGTTCCCTGTTGTCGCAGGTCACGCTTGGATGCGCAAACGCTGGCGTGGCGGCGCGGCTGACGGTACAAGCAGCAGCGAGGAGAAGCGGGGCAACCCGGTTCAGCACCGCATGTCCGTTTTCAGTAGCGCTCGGGCTGCGGTCACACCCTTATAGATCTGCCAACTGTTTCCCGGGCATGCCGGCCGTCCGGCGCCGTCGCTCGGCACCCTCCTGAGCTGCGACGTTGCTCCGTAGTTCAGAGAACACGCAACCTGGTTATTCCCATCCTGCGCCTGGCCGGGCAACCAGCATTGCCGCCGCGCTGCGCTGCTACGCCCGCCGGCCCAGCCGGCCCCTACGGACGATCATGAAGAGCTAACCGACTTTGCCGAGGCCCTGCTCTTACACCGGGCTGCTGATCTTCGCGATCGGCTTCGGCCTGGCGCTCGGCAACTGGCTCGCGCTGGTGACCGCCACGTGCTCACTCGCGGCGGGAGCCCGTGTGCTTGGCGGAGCTCGTGCAGCTGCGGGACCAGCGAATCACGCTCCGGCCCGGCGGGAGGGCGGATCGGGGCCGGCGGCACACACGTAGGCTGCAGGCATGACTGGCACGACCGGGGCGCGCTTTGCAGCGCGCGAGGCGCGGGAACCTGCCGCCGCGGCGCATGCGGCGCGGGAGCCTGCCGGCGGGCTGGTCCGGCCGGGCGGCGGCACGATCCTCGACGCGATCGGCAGCACTCCGCTGATCATGGTTGACGGGATCTGGGTCAAGCTCGAGTACCTTAACCCCTCCGGATCAATCAAGGCGCGCATCGCCAGGTACATGATCGAGCGGGCGGAGCGGGAAGGGCTGCTGCGGCCAGGTGACACCATCGTGGAGGCAAGCAGCGGTAATACCGGGAACGCGATGAGCATGGTCGCCGCGGTGAAGGGCTACCGGATGCTGGTGGTAATGCCGAACGGGATGAGCGGCGAGCGGCTGGCGATCTCGCGGGCCTTCGGCGCGCAGGTCATGACGCTCGGTGACTTTCGCGTCAATGACGCGCTGGCCAAGGTCGCCGAACTCGGCCGCCAGCCGGGATACTTCGCGCCGCAGCAATTCGATTCGGAGTGGAACGTCGAGGAGAACCGCACCTGGCTCGGCCCGGAGACGCTCGCTCAGCTGCCGGACGGCGTGGTCCCGGACGCTGTGGTCGGCGGGGTCGGCACCGGGGGCACCATCGTCGGCGTGGGTCAGTGCTTCCGCGAGCGCAACCGATCCTGCCGGGTCGTCGCCGTCGAGCCCAACG
>ODAK010002319.1_pt1 | contig 20030 bp, 12 predicted proteins | sample 1539591 | NCBI WGS metagenome assembly ODAK01 (sample SAMEA3539303, study PRJEB22396) | soil metagenome | biome: tundra; feature: field; material: soil | place: USA | collected 2010-05 | depth 0.15 m | reverse complement strand
AATCCGTGGAGCCCTCCGGGATGGATGAAGGATTCAGGTCTGATGGGCGGCGGAAGTCTGATCCTCAACTCCACCAACGAAAACGCCTTCGCGAGCTATTTTGTTAAGTACATTCAGGGCTACAAAACTGCCGGCATTCCCATCGACTACATCTCGCTGCAAAACGAACCGCTCTATGTTCCCACAACCTATCCCGGCATGGGCATGGACGCCGGCACGCAACTGTCGGTGCTGCGCGACTATGTTTTGCCCGCGCTGACCAACGCCAATCTGAGCACGCAGGTCTTGATCTACGACCACAACTGGGATCAATATGCATATCCGGAAACAGTGCTGAGCGATCCGACCATATTGGCCTCGCCACTTGTAGCCGGCACGGCATGGCACGGATATGGCGGCACCGCCGGCGCGCAGCAAACGGTGCAGAATGATTACCCCGCCAAAGGTAATTGGGAGACAGAACATTCTGGCGGCACCTGGGTCAGCGATCAGTTCAGCAGTGACTTTGTCGAAATCACGCACGTGATGCGCAACGCAGGCAAAGCTTATGTAAAGTGGAGCTTGGCCCTCGACGAAAATCTTGGACCAAACCTCACGATTAATGACCCGCCCTACGGAGGTTGTGCCACCTGCACGCCGATCGTTACAGTCAACAGCAAGACGGGAGCCGTTACCAAGCCCGTCGAATACTACACGATGGGTCACTACAGCAAATACGTGTTGCCGGGTGCTAAGCGAATTTACTCCAGCAACGCCAACGGCATCAATAGCGTTGCTTTTGAAAATCCGGACGGGTCAAAAGCCCTGGTAGCTTTCAACAACACTTCTGCCAGCGTAACTTTCCAGGTGCAATGGGGCACACAGGCGTTCCCCTACACGCTTGCTCCTTTCGCGGCAACAACCTTTACCTGGACAGGCACGCAAACTGGAACGCCTACGATACCGGCCACCACACAGATTCAAGCCTCGAGCTACAGCAGCCAAAGCGGCCTGCAGACTGAAACAACGTCAGACACCACCGGTGGCTACGATCTGGGCTATATCTCCAACGGCTCCTACGCCATTTACGAGAATGTTGACTTCGGCAGCATCGTCAGCAAAATCACCGTCCGCGCAGCGAGCGGTGGATCTGGTTGCACGGCGACATTCCACCTTGACAGCAACAATGCAACGCCCATCTCTACAGTGACCGTGCCGACTACGGGCGGCTGGCAGAATTGGCAGAATGTCACCGCCAACGTCACGGGCGCCTCAAACGTGCATAACCTCTACGTTAGCTTTACCAGCGGCTGCAATGTGAACTGGTTCCAGTTCCAGTAGCGTTTTGGGTCTTCAACACGGTTCATCCAACAAGGCGCAGGCTCCCGCGCGAGTGAGCGGGAGCACTGCGGCTTCGCAGAATCGCAATACAGGTCGCTCTTCCTGCATCACATTGGCCAGATAACGCATTGCTCGATCACGGTACAGCTCCGCCTGTGACCGGGCTCACTTACATATGCCTGACGATGCTCGAAACTATCTCCAACATCTCTGTAATGGCTCACTAGCGATGCGCGAGGTTCGTCTCGTATCGGAGACGTCGCTTGTAACCCGCCGCGCTATGAAGATACTAAGCTCCGTTGAGTAGAGTATGACAAGCCAAACGATTGTCTAGCTAAAAATAGATCATCAAAGCTTGACTTGGCATCTTGTGGCGGAGTTTAATAGGGTCCGAATTCCAACACGTATCGCAGGACACTGTAAAGCAAGCGATTGTCTAATCGCGTGCTGGCCTGTGTGCGCATGGAAGCGCCGGCAAGATTCGAGAGTCAAGTCAGATCGACCAGTCTGTTGGCTCTTTCCGGTGAAAAGTACGACCGATGTAATTCCGGGGAATTCGCCGGCGTAGTTGAGGAAGGGAATCTACACACGACCAGTTGTGTAGAAACCTGCAAGCGTTTGTGCTCAATAAAGCAACATGGCCAATTTACGAAACCGAGTGAATAAGTTGGAATGCTGACAAGAACGCAATCCGCTGAACTCAAAGGGAAGATTGGTGCATTCATTCCTGCAGTCGATGGGGAACGGCGGCACCAGGTAGGCAGTTCATTCAGGAGGAGGCAATAAATGGGAAGAACCAAAATTTTCCTAACTAGCCTAGTGGTGGCCGGATGCTTATCGGCTTTCACCGGCTTTGCACAGAATACAAACTCCGCTGATCTGCGTGGTACAGTGATGGACGCCAAGGGCGATGTGCTCGTGGGCGCAACCGTTACCGTACAGGACGTAGACAAGGACCTCACACACACCTATACCACCGACACTGCTGGACTCTTCGAGACCGGCCCGATCGTGCCCGATCATTACCTGGTCACAATCTCGGCCCCCGGTTTCAAGACCGAAGTACGCGGCCCGATCACCCTGGGCGCCGGTGTAGAAACTCTGAACGCGAAACTCACCGTTGGCGCCGTCCAGGAGCAGGTGATCGTTACAACCGATCTGCCCCTTCTTGAGACTGAGAGCGGATCGCAGAGCGCCAGCCTCGAGAGCGTCACCATGTCCGAGCTGCCGCAATATGGTTCGGATTGGCAGAATTTCGTATTCCTGGTTCCCGGTGCGCAGTTCAGCTATCGTACAGGCCAGGTTGCTTCCGTCAACGGAAACCTGCCTTACAACTCCGTTCTGTCTGACGGTGCAACGACGACCCTGCCGATGAGCGCGAACTCTGACGTCACGGTCTTCGAGACCACCGCTGAAGTCAAGATCGACACCAACTCTTTCTCTGCCCAGTATGGTATGGGCGGCGTTCTGTTCAACCAGGTCACAAAGGGCGGCGGCGACCATTTCCATGGTTCCGTGTATGAGTATTTCCAGAACACCGCTCTCAATGCTGCCGACTACGCCTTTGGAAACAAAGGTAAGGTCGCGTTCCAGCGCTACGACAACTATGGCTTCTCCGTGGGTGGTCCGGTTCTCTTGCCGCACATGCGCAAGAATGTCTTCTTCTACTTTGATTACGACAAGACCTACAGCAACGGCGGTTCGGGCAACACACTGTTGTCTGTGCCGACTGACGCCATGCGCGCGGGTGACTTCACCGGCATGCCCACCATCTATGACTACACAACGCAGGTAGGCCCCTGGTGGGATAGCAACGGCAAAGAGCATGTCACGCGTACCTCTTACGCTCAGGAATACGGAAACGGCAACAAACTTCCGGCCAGCGCCAGTCTCTCCGCGGTCAATGCCCAGTTCCAGAAGTTCTTTCCGAAGCCGAATGTGGCCGGCAACCCAGTCTCCGCCGATGGCACGCCGCTTAACAACTACTTCACCAACGTACCGAGCCTTGCACCTTTCACCAAGTTCTTCGGGCGGTTGGACTACACGCCAGTCGCCAATCACCGCTTCACAATCTCTGAGACGGAGAGCGACAATCCTGCCATCAGCTACGGTTACGGCAAGGACCTTTGCCCGATCAATTGCCAGAACCAGGATGTAAGCCGCGACAACGCACAGGTCTCCGATGTGTGGACCCTGAGCCCCAACATGGTGAACGAGGCGCGCCTCGGCTTCACCGATCAGCTCAACTATTTCTCGCCGTTTTCTGAGAACAAGGGCTATCCGGCAAAGATGGGAATCAAGTATGCCGTGGCCGATGCTCTGCCGGAAGTCGACTTCCTGACTCTCTCGGCTCTGTCTGCTCCCAGCAACTCGGTTTACAAGGAAATGGTTTTTGACCCGTCGGACGTTTTCACACTGATCCATGGGCGTCACGTCCTCCACTTCGGTGGCGAGTTCCTCATCAACCGTGCCGACTCCACCGCATGGGGAAACCAGCAGCCAGGCAGCACCTACTACGGCGGCTACTACTCTGATAGCGACGTCAACCAGCAGAACGCAGATGACGCGCAATACGCTGACTTCCTGCTCGGATACAGCGCAGACTGGTGGGCCAAGAGCACTCCTGAATTTGGCGCTCGCATGAAGGATCCGCAAGCGTTCGTCCAGGACGACTTCAAGATCCGTCCCAACCTGACCATCAACCTCGGCGTCCGCTGGTACGGTAGCACCGGCTTCTCCGAAGTCAAGGGCAACATGTCTGCCTTCGATCCGACAGTCCTCAACGGCGGATCGGGCAACGACCCCAACGGCAAAGCGGCTGCAAATCAATTGGGCGGCATGTGGTATGGCTTCAGCCACGCCAACAACCGTCATTCATTGCAGGCACCTGTCTACACAACCTTCCTGCCTCGCGTTGGTTTCTCGTGGTCAAGAGATGCCAAGACTGTGCTTCGCGGCGGCTTGGGTCTGTACAACTACTCCTGGTCTGAAGACACCTACGGCGGCGGTATGGGTAATGCCTTCGGCGGTTCCGGTGGCGAATGGGATCCTTCCAACGGCGCCTACTACGTGTTGCAGGCGGACGAGGACGGCACCATCAACCATGAAATCAATGGCTGGGGCAAGTCGGCAAGGACTTCTTATGTGACCTCCCCGACCACTACGTTTGCACAGAATGGCAATGGCGCATCCTACAACCAGTACCACACACCGGTTCCGAAGATCTGGCAGTACAACCTGACCATCGAGCGTCAAATCGGCAACACCATGATGGGCTCTGCGGCTTACGTTGGGAGCAAGGGATTCAACCTTAACTTCGGCGTCGACGTCAACCAGATTCATGTCTCCGATCTCTCGGCTTCCGATGTGGCTCCGGGCACCAACAAACGCCCCTTCCCGCTGTTCACAAGTCTGGGCGGCAGCACTAATAACGCCAGTTCCAACTACAACTCACTGCAGTTGGTCTTCCAGAAGCGTCTCTCGCATGGATTCGAAACCACCGTTAACTACGTCTGGTCGAAGTTCCTTGATTCGATGGACTCCGCAGGTTGGGGTAGCAGCGTAGGCACACAGCTCTACCAGAACGCCTATTGCCCGAAATGCAACTGGGGCCCGTCGAACTTTGACCAGCGCCAGGTTCTCAGCTTTTCGGCCATCTACACCTTGCCCTTCGGCAGGGGAGCGCAGTTCCTCAACAACAACTTCATTGCGGATGAAGTTCTGGGCGGATGGAGACTTGCGGCAACCTCTCGCGAAAACACCGGCTCTCCATTCACACCAACCATGTCCACCAACCTCACCTATGCACAGGCTGGTTCCCAGTACCCGAACCTCGTTGGCAATCCTTTCGCCCTCCGGACGAAGAGCATTGACAATTGGTTCGACAAGGGCGCCTTCGTATCTCCTGGCAGCGCAGTCTTCGGAAACGTACATCGCAATTCGCTGTACGGCCCGAACTACAGCAACCTGAACCTTTCGTTAGGCAAGACCTTCTCGCTCGTGGAAAAGTGCAAGCTTGAAGTTCGCGCCGATGCGCAGAATGCATTGAACCATCCCAGCTTCCCAGGACCGGACTCTGGAATCGGCAATGGCAATCCCGCGCAAATCAGAAGCGTAGTTGACGGTGGACGCCACATCCAGCTGTACGGCAAATTCACTTTCTAGCGCTTAACCAATCTGTATCAACCAAAAGGGACGGCGATGAATTATCGCCGTCCCTTTTGCAACAAAAGCTCGCGAAAACATACTGAGCTATCATTGGATCAGCCATGCCCTGCAAACTACCCACGCTCGCTTTCGGCCTCGCCCTCTCCGTGCTTCAAGCCCATGGTCAGGCCGCTATAAATCTGGGCGATACTGCCCAAGAGCACGCTAAAAGGGCGCAGCAATACATGCGTCAACAGCGCCCCGACCTCGCCATTCCGGAGCTGGAATCGGTTTTGTCGATCGACGCGAATAATCAGGAAGCTCAAGCCAATCTCGGAGTCCTTCTCTACTTCAAGCACGACTACGCAAAGGCCGTTCCCCATCTGCACGCCGCGGTGAAAAGCAATCCAGAGCTATGGAAGATACAAGCCCTCCAAGGCCTCGCGGAGAAGCATCTTGGCGATGAGACTAATGCTCGCGCCGACCTCGCTTCCGCTCTGCCGCATTTGAAGGGCGAAAAGGTTCAGCGGGAAGTCGGCGACGCTCTTATTGCGACCTACACCAGCACGGACGAATTGGACAAAGCCGCCGCCGTGGTTTCAGTCTTGCTTGAGTCGAATCCGACCGATGCTGGCCTGCTGCTGGCCTCGTACCGCTTCTACTCCGAGCTGGCCAACAATGCCATGATCACCATGGCCCTCGCCGCCCCGCACAGCGCGGAGTTGCACCAGGCGATGGCGCAGGAACTCGCGCGTCATGGGGACGATGATGCGGCCATTGCAAACTACCGTCAGGCCATTCAGCTCAATCCAAAATTGCCCGGCTTGCATTACGAATTAGGGAGCCTGCTTTACAACTCCGTTGACGAAAAACTGCAAGCCCAGGCCACAGCTGAATTTCAAGCTGCTCTCGCCGTCGACCCCAGTGATGAAAAGGCCCAATTGATGCTGGGCGAAGATGCTGCCCGCCGCGGAGATCTAAAAGCGGCCAGCGACGCTGAATCGCGCGCCGTCGCACTGCAGCCTAACGACGCCGACGCTTCCACCGAATACGCGAAAACGCTGCTCGCTCTGAAACAGCCCGAAAAAGGGCGCCCATTGCTCGAACACGCACTGCAAATCGATTCAATGAACGAGACTGCACATTACCGTCTCAGCACCCTCGACCGCCAGCAGGGAAGAGTCGATGAGGCCAAGCACGAACTAGCGGAGTATCAGAAGTACAAAGAGATGAAAGCCAAGCTTCGGTCGATATTCCGCGACATGCGCATGAAGCTCGATGAGAAGCCGGAGGATGATGGTGGGATGGCGAAATAGCCCCCAGAGTATAGACTCTGCCTCATCTCCGCGCGCGTTTTTCAAATTGCGTAAGTTGCTTTCTGAATATCAACCGCGACGCTGGCAAATCCACGTTCGCCCGTATCTTCTGCTCACATTCTCGAGCGTTACATTTCTGATAGTCGCATTCCTGCAATGCCCCCTCGCATTCTCCCAGACTCCCAGCTCCGCTCCCTCCGGCACAAAATCTGCCGCTTACCCGAAGCTCGTCGACATCACCGATTCAACGAAGGTCGACTTTACACACATCTCTGCGCCCGATCAGCGCTACATCATGGAGTCGATGAGTGGAGGCGTCGCGTTGATTGATTATGATCGCGACGGTTGGCCCGACATCTACTTCACCAATGCACCCACCGTTGAGATGGCGCTTGCTGGTCAGAAGGCACGCAGTGCGCTCTACCACAACAACCACGATGGCACGTTCACCGATGTTACCGACAAAGCCGGTGTAGGTTTTCCGTGTTGGGCAAACGGTGCATCGGTGGGCGATTACAACAATGATGGCTGGCCCGATCTCCTGGTTACCTGCTTCGGCGGAGTCGTCCTTTATCGCAACAACGGCAACGGCACATTTACCGATGTAACCAAAATCGCTGGCCTCAGTGGCGATACGTTGTATGCGACCGGCGCAGCTTTTGGTGATTACGATGGAGACGGCTTTGCAGATCTTTTCGTCTCTCATTACGTCGATCTGCACCTCGATAATCTCCCTGTCTTCGGTTCCAGCAAAACCTGCAAATATCTCGGCATCGATGTGCAGTGCGGACCGCGCGGCCTCAAAGGATCTCCAGACAGTCTTTACCACAACAATGGTGACGGAACCTTCACCGATGTCTCGAAGCAAGCCGGCGTCGACGACCCCGATCACCGCTTCGGCCTCACTGCGGTCTGGTCAGATTTTGATAATGACGGCAAGCTCGACCTCTTCGTCACAAATGACGGCCAACCCAACTATCTCTACAAGGGCGAGGGCAGAGGAAAATTTGAAGACGTCGCGCTAACCTCTGGCGTCGCTGAAAACGAAGACGGCGTCGAGCAGGCCAACATGGGCCTGGCCCTCGGCGATTACCTTCACACGGGCCGCATCTCGATCGCGATTTCGCATTTCGATAATGAATACACAGCCTTCTATCGCAATGACAGCTCCATGAGCTTCACCGAGGCATCTGTGGCCGCCGGTATGATCAAGGGCACAAGGGGTTTCGTCGGCTGGGGTGACGCCTTTGTTGATTTTGCAAACTCAGGCTGGCAGGACTTTTTTCAGGTCGACGGCCACGTATATCCGCAAATGAATAATCCGCAGATCAACGCCAGATACTTTCAGCCCAAGTTGCTGTTTCTCAATGAACGCGATGGATCCTTCAAAGACATCAGCAAGCAGGTCGGTCCCGCACTGCAAATTCCCCAGGTCAGCCGCGGCGTGGCAATCGGCGATCTGTTCAACGATGGCAGGCTTGAGGCTGTCATTGAAAACATGTCCGGGAAGCCCATGATTCTGCGCCCTCAAGAGGGCCCGCAGAACCACTGGATCAGCTTTCAACTCGAAGGTGTCAAGTGTAATCGCCTCGCGTTGAATGCTCGCGTCCGCGTGACTGCAGGCGATCTGGTGCAGCTAGACGAGGTGCGCAGCGGAGGAAGCTATCTCTCGCAAAATGATCTGCGCCTCCACTTCGGCCTCGGGGCTCATGAGCGCGTAGACAAGGCCGAGGCCGTGTGGCCGGATGGAACCGTTGAGCCTTTGACCAATCTCGTGGTCGACCGCTTCTATATCGTGCGTCAGGGTGCCGGCGTCATCTCCTCAAAGCCCGCCGCGGCACAGCATTTCACAGAGCCTTCTTCGTCTCGGCCTGCGCACTAAATGCATATAAAAGTCGCTCCTAATTTATTGGGCCCTTGCAGCGCTCAGCTTGTCACGAAAGCCCTGCACCTCGCGGTTCGCCGGATCTATCTTCAGCGCCTTCTCGAGAACTAAATCCGCATCAGCGAATTTCGATTGACTCGCAAGCAAATCAGCAAGGTTCAAATATCCCTTCATGAACCGCACATCGCTGTCGATTGCCCGTCGAAAGAATATCTCGGCCTGGCCCGCATTTCCTTGTTGCCGATACAGTATTCCCAAATTATCCTGCGCGTCAGCGTAGCGGCCATTGATCGCGATCGCAGCCTTGAACTCCTCTTCCGCTTTCTCGGGCAGTGCGTTCGGATCGTCGGAGAGCAGCGCAATCCCCAGATTGTTATGGGCCTCCGCAGACCGCGGATTGAGAGCAACAGCCTTGGCAAATCGTTCCTTCGCATCGTCAAGCCGACCCTGCCTCGCCAACGCAATGCCCAGATTGTTCTGTGCCTCTGCAAAGCGCGGATTCAACTCCGTGGCCTTGGTAAACTCGCCAGCCGCGTCTTCTACCCGGCCTCTCCGTGCCAGCGCGCTGCCATAGCTGTTGTGCAACTCCGCCGATCCCGGATAAGTCTCAACGGCAATTTGGTACTGCTCCAGCGCATCGTCCATGCGCCCCAACTTCATCAGCGTCCCCGCCAACGGGCCGCGCACCGCGTTATACTGCGGATTCAACTCGAGCGCCTTCTCATAGTGCAACACTGCATCCTGATACTTGCCTGTGCGCGCTAACTCCGCTCCCAGGTTGCTGTGGATTCGGGCATCATCGGGATGATTCGCCGCCAGCGCAGTCCATTCGGCAATCGCGGCTGCATCCTGCCCCTTTTCACTTAACTCGGTCGCATGATCGAACTGTTTATACATATCCACGGCAGGCGTGGCGATCTTGACCATCCCATCGGCTGGAATATTTACAAACTCTGGAATATTCACTGCCCGATTCGCAGCCGCCGCGTTATCGATAAATATTGCCGGACTATCGTTGCCGTCTTCATCGATATGCGTCAGATACATGCGCGTGTAGTGCCCACGGCTCTTAGATGAAAACACCAGTCACCGCCCGTTCGGTGACCAGCTATGCCACGAGTTCATCGGCGCCATATTTGCGTTCAACCGGCGCGCTTTTCCTCCCGCCGATGGAACGATAAACAGTTGGCTGTCGGGGCGCATGAGCTGTCCGTTGCGCGCCTGCACAAACACAATCCACTTTCCATCTGGAGACACTTTAGGGAAAGAATTACTCATCCCGTTCGCAGACGCGCCTTCAATTGTCTCTGCCGTGCCGCCACGTCCATCATTGAATGGAACCCGATACAGATCGTATTGAATCTGGCGCTCATTGGGATCGTTGGCGCGCAATGCCATCTTTCCCTCCAAAGGGTACGGATCCCTGGCTTCGGCGCGAGCAAACACGACATACTTTCCATCCGGACTCCACACGCCGTCAGTCTGTACAAACCGCGGATCATCGGCTCCGGGTAACGGAAGAGGCTGTCTTGTGGCTCGGTCATACCAGGCAAGCGTTCCGCGCGTCGGATAAAAAACCTGCAGGAATCGATAGTCTTTGAAATTCGCAACGTAGTAATTGTTTTCAGGGGCGCGATCGGCCCGCGTCACCATCGACAACACATATTTCCCGTTCGGCGAAACCTGCGACATAAATGCAACGCGATTGGCTCCAAACTGATGCTCCTGCGTGGGATTCCAATTGATCATGTCCTCATTGCGAATCGCCATTTGCGGCTTCACAGACGCCAGCGCATAGAGTCCCTTGTCGTTGCGCGGGCCGTCCATGTCCATCCCCATCGTTTTGCCGTCACCTGAGAATGAGTGGCAGTTCGCGCACGTGTGCATGCCAGTCAGGACCACGCGACTCTGGGGCCGATCTATGCTACGCAGCCGCCATTGAATCAGTTGCACTGCCTCAGCGGCCAGAGGACTAATGACGCCCTTCACCGTTTCCGATGGCATCAATGGCACATCGCGATAGAAAATCGGCGCGCCTACAGGATCTTTCGATGTTTCGATCTTCGTCGAACCTGACGAAAGTACTTGCTTCGGATCGCCCTGCCGCATGCCAGTGAATGTCACAGTCGCCGCGCTGCCCACGGAATGTTTCTTGATCGCCTCCCACGTGGCCGCATCGGGCGCCCACGTATGCGAGGCCCCTTGCTCCTCCGTAAGCTTTGGCAATTCATTCGTGGGTGAAACACAGCGCTGGTCAATTTCACCAATGCGCGGGCGCTCTCCCGCCGATTCAAACTGCCTTGTCTTGAATCCGTCAGCAAAGGAAATTGTGACGTGCCAGTGATTGGCGCTCGCCGCCCCGTCATGCCAGATGAATGAGGGCGGCGTGATCTCCGGCGGAAAGATTGAGCCGGTGTGCGGATAGTCGACGGTCAGAAGCGCAGGGGATCGTTCGGCTGCATTCACCGGCAAAAAAGCGCGTCGTTGTTGCGATGACAAGACTAAAACAGCCGCGCCTGCGCAGAGTGCACCGGTGAGAATTGCGAGGGCTGTTCTGTTCATAAAGACACCTGTGCGCTGATGTGGGCCAGGAACTGAAAACATCCTAAGCGCTAAAATCATTTGCATATATCTGCCACTCGAACACGATGGTCAAGCGCACGCCAAATGTGGAGACATGATTTACCAAGGAAGCGTCATTGCTGCTTCAAACCTGTACTATCGCTGTGGATCGATACTTTAATTTTACATTCAAACCGATTTTTCCCCGCAGATTATCGTTAGAACCATTCGACATAATCAAACGCCGATTCAAGGCCGGCATAAAAATGCGCCGGGGATCAAGCCTCGGCGCATCTGTATGCCAAAAATCCTTGTCTACTTGATCTCCAACTCATCGATCTCAAACTGAAACTTCCCGGGTTCCATCGGCTTGATAAAGCCAATGCCGGTAAGGTCGCTTCCGTCGGTCTCAAACGTCGAGAATGGGAACGTGTACTGTTTCCATTCCGGCCCGGCAGTAAACGTCGTCATCGCCGGCACATCCCCGTTCTGTCCCGATCGTGCCTCAGTCAAGACCAGCAGCGTATAGGATTTGCCGTCGCCCTTGGCCCAGAAGCTGATCGTGCTCTTCTTCGATAGATTTGCCGGCTGCATCGGTGCAGCGCCTGGCGAAAAAAGTGCGCCAGCAAAAATGAACTGGCCTCCCGGTACGACTTCGCCGGTCACCTGCAGCGCGCCTTTTGTATTCGCGGCGCCAGGCGCGACGACGTCAAGCTTCGACGAAGATGTTCCTCCGTTCATCGTGTCAGAGGCAGGTATCCAGATCCCGTACGTTGCTGCAACCTTCCCCTCGTCGAAGTTGCTCACCATGTTCGAATCCGAACCTGCGGGCGCCTTTGCCGTCGCGGCCGGCTTTCCAGTGTCTCCGTTAGCACCGGCCACTGTCAGCTTCACCGAGCTTGTCTTGTCTGAACTGGGTCCAACCATCAAATCGAAAACGCCCGGCTCGACGACGCGATGCATGTCCACATTCAATATCGACAACATCTCAGGAGTAACCGCGAACGTGACAGTCCGCTTCTCGCCAGGCTTCAAAGTGATGCGCTCGAAGCCCTTCAATTGCATCACCGGTTGCGTCACTGAAGCCACGCGCTGATGAACATAAAGCTGCGCCACCTCGTCACCTTCGCGCGTGCCCGTGTTGATTACATCGACGCTCACCTTCGCAGTTCCGGCCGTCATAATCTGCTGCGGCTCAACCTTCAAGTTGTCGAATTTGAACGTCGTATAGCTGAGCCCGTATCCAAATGCGTAGAGCGGCTGCCGCGTCGAAAATTCATAGCTGCGATTTGCCGAGGGCTTGTGGTTGTAGTAGTCCGGCAGCGCACCCACCGTGTGCGGAAACGTGATTGGCAGCTTGCCGCCAGGGTTGGCATCGCCGAAGATCACGTCCGCCGCGCCCGTCCCGCCTTCCTCGCCGAGATAGAACCCCTCAAGAATTGCAGGCACTTTTTCCGCGATGTAATTGATCGAGAGCGGACGCCCATTGAGCAGCAGCACGACAACGGGCTTTCCTGTTTCCACCACCGCTTTTACCAGATCGTTTTGCGCGCCCAGCAAATCAAGCGAATCGCGATCGCCGAGGTGATTCTCAGCCCACGCCTCGCGATTGGTGCTCTCGTTCTCACCGACTACAAGAATCGCAACATCGGCCTTCTTCGCAGTATCGACTGCGACCTGGATCGACGCCGTCTGCGTCTTGGGATCGACCAACGCCACATCGTTCGCCCACCATCCGCGGAACCCCTGCGGCGCAGTCGTAATCTTGCAGCCTTCGGCGTAAAGCACCTTGACCTTGTCGCCGACCCTCGCGCGAATGCCATCCAGCACACTCACGCCGTATCCGGGATCGCGACTATAGCCGCCCAGGTGCACATCCGCAGCATTCGGCCCGATCACGGCGATTGTCTTCAGCTTCGTGGCATCCAGGGGAAGCAGATTCTTATCGTTCTTCAGCAACACTAGAACTTCCCGCGCCGCCTCAACCGCCAGCTTTTTGTGTTCCGCGCTGTTGTTGGTCTTCTCCGCAAAGTCCGGATCGACATAGGGATCATCGAACAGTCCCAGTCTGAATTTCGCGGTCAGCACACGCGCCACTGCGAGATCCACCTGGCTTTCCGGTACGGTCCCTTGCTTCACTTGGTCCACGAGCGTCTTGTAAACAGACCCGTCCGACAAGTCGTAGTCCACCCCCGCTGCAAGACCCTGCCGCGCCGCATCTTCCTTGTTGTAAGCCACGTGATGAGTTCCGATCAGCATTTGCAGACCGTCGCCGTCGGATGTGAGATAGCCCTGGAAGCCCCATTCCTGCCGTAAAACCCTGTCGAGCAGCCAATGATTGATGTGGTTGGGCACGCCATCGATTTCGTTGTACGAAGCCATCACGCTGCCCACGTGCGCTTCCTTGACCGCAGCCTCAAACGGAACCAGAAAGCTCTCGCGAATCACGCGCTCTGAAAGATTTCCCGGCGCAGTGTTGGTGCCGCCCTCGGGCTGTCCATGCACCGCGAAGTGCTTCGCAGTAGCAAGCACATGATGCCGGCTAATCATGAATTGGTCGCCCTGCAATCCTTCAATCGCAGCCACACCCATGCGCCCAACAAGGTATGGGTCCTCGCCGTAGGTCTCTTCCGTTCGTCCCCATCGCGGATCGCGCGCCAGGTCGAGCACCGGTGAAAACACCTGGCCCGCGCCGCGCGAACCGGCTTCCTCGCCTACTGCTGTAAACACGCGCTTCACCAGCGCTGGATCCCATGTACTTGCCAACCCCAGCGCCTGCGGAAAGCTGGTGCTGCCGTACTCCATGTACCCGTGCAGACCCTCGCCAAGAAACATCGCCGGAATTCCAAGCCGCGACTTCTCCTTCAAATAGCGCTGTACGCCATTGCGCAAAATCGCCGCGTCGCGCGGGGTAAACTTCAGCTCCGTGCCCCACTCCGCCGCGAGGGTCTTTCGGGCTTTTTCGTTGGTGAAGGTGCCGGTCGGGTCGACGACCTCCACTTGTCCATCCCACCCGCCCGTTAGCTGGAAAACCTTCTCTTCCAGCGTCATCCGCGGCAATAGATCCGCGACGCGGTTCTCGATGGGTAGGCTCGCATCCTTGTAGCGCGGCGCCTTGTCTTGCGCTCCTGCCTTGTCTTGCCCGCTGGCCGCCAAAATCACGCCACTCATTAAAATGCCTGTAGCAAAAGTTCTTGAAATACTGAGCATGGATGTCCTCATCTTGTTCGCGACGCCTGCGTCCTTTCAGTAATCAACGGCGAATTCTACCTGAACTACGCAGCATCAGCCTGTGCGGTTCAACAAGATTGTGTGGGTGCTTGAATTGCGAGCCCCAACACGCAGCACGTTCGCCGCTTACGGTTACCTTTCGCCCGCATCTAATTCAAATAGCAGTGCCATGCACCCATTGGTCTGCGAAGATGGAACCAGCTTTCTGATTTCACCGACAGTCCGCGAGGTAAAGACGACCGATGCGCCGTGTCGCGCTGATTTACAACCCCGCTTCAGGCCAGCACTCGTCGCGGCGCGCTTCAGTCATCAAAGATGCGCTCGCAGTTCTTCGCCATGCCGACATAGAAGCGGACGCGCTCGAAACCCATGCTCCCGGCAGCGCCAAAGCCCTGGCCCAGGCTGCCATTCGCCAGGGTTACGACACCATCTTTGCCTGCGGCGGCGACGGTACCGTTCATGAAGTAATGCAACCACTCGTCGGAACTTCGGTTGCCCTCGGCATCATTCCTCTCGGGACCGCCAACGCGCTGGCGCAAAACCTTGGCCTTGGCAAGGCTCCCTTGAAAGCGGTGCGTGCCTTGCTCTCCGCCGTCCCTGTCGAGATCCCAGTGGGCCGCATCTTCTATCACGACAACAATGGTGCGGAGTGCTGGCGCTTCTTCACCGTGGCTGCCGGCGTTGGCGCTGACGCTCTGCTCATGTCGCGCATGGATGCAGGCCTCAAGCGCCGCTATGGCTATGCCCTCTACGTGCTCGAGGCCTTTCGCATCTGGGCCACCAACCCCTTCCCGCTCTTCGAGGCAGCATTCACGATCGACGGCAATGGTGGGCGCACCGAGCACGTTTCGCAGCTTCTCGCCGTGCGCATTCGATCCTTTGGAGGTGTGCTTGGCACGCTCGCGCCCGGCGCCACTCTGCACAAGAACACGCTCAGCCTCATGGCATTCAAAACGCGCAGCCGCATCAAATACCTCCGTTTCCTGCTGGCCGCCATCGCTGGCCGTCAAACATTTTCAGAGAGCATCCAGATGATCGATGCTGATTCGGTCAAATGCCGCACGCGCGCCGGGTCGCCCGCACCGGTATTCGTTGAGGCTGATGGCGAAGTGCTCGGCAATTTGCCGGCACGCATCGAGGTAGCCCGCGAAACACTGACGCTGCTCATCCCGCCCCACGCACGGCCCTGACTCTATCTTCTGATTTGCATTTTCGCTGCCCCGACTGCGATCATTCACAGCGACAATTCAACGAGGAATTCTTCGCATGAATAAATCTGCAGTCATTCTTTGTGCCGCAATCGCCATGTTTTCATTGTGCATCGGAGCCCAAAAGCCGGCCTGGGAGCCTGCCCCCGGACACACCACCCTGCCGCTCTGGTCCGGCACCGCGCCCGGCGCGCCGACCAACCTGCCCGCCGAAGTAGACACGACCACCGCAACAGACAAACTCATCGCCGGTCGACCTCTGGTCCGCCTCGGCAACGTGTCGACTCCGACGCTCACTGTCTACTCGCCGCAGGGCAAAAACACCGGCGCTGCGGTCGTTGTCTTTCCCGGCGGCGGATATCAAATCCTCGCTATCGATCTTGAAGGAACCGAGGTCTGCGACTGGCTCAACTCCGCCGGCATCACCTGCGTGCTGGTCAAGTATCGTGTGCCGAATACTGGTCCCTATCCCAAATCGCCCGCCGCCTTGCAGGACGCGCAGCGCGCCCTCGGCCTTGTTCGCCAACATGCCGCGGAATGGCATATCGATTCCAATCGCATCGGTGTTCTCGGCTTCTCTGCCGGAGCGCATCTCTCCGCGGCTCTTAGCACGCACTTCGACAAGCGCCTCTACGACTCTGTTGACGCTGCCGATCAACTCAGCTGCCGCCCCGATTTTGCCGTCATCGTTTACCCCGGCTATCTCGCGCTCGCCGACAAAAACTTTGTCGCCAATGCTGATATCAACCCGACGGACAAAACGCCACCCACTTTCATTACGCAGGCTGAAGACGATCCGGTTCACGTCGAAAACTCGACCATGTACTTTCTGCAACTCAAAGCGGCAAGAGTGCCCGCCGAGCTTCATCTCTATGCAGAAGGTGGCCATGGCTACGGCCTGCGTCGCACCGAACTGCCCGTGACAACCTGGCCCCAGACGGTGGAAACCTGGCTGCACACAATCAAGGTGCTTCCCGGCAATTAGCTTTTACAATCGTCTTCATGCTGCTCGCCGTTCTCACCGTCTCTGATCGCTGCTCGCAGGGCCTGGCCACCGACACCGCAGGTCCCGCGGTAGTCGCACTGCTCGCGCGCGAGTGGCCCTCCGCCGAGATTGAAACCGCCTTGGTTCCCGACGATGAGAACACCATCGCCGCTCGTCTCGAGCATTGGAGTAGCCAAGGCGCCTCCCTCGCGCTGACCGTCGGCGGCACCGGCCTCAGCCCCCGCGATCGCACTCCTGAGGCGACCCTGCGCGTCATCGATCGCCACGCGCCGGGATTCTCAGAAGCCATGCGTACCAAGGGCGCCGAGAGCAATCCCTTTGCATTTCTATCTCGGGGTATGTCCGGCCTCAAAGGCAACACCCTCATCATCAACCTGCCCGGCAGCCGTCGCGGAGCGGAGGAGAGCCTCACCACCATCCTGCACCTGCTGAAACATGGCCTTGAGGTCATCGCCGGCGCACAAACCCATCCTTGACACAAACCCATCCTTGACACAAACCCATCCTTGAATCCATACGCACACAGGCGGCGTTTTCATCTATATCGCGCTCCTCGCACTCGCTCCCGGCCCATCCCTCATTGAATCCAAACCCACCCAGCCACACGTTCCTTGACTGGAGGCTAGTGCTTGATGCCATCAAAACCTTGCCGTCTGCTGTAACTTGCTGTCGCCCAACAGTGTCTAATAATCGCAGTTCAGTTTTCCCCGTTGAGGTCGTTCATGCTGATTCGCAAACCATCCGATATTCCTTCTTCCGACATCACGTCCCAAACCCAGCACGACCTTTTCATGGGCCGGCGTCGATTTTTGCGCAATGCCATTTCGGGCGCTGTCGTCGCAGGCGCGGCCGCAACGGGCGCTGACCGCCTTGCAGACGTTCTCTCTCCGCGCATGGGCGCCCGCGCCGCCACAAAGTTGCAGACTGTGCCAAGCCCCTTGACCACCACCGGCGAAACGCTCACCAGCCTGCAGGACATCACGCATTACAACAACTTCTACGAGTTCGGCGTGCAGAAAAATGAGCCGTCAGAAAATGCCGGAAAGCTGCCGACCCGCCCCTGGACAGTAAAGGTTGACGGCAAGGTGAAGACTCCGAAGACATTCGACATCGACACGCTGCTTAAGCTCCGTCCACTCGAGGATCGTGTCTACCGGCATCGATGCGTCGAGGCCTGGAGCATGGTAATTCCCTGGATCGGCTACTCATTTTCTGAATTCATCAAGCAGTGCGACCCTCTGCCCAGCGCCAAATTTGTTCAGTTCCTGTCGTACTACGACAGCAAAGTGGAGAAGTGGGCTTCGGATTCCGCAATTGCGTGGCCCTACACCGAAGGCCTGCGCATGGATGAAGCCATGCACCCGCTCACACTGCTCACCTTTGGGCTCTATGGCGATGTACTTCCCAATCAGGATGGCGCTCCCGTCCGCATCGTCGTGCCGTGGAAGTACGGATTCAAATCCGCGAAGTCGATCGTGACCGTTCGCTTTCTCGATAAGATGCCGCCCACCACGTGGAACGAGCAAGGGCCAAACGAATACGGCTTCTACTCCAACGTCAATCCCAATGTCGACCATCCGCGCTGGAGCCAGAAGACCGAGCGCCGCATCGGCCAGGCCTTCTACGCGCAACGCAAGACTACGCTGATGTTCAATGGCTACGGCGAGCAGGTAGCCTCGCTCTACAACGGCATGGACCTCAAGAAGAACTATTGAGCGGTAGCGGAGTTAGCGGTGAGATGCGGAGTCAGTCGCTAGCTTCCCCGCTGAATCGCAACTCCGCGAACAACGCCAGCACGACAAACTATGAAAAGATCTACGCAAATCCTTCTCAAGATCCTCACGTGGCTCGCCTGCCTGTCGCCATTCCTGCTGCTTGTCTACCAGGCGATCACCAATAGCCTCGGCCCCGATCCAACGTCGAAGATCACGCTAACGACGGGCTACAACGCGCTGCTGCTGCTGATCATTTCGCTGGCCATCACGCCGCTGCGTACCCTGTTCCCAAGTCTGAACTGGCTGATCAAGTTTCGACGGCTCCTCGGCTTGTTCGCATTCTTTTACGCATCGTTGCACCTGGCAACGTACATCGCGCTGTACATGAACTTCGACTTGAGCGTCTTCAAGACCGATATAACCAAGCGCCGCTTCATCATCATCGGCTTTGCCGCATGGCTGCTCCTGCTTCCGCTCGCGGCGACGTCGACCACCTGGGCAATTCGCAAGCTCGGCGGCAAACGTTGGAACCGCCTGCACAAGTTGGTCTATCTCGCCGCAATTTGTGGAATCATTCACTACTGGTGGCAGGTCAAGCCCGGAGTGCTGAGCCCCATGCGACTGACGATTGTGCTCGCAGTCCTGCTGCTGGCGCGCCCCGTCCTTGCGTACATAAAGTCCCGCAAAACGCGCGCTGTCGCAGTCTCCTAGCCTTTCGATCCCTGAGGTTTAGTAATCAATCGTGCGAGCTTTTAGTTCGCCAGTTCTTCAGCGAACTCGCCGAACGCGAGCATCGTCTGCGAGACCGGACTAAAGCTTCTGCGATGCAGCGGAGTCGGTCCTAGCCGGTCGAGAGCCGCCATGTGCTCGCGCGAACAATAACCCTTGTGCCGCGCCAGTCCATATCCGGGAAACACCGCGTCCAACTCGACAAGCATCCGGTCGCGATGCACCTTGGCCAGAACGCTTGCTGCCGCGATTGACAGGCTTGTCGCGTCCCCTTGAATCACTGCCTGCTGCGGGCAGTTCCAGTCGATCGTGTCGCGCCCATCGATGAGCAGATAATCTGGCTTCAGCGTTAATTGCTCGACGGCGATCCGCATTGCCAGCAGCGACGCTCGACGAATATTGATGCGGTCAATTGTCTCCGCATCGACCACCGCTACGGCGTAGGCAAGCGCAGTAGCGCGGATCATCAGGTCGTATTCGTTGCGCTGATTTTCAGTGAGTTGTTTCGAATCGGTCAGCCCCGGCATCCTGCGCCCGATGGGCAAAATGACCGCAGCCGCGACCACTGGCCCGAACATAGGCCCGCGCCCCACTTCGTCGCAGCCGGCAATGTGCTGCGCTCCAAGCTTCCGCGCAGCCTTCTCCAGCCGGTAACCGCAAACGAGTGACCCCATGCGTTCCAGTATAAGAACGGCCGACCCCGCCGCGCATTCTTAAAACCAAATGATTCTGCGGAAAAACCGTCCCAAATCATTCTCGGTTCGATTAAGCATGGCGGCGCGCTCCCTCGTGGGGCTGACATCGGCACAAAAAAACAACCCCGGCCTGAGCCGGGGTTGTTTGCATTGAAAAGGGAAGCCAGTCTAGGCCTTTGCAATCACGCGATCCACTTCCTTGAGACGGGCAGCCTTG
>ODAK010002318.1_pt1 | contig 20030 bp, 17 predicted proteins | sample 1539591 | NCBI WGS metagenome assembly ODAK01 (sample SAMEA3539303, study PRJEB22396) | soil metagenome | biome: tundra; feature: field; material: soil | place: USA | collected 2010-05 | depth 0.15 m | reverse complement strand
GTGATGGACGGATACATCTATGGATTCGCGCTGCAACAGGTGAATCTGCCCTCCCATACCCCGGAGGAGAGTGCCGCGCTTGCGGAGAACATCCTCCGTGAGCTGCCCGCCCAGGAGTATCCGTATCTGGCCGAGATGATCGTCGAACACGCACTCAAACCCGAGTACGACTACGCGGTGGAATTCGAGTTCGGAGTGGATCTCATCCTCGACGGCCTGGAGCGGCTCCGAGAGGGCGCCGACTGATGCGCGCCGCTGGGAGATCGCTCTCCCGGGCCTGTCGTCGACCCGCGAGACGGCGCTAACGCTAGCGGCGGATTGCCGCGATCAACGTCGCAAGCCCCTGCTACCGTTCGCGACCGGTCCGCCGACGTTGGCTCGCGCTTCTGCTCAATCAGCCGCGGCGATTGTTCTGCTCGCTACCGTCATCACGGCGAACTGGGGTTTGGTCGGAGGCCAAGGCACGGACCCGGCAGGGTAGTCACCCGGGCAGGAGCGATCGGAGGTCGCCGACCGGCCCGAGGTGTGACAGCTTGTCGGGATTGACGATCGAGCGAATGCCAGTGACCTCGCTGCCGTCGATATCGATCGACAGCACGCCGAGCAGCCGCTGCTGTCCGTCGAGAATCAGCGCTCCCGCGCCGCCGTTCACCTCGGCGGGGCGCAACGACACGCCGGGGAGGCGGGCTCCAAGGCGGACCCAGTTGATCAGAATGCGGGCGACACGGTTGCGCCCGCTCAGCGATCGCGCGAGCGCCGGTGCCTCGCCGCCACCATCGCCGGTCAGCGCCACATCGTGGGCGAGCAGGGCCTCGAGACCGGCGAGATCACCCTGCTCGGCGGCGGCGAAGAACCGTCGTGCCAGCTCGTCGCGCTGCTCGCGCGTCGTCGTGTAGCGGGACCGGGGTTGCTCGACGTGGCGTCTCGCGCGGGTGGCGAGCTGGCGCACGTTGTCCTCACTCTTCCCGACGATCGCCGCGATCTCTGGGTACCCGTAGTCGAACACATCGCGAAGCAGCAGCACGGCCCGCTGCTCCGGTGAGAGGGTTTCCAGCAGCACGAGCATTGCCAGCGACAGCGATTCGGCCTGCTCAGCATGCCAGGCCGGATCGTCGCGGCTGTCGGTGATGATCGGCTCCGGCAGCCATTCGCCGACGTAGTGCTCGCGACGGGCGCGCGCGGAGTGCAACTCGTTGATCGCCAGCCGGGTGGTAATGGTGGCGATGTATGCGCGGGGCGACACGATGTGCTCGCCGTCATCGAGCGCCTGATGCACCCGCAGCAGCGCTTCCTGGACCACGTCCTCCGCCTCCGACACGCTGCCGAGCATCCGGTATGCGATCGCGAACGCGACCGGTCGCAGCTCGGCAAACAGCTGCTCGCGCTCGGTCATGCCGCTGCGAAACCCTCCCGCCAGCTCGGATGCGCGGGGCGCCAGGCCAGCTCGCGTTTTGCCTTGGTATTGGACGCACCGCGTAGCTCGGTCATCATCACCACGCCGACCTCGCCGGCGAATAGCCGGCCGACGATCCGCGGCACGCGCATGGGCCGCTTGGCGCCCAGCTGTTGAGCCAGCGCCGGCAGCCATTCGGCCACCGGGGCGGGGTCGTCGTCGACAACGTTGTAGACACCGCGGCTGCCGTGCTCGACGGCCGCCACCGTTGCGTCCGCCGCATCGGCGACGTGCATGAACGACCACACGCCGCCACCGTCACCGACGATCGGGAACTTGTGCCTGCGGATCATCTCGACCTGCTCCGCGCCGGGCGCGAGCGAGGTGCCCGGCCCGTAGAAGGCGCCGTAGCGCAGCACGATCCCCTCCGTCCACCGTGCACCGAGAACCGCCTGCTCCAGGTGGCGGATCGCAGCCGCAACTCCGCGCATCTCCCGCACCGGCGCTGGATCGAGTGGATCCTCCTCGGTCTTGACGGCTGCGCCAGTGCGCGCATAGGCACCAAAGTAGCTCTGAGCCACAAACCGCTGCACTCCCATAGCCTGCCCGGCCGAGAGCAGGTAGTCCGTCCCCTCAGTCCGCAGGCGGCTGGTGAGCGCGAAGTCTCGATCGAAGTGGCGCAGGTCCAACCGCGGTGGAATCGAGGTCAGCTGGTGGACGATCACGTCCGGCCGTGCGCGGCACACGGCCTCCGCGACTTGGTCGGAGTCAAGCGCGTCCGCGACCACCGGCTCGGCGCCCAGCTCGCGGAGCATCGCCTGCTTTGATGCGCTACGCGTCATGCCGTGCACCTTATGCCCCGCGGCAACCAGACGCGGCACCAGTTGCGTGCCAATCGCTCCCGTCGCTCCTGCCACAAACACCCTCATGGTCTACTCCTTGTCCGAGTGCTACCGACACCCAATACGACAAGGCAGCAGCCCCGGTTGTGACAGCGCTTCGCACGCGGCGTCTCCTACTCCACTCGGAGCAAGACGCACTCTCGGCCTCGGGCCGGGGCAGCAACAACTTGTCCTGTCCACGACGCTGCACTGGTTCCAGGCGGGGCCAGAGGGTGCAATCGTCTCGGAGTTCTCCACGCAGAGCCGGGAGGATCTCGACGTCTTCACGGACCCTGACATCGCTCGGACCACCATCGTCGCGCCGAGCTGAGTGCTCAGCCGCGGGAGGGCCCGGCGGGCGTGCCCGTCGATCGAGCCACGGAGCTGCGGAGTGGGCTATCCTGGGCGGCCGGTGACCGCCCCGTGAATGGATCCAGTCGATGCACACGAGCGGGGTCGTCGGGTCAGCCGACCCTCCGGAGTTCGGCACGCCCGTCGCGCGGGGCTGGAGATAGGTGGGGGACCGCTGGCTCAGCCGATCGGGCAGCTCGAATCGCGCTCAATAGGTCGACGCCAGCGTGGTGGCATCGGCCGTGAAATATGGTCTGGACAACTGCGCCAACAGCACACTTGACTCGAGGCCGACGACGTTGTCGCGACGATTCCAGTACGGCCTTGTCCTTGGTAACGCGCTGCGCCAAGAGTTCAATCCGCTCACCGCGGGGCTGCCCCCGACGACACGCCTCCCGAACTCAACTCTCGCGGATTCCATTCTTGGCCATTCTTGGGCGGGCATTCAGACTCCACGCCGACTGGGCAGGAACCACCATATGTGCTCCATGACCACCACGCCGAGCCCACCGCAAGCACCCCACCTGGGATCGCCCCATCATGGCTAGAGGCTCCGTCCGACTCGCCCTCGCGAGCCGGTCCTACCCCTGGTCGGCCCACCCCGCCCGCCCACCGTCGTGGAGGCGATCGTCGCCGGTAAGCGGACCGTGATACGGATCTTCGAGGGCTTGCGCCAGGGTCATCCGCTACCCCTCCCGAAGTACCGCACGCTCGGTAGAAGCCTTCCGCCGGAGGTCACGGTTCTGGGCGCAGCTGATGTTGAGAGTTCCAGCGGCGACGGTGATCCGTCGAAGCGAACTTTTCGGTATTCTCAATTACTAAGTGATACGATATAACGGATGCCGATACAGCGGCCGCGTGCCAACGACCTCGCCGACCTCGGCCGCTTCTCCGAGCCGGCGCTGCTCGTGCTCGCCAGCCTGGCCGAGGGCCCCAAGCACGGTTACGCGATGATGCAGGACATCCTGGAGTTCCACGGCGCCCGGATAGAGCCGGGCACCCTGTACGGGGTGCTCGCGCGACTGGAGCCACGAGGCTGGATATCGGCCCTCCCGATCGAGGGTCGTCGACGACCTTACCGGCTTACGACGGCCGGTGCGGCGGTGCTCCAGGCCCACCTGACCGTCATGCAGCGCGTGGTCTTTACCGGGCGGCACAGACTGGAGCTACACGGTTCGAGAGCCGCCTCGTGAGGCTGCTTCGCCTGTATCCCCGCGCATGGCGCGCGCGCTATGGGGAGGAGATGCTCGCCCTGCTGGAGCAGCACCACCTCTCTATGCGGACCCGTATCAACCTGCTGCGCGGAGCTCTCGACGCGCAGCTCCATATGAGGAGTCCCATCATGAGCGGGAACCGCCGTCCGTCGGTGCGCTGGAGCCTCCTCGTGGCTCTGCTCCCCAGCACTTTCGTGGGGGTCCACTGGCTGTGCCAGCTCTATCCCTTCCCGGGAGACAGCACCTTGTGGAACGCTCTGGTGGTCCTGGGGTTGATGGTGGCTGCCCTCGCGCCCACCTGGGCGGGGACGAGTGTGCAAGGGATGGGCGGAAGGCTGCGTGACAGCGCGGTCGCGGGAGGGCTCGTGGGGATGGCGGCGCTAGCCATCGCCTGGATCGTCTCGTGGGGTCTGACCATCGCCGGCTTGGCGGGGGTCTTCGCATGGGCGGCCGACCTCCAGGGAGGAAGCGGCCATATCGCCTTCTCCTTCGGGCCGTATCTCGCTCAGGTTTGGCCGGAGGTACTGCTCGGCGCCGCGGAGTTCGCCGTCGTCGGCTGCCTCGCCGGCACTGCCCTGGGCCTCGCGGGAGGCTGGCTCGGCAGGGGTGCCGCGGGCGGATGGCTGCACAGGATCGTCGGCCGTCCGGGCGCGCAGCTCTCGACTTGGTCCGACCCGCCGAGGTAGCTCGCCGCGAGCTCAGCCCGACGACTCAAGCTGTCGACGACAAAACGGGAGCGCGTCCGTGGCGTAGTACCGAGTGCGGCTCGTGGATCAGTCACTGCCCACCAGCGGAGTCGTCGGGTCAGCCTACCCTTCGGCGTTCGGCGCGTCGGCGGCAAAGCGCCTGGGCGTAGACGGGATACCTTTGGCTCAGCCGATCAGAGATTCGAATCCTCTGTCCCCAGCCAATCGGAATCACACCTTTCCTATCTCGACCCGCCGCGGGCGCATCGGCTAGTCCCGGCACAGCGCCGCGATGTTCTCGCGCCCAATTCTTTCTGTCAGGGAAGCGGAAGGAGGGTCGCCTTGACGTGAATACTGCCAGTAGGGATCTGGATTACCCGGGGAAGCCGAGCGCTTCCAGATCACGATGACAGGGTTTCCAGACGAACCACCCTGGAGAATCTCGGCCTGCCCACACTCACGAGATCGGCGTACTGGGTGAGCGCCCGCAGGACGCTAGCCGCTGCGCAGCGCCGGCGCTACGGAACGGGCATGCCAATCAGCTCGCGTGATTCGGCCGCTGTGAGGTTGAAGAGCTTGTAGGCGCCGTCCTCCTGCGTCTGTCTAACCTCAACCGTGTCCTGATCGATCATCTCCGAGACGATGCGGAGCCAGGTTGGGCGGCCGTCCAGGCTTCCGCCATGCGTCTCGATTAGTTGCCAAAGAAGACGACGGTTTTCCCCAAAAAGTTCGCGCGGGTGGTCCTTGCGAAAGATCGCTATGAGGTCACGAAAGAACGCGTTTCGGCCCCCGATGTCGTGGGCGTCATACCAGCGTTCGGACACGCTCTGTTGGTTGATCATGGGGTAGTCGGTCCGTTTAAATCTGGCCTCGGCTTTCGCCTTGAACGGCCTAGGCTGTTGCCCCCGAGAATCGCCAGAATCAGCGCGACCGGCATCGCTGGCTCCGATCCCACCACCGAGAGTTCGTAGAGTGCCACCACGATGGCCGCCGCGACGAGAAGGCCTGCGCCGAGTGGACGTTGCGACCGCGTCATCTCATCCTAAGCCTAGTTCAAAGGCGGCGGAGGCGGAGGCGAGTGGGCATGACGAGAATCGTAGACCCCCGCCTACGAACTACTCAAATGTCGTTGCGCCGTCGCCTCACTCAAACTGACCCACTAGCGATGGCCCCCCGGATCTCCGTCAGGTGCTACACCGAGTGCGAGCTGTCGACCAGTGCGATGCGCTCAGGGCGTCGCATCACCGCGCGGGACGCTTCCTCGCACCGCCTCTGACGGGCATCCTCACGCGCCTCGCGGGCCGTGGCGTCGGCGATGACGGCGTCCGCGATGGCGGCGTTGCAGGCTGCATCGCGGTGCCCGCGGTTCACGACGGGACGATCCTCCTCGGTCCCGCGCCGATCTTGCGGGCGATCAGGCAAGATGGCGGCTGAAACTCATTCCCTTCCTGAAGAGGCCCCTGGCACCGCGCCGGGGGTCTCCGTATTTCCCCAAGCTCGGAAGGTAGAACGATGACAAACGGAGTCGGTTACTCACCACTCAAGCTCAGGCGTCGCGATCCTGGCCACCATCAGGCGTTCACTCCGATGGCCCGCAGCAGCACGTAGTAGAAGAGGAAGACGCCCGCGGTGACGGCGAGCGTCATCGTCACGAACAGCAGGACGAAGAACGTCGGCAGATCCATGTCAGCGATCCGGCGATGGGGGACGGCGACTGGTTGCCAGGCGCTAGGGTCGTGGTCTTCGGGCATCAGTGATCTCCCTCCTCAACCAGTAGTTGATGGCCTCCAGCACCAAGGATGGCGCCGAGGTCGATACTGTCAGCCGCGCGGGCCCATTACGGGGACGACGAGTGCGCGCACAACGTTCGGCGGCCGACGCTCAGGCGACGTCGCGGCGATGCTCAGGAAGGTCTGCGGGCGCGCGCCACTTCTCTGACTGACGACGAAGCTCCGCAGCCTGCTCGCGCTCCTTCTTGGCCTTATCGGCCTTCGCAGCCTCAAGCGCGACCGCCGCAGCGATTGCGGAGTTGTAGCGCGCGAAGCTCGGCCCTCGATTCCCCGCCATGCGCGTGGGAGTCTACGCTCGCGGACCCAGCCGATTCAACCACGATGGCCATGTATGACCCGACCCGACGTGAATCCATTCGCGGCAGACATGTTGGGGCGGTATCTCCTCCGGGTGACCTCGATGGAGAGCGGCGCATCCAGGGATGGATGACCCGGCCTCGTGGGCTGCATCTGGGTGGACCCAGCGGCGTCACCCGCTCTCATGGCGACCCGCCACACGAGGACGCCCAGTTTCAGGGACACTCGGTCCGTGGCCACCTGCCCGAATTGCGCCAAGGAGCTCCCCGGCGACTTCCCGTTCTGCCCGTACTGCGCGGCGCCCCTGGGCGCGACCGCGCCGGCCTCGATTCGGGAGGAACGCAAGGTCGTCTCGGTGCTCTTCTGCGACCTGAGTAGTTAACTTTGGCTCAGCCAATCAGAGGGCGTGGTGACGCTCAGACCAACGCACAATGGAGCTATCTCAAATCCCACCGCGGCTGGGGGGGACCCTGCCTCGACGCTCGACACAACAACCTAACGGTGAGCTAGAGGTGCCGCCGCCCTGGCCGCTTGTCTGCGATTGCTCACACCGAGCTTGGCCAGGATCGCCGCCACGTGATGGTCGACTGTCTTCTCAGAAAGGTGGAGGCGTCCCGCGATCTCACGGTTGCTCATTTCCTCGCTGAGCAACCCGAGTACCTCCACCTCGCGCGCCGTCAGCCCGCCGGCGTTCTGCTTCGTCGAGGGACGCGGCCCACGAGGCACGCCTCGAGCGCCGCCCTCACGGAGGAGGCGCGCTGCGATCGCGGCGGCTGGTCTCGCATCAAGTGCCTGGAAGATGGCGAGAGCGCGCCGCTGATTCTCTTCTGGTCCTCCCGTGCAGAGCGTAATCGCAGCCTCATATTGGCAGCCGAGCTCTGTCCACGCGGCCGCTGCGCCGGCCGTGTCGCCGGTGAGTTCCAGGGCATACGGATCCACAGATTCGCTGGACTTCGCGTCATGGACTCCGCAGCGCCGTCGCCACGCCGTGAGCTCGCTCAGCGCCGGTATAGCGCGATAGCGCATCGCCAGCTCCATGGCACGATCGGTTGTAGCGCGGGTCACGTCGGCGGCATTTTCGCCGCCCTCGAGCCATGCGATCTCGGCTGATGCGGTTGCGGCAGGCAGGAGGTGCTGGAGCTCTCCGGTTGGTGCCGCGATCGCTTGCGCCTCCGCAAGCGGGCCGTGGTAGTCGGGATCCCCGCGACGCGCCCGCAGCAGCGCAATGATGCACAGGACCATTGTTCGTGCGACCGCGTTACCGGTGCCGGATCGCAGAATCGTCGAGGTCGCCTCGGTTGCCTCGTCCCAGCGGCCCTGGTCGAGGAGGCGGCGGGCTTGGTGCGCGAGGATCTCGAATCGCCACGCATCGAGCCCGCGCTCGAGGCAGTATTCGACTCCATCGCGTTGATACGTCTCGGCACGCCCGTAGTCATGCACGCGGACGCTCGCCCAGGCCAGGTGGATGTAGGCGCGACCAGCCTGCTCGACGAATCCCCATTCCTTACAGAGGCGCAAGCTCCGTTCGAGTGCCCGCCGGCCGTCGTCATCGCCGATCAGATAGCCCGCCGTGCCGATGGAATTCATCGCATGCACGAGCGTCTCCCGGTCGTCGATACGCTCGGCGAGCTCCTGCGCCTTTCGGCCCCACTCGAGCGTCGCTGCCGTGTCCTCGACGTTCAGCGAAAGCATGGCGCGATTCGCATACGCCATCGCAAGCTCAGGGCCCGGACCCAGTTGCTCGAGCACGGCAACTGCTGCCAATCCCGCCTCGGTCGCTTCGGCGACCAGCCCGTGGCAGCGGAGGTTCGATGACATCGCACGGAGCGCGTCACCCTCGCGCAGCCGGTCGCCGAGCGACCGATACGTCTCCAACGCCTCCCGGCGGGACTCGATTGCGTCCGCATAGTTGCCAATGAGAAAGCACTCCCACGATCGCAGGGAGAGGAGTTCTGCGCGCTGCTCATCGGTGAGCGCCCAACCAAAACGTAACGCGCGCGCATACTGCGCTGCCGCCTCCCGATGTGCGCGAGCCTGCGCGGCGACAGCCGCCGCTTGGGGGGCGAAGCACAGCACCGCGTCGATGTCAGCGGCGGCCTCTGCGTGGTGTGACAGCGCTGTGGGATCAATGGGACCGCGCCTGGGATCGGACAGCGCCATCAGCGCGGCACGGTGGAGGGACAGGCGGCGCGGGGGTGACAGTGAGATCTCAACCGCGAGACGCGCAAGCTCGTGGCGGAAGGCGACACCGCCGGGGATCGCAGCGAGCACGCCGGAGGCAAGGCATTCCTCAACTCCAGCCACGGCGTCGTCATCCATTGCCTCGAGGACACTGATGTCGACGCCCGTCGGAATGATGGCGGCCATCTCGACCAGCCGCTGCGCGACGGGCCCCAGGCGCCCAACCCTCGCGAGGACTGCGTCCTGGACCGTCGCCGGAAGCGTGTCCCCGCCAGTGGCGAGCACTTCGGTGACGAAGAAGGGGTTGCCGCCCGTGTTGCGGTACAGCTCTGCGGCGTCGAGGTCGAACGGTGATGCGAGATCTGCGACTGCCGCCGCCGACAGCGGACCGAGGGAGAGCCGCGCGACGGCCGGGCTTGTCGCGAGGTCGCCGATGAGCACTCGCAGCGGGTGGCTACGGTCGACCTGGTCGTCTCGGTAGGTACCGAGCATGAGTACCGGCGCCGATTCAACCTTGCGGGCGAGCAGCCTGATCACGTCCAGTGTGGCGTCGTCAGCCCAGTGGAGATCCTCCAGAACCACGATGCACGGAGGGCCTGTTCGCAACTGGTCGAGAAACGCCGCAGCGACCTCATGAGGCCGGCCACCCCGTGCGATCATCGCCTCGAGGTCTCCGGCCGTTGTGTGGGAGATGTCGATGAGCGGGCCGAGTGGGTGCGGGGTGGCGAGGGCGTCGCACGCTCCGGAGAGGATTTGCACCGACTGACTGGCGCAGAACCGCCGCACCAGAGAGGTCTTACCGACGCCCGCCTCACCGCCGATGAAGACGAAGCGGCCGGCCGAGGACATTGCGACGTCCGCTAAGTGGTGCTCAAGCGCAGCGAGCGGTTGCGCCCGCTCGAGCAGCTCCCCCGATCCTGCAGCGGCTTGCGACATCCTGGGCGTCCTACCTCCCCGTGAATCGGCTCAATTGTAGAGGACGCATTTCGGCCGGCGGGCGAAGATGGGTAACCACAGGCGCCAATGTGGGTAGTCCTCCCGATTCGCGCTCGGCAGAGCCGCTCCTAGTCTCGCTGCAAGAACTCGCGCCAGCGAGAACAGCACACAAGGAGGAGCGCTATGCCGAGATACGTCGTGGAGCGGATCTTTCCGGAAGGACTCAACATCCCCGTTGATGCGCAGGGGGCAGCGACCTGCCTGGCCGTGGTCGACAGCAACGCCGATGACGGCGTCACCTGGATCCACTCCTATGTGAGTGACGACAAGAGGAAGACCTTCTGTGTCTATGACGCGCCGAGTCCAGAGGCGATCCGCAAGACCGCCGACCGCAACGCCCTGCCGCTCGACCAGATCACCCAAGTGAGCGTGCTCGACCCGTACTTCTACCGCTGACCGGAAGAGTTTAGGAGGTTATCAAGATGTTGTCTCGCCATTTCGGTCGGGTTGTTGCAGGCCCGGCCACGGCCGCTGTGCTCACCCTAGGCCTGCTTGCCGCAATCCCTGTTTTCAGCTCCCCCGTGAGCGCCCAGGGTCCGGCTCGTTCCTGCACCACTCCCGTCACCAGCGCCCCGACCGGCCCCGCAACCGTGTCGACGGCATCGACATCCTTCGGCAGGGTGCTCGTCGTCGGTTCGGGCGCCAACGCCGGTTGCTCTCTGTACGTCCTGACGTCCGACCAACTCCATTCGCTGACGTTTGGTCTGGCGTCGTTTGCATGTAGCGACGGCCCGAACGCTATCGGGCAGCCCTGCGACAGTGTCCTCTGGCCGGCGCTCCTGACCAAGGGTCATCCCATCGCCGGGCCCGGGATCAACCGCTCCCTCCTCGGGACGGTGACCCGCACCGACGTCCTCTCCGGCGAGAGCGTGCAGCAGGTGACTTTTGCCGGTCTGCCGCTATACCGGTTCTTCCTCGACGAGACGCCGGGGCAAACGGACGGGGCCAACCTGTTCGACCCAGTGACCAGTCCGGCTGGCACCTGGTACCTGGTGGAACCGGGTCACGGCAATCCCGCGCCTGGTCGCCTGCGGATGCAGGCCGAGACGGTGGGCGGGAAAGAGGTGCTGGCGGCATCGATGGACAATGACTTCTCCCTCCTGCCGCAAGGGAGCTTCCCGGCCTACACCTTGAGCAATGGCAACGGCCAGGCTTGCCAGCGGTTCTGCGCACTGATCTGGTCGCCGGTCCTCACCTCCGGGCGACCTGAAGCCGGGACGGGCGTCGATCAGCGCGCGCTCGGAGTCGTGGTGAGGCCGGACGGTACCCGCCAGGTGACCTACCACGGCAAGCCCCTGTACCTGTTCATCAAGGACGCCTACATACCGGGCGTCACCGGGACGCAGAGCATCAACGGGGCGGGCGCGGTCACCCCGTGGGGTGTGTTCAACACGATCCCACTGCATTAGCGCAGGGAGACCGACTGGGGGCCGTCTACGGTCCGTCCGCGGCGCGACGATCGCGGAGGGCTCCGCCACTTCCCCGAGCACCACCGAAGCCCCGGCCGATCAGTCGGCCGGGGCTTTGTCTTAGTCCCAGACCTATCTGTACGTGGGTCGAGGGCGCGAGTCCGCCTGCTTCTCGACCACGAGTAACTCGTCGCGGTCCGCTTGCCACTTCTCGGCTGAACCGATCGCCGGCATGCTGGTCATCGCAACCTCCTTCTGACGTCGCCGATCCTGCAACGACACGCACTCCGGGGCCTGTGCGACCCGGACCGCAGGAACTTCTGAGATCGTCTTAGGCCCACGTCGACGGGTGAGGGATACGTCGGCTTCTCGGACCCCGCCGTCGATCGAGTCACGGAGTTGGTCATTCGGAGCGGCCGCTGACCGCCTTGCGCATCGATCAGTCGCGGCACACGAGCGGGGTCGTCGGGTCAGTCCATCCGCCGGAGTTCAGCACGTCGCGGGACGGGCGCTTGCGGTAAGCGGCATACCTTTGGCTCAGCTAATCTGGAGGTTCGAAGCGTCCTTCAGTCGCCGGAACCCCGACGGGGTCCGGTCATCGAGCCAACTCGGCTCCGATCTCTGGAGTGGACGCGTATGCGCTCCCCTCGCCCCACCTGTTCAGGTACTCCTCGGCCTCCAGGTCGCCACGACGCTGCAGGTATTCGTGCATGGCGGTCGCCGCCCTGCGGCCCGCACCCATGGCGAGGATCACCGTCGCGGCGCCGGTGACAATGTCGCCGCCGGCGTACACGCCCTCGCAGCTCGTGGCGCCCGTCTGCGGGTCAGCGACGATGCGGCCGTGACCGTCGACGTCGAGTCCGTAGGTCGTCCGCGGGACAAGCGGGTTCGGGTTGGTGCCGAGGGCGATGACGACGAGGTCGGCCTCCATTGTGAACTCCGAGTTGGGCACCGGAACCGGGCGGCGGCGGCCCGATGCATCGGGCTCGCCGAGCTCCGTGCGGATGCACTCAACGCCGCGGACCCATCCGCTGTCGTCGCCGAGGAAGCGCTGCGGGAGCGCGAGCCAGTCGAAGATCACGCCCTCGTCGCGCGCCCGTTCATAGTCCTCAGCTCGCGCACCCTTCTCCTTCTCGGAGCGGCGGTACACGATATGGGCCTCCTCTGCGCCGAGGCGGATCGAGCAGCGCACGGCGTCCATGGCGGTGTCGCCGGCTCCGATCACTACTGCCCGCCTCGGCCGCCGCACGGGTGTGTCGTACTCGGGGAACAAGTACGCCCGCATCAGGTTGACGCGAGTGAGGAACTCGTTGGCCGAGTAGATGCCCTTGAGGTTCTCCCCCGGGATGTTCATGAAGACCGGCGAGCCCGCGCCGGTGCCGACGAAGACGGCCGAGTAGCCGAACTCTTCCATGAGCTGGTCGATGGTGACTGTCTTGCCGATGACCACGTCGCGCACGAACTCCACACCGAGTGCCTTGAGGTGCTCGACGTTCTCGTCGACAATCTCCTTCGGCAGGCGGTACTGAGGGATCCCGTATCGAAGGACGCCGCCGAACGCGTGCAACGCCTCGAAGATCGTCACGGGGTAGCCGAGCTGCGCGAGGTCGCTGGCGACCGTGAGGCCGGCCGGCCCTGAGCCGACGATCGCGATCTTCTGATCGCGCCACACCTTGGCCGCGGAGGCCTCATCGCCGTTCCCGTGCTTGCGTTCCCAGTCGGCGACGAATCGCTCCAGCCGGCCGATGCCGACCGGATCCTGACGGGGGGCGAGGATGCAGCGCGACTCGCACTGGTGCTCGACCGGGCAGACACGGCCGCAGATCGCAGGGAGGAGGTTGCGCCGGCGGATAGTGCGGGCGGCTCCATCAAAGTCCCCTACGGCGATGCTGCGCACGAAGTCGCGTATCGGCACGTTGACGGGGCAGCCCTGCTCGCACACGGGGTCCTGGCAGTTGAGGCAGCGGCGTGCCTCGGCGACGGCGCGCTCCACGGTGTAGCCCTCGGCGACCTCGTCCCAGTTCTGGCGGCGCTCCTCCGGGTCAAGGCAAGGCATCGCGGTCTTCCGCGGATACACGATCGGCATGGCGCTTACCTCCCGACTCCTGCCAGCTCGCAGGCCACGTGCTCCTGCTCTTTGTAGGTCGTCAAGCGGGCTTCGGCGTCGTCGAAGTCCACCTGGTGCGCGTCGAAGAACGGGCCATCCATGCAGGCGAAGAGCGACTTGCCGCCGACGCTCACACGGCAGCCGCCGCACATCCCTGTTCCGTCAACCATGAGCGGGTCGAGAGAAACCATGGCAGGCAGGCCGCGACGCTGGGTCGTCTCCGCGACGGCGCGCATCATCGGCATCGGGCCGACTGCGAAGCAGTGGGTGAACCCGGCGCCTGCGTCCATGAGCTCCTCAAGGCGGCCGGTCACGACGCCGCGGTGGCCGAGGGAGCCGTCATCGGTACAGACGTGCACCTCGTCGCTCGCCGTCGCCAGCAGGTCGGCGAGGATCACCAGGTCGCGCGTCCGGGCGCCGACAATGGACGAGACCCGCACACCGCGTGAGCGCATCTCGCGGGCCAGTGGGAACACCGCGCCCGTGCCGAATCCGCCGCCGATCAGCACCGCGTGGCCCTCCTCGGGAAGCGGTACCTCCAAGCCGAGCGGGCCCACGAAGTCGAGGAACGAGTCGCCCACCTGCGCCGCGCCGACGAGTGCACTCGTGCGTCCCACCTCCTGGACGACGATCGTGATCGTGCCTGCGGCTCGGTCGAAATCGGTGATGCTGATCGGGATCCGCTCGCCGGTTTCGATCACCCGCAGGATCACGAAATGGCCGGGTGCCGCGTTGCGCGCCACGAGCGGGGCGTGGACGACGAACAGCTTGGTGATGTCCGTCAGGTCGCGCTTCTCGATGATCCGCGCGGTGGTGTCCATGGTCGTTCTCATAGCAGTGGGTGCTCGTGCTTCGCCTTGAGGCGCAGCCAGCGGCGCTCCACCTCGGCCTCGATGGATGCGAGCGTCGCCGCGTTTTCGGGCTTGCAGAGGTGCTTCGTCTTACCCATCAGCTTCAGCCAGTCGCCCACTGGAATGCGCCGCCCGATCGGCTCCGGGTCGTAGGTGATGTGGGTGATGCCGCCCTCGATCTCGTACAGCGGGAAGAAGCAGGAGTCGACCGCGGCTTGCACGATCTCGACGCCCGCGCGGTCCTCGGTCTTCCAGTTCAGAGGACATGAGATCAGCACCTTTCCGTAGACCGAGCCGCGATGCTTCGCGTACCACTGCGCCTTGGCGGCTTTCGCCACGAGGTCGTCCGGGTACCCCTCGACGCCCGTGAAGACGTACGGGATGTTGGTCGCTGCCATGATCTGTGGAGTGTCCTTGTGGTGGAAGGTCTTGCCCACCTGGGCGGGCCCCACGTGGCTCGTCGACGTCATGTGGCCGAGCGGTGTCGAGTAGCTGAGCTGGCTGCCTGTGTTCATGTAGCCCTGGTTGTCGTACTCGACGACGATCATCCCGTGGTTGCGGAGCGCGGCCCCGATCGCAGCGCCCATTCCGATGTCCATGCCGCCGTCACCGGTGACCATCACGAAGGTGATGTCCTCGTCGGCGCTCAGCTCGCCTCGGCGCTGACGCTCGTGGAACATCTCGACGAGCCCACTCAGCGTGGCGGCGCCGTTCTGGAACAGGTTGTGCACATACGTCACGCGGTGCGACGTGTAGGGGTAGCCAGTGGAGACGACCATCGCGCAGCCCGTCTGGTAGAGCACGACGACGTCGCCCTCGATGCCGCGCAGAAACTGGTCGAGCGCTGGGAACATGCCGCAGCCGGGGCACGCACCGTGACCGGGCACGACACGCTTCGGCTTCGTTGCGAGCTCCCAGTAGGGCGGCGCCTCGACCTCGAGGCGGCCGTCCGGGCCCTGCGCCACTTTGAGCAGTCCGCTGGTCATCTCCTCGCGTGTCAGTGGCGGCGCGCCCCGGCGCGGCCGCGGCTTCGCGGGATCGCCTGGCTCCACACCGTAGTAATCGAACGGCACCTCGACCGCTCCGCGCTCGGCGGCATCCAGCGCGAGCTGAAAGAACGCCCCGGCGTCCTCCGGGTAGAAGTCGCGCCCGCCGAGGCCGTAGACGCGGCTCAGGCAGAGGGTGCGGTTCTCCGGGTCGTCCTTCAGCGCGGACTTCACCTCGTGCGAGAGGTTGGCGCCGTGCGCGCCGAAGGAGCTGGAGCGCTCGCCGATCATGACTGCCCGCACGCCACGCAGCGCCTCGCGGATTGCGTCCGCGGGAAATGGGCGGATCACGTTGGGGCTGATGACGCCGGCGCGGACGCCCTCAGCGCGCAGCCGGTCGGCAACGTCCTTTGCCGTCTGCGCAGCCGAGTTGAGCAGGAAGACTGCGACCTCGGCGTCATCCATGCGGTACAGATCGACGGGATCGTAGCGCCGGCCACTCAACCTCTCGTACTCGGCGACGACCTCCGGGAGCGCGGCCAGCGCGGCGCCCATCGCCCGCTCCAGCTGGTACTTGTTGTTGATCAGGTCAGGGTCGTTCATGTACGGCCCAATCGTCACGGGGTGCCGAGGGTCGAGGGCTGTCACCATCTCCGGCACGGGTCCGAGCCAGCCCTGCACGGTGGCGTCGTCCTCGAAGGTCGAGACGCGGCGCTTCTGGTGGCTGGTGAAAAAGCCGTCGAAGGCCACGATCGCGGGCAGCCGCACATCGGCGCGCTCGGCCACCCGCAGCGCGATGAGGTTCAGGTCGTAGACGGCCTGCGGGTCGCGCGCAGTGAAGATCAGCCAGCCCGTATTCAACGCGTAGTAGACGTCGGAGTGGTCGCCGCGGATGTCGAGCGGCCCGCTCACCGCACGCGTCGCGAGGTCGAGCAGCATCGGGAAGCGCGTCCCCGACTGCACGGGCAGCTCCTCCAACGAATACAGCAGACCCTGGGAGCTCGTCGCGTTGAAGACGCGGCCGCCGCCGGTGGCGGCGCCATAACAGATGCCGGCGGCGCCGTGCTCGCCGTCGGCCGGCACCATGACGATGTTGTGCTCACCGGCGGCCTTCATCTCGTCGAGCAGCTCGGCGATCTCCGTCGATGGCGTGATCGGGTAGTAGCCCATCAAATGGAAGTTGATCTGCTTGGCGGAGAGCGCGGCCATCTCGTTGCCGGTGCGGAACCCGACAACCTGCACGGCATGGCCTGCGCTCGGCCTCGGCGGTGCCACGGTGGCCATCAGGCGGCCCCTCCCAGCTCGAGCCACGGGAAGAGCGGGACGCGATGCTCTTCGGCCCAGCCGTTCTCCTCGCGGAGTTCGGTCAGCGAACCGGTCGGGCACGCGTCGACGCACTTCAGACAGCCCTTGCAGTAGTGGTAGTCGATGCCGAGCAGCCGCACGGCCGGCTCGCCCTCGCCGTCATCTGACCAGACGAAGCAGAGATCGGGACAAACGATGTCGCAGATACCGCAGTGCGAGCACGTGTCGGGGTCGTACGAAGGAAGGAAACCCTGCCGCGATGTGCTCAGGTTCTTGAGGATGCTGTTGCCCGAGTCGAGGATGACGCCACCGATCGGCGCGTCGAGGTACCCGAACGCGGGCGCGGCCCGCTGCACAGGGCGGCCGGTGTCGCCGGGTGCGGGGGACCAGGTCATGCACCGCAGCTCGCGGTAGCCGCGGTCGAAGGTGCGGAGGTTCGCCTCGACGACGCTGGCGTTCCGCACCGAGAGCTTCTCGCGGATCGTCTCCTTCACCGCGTCCGAGTCGAAGAAGGGGCAGGTGCGGACGACCGCGCCGAGCATCGCCGTGTTCACTCGCGTCTTTTCCTCGAGCGCGATGCCGAGCGCGTCGAGCACCGCAACCGTACCGGAGCGGAGGCCAAGCGCCTCCCGGATCTCGTCAGGCGCCGAGCGCGTGTTCACGATCAATGTGCCGGTTGCGCTCAGGCCGGCAGCCACATCGAACGAGCGCGCCAGCGCCTCGTGGAAGACCGCGACCACCTGCGGGCTCTCGATCGGGCTGCTCGTGCGGACCTCGCGGTCGGCAGGGCAGAAGCGCACGAAGGACTTCACGGGCGTGCCCTTCTTCTCTGAGCCGTATGACGAAAAGTGCGCGCCGTTCAGGCCCTGTCGCAGCACGCCGGCCTCGGCGAGGATCTGCCCGGCGAGGTGGGCGCCGAGCCCACCGATGGACTCGAAGCGGATGCCGAAGAAGCCGTCGTCGTCGGCGCCCGGGAGCACATCCGCCCCGGTGCTCGCTGCCCAGGTGGCCACGGGTGCTGGCATTGCACACCTCCGTGATCCGACTAGTGGCTTGACTACATCTCTGTTCGCTGTCGCCTAAAGTTGCGCCGCGTCAAATGCGCTTGCTAGGGCCGAAAGGACTGATCCAACGGGGCTGGAAGACCATAAGAGTCGACGCTAGCTCCGGGCGGAGACCTGCTCGCCTCAGCTGACGAGGCCCGCTCGCTGACCGGTGAGCAGGACCCGGAGCGTCAGGCCGCCTGCTTCAACGAGGCCGGCGCCGCAACTGTCGTGATCACGATGGGCGGTGACGGACTGCTCATTCGTACCGCGACCGACACCCGGCTCCTCACTGCTCCGAGCGTCGAGGTCGTTAACGGATCGGGCGCCGGCGATGCGTTCGCGGCGGGGCTGATCGTCGGCATCCTCGAGGGCTGGCCGCTGGAGCGGTCACTCAGGTTCGCGAGTCAGGTCGGTGCGCTCGCCTGCACCGCGCTGGGCTGCTCAGCCGGGATCCCGAACCGGGAGCAGGTGTTGGCCACAGATGGCCACGCACTAAGGTATGAGCTGTGTTGACGCCCGACCAGATCCAGGACGCGCAGGGGCGAGCGGCGAAGATGCTCGACGAGGCGGGGTTCGTTCTCACCGAGGAGGAGCGCGACAGCATCGAAGTGGCCGACTTCGGCCTCTCCGAGCTCGAGCAGACGGGGCTGGAGGTCGTCGTCTACGTCAACACCCAGCGTGTCTGCGCCAAGGAGCTCGTGATGTTCCCCGGCCAGACCTGCCCCGAGCATCGCCACCCGCCGTTCGACGGTGCACCCGGCAAGGAGGAGACGTTCCGCTGTCGCAGGGGCCTCGTGTACCTGTACCTCGAGGGCCCGCCGGCAGAGCACTCCAGCTGCTGGCCGGCAAAGGCAGACCGGGGCGCGTACACGGTCTGGCACGAGGTCGTCCTTCGACCGGGTGAGCAACAGCTCGTCCCGCCGAACACGCTGCACTGGTTCCAGGCGGGGCAAGAGGGTGCGATCGTCTCGGAGTTCTCGACGCACAGCCGAGACGATCTCGACGTCTTCACCGACCCTGACATCGCTCGAGCCACCGTCATCGCCGCGAGCTGGGTTTCGGCGGGCGGCGAAGGCGAGGACCCGGCGGCCGCTGCCCATCGGTAGCGCCTCGGAGCCACGGAGTGGCCGGCCTGGAGCGGAGGCCCGCGGCCGCCTCGCATCGATCAGTCGCTGAAACAGGGCGGGGTCGTCGGGTCAGCCCACCCTTCAGAGTTCAACAACCCGTTAGCGGAGGCGCTGGGGGTAGAAGGGCTATCTCTGGCTCAGGCAATCTGCCCCTCGACTCCCTCCCGCCACGTCATATTGATCCCCCAATTCATGATTGGAGTACGGCTTAGCGCTAGGCATATCAATGCGCCCGGGCGTGGGCTGGTTAACTCTTGGGTCTTGAGCGCTGCGACGTGGCTTTGGCAGAGCGGTCTTCAAAGCCGCATTGATGTCAGAGCCACCGGGGGTTCGAATCCCCCTCCGTCCACCACGCAAAGCGATTATGGAGCAATGACTTTGCGTGCTTTCACGTTGCGAGGCGACGGGCATCTCGAAGGCAGGTAGACTTCGTGACAGCAGTTTATGACAGCAGTTTCTGCTCGTCGGGATCCAACGTGTGGATCTTGCTGGATGAGACCACGAAACGTGACATGGTCGCCCGCGTTTGCAGGGAGCTTCCCGACTATCCTGGCCACGACCGCGCGGCGTTTGCCGAGGAATTCCGACGGGCCAAGGCTAGTGACAAAGTCATCGATTCTCGTCGGAGCAGCGCTCAGCGCTGGCGGTACAAGTCGAGGATCGACTCGACGACGGCGACCATGTGCCCGCGCACAAGGACGCCCAGCTCGAGATTGTGTCCAGCGATACCTGCGCCGGTGACGTTCGCGCTTCCGATGTACGCCGACGAGGAGTCGGACGTGAGGACCTTGAGGTGCGCCCACGGCGCGTCGTATCGAAGTCTCGAGACAGTGAAGTTCGCGGGATCGCCCGACCGTGCGATGGCCGCCTTCAGGTCTTCGAGTGCGTCATCGGCGTGTGTCGACCGCGTCGGCAGGAGGATCTCCAGGTGCACGCGTCGCGTCGTAGCAGCCGCGAGCGCATCACCGATGAACGACAGTCCCGGCCTGTCGATGAACGGCGCGACGAGACGAAGCGTCGCCGTTGCCTGCACGACGAGCTGGACGAGCGTCTCGCCAGTCGTACGTCGCAGCCCGACGGGCAGTGTCGTGCCGCCAGGCAACGACGCGACGAGGTCCCACGGTTCGGCGATTGTTACCGAGCGCCGACCGAGGACCCACGCTTCACCTTCCCGACACGCAGCTCCGATTCGACCCGGATCATTGCCGAGACGTGCTCGCAGGACGCCGACGAGGTCCGGGTGCAAGCCAGCACGAGTCGCCGCGCCGCGGTCTGCGCGTGCGGCGACGAGCAACGCTTCGAGGTCTCGGGCGGAGGCCCGTGGGTCGGCGGAACCGTCGAGGACCCCTCCAACGGTCGGTTGCCGGCTGAGGCCACCCGCGGCCGGCGGGAAATACGGGTTGTCGCCCC
>ODAK010002317.1_pt1 | contig 20033 bp, 7 predicted proteins | sample 1539591 | NCBI WGS metagenome assembly ODAK01 (sample SAMEA3539303, study PRJEB22396) | soil metagenome | biome: tundra; feature: field; material: soil | place: USA | collected 2010-05 | depth 0.15 m | reverse complement strand
TATCCGCCGCCACCGGTTTCGCGTTTGCAACATTCTTGCTTTAACGATAGGGTGACCTAAGCCCAAGAGGACCTGATTGCGATGAATCGAAGAGAGTTTATGCTGAAATCCGGCGGTGCGGCAGCCGCGCTCTGTGCATCGCCGGCGCTTTCTCCAACGGTCTTAGGAGGCGCGCCAAAAGCAACAAATCCTTCACCGGGTATTGGAAGGGCATTGTCTTCGGTTCGTCTCGTTCATGAGCGTCCCTGGCATATCGGTGACAAGGATGAAAGCACGCATGTGCTGGGCAACGGGCGGGCGATGATCCATGAACTCGGGCCGAACATTGTGTTCTTTCGGGCACCGTGGATCAGCTCTCCAAACCTACTCACCATGTCGTTGATCGGGCCAGCGGAGATTCAAACCGTATCATCCCGAGAACAGGGGACGAACATCTGGCACCACATCCTTTATCTCGGCGCCAATTCGGTGGGGGAGATTATTGATTTTCTGGAAGACGACCAGCCTTGCCTTAGACGCATGATCTCGTCGAGTGTTGAACTGGTTTTTGCCGTGCGAGGGCCGCGCTTGGTTGACTATTCCGATCGGTACCCGAATCGGGGTTCACTCTTGGGCCAATGGCCTTACGGCACTAGCATCTATCTCGATTTTCTATCGGCAGATCGATTTACGGTCCAAATAGTCTTTCCAAAGAGCACACAGTTCAAGACCGGCGACGAGGCGGTCCGACCCGAGCGGTTTCTCAGTCGTTCGTCTGATTCTCAGCGTTACGAAACGCGGCTTCAGGTTCCGGCTGGGAGAGGAGAGATAATGATCGCCGCGAATTCGGGCATAACAGAATGCTTGAACGTCGTCGATCAGGTCCTGGCGGAACCGGAAGAGCAAGCGTTGGCTAAAACGCGTCAGGCCTGGCGGTCTCGCGTCGCCAAAGTCCGATGGACAGGAAGTCATGAAATTAGGGATCTCCCAGTAGAGTCGGTCATTGACGATGTAGGAACATTGCTTTTGGGACATCAATCTCTGGCGGGCTCTATTGCGGCTGGACAGGTCTACCCCCTATTTTATGTTCGCGATCAATACGGCGTCTCTCGGGCACTATTAGCCATGAATATGGTGGATGAGGCGAAGGCCGTTCTTGCCTACTACCATTCGATTTGGTCCGCCTACGGGCGAATCCATAACGCGCAGAGCGATGGCCCGCGTCATTGGTTTCACCGGGCAGAGAATGATGATGTAGAAATGACGGGGTACCTGATCATCCAGGCTTTCGATTATTCCAAAATGACGGGAGACGATGATTTTATGGTGCAGATTTTCCCAATGCTCGAATGGGCTCTCGTTGCTCAGGAGAACCAGTTGCGGGGGAACATGCTCCCCTTCAATGGCGATGAGACCTACGTCGCCGGAGGGATGTTTCCGCGCACCCATCTGAATGACGGAGCAAGTGAGGCGACGCTGATCTATATGGCCTCGGCTGAACGCCTTGTGGCGTGGGCAGCGGCGCACAAGCGTTGGAATGCCGAAAAGCTCTTGCAACATCAACGAATACTGACATCGGTAAAGCAGGACTATGCCCAGAACTTTGTGGCAAATGGGAAAATCGCGGTTAATAACACCAAGCGTCGTGATTTGGGTCCCGTGCCGCGGTTCCGCTACGGGGTTTGCCTGGGCCAATACGATAATAACTGTCTATTCCTCAGCACTACGGAGGTAGCCGAGGACGGACGATATTTCTGCTATAGCTGCTATCCGAAAAGAACTCGACAAACCTATGAGCAGAGGGCTTACTTCATCCCTTCGGTGGCCTTGACCTCGTATCTGGTCGGTTATAGCGCGGTCCCGCCAGATGTGCTGTCCTCGACTTTGTCAGAGGCGGTTGCTGTGTTCACCCGAAATGGCCGTTTTGCATGGCCCGAGACTGGATTGCCCGGCTACGAAACAGCGGTCGTTTCGCTGGCTCTTTTCCAGGGGAACAATCGCCGAACAGATGAATTCATTCAGCAAATGTTAAGCCTCCGGGATTCCACAGGGGCTTGGGCTGAGTATTACGTCGGCGGCAAGCCAATCGGCTGCCGGTGCAGACCTTGGGAGTCAGGGCTGAGCTTACTAGCATTACTCGAATATGCAAACAATCCGCGCTCGCATGGCTAGGGCTTGTGCGGTCGTCCTGTGCCCCCCTCCAGGATGCAACCTGTGTTTGCTCTGTCTAAGCCATCGATAACTGAGACATACCGAGCCGCGTATACGGAGTGGGTTCCACTTACAATATGTACTGGATCATAAGGTGGGAGAAACTGAGATGAAGTCAGTGTTTGCAAGGCGATTGTTAGCGTTGTTTCTCGCTTTGGGATGGGTGGGTTCAGTTCACGCGGCGTCAGCGGAACCCCTTCGGGTCCAACACCTGCGGGTGGAGATGCTCGACAGGCCCGAAGGCATCGATACGGCGCGTCCATTGCTGAGCTGGCAGGTCACATCACAGCGGCGGGCGGAGATTCAGACCGCGTACCGGATCGTGCTGGCGAAATCGCCTGAGGCACTCAACCAATCTGGCGATGCGCTGTGGGATTCGGGGAAGGTCGTCTCCAGGCGCACGCTCGTGCCTTACGCCGGACGCGAAATACTCTCGGGAGAGCGCTGTTACTGGAAGGTGATGTCGTGGAATCGAAGCGACGAGCCTTCGCTATGGAGTGAAGTCTCCGAATGGAGTACTGGACTGTTACGCCTTGGGGATTGGACGGGTTCATGGATCGGAGCTGATGTGGACGAGGATGCCCGCACAGTTCATTCCGGCTACCAGGCGGAGCCGTCTCATTCCGACACGGCGCAGTCCGTCACCATTGACTTACAGAAAGTGTTGCCTCTACAGACCGTGGTGTTGCACCCGGCGACCCGCATTGTCGGCAAGCACATGCCCGGCTACGGATTCCCCCGCAGGCTTATTGTCGAAACGAGCGCGGACGGAGAATACTTCCAGGCCGGACCGGTGTACGAAGAGAAAAACCCGGACGCCCCCGGCTATCGCAGTGTCTCGCTCGATCTGCCGAATGTGCGCGCGCGGCTGGTGAGAATAAGGGCCGTCCAACTGTGGCGCATGCCGGCGGACGACGATATCCACACGGATGTGCCGTACCGCTTTGCGCTCGGGGAGGTCCAGGTCCTGTCTGGGGGCAAGAACGTAGCGCTGCACGCGCCGGTCTCTGCCACCACATCGACCGAACAGGACGGCTGGGGCTTGCGTTGCCTTGTGGATGGCGAAGCTGTCTACGACCCGGCGAAAGGACATGCGGGCGACGCAGAGATTCTACTGGGGAAGTCGATCGCCATTGCGCGCCCGGTACGCCGTGCTACGGCATATATCAGCGGCCTCGGTTACGCCATCCTGGAGATCGACGGAGTCAAGGTCGGAGACCGCGAACTCGACCCCGGACACACCGACTACACGCGGCGTGTCCTCTACTCGACGTACGATGTCACGAAGCTCTTGCAACGGGGCCGGAATCTCATCGGCATCCGGCTTGGAAACGGCTGGTTTCATCTGCCCTCCATGGACCTGTTTGGCAATGAGCGAGCACCTTGGACCGCACCGCCGCAGGCCCTTCTGAATCTCCGCGTGGAATACGTGGATGGGACCGAAGAAGCTATCGCCACAGACGGCTCCTGGCAGTGGAGCACGGGCCCCGTAACCTACAACAGCGTGCGTGGGGGCGAAACCATCGACTGGTCGCGACCCACAGGAAACTGGAAGAACTTTGGCGACCGGCGCTACTGGCGGCCGGTCCGCATGGTGAGCGCGCCCGCGGGGCAGATGCACGGACAGGAAGAACAGCCAGTGCGCGTGCTCGAAACGGTCAAGTCTGTTCGCATCACCGAGCCGGTCCCCCACGTGTATGTATTCGATTTCGGAGTCAATATGGCTGGTACTGTTCGCTTCAAGGCCGCCGGGCAGAAGGGCCAGAAAGTGACACTTCAATTTAACGAACGTCTCAAGCCGGATGGCACGCTGGATGCCCTGCATGAGGCTCTCTTTCATACCTATGGGCGATTCCAGACCGGAGAACTCATTCTTAGCGGTGGGCCTGAAGACGTATTCGAGCCGCGCTATAGCTACCATGGGTTCCAGTATGTGCAGGTGACTGGACTGGACAAACCACCGAACATGGACGACATGGAGGCGCGTATCCTCGATACGGATGCGGCGGTGACCGGGAGTTTTCGTAGCTCGAACGATAAGTTCAACAAGCTCCAGGCAGCGATCATTCGCACTGAGCGCAACTACAACATAGGCTATCCCAACGATCCATTGCGGGAAAAGACCGGCTGGGTGCAGGACGTTCAAAACGACTTTGACGTGAGCATGTTGAACATGGATCTCGGACCGGTCTACCGCAGATGGTTCCATGACATCATGGATGCGCAGGATGGCGACGGTCATGAGCCGTGCATTGCCCCGACCACAGGATGGTGCAGGGTGTCGCCGCAGGGCGCTCCCGGCATCATGTCGGATGTGTGGTGGGGAGGTTCGCTCGTCTACCTGCCCTGGCTGTGGTATCAGCGCTTTGGCGATGATTCCCTCATACGCGAGGGCTACCCGGCAGCCAAGCGGTATCTGGATTACCTGTCATCGACGGCGCACAACGACTTGCTCGATTGGGGTTTGGGAGACTGGGGGGATTCGCCGGGAGGAGGATTGCCTGTTCACTCGGCTCGCGCGGAGACGGTCAGCGCCGGCTATTTCTACGTGGCATCGTTGCTCGCGAAGGAGGCCCAGGTCCTGGGCAAGGAAGACGATGCCGCCCGGTACGCTGCCATCGCGGAACGTATCCGCCAGGCCTTTAACCGCAAGTACCTTGACGCGAGCCGGGGTACTTATGCCAATCCTAGTCAGACCAGCCAGGTGTTGCCGCTATATACCGGGTTGGTTCCGAGGGAATATGTTGACGCGACATCTGCTGCGTTGGTGCAATCCATTCATGCCGCCGACGATCACCTGGGCACGGGGTTTGTAGGACTCTTCCCATTGCTGAAGGTGCTGGGCCAACTCGGACAGGAGGAGCTTGCGTTTAAGATCGCCAACCAAGACGACGTGCCGGGATGGTGGAGCATGATCAAAGACGGTGGAACAACAGTGACCGAATACTGGGACTCGCACACCGGAACGCGCAACCTTATCAATCTCGCCGGTCCATTAGGAGTGTGGTTCCACGAAACGGTTGCCGGCATTCGCCTCGATCCGTCTTACCCCGGATACGAACACATCATTCTGAAACCTCAGCCGATCGGCGACCTGACTTATGCCGAGGCACAAACGGAAACGATTCGTGGCGAGGTGAAAGGCTCTTGGAAACTAGCCGAAGGCAAGTTATTTGTGAGTGTTACTATCCCGGCAAACACGACCGCGACACTTGCCTTACCCGTCGCTGCCAATGCTGCTGTGCAGGAGACCGAGGGCGATGGCACAGGGGTTACCCCAAGCACCGGCGCCCATTCCTACGCGTCGTGGACGAGGGAACTGGGATCAGGGACGTATCACTTCAATGTGCCTTTCCACCGATGAGGGCCACAACGGATGCTTTGTTGTAAGTGACCTTGCCCCTGCAAACAATATCTCTTAGCAAGCTGCTTTGATTGCGAAAGGGAAGGTCATATCGCGAAGGCGGATCGGAGACCCCGGCCGTACACAACTTCGGAAAATTTCATGTCACCACACGCTTTTACGAGCTGAGCGCGTGGGAACGTGCTTGGCGTTGCTGAGGAGTGGAGTGCGTGGACAACGCCGGATGCGGGTGTTGAGGATAGTTCCGCGAATGAACCAAGGCAGTCACTGTCGGGTAGGATGCCTGCGAAATCCGATGCGCGTACTCTACGGCAAAAGGGGTTAAAGACTACGTTTCGCCTCCAAGACAGCGGGGCTGTCCTGATCTGCCGATTGGCTTGCTTGAAGAAAATGTTGGAAGGCGACGATGGCATCTGCTCGATGATGCATCTTCTGGTAGGAAAGTCCAAGATGATAATAGGCCAACGGATAATTCGGATGGAGTTTGAGAATTCGTTGGTACTCCCCAATGGCATCGGGGAGCATGCCGAGCTCAAGATAGGCATTCGCCAGGCAATCCTCATGGAGATCGATCCCGGAAGAGGGTGGCAAATGATGCAGGGCCAGTTTGAAGTGACTAATCGCCCCTTTAGAATCTCCGGTTTTCAGTTCAATATAACCGCGATAGAAGACCTCCACCCGGAGATCGCGCGGGGAACCGCGCTCGGAGTTGGGTGGGTCGGTGAAGAGGGCCGCTTGCAACGTCCTTGCGCGCTCCCTCTGATTTCTGTCGAGGGCGATCACCAGTGAGTCCCATACGGCATTTCTATTGTTGCGAATCTCTTGTGTTGCGGCCGTTTGAGCGTCCGTGAGATTGCCCATCGTTCGATAGACAGTGGCGAGGTCGGCATATCCGATGGCTTTGGCATCACTGGAATGGACAACCTTGATATAGCGTCGGTACTCACGCAGTGCGTCCCGATAGCGACCCTCCTGATAATAGATATCGCCAAGGTGAACAATTGAGGGCTCAAATTCAGGGTCGAGCTGCAGCGCCTTATCGTATTCCGACAGGGACGCTTCATACTGACCGGCCATCTGATAAGACATGCCCAAGCTATCATGTGCGTTTGGATTTTGGGGCGCCAAAGCGACATATTGTTTATATGCGTCGATGGCATCCTGGGGACGCCCCATCGAAAACAGGATCATGCCGAATGCGTTGTAGAGGTCTTTTGCCTCTGGATTCTTCTGAATCGCATCCCTCAGGAGGTCAGCAGCCTCTTCAACTCGCTCCTGCCCGCGCAGTACGCGGCTGAGTTGGCAATAAGCCTCGGTTTCATTGGTGTATTGATTGGTGATTTGTCGCAAAATGTCGATTGAGGCTTTAAAGTCCGAGCGTGCTATGGCAGACCACGCCTCGATATACAGCCGGTTCAAGGCCGGCAGACGTTCGGAAAAATGAAGCGCGTGCTCCAAGTAAGGGCGGCCTTTTTGGGGCTGGAAATCCTGTACGGCATAGGCATAGCCGACTCGGGCATATGCCATGGCAAATTTGGGGTCGTATTCAATGGCTTTCTTGAATAATTCAATAGCCTGCGAGTTCTGGAATTGTTCCGCCTTCTCCACCCCGAGCGAGTAGTAACGATACGCCTCGATGTTACTTGTCATGACATCGTCGAGGGAGGGCGCTGCGTCTGGGGAAAAACCGAGATGGCGGGAAATATCCGAGGAGAGCCGATCGGCTCCCGCGACGATCTCCCGCGGATCGTTGAGAGCGACGCTGTCGGAGGCGACCAAGTGCCCATCCTGGCCTTCGCGAGTATCGACGCGAATCACAATCTGTTGGCCGGACAAGGACAGGGTTCCAACGATGAAGTTCCTTGCATGAACAGATCTGGCTCCCTCAATCACCCTCTTTAGCGAGGCTGCACCGGGAGAGGTACCGTCGTCAAGAAGCGCGTGCATCTTTTCACGGCTCAAGACACTCCATTTCCCGGTATGAGCCAAGTCGGTGAGGATCATGTCGGACATGCCTTCACGTAACCAATTCAGTTCTGGACGGCCGGTTTCATTTTCAAGAGAAAAGACTGCCAGGATCGGCGGTCCTGAAACGGAGGGCGCCGCCGCAGTGGACAGACGCACATCGTGTGCAATGTCTCCCTGAAGGACGAGAAGGGGTAGTGCGAAAAATACCAGGAGAACCAACCGCCAGGGGCCACTGAGCTGGTTGGGAGCCAAAGCGGATTTTGCGGCCGGAGGATCTTGCTGCCGAGGTGGCGGCTTGCCGTGGGAGCCTTGCCGGACAGGTTGATTCCAGCTTGGCTTCGCTTTCCGGTCAGGGTTCTTTGCAGCGCATTCAACAACTTCAACGGTGGGGATGAACCGATAGCCGACCTTGGGACACGTCTTGATGAAACGCGGGTGGTGGGGATTGTCGTTAAGCTCTCTTCGGATCTCGACGATACATTGCACTAGAGCGTTGTCCGTTACAGATGTATCGCTCCAGATGGCTGCGATCAACTCATCCTTTGAGATGACTTTTCCAGGGTGTTCGACGAAATACAGCAGCAGCTGGAAGCTTTGATAGCGCAAGGGCAGTTCTTTGCCCGCACGAATCAGCGATCCGCGGATGAGGTCCAGTTCAAAGTCCGCAAAGCAGTAGCCGGAAATAGGGGACACAACGAGGGCTACCATACGCTTCCATTTCTGGTGCGTTCCGCTTACTCGTGAATTCAGGTCGAAGAATAACAGAAAATCGAGTCGAGCGGAAGCGTGCGCATATTAGAAGAAAATGTCCGCTCACGCGTGCCGGCTTCCATGCAGCATACGATTGATACTAAATAACTTAGCGTTCTTCATAAAAACTTCATGTTTTCTTCACAACGGTTCACGACTTTCGGTTTAATCGAAGGCTAGCTTTTTAGCCGCTAGCGAATCGCCATTGCAGAAGCAGTTTCTTTAGGAAAATGAGCCGTTTTGTGCTTTCCTGCGTAGGCACGTTATGCAAAGGTCTTCCTTGATCATACAAAGGATCTGCCCTAGAAGCAGAAAACAATTTCGCAAGAACAACGAATGGGAGGAGTTTTCGAGGCCATGAAAACAAACGTCAAATCTTTGACTTTGCACCTAATGCTAATCCCGCTCTTACTGAGCTTAGCCCCCATGCTTTTTGCTCAGAGCGCAGACACCGGGGCCATATTTGGGACCGCCAGCGACACGATGGGTGCCGTGCTACCCGGGACCAAAGTAATCCTGACGAACGAGAGGACTGGTGGCGTCAAGAGCATCGCGACCAACGATTCAGGGTTCTATGACATCGAAGCGCTGCCCAGCAGCGACTATTCCATCTCCATCCAGAAAGAGGGTTTTAAAACGTCAACAACCCAACATATTCTGGTCAACCCCGGTCAACGCCGAGAAGTATCGGCTCAATTGGAAGTCGGCAGCACCAGCACCTCGGTGACCGTTGATTCGAACCCTCTACAGGTCAAGACAGAAACTTCTGACAATTCAGCAACAGTGGACTCGGAGGAAATTTCCACTCTCCTCGTCAATGGACGAAATTTTCAGTCTCTGGCAACTTTGGTGCCGGGCGTAAACAACACGAACGGAAATAACCAGTACGGCGGCGGCGGCCTGACGTCATCCACTTCATTGGCCATCGGTGGCAGCGGAATCGACAATACCACCTATGAAATCGATGGTGTTTACAACATGAACACCGGCAACTATAACAACATCAACATCACTCCCTCAATGGATGTGATCTCGGAATTCTCGGTCCTCAAGTCGAACTACAGTGCGCGTTACGGGACCGCATCTTCGAGCGTTGTTCTTGTCGATACCAAGGCAGGAACCAAGAGCTACCATGGTACCGCCTGGAATTACTTCCGCAACGATGCAATGGACGCGAGCAACTACTATAGCAAGGGCCAAAAGACTAAGTTGCGCCAGAATATCTATGGCTATAGCTTTGGAGGCCCGCTGCAGATTCCCAAACTCTACAACCGGGATCGCAACAAGCAAACTTTCTTCTTCGCTTCCGACGAGTGGTGGTCCAAAAGCGTTGGCGATTCAAGGACCACGAATGTCATTACATCGGCCATGCGGGGAGGTAATCTCGCGGGGAGCAGAGGCCTGCCCGCTGCGCTTACTCTGACGCCCATCGGCGCGCAGTTGCTGGCCGCGCAAGGGAAAACAAACTGCATCGCATCTCCGACCAGCCTGAACCCTAGCTGTCTTGACGCGGATGCCCTAGCGCTGTTGAAAGCATATCAACCCACGGAAAACGCATCCAGCGCCAACTTTAACTACATCAACAACCTTCCGGATACCTTTGCTGAGATTGACCACGACTATCGCGTCGACCACAACTTCGGCCCCAATGAGAGCTTGACGGGACGAATGATGTATGAAGAGACAAACAGCGCCTCCCCGGCATCCACATGGGGCGGTGGCAACGTGCCTACAATCACCACATCGATCTATACCAGTGGTTTGAATGCGATGTTGCGTCTTACCTCCACGTTGACGCCTACAATCGTCAACACTGTATCCGCCGCCGAGACTTACGACAAGCCCAGGCTCCACACCACCAACGCTCCTTACCCGGCCGGCGTCAACATTGCGCTTTTCTATCCGAATGCGAATACCTTAGGTGATATCCCGAACATCGGTGTATCGAGTTATGACTCGCTCGGTGTTGGCGTCCTGCCTGTGAATGCAAGCGATGGCGAAGGTATCATCAACGACGACATTACCGTTGTTCGCGGAAAGCACACGCTGCAGGCGGGCGGCTTCTACGTCTTCGGAATCAAAAATCAAAACACGACCAACACGCCATGGGGAAGTTTCACTTTCGATGGAAACTATACCGGAAGTGGGGCTGCCGACTTTCTGTTAGGGCTCCACCATGGCTTCAACCAGCCCATCTCGAAGCCCCACTACTCGGCACACTATCGCTCCACCGAGTTTTATGTGCAGGACGACTGGAAGGCTACCCCCCGTCTCGTAATCAACGCGGGAATGAGATTCTTCTACTACTCTCCTGATTGGCTTTCAGGCCCCGGCAATTTAACGTCCAATTTCGAATTTTCGGCATTTAACGCCGCGCAGGCGCCGATCGTGCTGCCGGATGGCAGTTTGAAGACCGATGCGACAGGCACAGCAATCACCGCGACAGGAACCGCAGCAAATCTCCAAAATGGATTGGTTTACAGCCCCGGTGCCGGAGTACCTCGCGGTTTCTACGATTCAACCACTGTGTATCTCGCTCCTCGCGTGGGATTCGCGTATGCTCTCACCAACGATGGACGTACCTCCATTCACGCCGGATATGGGATAGGCGACACGCGCGTCCCCTTCCAAATTGTCAACGCATTCGGGTCCAACCCCCCAGGAGTCACAAGCGTCAACTTCGTCTCGGGCACCCTTGAACAGCCCGCCGTCGGCGCCCAACAAGTGAGCGCTCCCAGACCGCAAGGCCTTACCCTGGTCAACCTCAAATTCCGGCCGTCGCAATTCCAAAACTTCAGCTTGATCCTGGAGCGCGAAGTGGTGCGTGGTGCGATCTTCCAGATTGGGTACGCCGGATCCCTTGGACGGTATCTGCACGAAGGGATCGATGCCAACCAGGTGTTGCCAACTTCCACGCCGTTTGCAAACGACTGTCTGGCTCCGGGCCAGTCGCCGTCCGCAACTTACGACTACGACCCGTGCCTCAATAATGGCTCAAAGTCCCTTGGCACGGTTTCGTCGGACTATCTCAGACCCACAAAGGGATGGGATAGCCTTGGCGAGACGCTCTACAGCGGAAGCTCAAGTTATAACTCGCTGCAGTCGCAGTTCAAATACGTGAAGAAGGTTGTTCAAACCACGCTCAACTACACCTATAGCAAGTCTTTGGGTGACTCCACCAACGGCGGGCAAGACTTCCGGACCGAGGTAAGCTCAACTCAAAACAGCTACTGCATCAGTTGCGAATATGGTGTTCTTAACTTCGATCGCACCCATATGTTCACTGGTAACGTGATTTACGAAGTGCCTCTTTACGCCCACGGAACAAATCGAATCGTGAAAGGCGCGATCGGTGGTTGGTCGGTTTCGGGGATTGCGATTGCGCAGAGCGGTTTTGCCCTGACACCCACCATGTCAAACCCCAATTCTGGCCTGACGAGCAGACCAAACCAGGTTGGCAAAATCCAGAGAAGCAGCGACCGGACTCACATCTTCAACGCGGACGCATTTGCGGTTCCGGGATACGGCTTCTTCGGCAGCGCGAAGAATGGCTCTATCCGTGGACCGAAGGATGTGGCGTTCAACACGGCCATCTACAAGACTTTTGCCTTTTCGGAACGGGTCAACTTCCAGTTCCGGGCGGAGGCCTTCAACTTGGCGAACCATCCTGACTTCCAGAATGCCAATACCGGTATCGGCTCGAATGAACCGAACCCCGGGTTGGTGAACTCTCCTGGAGACCCGCGAATTCTCGAAATGGTGGGAAGATTCAGCTTCTAAGTCAGATGTAATCAAGGCGGCTGCCCCAGGGTCTACATCCTTGGGGCGGTTGCGCCTTATCGGGAATTGATGGTTCCATGGACTCGGCGGAAAGATGACCTTTTCAACCGTTCGCGGCGGGTTCTTGAATTGGCTAGAGATATATCAACGCAGGTTTGCGCCCGTCATTGGGAACACAATGCACGTACTCCAACCTCAGCCGGCAAGACTCGCACTCTTGCTTGCCTCCTGCGTCGTCTTGACCGCACCGCATTCACTGCGCGGCCAGACTGATGTTTATTCAACGGCAGCGGACGCAGCTTTGAGCAGGCAGGATTACGATCTAGCCATATTGGACTATAAAAAGGTACTCAAAACTTCGCCGTCCTTCGCACCTGCATGGAACAATCTTGGGACAGCATGGTTTGCGAAGAACGAGTATGCGAAAGCATCGGGCGCATTTCTAGAAGCTGTGCGGCTACAGCCAAAGAATGACGACTTCCAGTTCAACGCTGGAATGGCATTAATGCGGTCTGATAAGTGCGAAGCAGCGAAGCAGCATTTGGAACGATCCACGACGTCCGCGAAATACAAGGCTCGCGCCGAATATCTTAGGGGCGTCTGTGCTTTTGTTCAAGAGCAGTGGCCGGCGGCGGAAATGGAAATAGGGAATGCCGAAAGCGATGGCTTCCGAATTGCGGAAGTCTATTACATGCTTACCGTCGCTTCCCGCAAGGCGCACAATCCTGAAGGTGCGGAAAGAGCGTACGGGCTGCTCTGCAAGTCGTTTCCCGATTCACCGCTGAGACACGAGTTGTTAGGTGAGACGCTGGACCGTGCAGGCCAGGATGCGGCAGCTCAAAGTGAAATCGCTTCTGCTATTGCGGGCCGGCCTCTCGAACCGGGTCTGCACGCTCAGCTTGGCATTCTCCAGTTGAAGTGGCAGGATTTGCCTAAGGCCAAAGCATCGTTTGAGCAGGAATTGGCCATCGACAAACACTCCTACCTGGCGATGCGTTATCTGGGCGAGATCGCTCAACGGTCAGGCCAACCTGATGCCGCAATGGAATGGTATCAACGCGCGTTGCGAGAAAATTCGGCATTTGGCGAGGGGCATTACGCTCTCGGCTGTCTCCTCGCTGAAAGAAAACAATACGACGATGCTCTGAGAGAACTGCGGGCAAGTTTCCCCGCAATGGATGAAGATGTGTCCGCACATTATTGGATGGCAAGAGTGCTGCAAAAGCTAGGGCGCAGCCGGGAAGCCAACAACGAACTGGCCAGGGTGCGCGCCATCAATGCTGCGGTGCGCCAGAAGGACCTCCAAAAATTAGGCCACGCTCAGCCGTAGCAGGCGCGACGCACACGCAGAACTTCTTCAGTTAGCGAAAGGCTCGCTCACCACAAGGCCAGCAGCGATAGACACAGTTCGAAAGGAAGTCTTTGATGCGTGCATCGAAAAACGAGATTGATCGGCGCTCTTTCCTGCAACTTGCTGGAGCTGGCTTGGGCGCCGCCGCTTTGGGAGCTGCGACAAATTCCTTTGGCTTAGAGAAGGGGGAAGAGTCTCGAGCAGCTTTCGGCGTCGAGCCAACCCTTCGCATTGAAACCGATACTCGCCACGCCTGGATTTCATTCCTGAGCTGGGATACCGAAGGGGGCGATAGGGCGCAGACTAATCTGCTGCGCGCGAATTCGCCTCTTGCGCTCCGTGTTCGTATTGGAGGCAAGTGGAGTGAGAGCGGTAACCTTCAGACGCGGAAGGAAGATATTGGAGAGGGTGGAATGTGTTATCGGTTAGCTCTCTCCACCGATGCTGAAATCCGATGGACAATCCAACCTTCCCCCAGCCAACTCACGATGACTATCGTGGGGCGAGGCGGCAGGGTAGGGGAGGTGGAAGCTGTTGAAATGCATTTCCCCTTCGACCCTCAGGTTACGCCCACAACCATCCTTCCTCAAACTTGGTCTGAAGAGGGGGGCGCCAAATTACCAGCCGTCTTGTCTTCCCCTGACTTTGGGCAAATGTTACTTCGGGACCAATCCCACCCAGGCCTCCGGGCCAGGCTAGAAGGCAGCCGCGAGGAACACACAGTAGATCTCTTCCTGGAGTTGCCCGGAGTCGGAACTGGCGAAACGTACACACTTACTCTGGCTCCGGTGCTTCTGTCCCCGCCAGAAGGGCTCACCGACAAAGATCTCTGGCGAAAGGTGCGGCGTGGTTGGTTTAACACCTGGCAACCTAGTTCGCGATGGGGCGACCAGAGCCGTTCGTTCAGCGCTCCGGAAGGAATTCTCTCCAACAATGTTATCAGCGATCCAGTAAGTTTCGCCTTGCAATTCTATGCCGATCAGGCTCTTTGGACTCCGGAGATTGCTCCAGGAATCTCCATTATGACTCAAGTGCGTCGCTCGATTGACTGGTGGCTCGAACATCGGATGGACCCGACGGGAGAGGTGATTGGTTATTGGGATTATCGCCATTTCCTCGATGCGAATCCGGGAATCCTGATATCTGTATGGGATTACGTGGAAGCGACAGGTGACCGAGTTTGGCTAAGGGAGCGCATTGAGCGACTGGAGTTTCTCTCCGCTTTTCTGGAGCGACGCGATGTGGATAACGATGGAATGGTCGAGGCTACGCAAAGTGGCAACGATAATACTCTCATTGCGCCTGCACGATCATGCTGTTGGTGGGACGCACTGAACTGCGGACACAAGGATGGATATACCAACGCACTGATCTACCGGGCGTGGCGATGCCTGGCGGAGCTCGAAGGACAGCTGGGTCGTGTTCAGCAGCAGACACACTTCACCGAACTGGCCGACCGTCTCAAGGCAGTCTATTTCAAAACGCTCTACAATCCAGCAACCGGCTGGCTCGCTTGGTGGAAGAGCGCAGATGGAAAACTGCACGACTACGCTACTCCGATTGTCAATGGAATGGCCATCGAGTATGGACTCGTTGAACCGGACGAAGGGCGAAAAATACTGGCGCGCCTTTGGAAGAAGATGCAGCAGGTGAGTTTTAATCGCCTCGATCTCGGACTTCCTTGCACACTGGTGCCTGTGCGCAAAGCCGACTACCTCCAACCCGGCGCTATTGGCATGCCTAGTCGCGAAGATGGGACAGACACTTTTCAAAGCTATATGAATGGCGGAATATCGGCAGGTCACACGCTGCACTTCATCATGGCCCACCATATTGTCGGCGAGCCAGAAAAGGGTGACCGGATACTTAAGGCAATGTTGGACCGTCAAGCCAGAGTGCGATTTCAGAATGGCGTCCAAAACAAAGCGAACGAGGGGATCGATTGGACCAATTGGAGTGGAGCACCGAGAGGATACGAGGGGTACCTCGCGGATGTGTTCGCTTTCATGCAGGCTGCAGTCTTGCGGGAACCTTCACTTCGAGCTCGCTATTATCGGCCATTTACAGCTCGACTTGCAGCCAGAAGTTAGCTCGATGCTGCCGATAACTCCAAACTCTACTCCGAATGCAGAACGCGTATGCAATCCAACCTTTGAAGAGGCCACAGGTGAAGCGGTTTGTGATCCTAGTTACCATGTCTATCTTGTTTGCTGTATTGAGCGTCAAGTGCTCCGCGCAGGACGTCGTTGCCGGCGCCGATCCGCTTTATCATGGCTTCCTCGATCCTCCTCACGATTTCTCTCCGATGCCGTTCTGGTTCTGGAACGGGAAGATGGAAGGCCCGATCATTCAGCAGCAGATCCGAGACATGGTGGACCAGCACGTCTACGGGGCCTTTCTTCATGGGCGCGACGGTCTTGAGACTCCATATTTCTCCGAAGGCTGGTTTAAGGCCATCGGCGCCGGCCTGGAACAGTCGAGAAAGTCGGGCTTCGAGTTCAATTTCGTTGATGAGTATGACTGGCCTAGCGGCGAAGTGCGAAACGTATGGATGGCCGGCAATCATCAGAGCGAGGTGTTGGCGAAGCGTCCTGATCTGCGCATGAAGACGCTGGCCTATGAGGCGAAGATTATCGAAGGGCCGCAGGCAGTCGATATGCCCGTTAATCAGGATTTGCAAGCGGTGGTCGCGGCCCGCTGGTCAGGGAAGAACCAAATCGACGCTACGAGTTTGACCCTACTCGATTCAAGCGGAAAGGATGGACGCATCCAGTGGTCCGCTCCGGCCGGCCAATGGGTCATCGTGCAGTTTAGTTTAAAACCCGCTATGGGATTCGACGGCGGGTTCGTTGACCTCATGAATCCCGACACTACCAATCTCTTCTTCAATCTCGTGTATGGGGAGTATCACCGTCGTTTTGCTTCCTATTTTGGAAACACGATCCATTATTCCTTCGCCGACCATGAAGGAGACTACGGTTATCGAATCGCTTGGACACCGCAATTGTTCGCCGCATTCCAGGAACGCACTGGATACGATCTGCGCAAGATGCTGCCGCTGCTCATCTACAACGGAGGCGATCTGACCACGAAGGTCCGTACCGACTATCTCTCAACAGTGACAGATCTCTATGGAAGTTCCTTTTGGCAAGGCATCACCAAGTCAGCGGAGGGGCTCGGCATCCAACGCACGGGGCACGCGTGGGAAGAAAGCCTGCAATGGGCTGCCGCGCTTCAGGGAAGCCTCTTCGCCGTGGAACGAGGGCTCAATCCCGTAGGCGTAGACTCGCTCTTGGACTTTGGCCGCCAGCCCTTGAACTTCAAGGTCGCACAATCGGTGGCCGACTTTGAAGGCCGCCGCTTTGCCTGCGAAAACCAAGGGGTCCAGGGCACGGACTCTTATCTCGACCTGGAAGCGATCCGTAAGGGAACCAATGGCATCGGCGTCTCAGGTGTAAACCTCTTCATCCCGCATGCTTTTGACTATGATCTGAGCCGGGCAAATTATCCGCCAGACTGGCTTCATCAGCCTTACTGGCCATATTTTCACACCTATGCCGACTACACGCGGCGCATAAGCTACATGAACGCGGACAGCCAGCATACGACCAATGTATTGCTCTACTATCCCATCACGACGATGTGGGCCGAGACCGGCCCATTGTTCTCCGGAGAGACTGAGTACCAGCGGATCGGTCAGCCCGCAGCTTGGAAAAACCAAACAATTTTGATCAACGACTACTACACGCGGATCATCCTGGAGTTATCGAATCATCAATGGGATTACAATATCGCGGACGACCAATATCTTAAAAGCGCGCGTGTCGAAGGCAATGAGTTGGTCATAGGCCCGCAGAGATTTCGCGCAATCATTCTTCCTCCTATTAGCACCCTCAGCCGAACCACACTCAAGAAGCTACAGGAATTTCACCAGGCCGGCGGCATCATTCTTGGCATACGCCTCCTTCCCACTGCATCGCCAGAAGCCGGCGATAACGACTCCGTAATCAAGGAAGGCATTGCTTCTATATTTGGCTCTGGCGTTCGAGGCACGCAGGCTTCCGGCGGCGCGCAGATCGGTGCCAAAGCTGGTGGATCTTTATATATAGACGACTCCGTCGACGCCGTGATCGCCACTCTTGATGCCGAAGTGCCCAAGGACGTGCAAGTCACCTCCGGACCCGCTCAGCACCTCTTCTTTGAGCATCGCCGTAAGCTGCAGGCGGACTATTATTGGGTCGTCAACGACACGGATCGGAAGCGGGTGAACGAGATTCACTTTGCTGCAATGGGAATCCCGGAGAAATGGAATGCTCTTACGGGAGCACAAGAGTCGCTCTTCTATGTGAATGGTCCTTCCGGGACGGATATACGTCTCAATCTTGACTCATGGGATGCATTCTACGTTGTGTTCCATCCCTTGACGGGTTCTTCCCAAGACGCAGTTCTGGTAGCGACCAACGCGGAGAAGTTGGACGGAGTGTCTCGTCAAGGCGGGACAATGAGCGTCCACGTGGCGGGACCGGCAAGAAAAGAGGAAACGTTTGTCGAGTTGCGCAGCGACGCACAAGTCTACCGAGGTGAAGCATCGAGCGGCGGCGCACAGCCTATCACATTGAACGGTAATTGGCAGTTTCGACCACAGCCGGATCGCGTGTCAGTCCCATACGCCAGGGTGAGTGATGCGTCAGAGGTGACGGGCGGCAAGCAAGGCTGGGCAGCCTCTGGCTTCGACGATACAGATTGGCCGGAGATGTGGTTGAACGAAGAACAGAATACGGTTCGGCAGTGGCAAATGATCGGCCCGTTTCCGAATACGGACAATGATGGCTTCGCAAAGATCTATCCACCTGAGCAGGAATTCGATCTCCACAAAAAGTACGACGGACTCGACGGACAAGTGGGTTGGGAAGACTACAACGGCAACGAGCCTTACCTGGCGCTTAGCGGCTGGGACATCTTGATGAAAACCGAGGGCGGCAGTTCCGCGGACTCGGGCTATATCGTGAACTTCAATCCAGAGTTGCTGACGGACGCGAAGAGTTGGATTGTGAGTTATGCCCACACCTACCTGTACTCCCCTAGCGATCACCACGCGCAGTTCATCGTCGCTGCAGATAACTGGGCTGGGGTCTGGCTGAACAACAAGCAGGTGTTTTCACAATTGCGAACTCCATTCTGGTACGAACTCAACGACAACTGGGCCGATCGTATTCCAGTGGACCTTCACAAAGGCTGGAATGAAGTCTTGGTGAAGGTTGGAAAAAGCAGAGGCGCAGCTAGCGGTTTCTATGGGTTTTCTTTCCGGGTCGCGGATGACAATGGGACCTCTCTTTCCCAAGTGGTGGCCAGCACTTCGCCGAATGATACGAGTGAATCGACCGCTGCAAGCAATCAGATGCGCTTCTATCGGATCGAAGTGCCGCCCGGATGCGTGGCTGTGGTACCACCTGTCTTGCACAACACATATCGCATGACGCTGAACGGACAGGAAATACGCCAGAAAGGAGACGCTCCCGTTGATATACAGGCAAGTCTTCATGGTGAGAAGAACACGCTGGTCATCATCGCCAGCAAGGACGATCCGCTGGTCTCCCCGGTTCAGTTCGTCACCGGCGCCACGGCCTTCTCGCTTAAACCATGGACACAGACTGGGCTTGCCAATTTCTCAGGGACAGCCATCTATACGAAAACATTCAGCCTCCCGGACAATTACCGTGACAAGCGAGTTATGCTTGATCTCGGGCGCGTAAGTTCCGTCGCGGATGTATTTGTAAACGGCGAGCATGCGGGCACGCTGGTGTGGAGGCCTTATCAGCTTGATATTTCGAAGCTGATCAAACCGGGCGAGAACGAAATCAAAATTCTAGTGACCAATACCGAAGCAAATCAGCGCGCCGTGGGGACATGGCATCATATATTGGCTGCCATCGACATCTGCGGAATGGAAGGTCCAGTACAAGTGATCCCCTTTATCGATCGAATATTGACATTGCATCCAATCCAGGACAACAGCAAAAGACAAGAGCGAGTTGGAATTCGTTGACCGACAACTAACTCTGGGAGATCGCTCGCGCTTTCTGCCAGAGAGTTCGATTTGAAAGGCTGACACCATGACCCCGCGTGAGCGTATTCTTGCCATCCTGAACCGCCAACCCGTAGATCGCCTGCCGGTGGATCTTTGGCACACCCCTGAGATCGGCGCGGTTCTGCGACAGCATTGTGGCGTGACCGACGATTTGGCGATGTATCGTGCTCTCGGCCTCGACAAGATTGTCTGGGTGTTTATGGATTACTGTCGCGCTGGCGGGGAGCGCGCCGGTGGGCAATCAGGCGCCGGCGCCGAAGACGGCGGCAGCAGCACGATGTGGGGCGTGCCGCTGAAAGATGTTCAGGCAGGCGCGGCCCATTACGCGGAGTTTGGCTCCGCTCCGCTGGCAGGCTACGACACGCCGAGGTCATTGGACGACTATCCATGGTGGCCCGACGTGGACCGCTTCGATTATGACGGCGCAGTGGCAGAGGCGCAGGAGGCGGCGCGGGAATTCGCCGTCATCGGCCCGTGGGTTTCGTTCTTTGAAATCTACTGCCAGTTACGCGGGATGGAACAATCGATGATGGATCTCGTCG
>ODAK010002316.1_pt1 | contig 20033 bp, 21 predicted proteins | sample 1539591 | NCBI WGS metagenome assembly ODAK01 (sample SAMEA3539303, study PRJEB22396) | soil metagenome | biome: tundra; feature: field; material: soil | place: USA | collected 2010-05 | depth 0.15 m | reverse complement strand
GCGATCACCAAGAACAACCCGGAGTGCCACCTCATGGTCGTCCTCGTGGACGAGCGGCCTGAGGAAGTCACCGACATGCAGCGCTCGGTCAAGGGCGAGGTCATCCACTCCACCTTCGACCGGCCGGCCGAGGATCACACCACGGTTGCGGAGCTGGCCATCGAGCGGGCCAAGCGCCTGGTGGAGATGGGCCACGACGTGGTCGTGCTGCTGGACTCGATCACCCGCCTGGGGCGCGCGTACAACCTGGCCGCACCGGCCAGCGGCCGGATCATGTCCGGTGGCGTCGACTCCACTGCGCTCTACCCGCCGAAGCGGTTCTTCGGCGCCGCACGCAACATCGAGCACGGCGGCTCGCTGACCATCCTGGCGACCGCCCTGATCGAGACCGGGTCGCGGGCGGACGAGGTCATCTTCGAGGAGTTCAAGGGCACCGGCAACATGGAGCTACGGCTCCGCCGCGAGCTTGCGGACAAGCGGATCTTCCCCGCCATCGACGTGGACGCCTCCGGCACCCGCAAGGAGGAGATCCTGATGACCCCGGAGGAGCTGAAGATCGTCTGGCAGCTTCGCCGGGTGCTGCACGCGCTGGAGCCGCAGCAGGCCCTTGAGGTCCTCATGGAGCGGATGCGGGAGACGAAGAGCAACGCCGAGTTCTTGCTCCAGGTCCAGAAGACGACCGTAAGCTCGTAGCCCGTCGCCGTTCCGGAGGCCGGGGTGCGGGGAATTGCCAGGCCCCGGAGGATGTTTGATGGTCTGGCACACTAGTAAGCCGAAACAGTGCGGTACCGGTTCACGCCCGGGCGTGGCATTACACGCCCGCGGCGACCCGGCGACCGCCAGAGGCAGGAGTATTAACGTGAAGCCTGGTATTCACCCTGACTATGTGGTGACCACAGTTACCTGTACCTGCGGTAACACCTTCACCACGCGCAGCACGGCCAAGAACGGCGTCATCCACTCCGAGGTCTGCTCGGAATGCCACCCGTTCTACACCGGCAAGCAGAAGATCCTCGACACGGGCGGCCGGGTCGCCAGGTTCGAGCGCCGGTTCGGCAAGAAGGCAGTCGGCGGCCCCGACAAGGCGAGCACCGAGAAGGCGGCCGACGGCGCTGAGAAGGCCGGCTCCAGCAAGTAGTTCCTCGAGATCACCGTATCCGGCGGTGTGGCATAGCCATGCGGTTCGGGTGCGGTGATCTTGGATGTCGACGGGCCTGCAATCAAAGGAAGCAGCAGCAAAGCAGCAGCAAGGAGTGAGTAACGGTGTTCGACCGGCTCGGTGAGCTGGCGAGTGAGCATGCCGAACTGGAGCGTGTCCTCGCCGATTCCGCCGTGCACGCGGACCCGGGTCGAGCCAGGGCGCTGTCCAGGCGCTACGGCGAGCTCAGCCATGTTGTGGAGGCCTATCACGAGTGGCAGCAGACGGTCGCCGACGAGGAGACAGCCCGGGAACTCGCTCCGGAGGACTCGTCGTTCGCCGTGGAGGCCGAGCAACTCGGCCGCCGCCGGGCGGAACTCGAGACCCAGATCAACGCGCTCCTGGTGCCGCGTGACCGCAGCGACGGCAAGGACGTCATCCTCCAGGTGAAGGCCGGAGAGGGCGGCGAGGAGTCCGCGCTGTTCGCCGGTGACCTGCTCCGCATGTACCTGCGGTACGCGGAGCGCCGGGGCTGGAAGACCGAGGTCCTGGACGCGACCACGACCGGCCTCGGCGGCTACAAGGACGTGACGGTCGCAGTCAAGTCCGGCGGACGGGCCCCGGCCCCCGCCGGCGTCTGGTCGCGGCTGAAGTACGAGGGCGGCGTGCACCGGGTGCAGCGGGTGCCGGTCACCGAGTCACAGGGCCGCATCCATACCTCGGCCGCCGGCGTGCTGGTCATGCCCGAGGCCGACCCCGTCGAGGTGCACATCGAGCCGAACGACCTGCGGGTGGACGTCTTCCGCTCCTCAGGTCCCGGCGGGCAGAGCGTGAATACCACCGACTCGGCGGTCCGGATCACCCATCTGCCCACCGGGATCGTGGTCTCCTGCCAGAACGAGAAGAGCCAGCTGCAGAACAAGGAACAGGCGCTGCGCATCCTGCGGGCCAGGCTGCTCGCCCAGGCGCAGGCCGACGCGGATGCCGAGGCTGCCGCCGAGCGGCGCAGCCAGGTGGCCACCGTGGACCGTTCGCAGCGGGTCCGGACCTACAACTTCCCGGAGAACCGGATCTCCGATCACCGCGTCGGCTTCAAGGCCTACAACCTGGATCAGGTGATCGACGGTGACCTGGACGCCGTGATCACCGCCCTGGTGCAGGCGGACCAGTCAGAGAGAGCGGCGGCGGCCGATGAACCTGCTGCTCGATGAGATCGCTGTGGCGGCGGCCAGGCTGGCCGAGGTGGGTGTGGATTCGCCGCGTGCCGACGCGGAGCTGATCGCCGCACACGTGCACGGCGTGGGCCGCGGCGAGCTGCACCGGGTGCCCGACACGGACTTCGATCCACGATTCTGGGATGAGATCGGCCGCCGCGAGGCTCGCGAGCCGCTCCAGCACATTACCGGGCACGCCTACTTCCGCTACCTGGATCTCGAGGTGGGGCCGGGCGTTTTCGTGCCCCGCCCGGAAACCGAGGTGATGACCGGCTGGGCGATCACCCGGCTCACCGAGATGGACGTGGCCGAGCCCGTGGTGGCCGACCTGGGCACCGGTTCCGCGGCGATCGCCCTCGCCATCGCCCAGGAGGTGCCCCGTGCCCAGGTGCATGCGGTGGAGGTGGACCCCCTCGCACGAACATGGGCGCAACGGAACATCGCCCGTTGCTCAACCTCCGCACCGCACACGGCCGGCCGGGTGACCCTGCACAGCGATGATTTCGCCAGTGCCCTTGACGCCCTGAGCGGATCAGTGGACCTGGTGATCAGCAACCCCCCGTACATCCCGTCCGGCGCGTCCGTGCCGCCAGAGGTCGGCGAGTACGATCCGGCGACGGCGCTGTGGGGTGGCCATGACGGCCTGGATGCCATCAGGGTCGTGGAGCGGGTGGCGGGGCGGTTGCTGCGCCCAGGCGGCCTCGTCGCCGTCGAGCATGGCGCTCCTCAGGGCGCATCTGTCTACTGGGTGTTCACGGAGGAGCAGGGCTGGCGGGACACCCGCAATCATCGGGACCTGGCGGGCCGGGACCGCTTCGTTACCGCGACCTGGCCCGGCCGGCCGCCCGAGTAGTGGAAAGATGAACGCCCATGAGCGCACGGTTTGACTGTTTGGACGCGGCCGGACGCGCCCTCGGCATCGAAGAGGCCGCGGCCGCGCTGCGCAAAGGCGAGCTTGTCGTGCTGCCGACCGACACGGTGTACGGGCTGGCCGCGGACGCCTTCGACCCAGCCGCCGTGGCGTCCCTGCTGGCGGCGAAGGGACGGGGCAGGCAGGCGCCGCCCCCGGTACTCGTCGGGACCGTCCGTGCCGCCGCCGCGCTCGTGGAGGATTTCGGGACCGCGGGCGAGGACCTGATCGACCAGTTCTGGCCGGGCGGGCTCACCTTGGTCTGCCGGGCCAGGCAGTCCCTGGTCTGGGATCTCGGCGACACCAAGGGCACGGTCGCGGTCCGCATGCCGCTGCACCAGGTCACGCTGGACCTGCTCAAGCGGACCGGGCCGCTCGCGGTGAGCAGCGCGAACCACTCCGGCGAGCCGTCGGCCACGACGGCAGCCGAGGCGGAGGCGAAACTCGGTGAATCGGTCGCCGTCTACCTCGACGGAGGGCCGTGTCCCGGCGATGCGGCTTCCACGATCGTCGACCTGACCGGGACGGTGCCGCGGCTGCTCCGGGCGGGTGTGGTGCCCATCGAGCGGCTTCGTGAGGTGATCGCGCTGGCCGTAACCGGCGATGTGGACGACGAAAAAGTGTTCAGTGCAGATGAAAGAGCCTCGAGGCTTATCGAGGAAGCGCTCGGGGCGCAAGGGCAGGCGCCAGCCGCGGACGAGGAAGCGTCCAGCGGGTGACGGCAACAGCTTGGCGGAGTGGGACACGGCCCCCGGCAGGTGTTCTACAGTGACAGGTAATGCAGATGACGCACGCCGCGCCCACTCGGGCTTGGTGACCCTGGATGCGTGAGTATGGCCTCACGCTGCTGGTAGCGGCTGCCGTCACCTATCTGCTGACTCCCCTGGTGCGCCGCTTCGCCATCGCGGTGGGCGCCTCGCACGCGGCCCGCGACCGGGACGTGCATGTTGAGCCGACCCCCCTGCTCGGCGGCATAGCCATGTACGGCGGCCTGGCCGCGGGGCTGCTTGTCGCCTACCAGTTGATGCCCCTGGGTTCGGTGTTCGCCGGGACCAGGGTGGCCAGCGGGCTGCTGCTGGCAGGCGGCCTGCTGGTGGCCGTTGGCTTCGTGGATGACCGGTGGGGGATGGGCGCGGTCAGCAAACTTGCCGCGCAGGTGGCGGCCGGGGTGATTCTTGTCTGGAGCGGCACCCTGGTGGCCTGGCTGCCACTGCCAGGGAATGGCACCCTGTCGCTCGACTACAACGAGCAGGTAGCGCTGACCATCCTGGTGGTCGTGGTGACCATCAACGCGGTTAACTTCATCGACGGACTGGACGGCCTCGCAGCCGGGGTCGTCGGGATCGGCGCGGCGGCCTTCTTCCTGTTCTACTACACGCTGACCAAGCGCCTGGGCCTGGGCGATCTGACCGGCCCTGCGCTGGCGTCGGCCGTGCTGGCCGGTGTGTGCATAGGGTTCCTGCCGCACAACTTCTACCCGGCCCGGATCTTCATGGGCGACACCGGGGCGATGCTGCTGGGCCTGCTGCTCGCCTATGCGCCCATCTCCAGCCTGTCGTCGCTGGACCCGAACAGCCTCACCAACACCGCGGCACACGGCGGGGGAGTACCCAACCGGTTTCCCGAGGTACTGCCGCTCCTGCTGCCGGCCGCTATCCTGCTGATCCCCTACACGGACCTGGTGCTCGCCGTGATCCGCCGGATGCGCGCAGGTCAGTCCCCGTTCGCCGCGGACAGGAAGCACCTGCATCACCGACTGCTCGACACCGGGCACTCGCAGCGGGCCAGCGTGATGATCATGTATCTGTGGGCCACCCTGTTCTCGGGCACAGTCGTGCTGCTGTCGGTCATGCGGACCCGGCTGCTCGTGCTGGCTGTGGTCACGGTGGTCGCTGTCCTGGTCCTGCTGCTGGCCACGATGCCGAGGCTACGGCCGTGGGCCAGGCGCGGCCGGTCCCGGGCGCCTTCCCGGGCGATCAGGCGCCCGCAGTCCGCGGCGGTGCCGGATCGCGCGGTGCCGGATCGCGCGGTGCCGGATCGCGCGGTGCCGGAACCGGTGCCTCCGCCAGGCTTCCCGGCTACCGGCCCGGTGCCTCCGCCAGGCTTCCCGGCTACCGGCCCGGTGCGCGAGGCGGGTCCGGCCGTGTCGGAGTGGCAGCACCGCTGACTGGCGTGGTGCGGCTGGCCTGCGGCGTCAGGCGGCCGTGATGGCCACGGGTGACCTGGAAAAGCGGGCGTCAAGGAGCTTGTGATATCTTTCACGAGCAGCCACTCGAGGACGAGTGAGGGGTACGTGATAGGTTTCGCTCACCCGGCGGCGCGCGAGCGCCGCCCCTGCGGCATCGCGGTCCTGTGCGGCCGGTGCCGCAAGGGGGGCGGTCCGGCGCATCAGCCCGTGATCCGTCCTCTCACCGAGCAGTCCGGAGCCCCGTAGATGCAGGCGAGTTACGGTCCAATCGCCCGGCGGTCTGCCGTGTTCGCGGCGGCCGCAGGGGCGATTATGCTCGTCCTGAGCGGCATCCTTGGCGGGGCCAAGGGCCTGGTAGGCGCTGCGCTCGGGGTGGCGTTGGTGGCCGTGTTCTTCGCTCTCAGCATACTCGCGGTCCAGCGGGCCGCGCGGGTCAGTCCGCAGGCCATGATGGTGGCGGCGCTCACCACGTTCTTCGTCAAGATCATCGTCCTGCTGTTCCTAGTAGCGAGGTTCGGCACCACGACCGCGTTCAATGGACGACTCTTCGGCCTGACCGCGATCGTTTGCATCCTCGTCTGGAGCGGCGCCCAGGTGATGTGGTCGCTGCGGCTCAAGATGCCCTACGTGGAACCGGACGGGGAACGGTGACGCGTGGCGGCAACCCTGCTCCCGGACGGCGGATCGCGGCCCGCGAACCAGGTCGTCCCCACGGGCCTGCCCGATGACCTGGGGCGGCATGGGCCGAAGCGGTTCCCGGTCGGCTGGCGAGCGCGGGGGCGATACACGCCAGGACGGGCGGCGAGGCCGCGGTTCTGGCGGCGAGAACGCGGGCTGGACCCTGTTCAGCTACCTGATCGCCGGCATGATTGTCTACGGCGGTCTCGGATGGCTCGTCGCGCGCTGGACGGGGCACCCGATGATCTTCCCGATCGGCATGCTGATCGGCCTGGCCCTGGGCGTCGCCGGGGTCATCTACCGCTATGGCAGGTCCTGATCGATGCGGCGAAGGCGGGCCATCCAACGGTGGCCGCCCAGGCAATGAGCACCTGCGTAACGAGGCTGGCCGGTGAGGCCATGAGCAAGGCTGAAGGAGCATGCGGTGACTGATACGGCCCACGTGATCGCTGGCGGGGGATGTCACCTCTTCTCCGGCTGCGGGTATCCGGCGCCCGGATACCCGCAGAACTTCAGTTACGCGCCCATTTTCTCCATCGGCTCGTTCCACTTCACCAAGCCGATGCTGCTGACGGTAATCGCCGCCGCGGCTGTCATATGGTTCTTCTGGGCCGCGTTCGCCAAGCCGCAGCTTGTGCCCAGGGGTGTACAGAACCTGGGCGAACTCGGTCTGGTATTCGTCCGGGACCAGATCATGCGCCCGATGATGGGCAAGCAGGGCGACGGTTACCTGCCGTTCCTGACGGCATTGTTCTTCTTCGTCTGGGTGATGAACCTGATGGAGATCATCCCGCTCGCGCAGTTCCCGGTGACCGCCCGGATCGCCTACCCGGTCTCGCTGATGATCATGGTCTACATCACCTACAACGTGGTAGCCATTAGGCATCTGGGGCTGGGCGGCTACTTCAAGAGCATGATCCCGCCCGGCACGCCGAAACCGATCCTTATCCTCCTCGGGCCGATCGAGGTCCTCCAGTACCTTCTGATCAGGCCGTTCACCCTGGCGATCCGGCTGTTCGGGAACATGTTCGCCGGGCACATCCTGATCCTGGTGTTCACCCTCGCGACCTGGTACATGTTCAGCGTCAGCATCGGGCTGCTGTTCAGCGCCACCACATTCGTCATGGTCATCGCGCTGACCGCCTTCGAGATGTTCATCCAGGCACTGCAGGCCTTCATCTTCACGATCCTGACCGCGCAGTACATCGGCGGGTCGCTGGAGGCAAGTCACTGATATGACCCGCAACCCGGGCCGGACCGCCGACGACGCGCAGCGCACGGCAGTCACTGCCATACAACCGCCGGGGAATCCGCCGGCCTGAACGCAAAGGAATCAATACATGCTTCTCGCTCATTTCGTGACTGCTGCCGCAGCCACGTCCAAGCTCGACATTAACTTCGGCGCGCTCGCCTTCGGCCTCGGGGCCATCGGGCCCGGCGTCGGCATCGGCCTGATCTTCGGCCACGGCGTGGAAGCCATGGCCCGCCAGCCCGAGGCGGCCGGCATGATCCGCACCAACATGTACATCGGATTCACGCTGGCCGAGGCGCTCGCCCTGATCAGCCTGGTCGTCCCGTACATTTTCCACGCTACAGGCTGACCTCGGCATGAAGGAGAAAGTGATGCTGAGTGGAGAGGAAGCGAGACCGTGAGGTACTTGGCCGCCGCGAGCGAGCAGAGCCCGCTGGTTCCTGACCTTACCGAACTGATCATCGGCTCGATCGCGTTCCTCATCGTATTCGGCGTGCTCTACAAGAGGCTGTACCCGCGGATCCAGCAGACCCTGGCCGAGCGCACGGACCAGATCGAGGGCGGCCTGCAGCGCGCCGATGAGGCGCAGGCCGAGGCGGATCAGCGACTTGAGCAGTACAAGGAGCAGCTCGCGGAGGCCCGTCAAGAGGCCTCCCGGCTTCGCGAGAAGGCCAAGGAGGAGGGCGCTCAGATCATCGCCGAGATGCGGGAGCAGGCTCAGGCCGAGGCCCGGCGACTGGTCGACGCGGCGCACGCGCAGATCGACGCCGATCGCCAGCTGGCGATCCAGATGCTCCGGGCCGAGGTGGGCGCCCTGGCGGTGGACCTGGCCGGCCGGGTGGTGGGCGAGGCCCTGGAGGACGAGGCCAGGCAGCGCCGCGTCGTCGAGCGATTCATGGAGGATCTCGAAAACCAGCCGAACGCCGCCGGCGCGAGGACGGGGTCCTGACATGAGGGGCGCCAGCCGCGCCTCCCTGGCCGAGGCCAGGCAGCAGCTCTCCGCGGCCGTGACGTCAGCGGCTGCCGCCCGGACGCTGGGCGATGAGCTTTTCGCCGTCGTCACCCTGCTGGATGCGGAGCCCGCGGTGCGCCGCGCGCTCACCGACGGCAGCCGCCCGGCGGACGCCAGGACCGGGCTGGCCCGGGATCTGCTCAGCGGCCGGGTCGGCGATGCCACCCTCGATCTGGTCGCGACCCTCGCCGCGGGACAGTGGTCAAGCCCGGCTGACTTGTCTGAGGCGGTTGAGCAGCTTGCGGTGCTCTCAATCTCGGCCGCGGCCGAGCGCGGGCGCCACCTCGACGACCTGGAGGACCAGCTGTTCCGGTTCGGCCGGGTGGTCGCGGGTGCGCCGGAGCTGCGCACCGTCCTGTCCAGTCCCGATGTTCCGGCAGAGTACAAGCGCGGCCTGCTTGACTCGCTCCTTGAGGGCAAGGCGACGCCGGACGCACGGTACCTGATCAGCCAGGCGGCCGTGCATCCCAGGGGACGTAGCCTGGATGCAAGCCTGACCGAGTACGCCCGGCTGGCGGCGCAGTGGCGGGAGCGTCTGATCGCAGTTGTCCGGGTGGCCATCGCGCTCAGCGCGGAGCAGCGCGACCGGCTGGCCGCCGTCTTGGCGGCCGCGTACGGGCATGAGATCCACCTCAATGTGATCGTCGATCCGGACCTCGTAGGTGGTATGTCCGTCCGGATCGGGGATGAGTTCATCGACGGCAGCGTGGCGAGCCGCCTGGCCGAGCTGCGGCGCCGCCTGGCGGCTTGATGCCGGGGCGCACAGTACTGGCCGGAACCACGGGGACCGGCATAACGACAGACCACCGGCATAACGACAGATCAGCAGTACTGATAACGAGAGAGACGCGAGGACCATGGCGGAGCTGACAATCCGGCCCGACGAGATCCGGGACGCGCTGGCGAGCTTCGTCCAGGCGTACCAGCCGGACGCGGCCTCCAGGGAAGAGGTCGGAACCGTCGCCGAGTGCGGCGACGGCATCGCCCGGGTCGAGGGACTGCCCTCGGCCATGGCGAACGAGCTGCTGGAGTTCCCCGGTGGCATCCGCGGCCTCGCGCTCAACCTGGACGTGCGTGAGATCGGCGTGGTCATCCTCGGCGACTTCAGCAAGATCGACGAAGGCCAGCAGGTCCGCCGCACGGGCGAGGTGCTGTCCGTGCCCGTCGGCGACGGCTTCCTCGGGCGCGTGGTCGATCCGCTCGGTATCCCCCTGGACGGCAAGGGCGAGATCGAGGGGACGCAGCTGCGCGCTCTTGAGGTGCAGGCGCCTTCGGTGGTGCAGCGGCAGAAGGTGAAGGAGCCACTGCAGACCGGGATCAAGCCGATCGACGCCATCACCCCGATCGGCCGCGGCCAGCGCGAACTGATCATCGGTGACCGGCAGACCGGCAAGACGGCCATCGCCATCGACACGATCATCAACCAGCGAGCGAACTGGGAGTCCGGGGACCCGGAGCGGCAGGTCAAGTGCGTCTATGTGGCAATCGGCCAGAAGGGCTCCACCACCGCCCAGGTCAAGCAGTCACTGGAAGACGCGGGCGCGATGGAGTACACCACGATCGTGGCCTCGCCCGCCTCCGACCCGGCCGGCTACAAGTACATCGCCCCCTACACGGGTTCCGCCATCGGCCAGCACTGGATGTACGCGGGCCAGCACGTGCTGATCATCTTCGATGACCTGTCCAAGCAGGCCGAGGCGTACCGCACCGTCTCCCTGCTGCTGCGCCGGCCACCTGGCCGCGAGGCGTACCCGGGCGACGTCTTCTACCTGCACTCCCGGCTGCTGGAGCGGTGCGCGAAGCTCTCCGACGAGATCGGCGGCGGATCGCTGACCGGGCTGCCGATCGTCGAGACCAAGGCCAACGACATCTCCGCCTATATCCCCACCAACGTCATCTCCATCACCGACGGGCAGATCTTCCTGGAGACCGACCTGTTCAACTCCGGTGTCCGCCCGGCCATCAACGTGGGCCGGTCGGTGTCCCGGGTCGGCGGCGACGCCCAGATCAAGGCCATGAAGAAGGTCGCGGGCGGGTTGAAGCTGGCCCTGTCGCAGTACCGCGATCTGGAGGCCTTCGCGTCCTTCGCCTCCGACCTGGACCCGGCGTCCCGGGCTCAGCTGGACCGGGGCGCCCGCCTCGTCGAACTGCTCAAGCAGCCGCAGTACAGCCCGCTCGCGGTGGAACGGCAGGTGGTGGTGGTCTGGGCCGGCACGTCAGGGTTCCTGGACGACGTGCCCGTCGAGGACGTCGCGCGGTTCGAGGAGGAATTCCTCGACTCCGTGCAGCGAAACCATAAAGGCATCTACGACGCGATCAGGGAGACGGGCGAGCTGTCCGACGACACCACGACCGCGCTGAAGGATGCGATCGACGAATTCCGCAAGGAGTTCGAGGTCCGCGGCGGCGAGGCGCTGGTGAAGGACGAGGAACCGGCCGAGCCCATGGCAGAGGACGAGGAAGGCCGCGACAAGTTGAACAAGTACGTGGAGCCCCAGTCGGGGCAGAAGCCGTCGGCGGAGAAGAAGTAGGGCAGGGGCACGCAGCATGGGAGCACAGCTTCGCGCGGTCAGGCAGCGGATCAGGGGAATCCAGTCCATTGCCAAGATCACGCGTGCCCAGGAGCTCATCGCGGCGTCGCGGATCATCAAGGCGCAGCAGCGGGTGCGTGACGCGCAGCCGTACGCCCGCGCGATCATCGCGGCCCTGGAGGCCGTCGTCAACCGCTCGGCGCAGATCGACCACCCGCTGGTCCGCGAGCCGGAGACGGTGCAGCGGGCCGCGGTGCTCATCCTCACCAGCGACCGCGGGTTCGCCGGCGGCTACAACGCCAACGTGCTCCGCGTGGCCCAGGGCCTGCGGGCATTGCTGTCCGAGCGGGGCGTCGAGCCGGTCACATACGTGGTCGGCCAGCGGGGCATCTCCTGGCACCGGTTCCGCGGCCGGGAGATCGCCGAGCAGTGGCGCGGGTTCTCGGAGGCTCCGAAGCACGACAACGCCCGCGACGTCGCCGCCACGCTGGTCGAGGCGTTCGGCCGCCCGGCCGAAGAGGGCGGGGTGGACGAGATCTACATCGTGTACACGGAGTTCGTGTCCATGCTCACCCAGAACGCCGTGGTGCGCCGGATTCTCCCGCTGGAGATCGCGGAGACGACGGAAGAGCCAGTCAGCGGGCCCGTGCCGCTGTATGACTTTGAGCCCAGCCCGCAGGCCGTGCTGGATGCTCTCTTGCCCTGGTATGTGGAGAGCAGGATCTATCATGCGCTGCTGGAGAGCGCGGCATCGGAGATCGCGGCGCGGCGCCGGGCGATGAAGTCAGCCACAGACAACGCCAACGACCTGCTCGAGCAGTTCACCCGCGAGGCGAACAAGGCGCGGCAGGCCGAGATCACCCAGGAAATCAGCGAGATCGTCGGGGGCGCCAACGCGCTGGCCGAGACGCTCGCCGGGAAAGAGTGAGCATCATGGCCGAAACAGTAGCGAAGCCCGCTCCGGGCAGCCAGGAAGAGACCAGCGCTGGCACCGGCCGCGTCGTGCGGGTGATCGGTCCCGTCGTCGACGTGGAGTTCCCCGCGGAGGAACTGCCCGGCATCTACAACGCCCTGCACGTGGACGTGACGCTGGACGACGAGGTGCGGATGCTGACCCTGGAGGTGGAACAGGACATCGGTGACAACGTGGTCCGCACCATCTCCATGCAGCAGACCGATGGCCTGGTGCGCGGGGCGCCGGTGGCCGACACCGGGGGCCCGATTTCGGTGCCGGTGGGGGACGTCACCAAGGGCCATGTGTTTAACGTCCTGGGCGACACGCTGGACGTGCCGATCGCGTCCCTCGATGTCACCGAGCGATGGGGGATCCACCGGGACCCGCCGGCGTTCGACCAGCTTGAGCCGAGAACCGAGATGATGGAGACCGGCATCAAGGTGCTCGACCTGCTCACGCCCTACGTCAAGGGCGGGAAGATCGGCCTGTTCGGCGGGGCCGGCGTGGGCAAGACGGTGCTCATCCAGGAGATGATCACCCGGGTGGCCAAGAACTTCGGCGGCGTGTCGGTGTTCGCCGGGGTCGGCGAGCGGACCCGTGAGGGCAACGACCTGTTCATCGAGATGACGGAGTCGAAGGTCATCCAGGACACCGCGCTGGTCTTCGGCCAGATGGACGAGCCGCCGGGCGTCCGGCTGCGGGTCGGGCTGTCCGCGCTGACCATGGCCGAGTACTTCCGCGACGTGAAAGAGCAGGACGTGCTCCTGTTCATCGACAACATCTTCCGGTTCACCCAGGCGGGCTCCGAGGTGTCCACGCTGCTCGGCCGGATGCCGTCGGCCGTCGGGTACCAGCCCACGCTGGCCGACGAGATGGGCCAGCTCCAGGAGCGGATCACCTCCACCAGGGGCCACTCGATCACCTCGATGCAGGCCATCTACGTGCCTGCGGACGACATCACCGACCCGGCGCCGCACACCACGTTCGCGCACCTGGACGCCACGACCGTGCTCTCCCGCGAGATCACCGAGAAGGGCATCTTCCCGGCGGTGGACCCGCTCGACTCCACCTCCCGGATTCTGGACGCCAAGTACATCGGCCAGGAGCACTACGACGTCGCCCGCGAGACCCAGCGAATCCTGCAGCGGTACAAGGAACTGCAGGACATCATCGCCCTGCTGGGCATCGACGAGCTGTCCGAGGAAGACCAGGTCACCGTCAAGCGGGCGCGACGGATCGAGCGGTTCCTGTCCCACCCCATGTTCGTCGCCCAGCAGTTCACCGGCCTGCCCGGGGTGTTCGTCCCGCTGGACGAGACGATCTCGTCGTTCAAGGCGATCTGCGAGGGCAAGTACGACCAGGTCCCTGAGCAGGCGTTCTTCATGTGCGGTGGGATTGAGGACGTGGAGCGGAAGGCTCAGGAGCTGGAGCGCCAATGATCGGGCCAGCCCAGCGATCGAGCCAGCACAGGTGAACGGAGTGCCGCGGTGACACTGCGCGTGGAGCTTGTCGTGCCGGACGGCGAGATCTGGTCGGGGAACGCCCGGATGGTGATCGCCAAGACTCTCGACGGCGACATCGGGGTGCAGACCGGTCATCCTCCCGTGCTCGGCATCCTGGCCGAGGGCAGCCTGGTCCGGATCCTCGATCCCGAGGTCGGCGACGGAGCCCAGGGCGGGGAAGCCCAGGGCGGGGAAGTGGTGGTCGCGGTCAGCAGCGGGTTTCTCGCCATCGCCGACGACCGGGTATCGATCCTGTCCCGGCAGGCCGAGGTCGGCAGGCAGGTGGACCGGGCGGCCGCCCAGGCGCGACTCGACGCCGCGCTGGAGGCGGCCGGTTCCCTGGCTCCGGGAGATCAGGAGCCGACCGACGTGAAGTACTCCCGGGCGCTGCTCCGGGCCGCGGGCGAGCGGTCCTGACGAGAGCCAGCGCGGAGGCCCGGAGGTGAGCGGAGCGCTGGCGTTCGATGCGGCGTGGCTCTTCGCTGGCTTCCTGATCCTGGCCCTGGTCCTCGCGGCGGGCATCACGGTGCGCAGGATCCTGCTCGACCGGGGCGGCGGCACCGTCGAGTGCGGGCTGCGCCTGCCCGAAGGGAGCTGGCGGCTCGGCGTGGCCGCTTACCAGCAGGACGAGCTGCGCTGGTATCACGTCTTCGGCGTCCTGCTGACGCCTGACGAGGTGTTCGAGCGGCGCACCCTGACCGTGGTCTCCCGGCGCGTCAGCGATCCCGTGGAAGCAGCCAGCCTGGGGGAGGGGACCGTCGTGGTGGAGTGCCACGTGGGGGAGGCGGCCGACACGGTCGAACTCGCCATGGGCGAGTCCGCGCTGACCGGCTTCCTCTCCTGGCTGGAAGCCGCCCCGCCCGGCTCGTACCTGGGCCAGGTCGGTTGACCTGGCTGTCAGCGCTCTCCGCCCGGCTTCCAGAGCACATCGCCGCGAGACTCGTTGGCCCGCCGCGCGAGGATGAACAGGAGGTCCGAGAGCCGGTTGAGGTACTGCGCGGTCAGCGGGTTGACGGACTCACCACCTGCATCGAGAGCCGCCCAGCAGCTGCGCTCGGCCCGCCGGACGACGGTCCGGGCCGTGTGCAGCAGTGCAGCACCCGGCGTGCCACCAGGCAGGATGAAACTACGCAGCGCCGGAAGGCTCTCGTTATGCGTATCGCAGGCTTTCTCCAGGGCTGTCACATAGTCGCCGGTTATCCGGAGCGGCGGGTAGGGCGGGTTCTCCTTCACGGGATTGCAGAGGTCGGCGCCAAGATCGAATAGCTCATTCTGGATGCGGGCGAGCAGCGTCACTACGTCGCCGCCGAGATTTCCCAGTGCGAGCGCCGTCCCTATGGCGCAATTGGCCTCGTCCACGTCGGCGTAAGCGGCGAGTCGGGGGTCAGTTTTGGGCACTCTGCTGGTGTCACCCAGCGCTGTCGTGCCGTCATCGCCGGTTCGGGTGTAGATGCGGGAGAGCACAACGGGCTGCTCCGTGCGGTCGCGGGCCATGCAGTCCACCGTAGCGGGCCCCGGATTCACCGCGAATTCTCCTCGCTGATCAATACCCTGAGCTGGGGTATTCCCAAAATGACTACGATGTGGCATCGTATGAACACGAAGGGTAATTGCAGGCAGGGGCCATCAGCTCTGGGCCTGCACGGTCACCGCTTCACGGAGCCAGGCGGTTCTCGGGGGCCCGCCAGCGCCCGACGGTGGCCACAGGGGAGGAGCGCGCTCCCGGCTTTCAGCCGGGAGCGCGCTTTCCTTTCCATTGGGTTCCAGTTAGCACCGGGCAATGACATGATCGCCCGCTACGCGCGAGTAGGGTGTCGCGTAGAACTGGAAACTGTGGTCGTGAGGTTGCCGTGTACGACTATGTCATCATCGGTGCTGGTAGCGCCGGATGTGTCCTTGCCTCGCGGCTCACGGAGAACCCGTCCGCGAGCGTCCTGCTCGTTGAGGCAGGGCCGCCCGATGACGCGGACGAGATACGCATCCCCGCGGCGCTGAACCTCCTGTTCCAGAGCGCCTACGACTGGGACTTCCACACCGTCCCGCAGCAGCGCGCCGCTGGCCGGTCCATCTACTGGCCCCGGGGGCGCACCCTCGGCGGATCATCGTCGATCAACGCGATGATCTACATCCGCGGCAGCCGCCACGACTACGACACCTGGCGTGATGAGTACGGCTGTGCCGGATGGGGCTATTGCGACATGCTGCCGTACTTCCGCCGGGCGGAGGACAACTCCCGCGGCGCATCCGCCTATCACGGGGTCTCCGGCCCGCTGAGCGTTCAGGACCTGAAGTACAAGTCCGCGCTGACCAAAGCCTTCGTGGCCGCGTCGCAGGAGTGCGGGCTGGCCGCCAACGAGGACTTCAACGGCCCGGCCCAGGATGGCAGCGGCTTCTACCAGGTCACCCAGCGCGACGGGCGGCGCTGGTCAGCGGCGGATGCCTATCTCCGTCCCGCCATGTCGCGGCCCAACCTGACGGTGCTGACCGATGCCCGGGTGACCGGGATCATCATCGAGGCCGACCGGGCCGTCGGCGTCCGCTACCTGCTCCGCGGCGAGGAGGAGGAGGCCCGCGTGGAGCGCGAGGTCATCCTCTCCGCCGGTGCCATCGGCAGCCCGCACCTGCTCATGCTGTCCGGCATCGGGCCCGCTGATCACCTGATCGAGCACGGCATCCGGGTTCACGCGGACAGTCCCGGGGTAGGCGCGAACCTGTCCGACCACCCGGCCGTCACCGTCATGTGGCATACGCCCAAGAGCCCCGGCCTGGCGGAAGCGGCCGGCCCCGCGAACCTCGCCCGCTGGCGGTACCTGCACTCGGGCCCGCTGACGTCGAACGTCGCGGAGGCGGGCGGATTCAGCCGCTCCCTTCCTTCGCTGCAGGCGCCCGATCTCCAGTGGCACGTGCTGCCCACCCAGTTCACCCGCAACGGCCTCGGCGACCCGTCCACCAGGGCTGTCTCGATGCTTGTCACGCTGGTGTCCGTCGGGAGCCGCGGCTTCGTCCGGTTGCGCGGCAGCGACCCGAGGCACAAGCCGGCCATTGATCCGGCCTACCTGTCGGACAACGCCGACATTGACCCGCTCATCAACGGGCTCCGCATGGCCAGGGAGTTCGCCGCCGCCGGGCCGATGGCCAAGCTCTGCTCCGTGGAACTGGCCCCCGGGCCGGGTGTGCGCACCGATTCGGAGTTGCGCGAGTTCATCCGGCGCGACCTCGGGACGCTTTTCCATCCCGTGGGCACCTGCGCGATGGGCGGCGACTCGCGCCTCGCCGCGAGCAAGCTGACCAGCGTGGTGGACCCAGAACTCCGCGTCCGCGGGATCGAGGGCCTGCGCGTGGTGGACGCCTCGGTCATGCCAGCGGTGCCGAGAGGCAACACCAACGCACCGACCATCGCCATCGCTGAACGGGCTGCTGACCTCATCTCCGGCCGCGCACCCCTGGAACCGGTGGACCCGGAACTGGCCGCCGAGCCCGACACCGTCGACCAGCGCTAGCGCCGGCCGGGGCGAGCGGGGCCTCGTCAGCGGTAGCGCTTGCCGTGCAACAGCGTGACCAGGCTGAGTGTCCGGCGCATGTCCTTATCGGAGCGCGCTAGCGAGGTGAGATTGGCCAATGGGCGCATCCGCTGCCTGGTGATCGCCTTGGCCTGGGCGAACTCCCGGAGCCCGTCGGCGCCGTGAATTCTGCCGAAACCGGAATCACCGCTCCCGCCGAACGGCAAAGCAGGCACTGACGCGAACGCGACGACGGAGTTGATGGCGGTCATCCCGCTGCGCAGTTCCCTCGCGGCCGCCATGGCGAGCTTCTTGTTGCCCGAGAACACCGTGGCGCCGAGGCCGTAGCGGCCGGCGTTGGCCAGCCGTACACCCTCCTCCAGGTCAGGAACCCTGGTCACGGTCAGCGTCGGGCCGAAGGTCTCCTCCGTGACCGCCCGGCTCTCCTCCGGGACGTCGGCGAGCACGACCGGGCTGATATACGGCTTGCTGATGCTGGACATGCCGCCGACCACCGGACGGCCGCCCCGGGCCAGCGCGTCCGCGATATGCCGTTCGATGATCTCGATCTGGCCCGGCATGGTCATCGGGCCATACGACGCCTCCCGGTCATCTCCGGGACGGACCGTGGCGATCCGTTCGGAAAGCTTCTCCAGGAACGTGTGATAGACGTCCTCCACGACGTAGACGCGCTCCACGCCCACGCAGGTCTGCCCGGCGTTGGACATCGCCCCCCAGGCCGCGGCGTCGGCGGCGGCATCCAGGTCGGCGTCGGCACTGACCAGGAACGCGTCCTTGCCGCCACACTCCGCCACCATCGGAGTCAGGTTTTCCGCGCAGGCGGCCATGACCTTCTTCGCGGTGGCGGCCGAGCCAGTGAAGGCGATCTTGTTGACCGCGCTGCCGGCCAGCGCCTGGCCGGTCTCCGCAGCCCCGGTGATCAACTGCAGCACCGGCTGCTCGGGGACGACGTCGGCGAACGAGCTGACCAGCCAGCCGCCGACCGCGGGGGTGAGCTCGCTGGGCTTGAACACCACCGCGTTGCCCGCGGCCAGGGCGTAGGCGATCGAGCCCATGGGGGTGAACACCGGGTAGTTCCACGGCCCGATGACGCCGATGACGCCCAGCGGCTGGTATTCGACCGTGGAGGCCTGGTTGATGGCGATGAGCCCGCTGCGGACGCGGCGCGCGCCGAGCACCTTGCGGGCGTTCTTGGCCGCCCAGTCGATATGCACGATCGCGAGGATGATCTCCAGCTGGGCGTCGGCCAGCGGCTTGCCGGTCTCGGTGTGCACAAGTTCGGCGAGCCGCGCCATGTACCTCGTGATGTGGGACTTCCAGGCCAGAAGCCGGGTTTGCCGTTCCTTCCAGTCCAGGCCCGCCCACCAGGAGGCGGCGAACCGGGCGCGCTCGACGGCAGCGGCGACCTCGCTCTCCCGCATCGCCGGGAAGGTAGCGATCACCTCGGACGTCGCGGGGTTGACCGAGTCGAAAGTCTGCGCGGGCCCAGTCTGCCCGCGGGTCCACACCGTGGTGCCCATGTCCCTCACCATCGCCTCATCCAGCTCCGACAACGACACCCCCGCGAGACAGTAAACCACCGCAACAGCAGGCCAGATAGCCTTGGATGGCCATCTGCCGGGAGTCTCGCCCGTGCTACACCGAAGGGCCGTGCTACACCGAAGGGCCGTGCTACACCGAAGGGCCGTGCTACACCGAAGGGACCGTGTCATACGGAAGTGCCTACAGTGAGCACGCGTCCCTATGTCCTGCTCAGCGTGGCCATGTCGGTGGACGGCCATATCGACGGAACCGGCCCCGCCCGGCTGGTGCTCTCCGGCCGCGCGGATCTCGACCGGGTGGACGCGGAGCGCGCCGCGTCTGACGCCGTCATGGTCGGGGCCGGGACTATCCGCCGGGATGACCCACGGCTGCTCATCCGCTCGGCGGAAAACCGGGCCGCCCGGGCCGCGCGGGGCTTGCCGGAGCACCCGGCCGGGGTGACGATCACGGCCAGCGGTGACCTCGACCCGGCAGCGCGCTTCTTTGACCCCCGCTGGTGCAGCGGTGAGGCGGAGGAGGGGGCTGCCCCCCCGGAACGCCTCGTCTACTGTGCGAGCCCAGCCGTGACGGCTGTCCGCGGCAGGCTCGGCGGGCTGGCAGAGATCGTCGATGCCGGCGATCCGACGCGGCTGGAGGCTGTCCTCGCCGACCTTGGCCGCCGGCGCGTTCGCCGCCTCATGGTCGAGGGGGGCGCCGGCCTGGGTACCGAGTTCCTGACCGGGGGGCTCGTGGACGAGCTTCAGCTGGTGATCGCGCCGTTCTTCGTGGGCGATCCCGCAGCGCCCCGGTTCGCTGGGCCGGGCCGCTACCCCCATGGGCCGGACCACCGGATGACCCTGGCCGAGGTCCGCCAGCTCGGTGAGGTGGTCCTGCTGCGCTACCTGCTCACCGATGCCACCGGGCTTGAGGGCACGCTGGACCGGGTCAGCGAGGCCGGGGATGGCTGACGACATGCCGGGCCCCGCAGGGCCGCAGGGGCCACCAGCGGGATCACCGGCACCGGGTGACGGGGTCCACGCCACCGCCGCGGACCGGGCCTGGCTGGGCGACGCCATCGAACTGTCCCGGCGCTGCCGCCCGTCGCCGTCCGCCTTCTGCGTCGGCGCCGTGCTGGTCAGCGCCGACGGGACCATCATGGCCACCGGTTACTCCCGGGAACGGGACCCGCATGACCATGCCGAGGAGGCTGCGCTCGCCGCTGCGGCGCCCGGCGACCCGCGGCTGGCCTCGGCCACCCTCTATAGCTCGCTGGAGCCCTGCCGGTTCCGCGCATCCAGGCCCCGGCCCTGTGCCGAGCTGATCATCACGGCCGGCCTTCGCCGCGTGGTAATCGCCTGGCTGGAGCCGCCGGTCTTCGCGGAGGGCGGCGGTGCGGTGCTGCTCAGGGACGCGGGGATCACCGTGGTCGAGGTGCCCGAACTAGCCGCCGAGGCCCGCGCCGTCAACGCGCCGGTCCTCGGCACCTGAGTCCCTACCGCCAACCTGCTAGGCCCGCTGAGCCGGTAGGCCCGCTAAGCCGGGCAGATTTGCTGAGCCGGGCATCCCGGCTGCGCCCGGCAGTCGTGCTGCGCCCGGCACCCGTGCTGCGCC
>ODAK010002315.1_pt1 | contig 20039 bp, 15 predicted proteins | sample 1539591 | NCBI WGS metagenome assembly ODAK01 (sample SAMEA3539303, study PRJEB22396) | soil metagenome | biome: tundra; feature: field; material: soil | place: USA | collected 2010-05 | depth 0.15 m | reverse complement strand
AAGACCGCGAGGCAAGCAAACAAAACAATGGCCATGCCCGGCATACGCGCGAACGGTGTGCGCCAGCCTTTCCAAGCGGGGAGGGTTGAAGCCTTTGCTCGAATTGTCATCCAATTACAACAACCAAACGCGGACACACGATTTCTCATGGCTTTGCCTTTCTATTTGCGGGTTAATTCCGGCTTTAATGGTTTGTTTCCGCCGGGTTATCCAAGGAAGTTGTGTGCCCCGAAACCGCTTTGGCCGCAGCTTGATTGCCGGTGCGTGATTTCATTATACGCCGACCGCAGGCGAAGGCAAGTTTTTTTAATACTTATGATAAAAGTTCTTGAGATGCTCAATCGCGATGTGGCCGGCGCGGGTCTTTTGATTGGAATTATAATTACGCCGCCAGCGCGCGGGCGATGAGACTTTTTTCGCGGTCGCCAAAATTCAATTTCAACGCCTCGGCGCGGGCGGCTTCGGTCATCTTGTCCCACGATTTGCGGAGGGCGTTGATCATTTTCTCGTCGTCGCTTTTGGCGGCCAGCGCGGCGAATTGGAATTCCAGAAACACGAGGCACAGCGCGTCTTCCAGCACGCGGACTTCGGCGTCGGCGGGGAAGTTCTTTTTCAGGTTCAAATCCTGCACGCGGCGGATGGTGTCGCCGTCGTAGCCCACCTCGCGGAGAATCGCGCCGGATTTTTCGGCGTGGAATTTTTTGAGGTCAGCCCGCCATTTTAAATAGCCGGCGCGCGTCATCGGATAGTTTTCGCGCGGGCTTTCCCAGCGGCAGATATGCTGGCAGCGCGCGGCCAGGCGCAGCGGTTCGCTGGCGTCCGGACTGAGTTTCACGACCCAGCAGGTGAGGCGTTCGGCGTAGAGCAGTTCGCGCGGCCGGCCGTTTTCCTGATTCGGATCGCGCGAGTTTTCCTCATCAAAGCGGCGGATGGCGGCGGCAAATTTTTCGTTCACGCGGCGGATTATGCCGGTGGATTAAACCGGAGGAAACGGAGAAAAGGAGAAAAAACAAAAACAACGGTGGTTTTTAAGATTGTGGAGCGCGGTTGTGTCGAAGACCAGCCGCAGCAACGTGGTAATGTCGTTGCCATGAAATCACCCGGCGCGTCTGACAAAAGCAACATTGCTGCGGCTGGTCTCCGCGACACAGCCGCGCTCCAAAAATTCAACGGCTCATGCGGTCGCGGAATTTTTTGGCGGACATGCCGGTGGCGCGTTTGAAGGCGACGCAAAAGCTGTTGATGCTTTGATAGCCGCTGTCGTGGGCGATGGTTTCGACTTTCTGGCTGGTCTTGGCAAGCAGTTTTTTGGCGCGGTCAATGCGGACGCGCTGCAGCTCCTGGCCGGGCGTGCGGCCAAGGTTTTCCAAGAACGCCTTGTGCAGACCGCGCCGCGACATGGCAGCGACACCGACGAGGTCTTTGATGCAAATCGGTTCGTGGCCATGTTCCCAAATATAACGCAGGCTGCGGGCGACGCCCTGATGCTTGATGGTGAGGATGTCGCTGCTCTTGCGGACGATGACGCCGGCGGCGGGAATGCGCACCGGCTCGGCGGGGGCCTTGCCGCCGGCCATCAACTGATCCAGCAGTTCCGCCCCGCGATAGCCGAGGACTTCCAGATTGGTGTCCACGCTGGAAAGCGGCGTGTGCATCGCGTCGGGCGCGAGCAGGTAACTTTCCGTGCCGAGGATGGCGACTTCCTCGGGGATTTTGATGCCGGCACTTTCGCAGGATTCCAAAACATCGAGCGCCTGCTGGTCGTTCGCGCCAAAGACGGCGAGCGGCTTGGCGGCGCGCTTCATTTCGCTGGCGAGCCATTTGCGTTTGCGCTGCCATTCCAGCTTGCCGGTGGCGTAGGCGGGCGATTCAAGCCAGCGGAGCCAGGCACACTTGTGGCCGGCATCGCCGAGCGCCTTGATAAACCCCTGGCCGCGCTCTTCGTAGGACCAGTTGTTGGCGTCGCTGTAAAAACAAAAATTGGTGAAGCCGCGCGTGAGAAAATGTTCGGCGGCGAGCCTGGCGGCGTGTGCGTGGTCTTCGAGCACGCGGGGAAATTTCAGTTCCGGCCGGCGGTTGCTGAAGTCCACCGTCGGCAGTTTGGCGGAACTGACAAATTCCGCCAGGTCGTCTCCGGCGCCAAGCCACGCGAGGATACCGTCGCCTTCCCAGCCCCACGGGATGACTTTTTCGCGCGTGTAATCGGCGTAAAGATGCCAGCCATGCTCCTGTGCATATTTTTCAATGCCTTGGTGCAGCCGGTAGTCATACCAGCCCAATGCGAGCAGCACGCGCTTTTGCTTTCTGGCCATGAACACAGAAAATAATCATTGGCCCGTGGCGCACAAGCATTAAAAAACCGGAGTGCAAAATCTTCAAACGATCTGCACTCCGGCTGGGGGCGCGGAAACTTTCCACGTGAAACTTTTTAATGCTCATGACAGCCGCAGCCGTGGCCGCAGGAACCTTCGACCAAATCTTCCGCGACCGGGATGCGGCCGAGTTCAATCGTCTTGGCGACGATTTTCTGGACGGAATGTTGCAGGTCGTGCATTTCCTCCTGCGCGTCCAGGAAGCCGGCGGCGACGGAGTTTTTCAACAGCGCATCGCGGTCTTTTTCAAACGCCGAGATTTCCACCGGGTCCAGCGTCTGGCCGTGGTGCTGTTTTTCCTGCAACGCCTGGCCCTTGCTCATCAGGGATTCATAGGCGCCGCGCGCCGTGGCGTCGGCCAGAAAAGTGTCAATGCGCGAGCGGATGCCGCCGGTCTTGAGTTGTTCGAGAATGGCTTCGCAAAGCTCGTTCGTTTTCGTTTCGATTGTTGTAGGCATATATTTTGCGCCGAGAATAAAGCACATCTTCTTGCCGAAAGCAATTGCCAATGCCGCAGTCCAGACGCTGCGCGTTTGCCAGTCGTTCAGAAAATTCGCGGAGCGTCTGGACTGCGCGTGCTTCAGCACCGCTTTGACCGGCGCGCGCCGTCATTGTCGTTGTTTGTCAAAAGCATGATTCCACGTCAACCGTTTGCCACGGCCTGTCAACCAGCATGAAGTGGCCACATATTTTTCCCGCCAATGAAATTGACACCGCTTGCGAAAATCGTTAAAACCCTGCGCACACCTTATGGAACCGATCCACCTGCACAAAATTGATTACACCATTCTGGCGGCCTACGTCGCCTTTGTCATCGGCATCGGCTGGATGCTGGCGCGCTACATGAAAACCTCGGCGGACTTTCTCACGTCCGCGCGCTCCATCCCGACCTGGGTGACCGGCCTGGCGTTCATCTCCGCCAATCTTGGTGCGCTGGAACTGGTCGGCATGGCCGCCAGCGGCGCGAAATACGGCATCGCCACCGCGCACTTTTACTGGGTCGGCGCGATTCCGGCGATGATCTTTCTCGCCGTGTTCATGATGCCGTTTTATTACGGCTCCAAGGCGCGGTCGGTGCCGGAATATCTGCAAATGCGGTTCAACAAACCGGTGATGGGATTGAACGCCATTGGCTTCGCCGTCATGACCGTGTTTGCCTCCGGCATTTCCATGAACGCGCTGGCCAAGCTGCTCAACCAGCTTCTCGGCTGGAATTATCACTTTGCTCTGTTCGTCTGCTCCGGCGTCGTGCTGGTTTACGTTTTGAAAGGCGGATTGACCTCGGCCATCTACACCGAGGTGCTGCAATTCTTCATGATCGTGCTCGGCTTTGCGCCGGTGGTTTATCTCGCTTTGAAAGATGTCGGCGGCTGGAGCGCGATGACCGACAAACTCCACGCTGTCGCGCAAAATCCGATGGCGCTGGATTTGAACAGCAAAGCGTTCGCGCCGGACGCCTGGACCAGCGCGTGGAAACCGTTGCTGGGCGGACCCGCCAACAACCCGATGGGCGTGGATATCTTTGCCATCGTGTTCGGGCTCGGTTTCGTCCTTTCGTTCGGCTACTGGTGCACCAACTTCCTCGTGGTCCAGCGCGCGATGGCTGCAAAAAATATGACCGCTGCCCGCAACACGCCCATCGTTGCCGCCATTCCGAAAATGCTGTTTCCCGCGCTGGTCATTCTGCCCGGCATGTTGGCTGTCGCCTTGACCGCGCTGCCGGATAAAAACTACCGCATCCCGCCGCCCATCATCGCGCCGGAGAATTACGCCAAGGCCGTGGACGTCATCAAAAACACCAACCCACCGAATCCGGCCGTTGAAATCAAAGACGTAGGCGACGCGCTCGGACAAAAAGTAAATGCGGACAAAATCACGGCGCTCATCACCGCCAATGCCGCAAGCAAAATGACCGACGACCAGATCAAAAATGCCGTTTACATGAGCGTAGCTGCATACGATTACGACAGCGTCATCTTCTCGCTCGTGAAAAAGTATTGCCCCGCCGGTCTGCTCGGTCTGGCGCTTACGGCCTTGCTCGCCTCGTTCATGTCCGGCATGGCGGGCAACGTCACCGCCTTCAACACCGTCTGGACTTACAACCTCTACCAGGCCTTCTTTGTGCCGAACAAAAGCGACGAACATTATTTTTGGATGGGCAAGTTCATCACCGTCGTCGGCATTGGCTTGAGCATCCTCTGCGCCTATTTCGCCCGGCAATACAACAACGCCATGGACATCATCCAGTTGGTGTTCGGCTTCGTGAACGCGCCGGTGTTCGCGACCTTCCTGCTGGGCATGTTCTGGAAACGCACCACCAGCGTCGGCGCCTTCTTTGGGTTGCTCGGCGGCATCATAAGTTCGACCCTGTTCCATGCCTTGACTTTTGCCCACGGCAATCTGCCGGGCGTCAAGGGCGGTTACCTCGGCATGAAAATTGAATTCCCCAGCGAAATGGCGCAGAACTTCTGGCTGGCGGCGTTCGCATTCACCGTCTGTTTCGTGTTGACGCTGGTGCTTTCGCTGGCCACCAGCCGCACCAAGAGCGACGAGCAGTTGAAAGGCCTCGTCTATTCGCTCACGCCGAAAATCGTGGACACCAACGTGCCTGTCTGGCAGCGGCCCGCCATCGTCGGCACCGTCCTGCTCATCGCCTGCGTCATTCTGAACTTTATTTTCTGGTGAACCATTAACCAACTGAAAGGAAACTATTTTATGGGACTCGATATCCGCTGGCCGATTGGCCTTATGTTCTCACTCATCGGCGTGTTGCTCACCGGCTACGGCGTGTTCAACCGCGTCGCCGCCGTCACCAAGGTTCAGGGGCAGGAGGTCAACATTGACCTCATCTGGGGCGTCGTGCTGCTCGTGTTCGGCGTGCTGATGCTCGTCGGCGCGGTGCGCGGTGGAAAAAATCCGCCGTCCGCCTGATTTGGACTGGGAGCGCCGGCATCTTGCCGGCGAGTTGTTTTTCTAAAGCACGACTCGCCGGCTGGAAGCCGGCGCTCCCGGATTCCTCAGTCCTCGTTTTAACTGCTATGAACCTCAAAGAACTCTCCGCCCACATCGCCGCGGAATTTCAAAAACATTACGGCCGCCCGCCGCGCTGGATTGTCGCCGCGCCCGGCCGCGTCAACGTCATCGGCGAACACACCGATTACAACGACGGCTTCGTCCTGCCGATGGCCATCGAACGCTACGCCATCATGGCTGCCGATTCATCCTCGTCCTCGTCCTCGATCTTGATTTACGACACGCAGTTCAAGGAGAGCGCCACGATTGATATTTCCGCGCCCGTCACCAAGGGTTTGCCGAAATGGTCCAACTACATCCGTGGCGTGCTCGCTGGTTTTCAGCATCGCGGCGTAAAGATTCCCGCGCTGGACGTGGCCTTCATGTCCACCGTGCCGCTCGGCGGCGGCTTGAGCAGCAGCGCAGCGCTCGAAGTCTGCACCGCGACGCTCATTGAAGCCGCGACCGGCAAGCAGATTGATCCGATTGAAAAGGCATTGCTCGCACAAAAAGCCGAACACGATTTTGCCGGCGTTCCCTGTGGCATCATGGACCAATTCATTTCCGCGCTCGGACGCGAAGGCCATTTGCTGCTGCTCGATTGCCGCACACGCAAGACCGAGCTGGTGCCCATGAGCGATCCGTCCGTCGCGCTGCTCGTCGTCAACACCAACGTGAAGCACGAGCTTGGCTCCGGCGAATACGCCAAGCGCCGCGCCGAATGTGAATCGGCCGCGAAGATTCTCGGCGTGAAATCCCTGCGCGACGCCACCGCCGACCAGCTTGAAAAAGCCAAGGGCAAGATGAGCGAAGTGGTTTACCGCCGCGCGCGGCACGTCATCGGTGAAATTGAGCGCACCGTCCACGCCGCCGAAGGCATCCGGCAATCCAACTGGCCAACCGTCGGGCAGTTGATGTATGCCAGCCACGCCGCCTTGCGCGACGACTACGAAGTGAGCTGCAAGGAACTCGACGTGGTGGTGGAGATCGCCGAGGACATCGACTACCAGGGCGGCGTCTATGGCTGCCGTATGACCGGCGGTGGCTTTGGCGGCTGCTGCGTGGCGCTCGTGAAAGCCAGCGCCGTGGACGCCATCACGAAAAAAATCGCGGCGGACTACCATGTAAAGACCGGCATCGAAGCCGCCATTTTCGCCTCCCGTCCCGCCGCCGGCGCGACCATCCTCAAAGGCTGAAACGGTGTTGGATTCTATTTCGGTTGTCACCCGCCTGCTTTAAGCAGCGCGGGTGTCCCCGCTCTGTAGCGCGTGGCGTGTAAACCGGCTTGAAAAATTCACACGTCTATGGCGAATCACAATTAGATTGGCGCAATCTCTTTCGACGACGCGCCCCACCAACCCAAACCATGTCAAAGCTGTTGTGATTTGCCCTAGTCCAGACGCCGGGCTTTGATTCGGGCAGTTCGCCTTGCTGCCAAACAAAGACAGCACTACGCGTCGCCAAAACAAAACCGGCCTCCGAACGAAGTGCGGAAGCCGGTTGATGTTAAAGGCTGGTTACCACCAAAATATTTTGCCACCGGTAACGCGGGGCACCATTGGCTTGGCGGCATCCTTGAATTTGTGCCATTCGGAATGCCCATCCTTGAACCCTGCGTCGCCGCCGGTCGGCAGGCCGTTTTTTACATGGGGGCTCGTGTGCGGATAGGCGGCTCCATTCTGTTGGAACCCACCGTAAACACTTACATAATTATTATTTGGAAAATTGTAAGAAGGTTGACTGGCATTATCGCTCAAGATGGCGTCGGCGATCAGCACACGGTCGGAAACCGGAATGACGGTGCTATTGGCCCCGATGGTGATGGATTCGGCTTGCAGCGTTTTGTTTTGATTGGTTGGATCCAGCAGTCCAAGGTTCACGCCCGATACGGAATCCTTTTCGTTGATCGCCAGCGAGTAGCCAACGATGTGAAAACCCGTGGTGCCACCATCCACGTTGTTGTTGAAAGTCCAAAGACTCCCGCCAACCGTGGTCGTGGCCCAATTTTCCTTGTCCGTGTATTTGGGTTCTGTTCCCGGATCATAGAGAGCCTTCTTGGTCAGGCCGGAACGCAGCATGTTGTCGGCCGCCGGGTTGGGCAAATCCCACGACCAAGCGGCACCGCTGCCGGAGGTGAACGTCGGCAATTTGTCCCTGAAATCCCCCGTGTAAACGTTCAAAGCGACTTCGATTTGATGCACATTGTTCAGGCACTGCATCCGTTTGGCCCTTTCTTTGGCGCTGGCCAGCGCGGGCAGCAGCATGGCCGCCAGGATGGCGATGATGGCGATGACCACCAGCAGTTCAATCAAAGTAAAAGCCTTGCGCGACGGATTAGATGACGACATCGGTTTCATGGAATAAGGTGGTAACGGATATTTAATTAAGAATACTTTGTAATTGGCCGGGGCGCAACAAAAAAATATCCCCAAAACTGGTGAGGCCCGATCTGAACAGGCGAGGATGGCGAATGAGGGATTGAGGATGGAAAAAGCGGTCTGCCATCTTCCGGCTTCGCTTCAGCGCAAAGCGCCGGCCCGCACTTCCCACCGCCGTAAATCCTGGCCCAGTTCGCGCGGCCAGTTTTCCTCGGTGCAGGTCATGAACACCTGGCCGCCGGTCTTGCGCGCCGACTCCAGCAGCGGCAGAAAACCGCTGCGCCGTTTCACATCCAGCTCACCCATCACGTCGTCAATCAGCAGGATCGGCGGCGAGCCGTGGAGGCCGGCGAGAAATTCCGCCTGCGCCAGTTTTAGCGCAATTGCCAGCGTGCGCTTCTGTCCCTCGCTGCCGAACTGCGCGGCGGATTTTTCGTTTTGCAGCAATTGGAGCTCGTCGCGGTGCGGCCCGACCAGCGTGGCGCGAAAGGTTTTTTCGCGGGCGCGCGACGACGCGAGTTCCACGGCGAAATCATTTTTCACGCTCGGCTGGTATTCGATGCGCAGTTCCTCCGCGTCATTGGAGATGCGCCGACACGCCAGCCGCGCGAGCGGGGAAAATTTCGGCACCAGTTCGCGCCGGGCGCGGGTGATTTCGTTGCCGAGCTTCACCAGTTCGGCGGAAAAGCTTTCCAGCGCGGCCTCGTCGGCGGTGCGCTGCTTGAGCAACGCGTTGCGGGCGCGGACGGTGTGCATATAGCGCTGAAGCAACGGCAGATAACCGGACTGCGTCTGCGCGAGCAGCAAATCCAGAAACCGCCGCCGCGCGCGGGCCGTGCCTTTGACGAGCTGCAAGTCTTCCGTGCAGAAAACCACCGTGCGCAGCGCGCCGAAATAATCCGCCAACTTTTTCACCGGCTGGCCGTCGAGCGTGAGTTTCCGTTCGCGCGCGGACCAGTAGATTTTGATCTCGTGGTCGCCCTGTCCCACCACGTTGCCGCCGACGAAATAGCCCTTCGCGCCGTGCCGGATCATCTGCGCGCCGCCGACGCCGCGAAAAGAACGCAGCGTGGCCATGAGGTAAATGGCTTCGAGGATGTTCGTCTTGCCCTGCGCGTTGTCGCCCAGCAGCAAATGGAAGCCGGGCGCAAAGTCTATGTCCAACCGCGGGTAATTGCGGAAGTCACGGAGTCGCAGATGGGCCAGATGCACCCGCGGAAAATACCCGCAATGCAGATGGCGGCGAAGTTTTTTTGTGGCATTTCATCGCGGCAGCACCTTCAAAAAATGTTTTTGCAGTTCAGCTTTTGAGTGCGCTGGCGAATTCATTATCGAACGGCGGCGGCCAAGTATTCCTTTAGAAGACGCACGTAAAGCTTGTATTCTTCGAGCGAAACTCCAGGCGGCGTCTGGTGATCCACGCTCGGAATAAACCCGCCGGTTTTCATCAACGGCACGAGCCGCTCAAACTCGGCGCGGATCGCCGCCTCGCCCTGATGCATCACCAGTTTGTTGTAATGCCCGACCATCCGCAGGTTTGGATAGAGCTGCCGCAGCCGGTCGCCATCCACGCCGGCCTGGCGTTCCAGCGGCAACACGCCGTCCACGCCCACCGCTTGCAGCCACGGCACGAGCATGGTCACATCGCCGTCGGTGTCCACGATGGTGAGCAGGTTCAACTCCTTGGCCCGCGCCAGCAGCTTCCGGTAATACGGCGCGAGAAATTCGTCGAACGTTTTTTTTGAAATCATCGGGCCGTTGTTGTAAGACATGTCCTCGGCGATGGTCATGAAAGTCGGCACGCACGCCTGGGCGATTTGTTCCAGCAGGCGCAGGTTGAAATCCAGCAGGTCCTGATTGATCCGATGCACCAATTCTGGCTGGTCGTAATACGCGTAACTCAACCGGTCCAAATCCATCAGCGTTCGCGGAAACCAGAAAAATCCTTCCAACGTCACCCACACCACCGCCTCGCCACGCGCCTGCGTGGCCGACCAGGGCCGCATTCCGCCGATGGCTTGCGAGTGATCCGGATAGAGCCGGGGCCGGAGGCGCAGGTAATCATCCATGCTGCCCACCATGCCCTCGGTGTGGTGCTGCGTGGCCTCGATGGTTGTCTCGGTCGTGCTGAACCAAAATTGCTGATACGGATCGAGGCCGAAATACTCGGCGATCTCGAAGACTTGGCTGAATTTCAGTTCGCGCGGCAATCCTTCGCCATGCCAGCGCGCGATGGTCTTGTCCCACCACATCGCCCACTCCCAGACCGGCAGGCGGTCCACCGGCTGAAAATTCATCACGGCGCGGAAGCGTTCCACATGGTTCATATCATGTCCTTCCGATCCTCATTGGACCCTTTTAGCTTCTGGGCGCAGCAGAATGTGCGTCGGCTCGTCGCGGTCGCAGGTGAGCCAGCCGTCCTGCTCGTGCAACTCGACAACCTGGATGGAGCTGCGACGCTGATCGGTGCCGTCTTTTCTCGCGTCAAGCCCGCGCCGGCCGGGATGCGTGAAGTAAAACAAAAACGCGCGGTCGCCGCTTACCACCACGTCGGGATGGCCGCCCATTACCTGATCGTCCGCGCCGGTGCCGGGTTTGGCGACCAGATTTTCCGGCTGTTTTGACCAATTCGCCGCATCGTCGGATCGGAAAACACCGAGGCCTTTCCATTCGTCAATGATCACCCAGAATTTGTTGTGCCAGCGAAATCCCTTCGGCCCTTCACCACGGCTTTTGAAGGCGAAACCTTTGTCTGTCCACGTCGCGAGATCGGGGCTGTCAGCGAAGTGAATGGATTTGCCGGTGCGCTCGTCGTTATACCAGAGCCGCCAAGTGCCGTCCGGCAGCCGCAAAATGCTCGGATCAATCACGCGGTCGGACGCGAGCGATAGTTTTTTCGGATTGGACCAGTTCATGAGATTCATGCTGGTAAGTTGAACGATGAAGCGCGGATGATTCCAGTCCTCGAAAATTCCCGGCACGACGGTGAGAAACATCTGCCAGGTTCCGTCCGGCGCGCGGATCAGGTCCGGTGCCCAGCAAGTGACATTGGTGCCTCCGTATTCCGCCGGCAAATCAAACTGTGCCATGCTGAAAAACTTCCAGTGCGCGCCGCCGTCCGCCGATTCAGCGATGCCGATGGGCGTGCCGTGAACCCAAGTGACGCCCGACAAGCCCGGCGCGTTCGCGCGGCGGTCAGTGTAGAACATCCACCATTTTTGCACGAGCGGATTCCAGATCACCGTCGGATCCGCCGCGCCGTCATAAACCGGATCGCGATAAAGCGGCTTGGCGGCAATCGCGCCGGAATCGTCTGCAAACAAAGCGGGCGCAAACGACATCGCTACAAGAAAAAGGCCGAAATTTTTCATGGTTGTGTGGAAGACATACAAATTACGCGCGCAATAATCAAGCGGCGGGAAATCGCCGCCAGAGTTCGCACCGCGTTTCCGCGCTTTCATTTGGGCGGCGAAACATGGTTTCATGGCGCATGATTCCGTGCGTAATTTTTGAGGACGAACATCTGCTGGTGGTTCACAAGCCCGCCGGCTGGAACACGCACGCGCCGTCGCCTTATGCCGGCGAAGGCATCTACGACTGGCTCAAACATCGCGAACCGCGTTGGGCCACGCTCGCCATTCTTCACCGGCTCGACAAGGAAACCAGCGGCGTCCTCGTCTTTGGCAAAACGCCGCTGGCCAATCGCTCGCTCACGAAACAATTCACCACCGGCCGTGTCCGCAAAAAATATCTCCTGCTCACCGATCGCGCCGTGCCGCCGAAAGAAATCACGGTCAAAACCGCGCTCGTCCGCACCGGCGAAAAATACGCCACCCGCCCCGGCGGCGAAATCGCGGAAACGAAATTTCGTAGCAGCCGAGGTGACGAGGCTCAAACTAAAATCGGCAATCGGCAATCGGCAATCGGCAATGAGATGGAGCCTTTTCACGTCGGCTGCCACATCTGCCTGGAGGCGGAACCGCTGACTGGCCGCACGCATCAAATCCGCGTCCACGCGGCGGAAAGCGGCTTCCCGATTCTCGGCGACACGCTTTACGGCGGCACGCCGGCGGCGCGCGTGTTTCTGCACGCGGCGAGAATTTCCTTCACGCACCCGGCCACCGGCGAGCCGGTGACCTTTTCCGCGCCCGCCAGTTTTGTAGGCGACGAGGTGACGAGTCTCATTTCTTCAAATCGGAAATCGGAAATCGGAAATCGGAAATGGTCAGAGCCTCCTCACGTCGGCACCTACAACCTGCGCACCGCCATCATCGAGCCGGACGCCACGAATGCCTTCCGTCTGATTCAGGGCGCGAGCGACGGCTGGCCGGGCTGGTTCGTGGAAAAGCTCGGCGACTTTCTGCTCTCGCAATCAGAAGCGCCATTGAACGCCGGGCAGAGTGAAGAACTGTCGCGGCTTGCAAAAAAATATTCCTCGTGCGGCGCATATCAAAAAATTCTTTCGCGCCAGGTCCGCCGCTCCACCACGATGGAGGTGTCGCCGCAACTCGTTTTTGGCGAAGCCGTCCCGGAGCGCTTCGAGATTTTGGAGAACGGCGTCCGTTACGAAATGAGTTTCAACGAAGGTTATTCCGTCGGCCTGTTCCTGGACCAGCGCGACAACCGGCGGCGATTCCTGACTGGTCACATTGCGGCGGTTTTTCCATTTCATGTAAGACAGGCGTCGCGCCTGTCTCCATCTTTTTCCGGAAAATTTTCCAAAGAGATTGGAGACAGGCGCGACGCCTGTCCTACGGTGCTAAACACCTTCGCCTACACCTGCGGCTTCTCAGTGTGCGCGGCCAAGGCGGGCGCGCGGACGACGAGCCTCGATCTCTCAAAAAAATATCTCGAATGGGGCCGGCGCAACTTCGCGCTGAACGGCCTCGACCCGGCGGCGCACGATTTTATTTACGGCGACACGTTCGACTGGCTGCGGCGGCTGGCGAAAAAGGGCCGCGCGTTCGACGCTATCGTGCTCGACCCGCCGACGTTTTCGCAATCCAATGAACACGGCACATTCCGCGCGGAAAAAGATTACGGCAAGCTCGTCACCGCCGCCCTGCCCGCGCTGAAGCCGGGCGGCGTGCTGCTTGCCTCGACGAATGCAGCGGACTGGCCGCCGGAACATTTTCTCGCGGACGTGGAAACGGCGATTCACTCCGCGAAGCGAAAAATTCTGCAACGGCATTACGTCCCGCAACCGCCAGATTTCCCCATCAGCCGCGCCGAACCGGCGTATTTGAAAACCGTGTGGGCAAGAATTGGATGAAGTCTTCAGACTCGATGCTCAAATAGTTACGTTGAGCATGAGTTATGGCGCCTTCTTCATGGCGAAACGGGTGACGGGCCTGATCTGCAGCAAAATCAGGAAGGCCATTGCCGCAGCTTTACAATCAAGGAGTTTGGCATCAACGACATCGTGCGAAACCGTGTTTCGTGGGTTTCCTTGTGGCTTCTTTGGGTCGAAGCCCGCGAAATATATTTCAAACAGGTGTTGCTTGAATCTATCCGGCAACAACAGACTCGCCGGCTTTTTCACAACGCGACGCAGCTTTGGATCGAAGTTGTGAATCAAGGTTTTCTGCCCGTTGCCATTTCCGAGGTTGGTTTTGTCACCGGCGCGACAAGAAGGAGGGCAACTCTTGGTCGCCCACTTGATCTGGTTGGATCAAAGTTGCCCCATCGGCTGGGGCCATTCGCAGGCACGACCATTTATGGAAGCGATCCAGACATTGTTTCTGAACACGTCCGCAGATCAGAAAAGCCGGCTGCCAAACTGATTGCAGACACATTTTTATGGGAAAAGTCCCGCCATAAAGGGTTTTATCCAGAAACAAAAAAACCATTGAGACTCGTTTGCTTGCAGAGCGCCTGAGCCATCAGCTTCGCACGCCCTCCCGCATCCCGGCCTTCTACCCATGGAGAAGGAGAAACATTCGCCGGCCCCTTGAGAATTCGCGCGCCGGAATTTGCCGGATGCTCATCCGCAAACCAAAACCGGCGAGCCGCTTTTTCAAATCACCGTCCCGTGCGGAATCATCGCGTCCTTCGGGATGATGACGATGCCGTCGCGGATGAAGTAGCGCTCGTGGTCCACGTTTTCCGGCTTGCCGGCGGGCGAGATGGTCACGTTGTTCCCGATGCGCGCGTTCTTGTCAATGATGGCGTTCTCGATCTTGCAATGCGCGCCGATGCCGACGCGCGGCTGGCCTTCGCGTTCGTGCCGTTCCACCGACTCCTGCGCTTCGTAATAGTCGCTGCCGAGGGTGACCACGCGGTTCATCTCCGTGCCGTCGCCGATAATGGTGCGCAGGCCGACAATGGTGTTGCTGATGCGGGCGCGGTTGATGATGCAGCCGTCGGCAATGACGGCGTGGTCAATCTGCGCGCCGTTGATCTTGGAGCCGGGCAGATAGCGCGGACGCGAAAAAATCGGCGCGCTCATGTCAAAGAAATTAAAGCGCGGCAGCTCGGTGACGAGATCAAGGTTCGCCTCGAAATAGTTGCGGATGGTGCCGATGTCCTCCCAATAGCCCTGATAAACATAGGAGAAAACGCGGTGCGTGTTGATGGCGTGCGGGATGATGTGCTTGCCGAAGTCGGACAGCGGATTGTCCAGCAGTTCGCGGATGAGGCCGCGGTTGAAAACGTAGATGCCCATCGAGGCGAGGAAGGATTCGCGCCCGCCGGGAATGGCGAGCTTCGCATTCATCTCCGGCGCGATCTTGAGCGAATCCAGCATGGCCTCGTCCTTCGGCTTTTCCACAAAGCGCGTGATGCGCTTCTCGCCGTCAATCTGCATGATGCCGAGCGCGCTCGCCTCGGCGCGTCCGACCGGCAGCGTGGCGATGGTGATGTCCGCACCCGTATCGTGGTGCTGCTCGATGACCTCCTGAAAATCCATGCGATACAACTGGTCGCCGCTCAAAATGAGCAGGTATTCAAAGTCATGGTTCAAAAAGTGGACGAGATTTTTGCGCACCGCGTCCGCCGTGCCTTCATACCACGAAGTGTTGTTGAACGTTTGCTGCGCCGCAAGAATCTCCACGAAGCCCGCAGAGAACTGGTCAAACTTGTAAGTCCGCGAAATGTGGCTGTGCAGCGAGGTGGAGTTGAACTGCGTTAAAATGTAGATGCGGCGGAAGCGCGAGTTGATGCAGTTCGAGATCGGGATGTCCACGATGCGGTATTTGCCGGCGAGCGGCACCGCCGGCTTGGCGCGGTCCTTCGTGAGCGGAAACAGGCGCGACCCCTGGCCGCCCCCCATGATGACGCAGAGCACTTTGCTGATGTTCAGAGATTGGCGGCCAGTTTGTGACATAAGATAAACCTTTGTTGAGTTCGCAAAAACTTTAACGCCGATGACCGCCGTGAAGCAAGCCGCAGATTGCGGAACGTGAAACAATTATTGGCGAGGCGTTCGGGCGCGCGACAGCGGCGATGAACCGCTGTTCAGCGCCCACAAATTCCAAAAAAATGAGACTCGACAACCTTTTACATCCGACGCAACCTCAAATTCGCGAAACAGAATAGGCAACAAATACCGAAGCTTACTAAGCACATGACCAAACTAATCCTTATGTTAGCAGTCGTTTTTGGTGTTCAGGGTGTAATGGCTTGGTTCTTTTACCGAAGCCGAGCGGTATCTCATGTCTCTTGGACTGGTTCTGATTTTATCGTCTTTGTTTTGCCGTTGATTATTGGATTTGCAGTTGCGGCCTGTGTTCTGTTCTACAGTGTTCCACGGGAGCACCTCGCTGCCATACTCGGATTGTCAGCCATCGGGGCGGTTATTTCGTCTTTTGTCGGCACGGTGATAGCATTTAATTTGTATGGAACTTAGGCCAACAGCTTGACCGGCTGCAAATTTCCTTCGCCAACTTCGCGTCCTTCGCGCGACACATTTCTCATTCCACCACAAACGGCGCGAATTCCTCCAGCAGATGCGGCGGGATGCGGACTTTGAACCGCGCATTTTTCCCGCTGTAACGACTTTCCACGATTTGCCCGACGGCGTGAATCCGCGCAATGACGGCGGCCTTTTCCTGCGGCACGCGCAAATCCAGAAATTCGCGGATGGGCCGGAGTTGTGTGCCGAGTTCCGCCAGCAACGGCTCGACGCCCTCGCCCGTTTTCGCGGAGATGGACACCGCGTGCGGATATTTTTCGCGCATCAGCGGCGCGATGCCGCCGGTGAGTTGGTCAATCTTGTTGAACACCATCAGCACCGGTTTTTCCGCCGCGCCGATTTCCATCAGCACCGTGTTCACGGCGTCAATCTGCTCCTCCGCCTGCGCGTGGCTGATGTCCACGACATGCACCAGCAAGTCCGCCTGCACGACTTCCTCCAGCGTCGCCTTGAACGCCTCGACCAGTCCGTGCGGCAGTTTTTTGATGAAGCCCACGGTGTCCGTCAGCAAAACATTTTGGTTCGTCGGTAGTTTCAGCCGCCGCGTCGTCGGGTCGAGCGTGGCGAATAATTTGTCCTCCGCCAAAACCGCCGCGCCGGTGAGCTGGTTCAGCAGCGTGGATTTTCCGGCGTTCGTGTAGCCGACAATCGAGGCGAGCGGCCAGTTGCTCCGCTGGCGGCCGGCGCGCTGGGTTTCGCGCTGGCGGCGCACCTTGTCGAGTTCGCCGGAAATGTTTTCAATGCGCTCGGAGATTTTGCGGCGGTCGGATTCGAGCTGCGATTCGCCCTCGCCGCCGATGGAGCCGGTGGAACCGCGCTGGCGCGACAAGTGCGACCAGAAGCGCGTGAGGTGCGGCAGCAGATATTTGAGCTGCGCGTGTTCGATCTGTAATTTGCCTTCGCGCGTGCGGGCGCGCTGGCCGAAAATTTCCAGGATCAGCGCCGTGCGGTCCATGATTTTGCAGCCAAAAATTTTCTCCAAATTGCGCGTCTGCGCCGGCGACAGTTCATCGTCAAAGATGACCGTGTCCACGTCGCTCTCCTTGCAAAATTTGGCAAATTCCTCGGCCTTGCCGCCGCCGATGTAGGTGGCGGCGACGGGCACGGTCATTTTCTGAATGCCTTCGCCGATGATCTGCGTGCCAGCGGTGGTGGCCAGCTCCTCCAGTTCGGCGAGAGATTCGCGCACATCGGCAGCGGTGCGGGATTTGAGTTCCACGCCGATCAGAAAAACGCGGATGGAACGGGTGTCGCGGGTCTGGATGAGTGATTTCAATTTGTCTGGCGCACAGACTAACAGAAAGCCCGGCGGACGAAAGCGCGGAGTGGGCGGCGCGTTGCCTTGAGTTCCGACAATCAATTGGACACATTTATTGGCTGACCCATGGCTCGACAAACGGCATCTCCAGATTCCGTTGGATCCCGTCGGAGATTCTAAAAATCAACCGGGGATCAAGACCCCCGGGTTCAAACCTAAAATTCCCCGGCCGCCTTCGAAAGCAAGCGTTTTTCCTCCGGCAACCACTGCGTTTTTGTCCGCGCAATTTTCAAATAAGGCGCGGCTTCGTTCGTGGCTCCCGTCGCGGCTAGCAGCACCGCGTAATACAGCGCCGCGTCGGGCTGCCGCAGCAAACGGTCGTCCAGCTTTCGCAGGACCGCCAGCCCGTCCGGCGTCCGCCCCTGCAAATGCAGCGCAAACGCATAGGTGGACGCGACAATCAGATCATTGGTTCTCCCGGCATAAACTTCTTCCGCCCATTTGCACGCCAGCGGCAGATTGGTTTTCAACAGCAGGCAGGTGGCGGCCAGATTATTTTTCAAACCGATGTCCTGCGGAAAAACGGCAAACAATTTGGCGTAAAGCTGCTGCAAGTTCGCCGTATCGCCGGCGGCCAGATACAACTCCTCCAGCGCGTGCTGTGCCCACCGTTCCCGGGGAAATTTCTCGATCATCCACTGGAGCAAAGCCTCGCGTTCATGCGGCAGTTTCCATTGTTCCGTCAGGCCCAGCAGCGTGGTCAGGGCACCGAAACGGCTGCCCGCCGCGTTGACCGCCGCGGCCCAGTTGCTCTCGGCCATCTGCTTCATGTCCAGTTGCGACCAGGCGCGGGCCACCAGCGCCAGCCGCAGAAATTCCATTTCCTCCCAGTTGCCTTTCGAGGCGAAATCACGCAGTGTCGTCCAGTCGGCGCTCTGCAAATAACCGTTCGCCAAGGACAGCCTGATGGCCGGCTGCGACTGCAGACCGGCAGGCAGATTGGTCAGCCACCGGAGATCTTCAGCCAGCAGATTATTCGCCTGCATCCACGCGGCCACTTCCGCCACGGCGAGCGCATTCGTCACGGCGGATTGCTGCACGGCCTGCAAGCGGATGGCGAAATCCGCGCTCTGGCGCTGCCGCAAAATTCCCAGATGCTGCAACCGGTCCGCCACGGTCGCCTGGGCGCTGGCCACCAGTTGGGTGGAAAAATTCTCCGCCCCCGCCGCATCCCTGTGCATGATCCGATCCACCACTAAAGCTCGCAAGGCCGGCGGTCCGAGATTCGCATCCGACCGCAAATTTTCCAGCACGGCGCGCGACGGAACCACCTTCGTTGCGTTGGTTGAACCTAGGCGGAGGATGGCGAGATTCAACTCGTAAAGCTGGTTGGTGGGGTCCAGCTTGGTGGCGGTTTCAAAATGGTTTTCCGCTTCGTCCAGCCGGCGCAGGCTCAAGGCCAGGCTCGCGGCCACCACCTGATAGCTCGCCAGATTGGTGGCCGCCGGCGTGAGTTCATCCAGAATTTGCGTGGCGAGCGGAAACGGGAAGCTTTGGTAGCGCAGGGACGATGAGGCCAGCAGCAATTTGTTTTCAATCGTCGGCTCGGTTAGCACGATGCGCCGCTGCCAGTCCAGCATGGTCGGCGAATGGGAGAGGTCGGCGCTGGCGGCCATGATGCGGCAGGCGGGCACGTTGGTGGGATTAAGCTGAAGCGCCTGACGCGCGCTCAACACGGCGCTGCGAAAATCGCCTTTGGCCAGAAACGCCTGGGCTTGCGCCTGACTGCGCCGCTCCTTGTAATTCTTATAGGCCGACCGGCCAAACCACGCGGTCGCCGCCACTGCCAGCAGCACAACGACAATAACTGCCGACCAAATCCACCAACGATTTTTCTCCTGATCCATTGCGAACGGATGGTGTCAGACCGGCGGCAAAGATTCAAAGAGGTTTTTCCGCGCGCCGTTTTTCACTGGCGGAAAAACCCCGGCCAAACCACGCCTGAAAAACGAAAGGCAGTTCAAACAACTCTTCCCGCCCGACGGGAAATGAAACGGCGGGCCAAACCGGTCGTCAGCACCAGCCCGCCGAAGATGGGCAGCGCAAGCGTGATAGGTTCGGGCACGGGAGTGATGGTGGTTCCCTGAAGACTGATTTGCACATTGAAATTTTGCCAGCCACCAACATTCCCGCCCAGGGTGTAACTGCCGTCAGCGTTGCCCCAGAGATTGAGTTCGTTGCCGTTGCTCTGGGTGAACAACAAACCATACACGTCCAGGAGCGCTCCGGTGCCGGAATACTGGGGATTGTTCCCGGTGGGATACACCGCGTTGTTATACCAGTAGGCGCCTGCCGGTGAGAGGTTATAGCCGGGATAGGGGGTGGCGCTGCTGGCAGTGTATAATGTCCAGTTGCCGACCGCCCCCCCGGCATTCACGTTGAGGTAGCCGGCGCAGGCGCTGTAATTGCCATTGGCGCATTCGACATCAATCTGCCCGGCGCCAGCATTGCCGTTCCCATCGTTGAAGGTGATCTGATACAGACCGGCGCCAGCCGGGTGCGCGATAACCAGGGCGAAAGCCGCAAACAATATTGCCGCCTTAAATGCTTTCATAACTCGAACTTGGCTTCGTTTCAAAAAGTTCGTGAATGCAAAGCAGTCTGGCAAAACAGGTGCCTGATCTTTGGCTGCGTTCATAGGTTTCATTTTACTTCTGGTTAAAATCACCGCCCGTTTTTCCCGACGGAAAGCGAGACGGATTTAGCAACTGACGGGCCACCTGGCTGATTTTTCCCGGAGCGCTCATTAGTTGTGGGAAATAAGTCCCCCGGTGGCAGCGCGCTGGAAAATAGTGCCATCGCCGGTGTCAGCTTGTGTGACAGTCGTGTCCAGCCAACTGGATCGAATGTCGAATAAAATGGACGGCAACAAACCTGACCGCGATGAATGGAGGCAATAACTTCCCGGCGCAGAAAAATTGGAAATAAAAGGCCGGCTACAATTCTCACATGCCGGCGGAGAAGGCAGACCTTGAACCCGAATTCTGAAGTCGCGGTGGCCGCTCTGCTGGGTGGCACAGGCCACTGGCCTGTGCCGAGCGGCGGCT
>ODAK010002314.1_pt1 | contig 20044 bp, 14 predicted proteins | sample 1539591 | NCBI WGS metagenome assembly ODAK01 (sample SAMEA3539303, study PRJEB22396) | soil metagenome | biome: tundra; feature: field; material: soil | place: USA | collected 2010-05 | depth 0.15 m | reverse complement strand
TCACGGTCGAGCCAGCCAGCACTGCATAGCTGCCGGCAGTTCCAAGGTTGACCGATTTGTCGGACCCGGCAAAAGCACTGCAAACCAACAACGGGAGCGGTAAGAACGAGAGAGCCAACCGGCGAATGCTGCGGGATTTCATGTCGTTAGTCCTACCCTTCTGGCTTTTCCACCAGGGAGGAGTGGCACATGGGCCACCCTTGCGATCGAGGAAAAGAGGTGGTGCGTCGATTCTGCTGGATGCGCAAACAGAGACGAGAGATGGGGGGGAGGGCTTCCACGCTTCTACGTCTCTCCAAACCTAGATTAGAATCGTCACCGATCGGGTGTCTGGTCAAAATTGCACAGTTGTGAAATAAGTCCCACGCTCCACGTGAGCGAAACTGGTCTGCCAAGCTGCTCCACCCGAGAAGGGCAAGGCTTCAGAGGTTGCGGAAGAACTACAAACGCGTGCACTACCGTGGAAGAGCTGCCCTTCTAGGGCCGCGTAAGGCACGTTGAATCAGTGTGGGCTTCAGCCCCTGTGGCCGCTCGTTCGTTGATGGACACGTTTTTCCGCAACCTCTTGAGCCGTGCCACGAAGCCAAGAAAAACGGCCCCGGCTTCAGCCGCTCAGGGAAGCTGTTAGTCGCGGAGCGACGCAACAAAAATAGCCAGGACGTTCAGTCCTGGGTCAGCTGGAAGAAAATGGAACCGAGCCCCGGAGGGACGGCAGAAACGCCGCGGAAGTTCGAAGGAAAACGCAACCAGTCGTGTAACTGACGAGGAGATCAAAGCCGAAGGGTCGGCCGTCGGCCAAGGTTAGAGGTCACGGCATCGCGCCGAAGGCAACGGGAAACTCTCCGTCATCCCAAGAGTTTCCTAGCCCGGCACTTTTACCTCCGGCCAATAGCGGAAGTTGCGCAGCGTGGCTTTGCCGGATCCGCTGGCGTATATCGCTGGCCGCACATCCAGGAAGCCGCCCAGCACGTTGTGCTGCATCCCTGAGATTTCCGCGGATTCCTGCGTGCGCTGCCAGCCTTTGTCGGGCAGGCGGAAGTAGAAATCCACTTCCTGGCGATCGTTCACAACACGCAGGATGGCGCGCGTCGCGCCCTTTTGCAAGCGGCTTGGGACATACCCATTGGCCAGCCGCACGCCCACACCTTCCGGGCCCAACAGGATCCCGGTGGCATGCTGCGGATCGTAGAACAACATCATCCCGCACTCGCAGCCCGGATCGATTTCGACGTCGATCTCCACGGTATACGAATGTCCGCCGACCGCGGTGGTGAGCGCCGAAGAATCCGCCAGACTCTTTCCGCGCGCCGCCAGAGTGAGCGCGCCACCCTCCACGGTGAATCGCGCCGCGTCGTACTCACGCCAGAAGCCCCACTGCAGCCCGAGTTCCGGGCCGGTGAAGTCGTCCGAAGGATCGAGCAGAGGCTGTTGGCTCATGCCGGCGACGGGCATGGGAATCGCCGCGTCGGCCGTCACGCCATCGGGTACGCGGAACCAGCCGTCGGCTGTCCACTCGATCGGAAGCAACAGCAACTGCCGGCCCAGCGTGCGGTATCCGTTCTCGTACGAATGAACTGTCATGTACCACTTGCCGCCTGGAGTATCCACCAGCCGCCCGTGGCCCACGCTCATCCAGCGGTCGTCGCGCGAGCGCGTGCGCACCACCGGGTTGTAGGGCGAGAATTCCCACGGTCCTTCGGCGTGGCGGCTGCGAGCGCTGATGACAGAATGACTCGTAGCCGGTCCCGCCGTCCCGCCCTCGGCAACGTTCAAGTAGTAGTAGCCGTTGTGCTCGAGAAGTTTCGGAGCTTCCAGGCAAGTGCACTCCATGCGCGTGGTGGCGGGCATGGGCCATGGTTCGAACACAACGCGCGGGGCAGTCTTCACGGCGAGACCGTCGGCGCTCAGTTCGGCCATCTGTCCTCCGTTCATGTACAAAAAGCGCCGGCCATTCTCCGCAATGTGCGCGGGATCAATGGCATTGATGCCGAGATCGACGGGATCGCTCCACGGCCCAGTGGGACGATCGGCGTGGACCACGCGCAGCCGGTTGTCGGCGGGGAAATAAATGTAATAGCGATTCTGATACTCGCAGAGATAGGGAGCCCATACGCTGCCATGGTAGCTGTGCAATGCGGCCGCCACGGGACGCCAGTTGATGAGGTCGCGTGAGTGCCAGATCAGCAGTCCGCGTGCGTAGTCAAAGCTGGAGTGAGTGAGATAGAAATCGTCGCCCACGCGGATGGGGCTCGCGTCGGGATGGTCCCCGCCCAGAATCGGATTGCGGTAAGTGCTGGAGCCGGCCTGCGCCAGAACCAGACGGGTCTGAGAGGTAACCGCCAAAGCGGCGGACACAACAGCAGTATTGCGAAGAAATCGGCGGCGTGTAGTCATTGCGGCGCAAGTCTATCTGCACGCTCATGCCGAAGTAAAGGGATTGTGGATCAATCGTGGAAGAGCGGCTCTGCAGGACCGCGACAGAGTCAGGGGACGTGGAAGAGCGGCGCTTCAGCGCCGCGTTAGGGGCATCTGCGAGGAACCGAGTCCCGCAGGGACGACAGAACCGCCGCGCGATTTCAAAAACATCGACCGCGTCGCTACCCGCCCTGTTCGGTTTTCGTGCTACTTGAAACGTTTCGGCGCACCTCCGCACTATTTCACCGTGTTGGTTATTGCTGGAAAGCTAGGCCTGACCCCCGGACCCGACCCAATCCGAAGCAATCACAACAACAAATCCAATCGACGGAGTAGATCTCATGCGAAGTGCAATGAAAGCCGTGGTAGCAGTGTCAGTCGCGTTCTCAACTTTGGGAGCGCTAGGTCAGGAAGCCGGGGGAACCAAGAGGACCCCTCCGGCCGCCACCAGCGAGGCAACGCCTCAAGCCGGATATGTATTCGTTCCGGAAAGCAGCAAAGAGCAGCCGGGGCGGGTGCATACCACCTACGTTCTGCGCAGTCTTGACGGCAAGAAGCCGGCCGGATTGACGGCTCCAATGTCTCTCAGCGCGATCGCGCCAACGGGCTCGATCGAGGAAGCGGAAACCCCGCAGTCGCTGGGCTGCCTGTATGTCAACAGTCCCAGCAGTGGGGGATGCATTCCCAACTACAATCCCGGCTCGGGCGGGCCGACTGCGGCGGGATCTGGCGCGATCGCCCTGGTCGACGCTTATGACAATCCGGACGCCGCCACCGATCTGCAGGCCTTTGACAGCTACTGGGGACTGCCTGCCGCCACCTTCGTGAAGGTCTACGCCAACGGCAACGGAGATTGCACGACGCCGCCCGCCGATCCGGGCTGGTCTGTCGAGTCCTCGATGGACATCGAGTACGCGCACGTATTCGCGCCCAGTGCCGCCATCATCCTGGTCGAGGCCTGCTCCAGCTCCTGGACAGATCTCCTCTACGCAGAACAAGTGGCATTCAACTACATCGTGACCAACTACAAGACGACCGGTGGACAGGTTTCCAACAGCTGGCAGGGCGGCGAGTTTTCCGGACAGATTGCGGATGACTCGTTCTTCGCGGACTTCAACTACAACTGGTCGACGAATTTCGCCACTCCCATCCTGGCCTTCGCCTCGTCCGGCGACGGCGGGTACGGCGTGGGATATCCCAGCACCAGCCCGTGGGTGATTTCTGCGGGCGGTACATCCATTCTGCGGAACTCCTCCACGCTCAAGTACTCGTCCGAATCCTGCTGGGGAGGTTCCGGCGGCGGACCGAGCACGATCGAGACCTACACCACAACCTGGTCGGGAGGAAATGTCGGACCCTGGGCTGACTTCCAGTATCCCATCTTTGGTCAGGGCAGCACCCGCACAACGCCCGACTTCTCCTTTGACGCCGATCCGGCGTCGGGCGCGTGGGTCTACAGCGCGTACGGCTTGACTGGCTGGGGAGTGATCGGTGGTACGAGTCTCGCTTCGCCCTCACTGGCCGGCATCGTCAACCGTGCAGGCAACAAGCTCGGATCGGTTTTCCTCACCAGTGCCACCGGTAGCAGTGATTGGTTCAGCACCTGGGAAAACAATCTGCTGTACTCGCAGTTGCCAACCGCAAAAGCTTACAAAGCCAATTTCTATGACGTGAAGACCGGCTCCAACGGAGTTTCGGCCACCACTTCATGGGACTACTGCACAGGCGTTGGCAGCCCGCGCGGATTGAGTGGCAAGTAAGTCTGGCAAGTAAGTCTGGCAAGTAAGTTTCGCTCCCGCAGTGTATCGCGGGACTCACGAGGAGGCCGTTTGGGGCGGCCTCCTCATTCTTCCGATAACCGATGTCTGCAGCGATAAAGAATCAAAGCATTTCGTGAACAGGAGAATCATGCGAACAAAGAGTTTTGTGATAGCACTTCTACTAGGATGGCTTGCGGAATTTGGTGGTGTTCTCCATGCCCAGGAAAGTTGGAACTTCCCCAACTTCTCCGCGACTCAGGTTTTTTCGGCACACAGGGCGGACATGACCATGAAAATTTACCGCTCCGGCTCGAGCGTGCGGGTCGAACGCAGTGGCGCCATTGCCACTCTGTACGTGCCGGCGAGCAGCCAGGTCTTCAACCTGACGGTGTATCCCGACAAAAGCCGGCAGTGCGTGGCCATGAAACCCGAGCAGGCGAAGATGTTGCCCAGTCCATTGGAACTCATCCTGGGCCAGATCGTGAAGCGGACGCCCGCTGGCTCCGAAGTTGTCGACGGCCACTCCAGCAAAATCGAGGACGTCGTGGTCGTCGAGCCCGATGGCAAGACCGTCGAGTCCAGAGTCTGGGAAGCCGAGGATCTGAAAGGAATTCCCGTGAAGATCGAGTCCCATCTCGAGGGAGTCACGCTCCGCGCTACCTATCGCGACATCGTAATCGGCCCGCCTGACGAGGTGCTCTTCCGTGTCCCCGACCGCTGCATCCCCTTCGAAAAAATGGGCCAGGTCGCCGAATCCCGCATCCTGAACTAGCCCGTGTGGGACGGACACTCCTGTCCGTCCAGGTTTTGACTCTTCGATTTTGAACGATGTGGCGCGAACCCGCCCCTGAGCGAAGTCGAAGGGCCCCGCGCAAGCGACGACAGATGCTCCGGGTGCCCCATCCTAAGCCGCGCTCTTTGCCGCTTAGGGTGGGGATTTTGACTTTACTCCCCCGCACTCGCCAGAACGGACCTCCATTTTCCACCGCCACGTCATACCGCCCCGACTCCCCAAACGGCTTCAACACTCCCAACCCTAGCCCCTTGGCCAGCGCCATAAAACAAAGCTCCGCCCACTCCCCGCGTTCCTTGCAGTAGCGATACCAGCTTGAGGGCCTCTCAGTTTTTTTTATGTCCCTCGGCTAAAATCTTTTCTTTCTGTAACTTGCGGGTTTGATACGGGTCGAGGTATGCCCAAAATCTTGAGCCATAAGGACTTGCGCGCAAAATATTGTGGAATAAGGAGTTACGTCTCGGATTTTCGGTTCCTCGACTCATCTTGCTCCTGATTCTCATTCGACCTTCGGCTTGGTTTGTCAAGACGAGGAACCCGCTTTCCGCGCTCCCGCCCCCACTATTCCAGTTCTAGAATCCTCAGTAAAGGTCATCCGTCACATACTCGGCCTGAGGAAAACTTCCGGATTCTGTGGAAAACTCCCAGCCGCACCAAAGGGCCTCAAGTAGTGACGTGGAAGAGCGGCCCTTAGAGGGCCGCGATAGAGGCCTCCACCAGAGAACCGGGCTTTAGCCCCCGTGGCACCGCGTCGAGCCGCATCACTCCCGCCGCCGACGAATACGGATACGCTTCCGCCCTCGCTGCCAACCTCGCCCGCACAGGATTCATCCGGATGTACTCGCGATGATGCTCATAATCCTCCCAATCGCGCACGCGATGATTCGTGAAACTCGCCTGCCACACGGGCGGACGCGATTTCAGCCGATACGAAAATCCCCCTTTGATGAACTGCATCGCCCGCTCCAGAGAAATCTCCGCCCCAGGCGTCAGCAGCGCGTGCACATGATCGGGCATGATGACGAATTCGTGGAGAAGGAATTTTCGCTCGTCGCGATAATGCGCGAGAGTTTCGATCAGAAGCCGGGCCACCGCGTCGCGCCGGAAAATAGGCTGGCGATGAGCCGTAACAGTAGTGACAAAGAAGATGCGGTCGGAGTCCATTCCGAGATGCTCGCGCGGATGGCCGAGTGCTGTCTGTGAGAGATGTCACAATTTGCGCCGAGCAATCCCAAAACGGTACACGGGGCCTAAAGGCCACTCCTGCTTGGGCGCCCGCAACGCGGCCCTCGAAGGGCCGCTCTTCCACGGGATTATCGGCGTCATATCGTGAGCGACGTGGAAGAGCGGCGCTTCAGCGCCGCGTCAGAAGCCAGAGAAATGGAACCGAGTCCCGTAGGAGTCTGTGTCATAGCAGGGGCTTGTTTTAAGAGAAGAAGTAAGCGAAAAAGGGGTATCTTGTTGCTGCTCTGCGCTCAGGCTCACGCCGCCGTCTTCCTCCGGATCCTGCGCATCGAGCCCTAAAACATCCTTCACGTTGGGCGGCAGCAGATAGGCTTGGTCCGGATCGGGTTTTATTTCGAACTCTCACGGCAGACTCCTACGGGACCGCAGAAGCGCCGCGCGAGTTCGAAATAAAGCCCGTCGGCAGCATCGCTACCCGCCCTTGCAAAGAACGCAAGAGCCTGCCCTGAGTGGAACTGAAGGGACGGGCACTCAAAATCGGAGCTTAGGCCACCTTGCCACCACAGGTAGAATTGTGATCTGGGGCTATGACATGGAAGACGAAATAATTTTGAGTCCTCAATTCTTGTTCGTACGGGGCCGCCAGCTAGAGGGAACTTACCCCGGCGACCGATGGACTGGAATCTGGCCCGTCACAGCTATGAGGGTCGGCCACGGATGGGGCAGTGTTCCAGAGGAACGGTGGCCGTATGACACGTCTGTTTGGCCGCCAATTGAACCGCCGGGTCTTGATGCCACAGCGAAAGATTATCGTCTAAGCACGTACTACAGGCGTACTCGCACCATCGATGACTGCAAGAGGGCTCTGCTCAACATGCCCGTGATGGCGGCTCTGGAACTTACAGACGAATGGTATGACGCGCCGCAGGGGAGAATAACCTCGCCCCAGCGAAGTCCTCTAGGAACCAGCCACACGGTTTTGCTAGTCGGGTACGATGACGCCAAGAAGGAGTTCATTTTTCAGAACTCATGGGGTAAGACATGGGGTGATCGTGGCTTCGGCTACGTCGCCTATGACGTATTCCGAGCGACTTGCATCGAGTGCTGGACCCAGCAATTCGCAGGCGACAAAGTGTGGGCCGAACCGAAATCGGGAGTATCGGTGCGAAGCTGGGGATTGAGGGAGATTACCGGGGTCAGAGTGCACGGGTGCGAGATCGTCGGCCTCGGCGAAGAGAGACGCGCTTGGTCGTATGCCGTTGAACGTGACGGCGCTCTGGAAGTTGAGGAGTTGTTCGTTATGCCCCAATTCAGGCGCAAAGGTTATGGTTCATACCTGCTGCGTACGATGGGATCGGCGGCGGTCGAAAGTCAAAGTTTCCTGAGGCTCTGGGTGTCGCAGCCGACATCAGTCCGGACAATCTCCTAACGATACAAGAACTGACGCGCCGTGTCGGGCTTAAGGTATCGCCGAGTCAAGAACGCTGGGCAAGTTATTTAGTCGCTCCTGAGGTCCCCGAAGGAGGTCCCGGCAAATCCGTCCGCGAGCGAGATCTGCCTCCATCCCCTGGGTCTTCTGCGCCGTGTCCCCCTCACAGTACGTGTACTCAACCGCAACGATTTAGTCACCTCAGCGGCTAAAGCCGTCGAGGGGCGCACTTGTTACGGCACGGCTGAAGCCGTACCCTTCCACAAAAAACCTGGGGCGGACGAATGCGTCCGCCCCCACCGTGAGTTTCTTAGCTACACCCGCTCGTACTCCCGCAGCTCATGCAGCGGTAGCAGCTGCCGTTGCGGGTCATGATGCTGCCGCAGAAGCTGCAGCTGGGGGCGTCTCCCATGTCGACCATGCTGGAGAGCGCGTCGGCGGCGTGGACCGATCCGGAACCAGTTCTCAGATCCCGGTTCTCAGTTCTCAGTGCGTCGGTGCTGCCGTTCGCGTCTCCGATTCCCTCGGGAGCCGGTGCCGTGCCGGCCGACCGCAAGCGCAGATTCTCGAACAACAACTGCTGCTGGCCGGTCAGGAAACGCAGTTGCAGCCAGCGGAAGATGTAGTCCATGATCGACTTGGCGTAGCCGAGGTCGGGATTGCCGCTCCAGCCGCTGGGCTCGAAGCGCGTGTGTGCGAACTTTTCGCAGAGCAGGCGCAACGGAACTCCGTGCTGCAGCGCGATCGAGGTGGTCAGCGCAAAGCTGTCCATCAGGCCGCTGACGGTCGATCCTTCTTTCGCCATGGTGATGAACAGTTCGCCGGGGTCTCCGTTGGGATAGAGGCCGACGGTGATGTAGCCCTCGTGATCTCCGATCTTGAACTTGTGCGTGATCGAAGCGCGCTCTTCCTGCAGGCGGTGCCGCACGGCGCGGGGAGGAGCGTTCATGTCCTCTTCCTCGATGTGCTGAGCGGCGGCGATGCGGGCGTCGTCCTTGGTGGAGTTCGCAGTCTTGGTGCCGGCGGCCGAGAGCGGCTGCGACTTCTTGCATCCATCGCGATAAACCGCGACGGCCTTCAGGCCAAGCTTCCAAGCCTGCAGATAAGCTTCGGCGATGTCTTCGACGCTGGCGTTCTCAGGAAGATTGACCGTCTTCGAGATAGCCCCCGAGATGAAGGGCTGCGCAGCGGCCATCATGCGGAGATGTCCCATGTAAGCGATGGAGCGCGTGCCCTTGGCCGGCTTGAAGGAGCAATCGAAGACGGCGAGATGCTCGTCCTTGATGTTCGGCGCGCCCTCGATGGTGCCGGTGGCATCGATGTAGCTGACGATGGCGTCGGCCTGATCGTGGGTATAGCCGAGCTTGAACAGCGCCGTGGGGACCGTGTTGTTGACGATCTTAATCATGCCGCCGCCGACCAGCTTCTTGTACTTGATCAAAGCCAAGTCCGGCTCGATTCCAGTTGTGTCGCAGTCCATCATGAAACCTATGGTGCCTGTTGGCGCTAACACTGTTACTTGGCTGTTGCGGTAGCCGTGTTTTTCGCCGTGGGCGAGGGCTTCGTCCCAGCATTGTTTGCTGGACTCGTAGATTGACGACGGGACATTCGATTTGTTTATGCCATTCACGCTTGCTCTGTGCATGCGGATTACGTCTAGGAACGGTTCGCGGTTGATGTACCAGCCGGGGCAGGCACCGCCGGGCATGGTGCCGGGGGCGCTCGCGTCGCTCGCTGGACGGACGAATGCGTCCGTCCCTACGTGGGTTATGCCTGCGCCTAGATTTGTTTCGGTGAGATTCTTTTTTGTTGCTTCGGTTGCGGGGACTAGGGGTTCGCATTGTTCGGCGATTCTGGAACTCTGCAAGTAGGCTTCGCCACACATGATGGCGGTCACGCAGGAGGCGTAGTCGCGGCCGGCGTCGCTGTCGTAGGGGAGGCCTGCGGCCATGAGTAGCGCGCCTAGGTTTGCGTAGCCCAATCCTAGCGGGCGGTAGTCGTGCGAGTTGCGCATGATTTGTTCGGTGGGGTATCCGGCGTTGTCGACCAGGATTTCCTGCGCGGTGATTAACACGTCTACTGCGTGACGGTAGGCTTCTACATCGAACGTGCCATTCGGAGCGAACTTCAGAAGATTCAGGCTTGCTAAGTTGCAGGCGGAATCGTCGAGGAACATGTATTCGCTGCACGGGTTGCTGGCGTTAATGCGTGCCGTGTTTTTCGAAGTGTGCCAACGGTTGACCGTGGTGTCGTACTGCATGCCGGGATCGCCACAGTGCCAGGTGGCTTCGGAAATCTTGCGGAGAAGTTCTTTCGCCTTGTACGTCTTCACTACTGAGCCATCGGTTACCGTCTTGGTGGAGAAGTCGGTGTCGCGAACTACGGCGTACATGAAGTCGTCGGTGACGCGGACGCTGTTGTTGGCGTTCTGGAAGAAGATGGAGGAGTAGGCGTCGGAGTCGGGATGGGAGCCGTCGTATCCCATGGAGACCAGGGCGTGGGCCTTGGCTTCCTCTTTCTGCTTGCACTCGATGAATTCGATGATGTCGGGATGGTCGACGTTGAGGATGACCATCTTGGCGGCGCGGCGGGTCTTGCCGCCGGACTTGATGACGCCGGCGAAGGCGTCGAATCCTTTCATGAAGCTGAGCGGGCCGCTGGCAGTGCCGCCGCCGGAGAGAGTTTCGGTGGATCCGCGCAGAGGCGAGAGATTGGTGCCGGTGCCGCTGCCCCACTTGAAGAGCATTCCTTCGGTCTTGGCGAGAGTCAGGATCGAGTCGAGCGAGTCTTTTACTGAGTTAATAAAACAAGCGGAGCACTGGGGCTTGGAGTATCCGGTGACGCCGAATTCGACTTGCTGAGTCTGCGGGTTCCAGTGCCAGCTGCGGCCGTCGGAGTTGGGCTCGATACGGTCACATCCCACGTTGAACCAGACGGGCGAGTTGAAGGCCGCGTACTGGCGGACGAGGATGTGGACGAGTTCGTCGTGGAAGGTGGCGCCGTCGTCGGCGGTCTTGAAGTAGCCCTGGGCCATTCCCCAGTCGCGAATGGTTTCGGCGACGCGGGCGACGAGTTGGCGGACTCCGGTTTCGCGCTCGGGAGTGCCGATTTTGCCGTGCAGATATTTGCTGGCCACGATGTTGGTGGCGGTCATGGACCAGTCTTTGGGGACTTCGACGTCTTTCTGCTCGAAGATCACGTTGCCCTGGGCGTCGGTGATCTGAGCGAGGCGGAGATCCCATTCGACTTCGTTGTAGGGCGAGATGCCGGGCTTGGTCAAGAAGCGGCGAAAGGAAAGGCCGGAGGACTTCTTTTTCGCGGGGACGGACGGGGCTGCTGCGGCGGTCGTATCAGTTACGGTTTTCAATTCTGCCATTGGGCTCTCCAATTATTAGATTCTATGCGTGATGCGCCGATTCAGGCGTCCGCGGCTGGCGGGCGGGGGAATCGGGGTGGTGCCTGGGTCTTCAAAGATCGGTTCTTTCGCCCTTTGGGTCTGGCCTCTTTTTCGGGCTCGACCCACAGCTTGCGCTGCAGGCTGTATTCTTGCGCCGCTTCGGTCGCTGGTGCGTTTCAGGCGTCCCTACGGGACGCGTATTCCTTGCTTACCGCTCGTCCCGCCACTGAAGTGGCGGGCTACTTTCAGGCGTCCCTGACAGGACGAAAAACCTTGCGCAGCGCTGAATTGCTGCGCCACCCGAAACCCTCGACTAGAAGCCGGAGGGGAAGGGGGAGGGACAGTGAATGTTGGTGGCGGCTCCGGAGTTTAAATGCGGGGCCGTCGGAGAGGATGCCGGCGCAGAAAAACCAAGCTCGGTGCCCGAGCCGCTCGCTTCGCTTCGCGGGACCCTTCGACTCGGCTCAGGGCAGGCTTGCGAGGCGGCCGTCGCCACACGAGCATCGGTCATGCCAGCGACATCCTGCCGAGCTTCGCTCGGCCCGACCGAGTCCGAGACCCGGTCCCACACGGATTCGGCCGCGCTTGGCGCGGGCGGGCGGACGAATGCGTCCGCGGCTACGTTGGTATCGGTGGGGCCGGCGAACAGGGATTGTTGTCTCTCATCGGCTTGAGGGTTGTATTCGGTGGCTGGGGTGAGTTCCAGAGAGGTGGCGAAATGGGCGCCTATGCCGGTGGCTTTTTCGGCGGCGGAGACCATCCATTGATTAAGGGCGCTGCAGATGCTGCGGCGCTGGGTGGGGTCTTCGATGACGACGAAGCGCACGAAGTAGCGACCGGAGGCCAGGCGGGCGGCCATGGGATTCTGGCGCGAGAGCATGCGGTCGAGGACGAAGGCCATGTCGTCGTCTTCGAAGAATTGGGTGACGGCGAGCATGCGTTTGTGCCGTCCCTCCGGGACTTGATTCTCATTGGCCGTTTGTTCCCAGCGCTGAAGCGCTGGGCTAAATTGTGTCGCCGCTCCGCGGCTTGGATTTGCGAGTTGCGAGGCAGCGCTAGAGCTGGCAGAGACATCCAGTCGAGCTTCGCTCGACCTGACCGGGTCTGAGACCCGGTCCCACACTGTGCCGCTCGCTTCGCTTCGCTGGACGGCCGAGGCGGCCGTCCCCACATAGTCATCTTTTCTGCCCGCAGAAGCATCTTTCCGGCCCACAGAATCAGCGTTCTGACCAAAGTCCATGATTTCTTCGGCGACGGCGAAGACGCCGGGCTTGCTGGGGACGGAGAGGAGGCTGTGGTGGGAGTCGCAACGGAACCAGCGTGACCAGTGAAGGCGACGATAGTCCAAGGGACGATCGAAACCGTGGCGCGCGAGAGATTCTGAAACGAGACGAGTTAAACCTTCCATTGCGGGGCTCCTGGGTCCTGCTGCCCGCCGGAGGAAAGGAGTTCCCTTGGCTGCCGGGGGGCAGGTTACAAATTGGTGATCGACTCCACTTCGGTTGTTGTCGCGCCCCGGGGGAGGGTCGGGGAACGGCCACCGCGCTTTTACGGCCTCCGGCGTTCGGCATCCGGATTTGCAGGAGGCTGCTTCGTTTTAAGGTTTCGGGCGCCGGGCTTACGGATCTGGAAACCCAGGCGCCTGAGCCTTGTGTTGTTGTTGCGGAGGATACCGAGTCACCTCTGGCTGGGCACCGGACCGCGTCCTTATTGTCTGTACCGCTTTGGGAATTCCGCCCCATTCCCGTGAGCCGGAATTTTGGTGCTTGGGATTGCAAAGTTACTCCCGCAGGTAGTAGCTGTCAAGAGGGAAACACCATAGGTTGTATCCCTAGCAATGACGGGCTTGGTGCGGGGTTCGGGCCCGGTTTTCCACATTGCGGAAAACAGAGGACGGTCGTTATTTGTGGAATGGGCATTTTGGGACTGTATGTCACGGCAGGGGCTGGGGTTGCCGTAGGTTTGCAAAGAGATCGAGCAAGCGGTTCAACGGTCCCTCCGGGACGAGTTTCCTAATCTGGCTGCGGCACCCCGGTGCTGAAAGCGCTGGGCTATTGTCATGCGGTCCCTCCGGGACCTAGCCCGCTCCGTGTGTACTCCGGGTATCCAAGGTCCATACCATGCGTTGTCGCGGGCTGCCTTCCGGGAACTGAGGCCCCTCCGTTCGCGAAAAATACGCGTTTCCTCCTAACAGTCGCGGCCCCCGGACGAATGCGTCCGGGGCTACGTGTTCTACATCAAGCCCATGCCGGAGCTAGGGCGGATGCGGCAGGACTGCGGGAGTTTGCGGCGAACGCGGTCGGCTGCGTCGTGCGCGATCACCTTTCTGGTGTCGACTCGCTCGCGGGCTGGAGGCTTGGCGAGCTTCACCTCCTCGATCTCGAGAGGCTCAAACCTCAGGCGGTCGGTCCCCGGATCACTGGTAGTCACTTCGTGGATGGCCTGGGCACCGTTGCCTGGCTCCTGGTGCAGGGTCATGGGGACGTAGATGTCCTCGAAGATGCGGCGTGGGGCGATGCTGAGGACACCGTCGGAGGATTCGACGAGGTAGTCGCCTTTGCGTCCGCAATGCTGGCGGCCGAGATGGTCGACGAAGCTGAGACTGGAACTGAGTTGTTTGGCTTTGACTAAGAAACGGGTGCGATATGTCTTCCATTGCTCTAATTTCATTGTGGCGCTGACCTGAGTACGAAGCTTTCTGCTGAGGTTTTGATTGCGCGTCGCCAACCGGTTTTGCCCGGCTGGAACGACTGAGATTTTTATGAAGGCGAAGGAGACTGTACGAGCGAAACGGGCGCGGGTCAATTCAGTATTTTTGGTGCAATTGAGGAAAAAGAGTGGAAGTCGATTTTCATGAATTGACTGGATGAAGCAACGGGTGAGGGCCGGATGGTTGAGCCGCTGGAAGATGGTCGTTTTCATGTGCGGGGAGATGGGAGGGGGAAATCTGGTAGAGTGGGCAGCCGGAATATCCACAGAGGGCGCACAGGAAATGCAGAAAGGCAGTACTCAGTACTCGGTACTCAGTACTCAGTTTGGGAGGAGCGATGAGCAGACATTTGTTTGGAGTGGTCGGGATTTTCTTTGCGGTTTGTGGCGTTTGCGCGTTTGGGCAGATGGGAACGACTAAGAGCGTTGCGCTGAAGTGTGGGAGTCTGTTTGATTCGCGAGGGGACGCGGTTCGCAAGAATGTTGTTGTCGTGATTGAGGGAGAGAGGATCAAGGAGATTGCTAGCAGCGTTCCTGGCGGAGTGGAGGTCGTCGATCTGTCGCGTGAAACTTGTCTGCCGGGGCTGATCGATACACATACGCATATTTTGCTGCAGGGGGATATTACGGCAGCGGAGTATGACGAACAGTTGCTGAAGCAGTCGCCGGAGTACCGGACGATTCTGGCTACGGTGAATGCACGGCGGGCGCTGGAGTATGGGTTTACGTCGATCCGCGATCTGGAGACTGAGGGCGCGGGTTACGCCGATGCGGATGTGAAGAAGGCGATCAATAGCGGAGTGATTCCGGGGCCGCGGATGCAAGTCGCGACGCGAGCTTTGGATGTGACGGGGGCCTATCCGCTGCAGGGGTATGCGCCAGGTGTGATGGTGCCGCATGGAGTGCAGCTAGTGGATGGTGCGGACAACGCGCGGGCGGCGGTGCGGGAACAGATCAGTCACGGGGCGGACTGGATCAAAGTGTATAGCGACCGGACGTATCGGGTGCGCGAGGATGGAGTGCTCGACGATATTCCGACGTTTACGCCGGAAGAGTTGCACGCGATTGTGGATGAGGCGCACCGGGAGCGGCATAAAGTGGCGTCGCACGCGATGGCGTTGCATGGGGTACACAATTCCGTTGAGGCGGGCGTGGATACGATCGAGCATGGGAACTACATTGCGGACGAAGACTTGAAGACGATGGCGGCGCGGGGGATTTTTTATGTGCCGACAATTTTTGTGGGCGAGTATGTGGCGCAGGGGCGGGCGGCGGAAGGGGCTCCGGTGTGGGTGAAGATGATTCAGATTCATGAAGACACGTTCCGGCGGGCGATGAAGGCGGGAGTGAAGATTGCGTTTGGGACCGATGCGGGTGGGTTTGATTGGAAGATTGATCCGGCGAAGGAATTTTCTTCGATGGTGAAGTTTGGGATGACTCCGGCGCAGGCGATCCGATCCGCGACAGTGACGGCTGCGGAGTTGTTGGGGGTGCAGGATTCTTTGGGGACGATTGAAGCGGGGAAGTTGGCGGATATTGTGGCGGTGCCGGGGGATCCACTGGCGGATGTGTCGGTGATGGAGAAGGTGGATTTTGTGATGAAGGGTGGGGTGGTGTATCGGAGGCCTTGAGTTCTTTCACCACGGAGACACAGAAAAGACAATTGCTGATTGTTGATTTTTGATTGCTGATTGAACGCGCTCCATGCTCGTCTTCAAACTCGTTTAAGTGCGTGGTGATTTTCGGGTGCGAGGGCAGGGTGCCCCTTCGGCAAGCTCAGGGCAGGCTCTCGCGACGGCCGGCGGGACGCCGGCGCTACGTCACGCTACAGGAATTACCTGAGCGGAAGTTTGCGCGGACGGGTTGACAATCGTTCTTGGGAAGAAAATTCATATGGGAGATGAACGATGACAAAGGATCCTGTTTGCGGAATGAACGTTGACGAAAATAATGCGCAATATCAGACGCAGTACGGCGGGAAGAAGTACAGCTTCTGCTCGCAGGACTGCAAGACGAAGTTCGAGAAGCAGCCGGAGCAGTACGCGCGATCGGCTGCTTAGATCACAAGAAGAAAAAATAGCCCCGGACGAATGCGTCCGGGGCTACGTGTTTTTGATCCTAGCGATGGGCCATTGCCGGCTCTTGGACGGATTTGCCGGATTTGAAGGTGGCGTAGCGTTTGTTGATTTCGTCCCAGTTGATGACGTTCCACCAGGCGGCGAGATATTCGGGACGGCGGTTGTTGTATTTCAGGTAGTAGGCGTGCTCCCAGACGTCGTTGCCGAAGATGGGGTAGAGGCCTTGAGAGATGGGGCTGTCCTGATTGGGAGTGCTGATGATTTGCACTTCGCCGGTGGACTTGCCGGCGAGCCAGACCCATCCGCTGCCGAATTGCTTGGTGCCGGCGTCGTTGAATTTGGTTTGGAAATCTTTGAAGTTGCCGAAGGTTTTGGTGATCGCATCGGCGATGGGGCCGGTGGGATCGCCGCCGCCTTTGGGCTTCATGATCTTCCAGAACATGGTGTGGTTGACGTGGCCTCCGCCATTGTTGCGGACGGCGGCGCGGATGTCCTCGGGGATGGCGTTGAGGTCGCGGATGAGATCTTCTGCGGTCTTGCCGGCGAGGTCGGGATGCTTTTCGATGGCGGCGTTCAGATTTTTCACATAGGCGCCGTGGTGCATGTCGTGGTGCAGGGTCATCGTCTGCTTATCGATGATCGGTTCTAGCGCATCGTATGCGTAGGGGAGTGCTGGTAATTCGTGAGCCATGATTGGTCCTCCAAGGTTGAGATGATGGGAAGCGGATTTTCGATGCAAGTTTGGGTGGAATGATTATATCGCTTTGCGATGGGATGCAGAGGAGGGGGTAGGGATGCTTCGACTGCGCGGGGAGGATCGCTGCGCTCTCCTCACCGCTTCGCTCAGCATGACAATTTCGTGGCCGTTCCGCTCGGCTTCGCCTTCGCGGGACGGCCGAGGCGGCCATCCCCACATGAGTTCATTTGCGGCCGTCCCCACATGGGTCGTTTACATCAGTTTATTTGCGGCCGAGGAGGCGGATTCTTGAGGTGAAGGCGCGGCCCTGGCAGGCGGTGAAGGTGGGCGCGGGGTGGGAGATGGGGTCGATCGTGCTGTTGACGACGTAGGGATTGCAGCGTCCGGTGATGTTGTCGAAGCCGCCGCGGATGGCGAGGTAGTAGCCGAGAAGGTGGAAGCGTTTTTCGGGCTGGAGGTTGAGGGAGAGGTAGGAGGGAAAGCGTTCGGCGCCGGGTGTGCTGATGAGTTCCTGCTGGTTGTTGTAGAGGTTGAAGGGGAATCCGGTGCGGGCTTCCAGGGAGTAGGCGATTTCGAGTTGATGGATGATGGGCAGTTTGAAGAAGGGAAAGTATCCCCAGGAGAGGAAGCGGTTGGGAGTGTCCCAGGGATAGGGGCCGGGTTCCTGGGGGCTAAGGATGGGGTTATCGACGTTGAAGTCGAGGGCTTGATTGGAGCGGGTGCTGGAGCGGGTGTAGGAGCCCATCAGCATGTAGCTTTCGCGGAAGTTGTGGCGAAGGGAGATTTGGAAGGCGTCGTAACGGTCGTTGCGCGTGTTTTCGAGGATGAAGTTGCCGCTGGCGGTATTGTTGAGAGTGTCGTAGACGAATCCGTGATTGCCGCGGCGTTGCTGGAACTCGGCTTTCATGTAGATGGCGGCGGGGAGTTTCTTCTCGAGGGCGACGCTCCAGTTGAGGAAGCGCGGAACTTCGAGCGTGTTGTTGTTGACGGTGAAAGTGGTGAGGACGGGGCCGGTGGTGGTGACGCATCCGGTGGTGGCGGTGCAGTTGGGATCGACGGAGTAGAAGGTGTCTTGGCGCGTGCCGGCGTAGGGGCGGGCGATGAGGTAGATGGGCGTGCCGTCGTAGACAAGGCCGATGCCGGCGGAAAATTTGGTGTTGCCGGAAGCGTCGAGGACGTAAGTTCCGGCGAGGCGGGGAGAGGCTACGAAGTGGCGGACGATGGCGTCATGGTCGAGGCGGATGCCGGGTTCGATGAGCAGGCGGTCGGTGATGCTCCAGCGATCTTCGGCGTAGACGCTGATTTCGGTGTTGTATTGCTCGTGCAGGGGCGCGGGGCCGAAGGTGGAGTAGCGGGTGCAGGGAAAGCTGGAGTCCTGGGGCGCCGTGAGGCAGAGGTCAGGTGACGTTGAGGGCTGCGTGTTGTCTCCACTGAGGAACGAAATCTGCTGGCGCTCGAACGTGGCGTTATAGGAAATGCGGTCGAGATCCATTCCGACTTTGAAGTCGTGACGGCCGTGCCAGTGATGCGAGGGGAGGAAGAGGTTGGAGAGAATTTGCCAGCGGCTGGCGTTGGTTTGGTTTGCGAAGTAGAAGCTGCCGCCAGCGGTGTTGGGATTGATGAAGTAGGGAAGGGGTCCGTAGGGAGTGAGCTGGGCGTCGTACTCGGCGTAGGCGAATCCGGTTTCGAGAAGTTGGCCTCCGGCGAAATAATGCTGGTCTTTGAGGCTGCCAAAGTAGGCGGATTCGACATCTTTGGGATTCGACAGCTGCGGCATCTGCGGCGAGAGGAAGGCGTACTGGTCATGCAGATGGTTCAGGAGAAAGCTGGCGGTGAAAATGTTGCGGCTGGTGAGGTTGGACTGGAGTTTGGTGAGATCGCCGACGCGGATCGCGTGATCGTTGTCAGCGCCGACGGGGAGTGCGGTGTAAACGGTGTTGTCGTAATCGCCTTCGAGGGCGTTATAGAACCAGATTCTTCCCTTTTCGATGGGACCGGAGAAAGTGAAACGGGGAAGGAACTGGTCGAAGCGCCATCCGTGCTTGTCTTGGACGGAAGGAATAAAGTTGGTGGCAAAGAAGCGGAAGTGATCGTCGCCGATACCGGTGTTGAGTTTGAGGACGCCGCCGGATCCTTTGCCGTCTTCGGCGGGTTCGCGGGAAGGCTGGACCTGTATGGAGCGAAAGGCATCGGTGCTGACGCGGACGACGAGTTGTCCGTTGGCAGGTTGAGTGACGTTGAAGCCATCTAGTAAGGTGACCGTCTGGTAAGTCTGGGCTCCGGCGACGTGGGGCTGGCCTGCCTGGTCCTGAATGACGCCGGGAATAAAGTTCAGGGCGTTGCGATAGTCGTGGGTGCCGGGATAGACGATGTTGATGATGTCGAGGCCGGTGACGGATTCTTGCGCGACGACTTGCGTGGGATCGATGGCGGGAGGAGATTCATGGACATCGACGATCTCGTGGACTTCCTGCTGGTGCGAGATGGAAACATCGATGGACGAGCCGGGCCGGATTTGAACGCCGGGCTGATCGAGAGCGTAGAAGCCTGGTTTCTCGACGCGGAGTTGGTACTCGCCTTCGCGGAGAGAAGGGAACTGGCAGCGTCCTGAGAGGTCGGTCTCGCAGTGGACGGCGGGCGAAGGCGGCGCCTGCAGCGAGACGCGGGCGGAGGGGACTACGACGCCGTTTTCGTCGGTGACGATGATGGCCGCAGGATTCGTCTGGGCAACGGCGCAAGAGACCAGAGCGAGGGTGAGGAAGAGGGCGCGCATGCGGTCAAGAGGTATTCTACGGTGGGATGCGGCGCGGCCGGAGTTGGTTTTGAGATCCCGTTCCGCGGCAGCGATGGCGAGAAGTGCAGTTTCTCCGGTCTAAGCGAAAGCGCAGGTATTCAAGAACGCTGACGTGGATGTTAAAGAATCCCTACTTCTCGCGCAAAGGACGCGCGAGAAATGGGGCACCCGGTGTCTTAGAGGCTCGTTCGAATGAAATCATCCAACGACAAAGTGTTGCGTTTGATCGCGGTCATCAAGTTTCTGAAGTCCGCGGCGCTGATTGCGCTCGGGGTGGGAGCGTTCAGATCTCTGCACAAAGACTTGGGCGGGTTGGCCGAGCACTGGGTGGAAGCGTTAAGGTTCGACCCTGGGAGCCGGTATGTCGTCGTGTTTCTGGCAAAGGTTTCGAATCTGCGTCCGGACCAGATCAAGAAACTGGGGCTGGTTAGCTTTTTGTATGCGGGGTTGTTCCTGGCCGAGGGGACCGGATTGTGGCTCCAGAAACGGTGGGGGGAGTGGCTGACGGTGATTATCACCAGCAGTCTGGTGCCGGTGGAGATGTATGAGATCTACCGGCATGCTACTGGGGTGAGAGTGGGGGCGCTGATCGTGAATGTCGCGATTGTGGCGTACCTGATTTATAAGATTCGGAGTGAGGGGAGGAAATGAACTACCACAATGAGGTTGCAGAAGAACGCGGCCCATCAAGGAACAAGCGACCACAGGGGCTGAACGGGCTGCTGAAGAACTCGGTCCGGGCGGTCAGTGAGTGTAACCGATTTTTCGCCAACTGGCGTACCACTAG
>ODAK010002312.1_pt1 | contig 20045 bp, 18 predicted proteins | sample 1539591 | NCBI WGS metagenome assembly ODAK01 (sample SAMEA3539303, study PRJEB22396) | soil metagenome | biome: tundra; feature: field; material: soil | place: USA | collected 2010-05 | depth 0.15 m | reverse complement strand
TGCCGACACTGTAGCTGCATTCGCGGTGGAAAGGGAGAGCTTAATCAGAGTCTCCCTAGTGCAAGTGTTAAGTGAGCCAGTACTGTTTGTGATGCAACGCCACTCATATAGTTCCTACTACTGGGGTTATTGGACTTCTATTACCCTCAGTGCTTTGGTATCGGCGGCGGTTCTCTATGAGATCGCACGGGCCCCCTTTAGCAGAGGCGCGAGGCTTTCCCACCGAACAGCGGTCGTGTTCATCACCCTGGTATCCATGATGGCTGCGGTGGCTGCAGTGGTGGCGGTGGTTGTGGTTATGTGGGCTATTACTTCTAGTCACTCGGCCAACTCAATTGATGGGCTCACAAATGCGATTCTGCTAGAGCAGCGCAGTGTTCGCCTGTTGCAGTGCGGCTTGGCGCTTCTGCTTATGATCTCTTGGAAAAGCTTGCGCATGCCGCGTCGTGACCCTGTATTCGGAATAATGTTGGGTTTTGGGGTGTTTGCGATCGTGAGCATGATGTTAGCGGCTGCTGTGTCGCGTGGGACATTTGTTCATATATCCACTGTTCATATATCCACGCTGCGATTGATTAACTCAGTTGCTTATTTGGTCGCTTGCGTTATCTGGCTAGTGTCTGTGCTGAGAGCGCCGGCCCAGACGAGATGGGCCGAATGGCACTTCCGGCCCGCGATCTAGGGAAGCTCTGATTAAGTCTGGTTCTTTGAAGGGGACGGCCTTCAGGCCGTCCGTAAATGCCCGAAATAAAGTTTGGGCTTTAGTCCCTGAGGCACTCCCGACGGGCTTAATCAGACCTTCACTAGGGAATTGGGCCATATTTGGCAATGCCGGGTGCCCCATCTTTTAACCGCTGCGCAATAAAATGGGGCGCACATCGCGCCCCGCTCTCCGACAACTGACTACTGGCAACTGACCACTGCCCCTCAGAATCCCATGATGTTGTAGCCGCAATCGACGTAGATAGTCTCTCCGGTGATGCCGGTGGCGGCGTCGCTGGCAAGAAAGACCGCGGTCGCAGCTACCTCTTTCACGTCTACGTTGCGCTGCAAGGGAGCGCGCTCGGCCTGGGCGCCCAGCATGTCGCCAAAGCCGGAGATGCCGCGCGCCGCCAGGGTCTTGATGGGGCCGGCGGAAATGGCGTTCACCCGAATCTTGTTCTTGCCCAGATCGTAGGCCAGGTAGCGGACACTGGCCTCCAGCGCGGCCTTGGCAACGCCCATCACGTTGTATCGGGGCACCACCTTTTCCGCGCCGTAATAGGTGAGGGTCATGATGCTGCCGCCCTCGCTCATCAGCGGCCGGGCGGCCCTCGCCACCGCCACCAGCGAATAGACGCTGATGTCGAGGGCGATGCGGAAACCCTCGCGGCTGGTGTCGGCGAACTCGCCCTTCAGCTCTTCGGCGGGCGCAAACGCGATGCTGTGTACCAGCGCGTCGAGTTTGCCGTAACCCGCCTTCAGTTGCTCGAACAGTTGCGCGATCTCTTCGTCGCGGCTGACGTCGCACTGAAAGGCCTGCGAATTGGGCAGGGCCGCGATCAGCTCATCGGCTTCCTGCTTCAGGCGCTCGTTCTGGTAGGTGATGGCCAGTTGCGCCCCGGCCTGCTGCATCTGCTGGGCAATGGCCCAGGCAATGCTGCGCTTGTTGGCCACGCCAAACACCACCACCGTCCGGCCTTCTAAACAATTCGACATTCGATGCCATTCCTCCGCGCAATGACGCCAAATGCTTGAGGATATCAGCCACGGCGCGGGTTGTCGCGCGTTGAGGCGAGGGGGTGCCCAGGCCTTGAAATTCCGCTTCCCAACGGCTTGACATTCGGAATATACTCACTTCCGCCCCACGCTCCCCAGGGTCAGGCTCGCCCTGGGAACCGGACGCAAGTCGCGGTTTGCGAATTGACCGGTGTCGGAAGAGCCAGCGTATTGGTCCGTCGAGCACGCCGAGAGCAAGGCTCGCCGGGGCATGACCTTCAAGGGAGGGCATTATGGCGACCATCCGGGACCTGCTGAGCAATCGCACCATTCACTACATCCAGCCTGACCAGACCGTCTTTGAGGCCGCCCGCTACATGGTGGAGTGCAACGTGGGCGCAGTTCCGGTACTCGACGGGACCCAATTGGTTGGCATCTTCTCCGAACGCGACCTTATGGCGCGTGTGGTAACCGAGGGGCGCGATCCGCTGTCCACGTATGTTGCCGAGGTGATGAGCACCGATGTACACGCGGTTGCTCCCAGCACCGGCTTCGAAGAGGCCATGTTCGTGATGCAGGCTTATGGCATTCGGCATTTGCCGGTATGTGACGGCCCCATGCTGGTCGGCTTTCTCTCGTTGCGCGATCTGCTGCGCTGCGACCTCGACGAAAACTCCATCGAAGCCGACGCCATACGCGCCTACATTCGCACCTACTCCAGCTAAGAATTAGGTTGTGGAAGGGTTCGCGGGCGGTGCTACACTTGGCTGTGAACCTGCCCGGCCTCGTCCATCTTCTCCGCAACATCGCCGGTCGCGATGCCGTCCTGGACCGTCCCGAAGACCTCATGCTCTATGAGTACGACGCTGGTATCCGCAAGAGCACGCCCGGCGCCGTTGTCTTCCCGCAGAATACCGCGCAGGTTTCCCAAATCATGCGGCTCGCTACCGCCGAGGGCGTTGCCGTAGTGGCGCGCGGCGCCGGCACCGGACTCAGCGGCGGCTCGATTCCGCAAGAGAACGGTCTGGTGATCGCCTTTTCGCGCATGAACCGCATTCTCGAAGTCGACGTCGAGAACCAGCGCGCGACCGTGCAGCCCGGCGTGGTCAACCTGCAACTCTCCGAGCACGTCTCCCACCTGGGGCTGTACTTCGCGCCCGATCCTTCCAGCCAGAAAGCTTGCACCATCGGCGGCAACGTCGCGGAAAACTCGGGCGGGCCGCACACCCTGATGCACGGCGTGACCGTGAACCACGTCACCGGAGTGGAAGTTGTGCTGCCTAGCGGCGAGATCGTGCATTTCGGCGGCAAGGCGGCTGAGTCTTACGGCTACGACATGACCGGCTTCATGGTGGGGTCGGAAGGGACGGTCGGCATCGTCACTGCGATTACGGTGAAGTTGCTGCGCAAGCCGGAAAAGATTGCGACCCTGCTCGGCGTCTTCGAGTCGGTGGACGACGCGGCGCTTACGGTTTCTGCCATTACCGCTGCGGGCATCACTCCCGCCGCGCTGGAGATGCTGGACGGATGGACCTTGCGCACCGTGGAAGCGTTCTGCCACGCCGGCTACCCGCTGGATGCGGGCGCGGTCCTGCTGATCGAATTGGAAGGACTACGCGAAGCGGTGGAAGAGCAGGCAGTCGCGGTGCGGGAGGTCTGCCTCAGCCAGAAGGCGCGTGAGGTGCGGCGCGCCAAGGACGAAGAGGAGCGCGCCCTGCTGTGGAAGGGGCGCAAGATGGCTTTTGCAGCCCTCGGCCGGGTGACACCCTCGTACTACACTCAGGACGGAGTGGTGCCGCGCAGTCAGATACCCGCGGTGATGCGCCACATCGGAAACGTCGCCAAGAAATACGACTTGGTTATCGGCAACATTTTCCACGCCGGAGACGGCAATCTTCATCCCCTGATCCTCTTCGACATGCGCAATGCGGAGCAACTGGAGCGCGTGTTGTCGGCGAGCCGCGAGATCCTCGAATTTTGCATTCAATGCGGCGGCTCCATCACCGGCGAGCACGGCGTCGGGATGGAGAAGCGCGACCTGATGTCCCGTCTGTTCACCGAGGAAGACCTTGACGTGATGATCAGCTTGCGCAACGCCTTCAACGGCAGGGACATACTGAACCCGCAGAAGATCTTTCCCACGCCGCGCATGTGCCGCGAGATCACCGGCCCCTCCCAGAACCCGGTGCTGATGCAGGAGGGAATGTGAGCACCGCGACGACGACTCCTCGTTTTGCACCTGTGTTCCGCGCCATTTGCGGGGCGGAGCACGTCACGGAAGATCCGGCGGAGCTGCAGGCGTGGAGTGTTATGGGCGTTGCTCCGGCACTTGCGGTCACGCCTGGTTCGGCCGATGAAATTACCAACATCTTGCGGTTCGCCGACGAGCATGGCCTGAATGTGGTTCCCGCCGGAGGGTTTACCCAGCAGCAGGTTGGAAATCTGCCGCAGCAAATCGATGTCCTGCTTTTCACCACGCGCCTCACCGCAGTGGAGCATTACGATGCCGGCGACCTGACCGTCGGCATTGGAGCGGGTTGCACGGTCGCGCAACTGTCGGCCATGGTCGCCGAAAACGGCCTGTTCTTCGCCGGCGATCCGGCACAGCCCGAGCGCTGCACCATTGGCGGACTGCTGGCTACCGGGCTGTACGGGCCGCTGCGCCACGGCTACGGCGGACTGCGCGATTACTGCATCGGCGTGCGCTTTGTAACTGGCGACGGGCGTAAGGCTAAGGGCGGCGGCCGGGTGGTAAAGAACGTTGCCGGATACGACATGATGAAGCTGCTCATCGGCAGCCAGGGCACGCTGGGAATCATCACCGGCGCCAGCTTCAAGCTCTTCCCAGCCCCTCGGCAAACGCGGACCTTCGTCGCTGTTTTTTCCAGTGCTGCAGAGGCGATTGAATTCCGCAACCGCGTGCTGCACTCGCCGCTGGATCCCATTTGCCTGGAGTTGGTTTCTCCCGAAGCCCACCAGATGCTTGTGCCAGAGTCGCCGGCTGGTGCCGGGTGGTCCATTTGCCTTCGCGCCGCCGGAAGCGACGCGGTGCTGGCCCGCTATCGCACCGAGCTGGGTTCCGCCGTGGTCCGCGAAATGGAAGGCGCTAACGAACAGGGTTTCTGGCGCGTCCTCACAGATTTTTCGCCTATCGCCGCCGAGCGGCACCCGCGTTCCCTGTTGATCTCGATGACGCTGCCGGTGGCAGACGTTCAGCCGGTTCTCAACGAGCTGTCGGCGGTTGCCGAGTCGAACGGCTTCTGTTTCGCAGCCATCGGCAGAGTGGGAATTGGTCATCTGCTGGTAAGCCTGTGGCAAGCGCCGCAGGGCGAAGTCTCGCTGGTGAGTTTCGTTAATACGGTTTCGGGATTACGCAACCGCTTCCCCAATAACGCCAGCATGGCGGTGCTTCGCTGCCCCCCCGAGACGCGGCATCACATCAGCGCCTGGGGGCCGATGCCAACTGACATGGAAAGCATGCGCGCGGTGAAGATGGCCCTCGATTCCAAAGACATTCTGAATCGTGGAAGGTTCCTCTTCTGATGGTCACGACTCCAGTGGCGGAAAAGCCAGTCTCCAACTTCTCCTCGGGCGAGAAACCCACGTGGGACCTGTACTCCAAGTGTGTCCACTGCGGTTTGTGCCTGGACCAATGCCCTACCTATCGCGCGCTGGGAACGGAGATGGATTCGCCGCGCGGGCGCATCTATCAGATGGTGCTGGTTGACCAGGGCAGGCTGGCGCTGGCCGATTCCTTCGTCACCCATATTGACCGCTGCCTGGGCTGCCTGAATTGCCAGACCGCTTGTCCCTCGGGCGTGCCCTACGGAAGCCTGCTGGAGCGCGCCCGTTCGCAGATCGAAGAGAACTATCCGCGGAGCTGGCTGCAGCGCAGAGTGCGGTCACACTTCTACGGGAAGGTCCTGCCGTCGTTCAGCAGCCTTGCGCGGAATGCGCGGCTGGTGCGCTTCTATCAACGCTCGGGCCTGCAAACCCTGGCGCGCGGCACGGGATTGCTGAACCTGTTGGGAGTCGCCGAACTGGATGCGCTTTCGCCGCGTATGGAGAGCGACTTCTCGTTCGCCGATCTTGGCCGCGTGTATCCCGCCCAAGGCAAGCAGCGTGGCCGCGTGGCGTTGCTCATTGGCTGCATCGGCAGTGTGGCGTTTGCGGAGCTAAATCGCGCCACCATTCGCGTTCTCACCAAGAATGGCATCGAAGTCCATATCCCACGCAGTCAGAGTTGCTGCGGAGCGCTGCACCTGCATGCCGGGTACCTCGAGCAATCGCGTGCTCAGGCGCGCCACAACATTGACGCCATGCTCAAGCCCGAGTTCGACGCCATCGTGACCAACGCCGCCGGTTGCGGTTCGACAATGAAGGAATATGCGGCGCTGCTGGAACACGATCCCCAGTATGCGAAGCGGGCCCAGCAGTTCGTCGTCAAGGTCCGCGACATCAGCGAGTATCTCGGCGAAGTTGGCCTGGTCGAGCCGGCGCGCAAGCTCAAGGCGCGCGTCACCTATCAGGACCCCTGCCACCTGGCCCACGCCCAGGGCATACGCAGTGCGCCCCGGCAGTTGCTGAAGTTCATCGGCGCCGAGGTGGTGGAGTCGCCGCGTGCCGATTCCTGTTGCGGCAGCGCGGGCGTGTACAACGTCACGCAGAACGAAATCTCGATGAAGATTCTCGACGAGAAGATGGGCTACATCGCCAGCGTCACGCCTGAGATCGTGGTCACCGCGAATGTCGGCTGCATGTTGCAGTATGCCGCGGGAATCAAGCGCAAGGGAATGAACGCCCGCGTGGCACACGTGGTGGAACTGCTGGACGAGGCGTACTGAAGGAATCGCTGCTATGATTCTTGCCCGTCGGCGCTCCACGCCGGCGTACACGGAGGTCAGCACTTATGGACGAACATAGCGTCGGCAACGTCATCATGCGTCGCAACGAAGACATCGCGCTGGACATGATGAAATTCATCGCCGTCACCACCGGATATGGCAAGACCGGCTCGCCCGAAGCCGGCTTTCAGGGCGGCACAGTTTCCAAAGCCGAGGACTATGCCCAGCATTTGCTGGACCTGTTTGGGGAATGTCTGGCGGCGGTGCAAGGCAAGAAGTAGGCCGGGGCACAAGCACCCCACGCGAAGCCGGAGCCTGGCAGCTCCGGTTTTCTTTGTTGCGGATGGATTGGGTGCCCCATCCTTTCGCCTGTCTTGGCGAAAGGGTGGGAATCGAACATCACGCCAGCAAGTGACTCCCATCACTGCCGAGCGGGCGTCGGAGGACGACCATCAAGCTGGTGAGGTGCACCATGGCAAGCCTGGATCCGAAGTTCCACGAAGAGACCCTCAGCATTCATAAAGAGCACGAGGAACTGGTGACGCAGTTGGACGAGATGGATGCCGCCCTGGAGCAGATCGTCTGTTACTCGGAGATTTTCACCGACCTCGCCACTGCCAATCAGGCGATGAGCCGCGGCAAATGGCTGGCCGAGTGGCTCCCCCGGCACCACGAGCGCGAAGAAACCACGGTGCTGGAGACCATCGCGAAGATGAGTCCGGAGCTGGCCTCCTTCGCCCAGGAGATGAAGCGCCAGCACAACGAAATGCGGGTGCGGCTGGAGAGTTTTCGCGACTTGCTCACCCATCTGAGCCAGAGCAGCAATCTGGAAGGTGCGGTCCAGCAACTGACCAAAGACGGCAAAGACCTCACCCGCATGATGCGGCGTCACCTGGCCGTGGAAGAGAAAAAGTTCGCCGGCCTGGAGAACTAACTAGGGCCGAAACCCAGTTACGAAAAAAGGGCGCCCACCATCAAGCTGCTTGAACTTTTTCTCCTAACAGTCGAGAGAACTACTGGTATCCCGTAGTATCATGAAATTGGAATTTGAATGGCACACCACCAAGGCCGAGGCCAACCTGGACGCCCACGGCGTGAGCTTCGATTCGGCGACAACGGTGTTCAAGGACCCGTTTGCTGTCGAGCGCCTCGATGATCGTGCAGACTATGGCGAGCGGCGTTTTGTCATCATCGGCACGGCGGAAGGTCAGGTTGTGCTGTTTGTAGCCTACACCGAGCGCGAGGAGCGCATTCGCATTATTTCAGCTCGCAGAGCAACCCAACATGAGCAAGACGACTACTTCAGCCAAAATATCTAGTGCCCTCCGCCCGATGACCGCCGAGGCCATTGCGCGGGCCGCGCGCGCCGATCCTGACGCCCGGCCGCTCACCCCAACCGACCTCAAGCGAATGAAGCGGACCCCTCAGGCGAAGATCATCCGCCGGGCCTTACAGCTGACGCAGGAGGAATTTGCGACCCGCTTTCACATCCCTCTGGGTACGCTACGGGATTGGGAACAGGGTCGGGCAGAACCGGACCAGCCTACGCGGGCGTATCTGACACTCATTGCCCGCGATCCCGACCGTGTGAATCGGACATTGAATTTCAAGCCAAGCTAAAGGGTAGTTCCGCAATTGCTCTAACGGCGAAATTGAGCCGCCGCACACGGCCGCGGCGATCACACTGCCCCGCCCGAGCGCGCGCCGCGCAACGGTACTGCCTCCAAGTCAAGCCAGCGGTCTCCATTGCCCTTGACGAAAGTGATTGTATCGATCCGGACCGTGCGCGTCCCAGAGTTGGCCTTCCAGCGCTGACGAGCGATGGCTTCCACCTTCTGGGCCTCCTCTACGGTATCCGTTTTCGCGATGGTGAGATGCGGCATATAGGGCCACGGCTCTTCATAGGCCAGCGCGCCCTGATTGAGCAGGTCGTGCAGTTCGCGCATGCGATAGGCCCCACGCGCCATGCGCAGGAAGATGGTGGAAGTAATAGGGACAAAGCTCTCCACCTCCCCCATGGTGATTTCGAAGGCTGCAACCTTTTGGCACACCTCCCTGAGCACTTCTAAGGCTTGCTGTTCGGTGCCCCGCAAGGGCCGCGGCGGCAGCACCGTAAGGTGGGCGTCGGCATGGGTGTGCGCTGGATGCAACTCGCGGCGCAGTTCTTCCACGAAGATCCCCACCGGGTCGCGCACATACGCAACCACGGCGTATACGAGGCCAGGCATGAAGCTTACATTATAGCGGCCACCGCGCCGGAGCGCCTTCCCGACGAAGCGCCCGCCCCGACCGGCTTGGCTGCGATACGTCAACCTGCGTGCTGTGCCGTCCGCGAAAGTAGTTTAGAATCAGGGCAGCCAGTACAGTCGGGGCGTAGCGCAGCCTGGTAGCGCACCTGCCTTGGGCGCAGGGGGTCGGAGGTTCAAATCCTCTCGCCCCGACCAATTAACTCCCTGTGATTGAAGACGCCAGGAGTTTTTCAGAGCTTTTTCCTGCTTCGAGCAATTCGCCACTGTGCCCAATTTTGTGCCCACCCATCCGTTCCACGGCAGCTAACACGGCATTCTCGGAAGGGTGCACGTAACGGCTGGAAATCGCAATCGAACTGTGTCCCGCAATACGCGCCAGGGTCCAAGCATCGCACCCTGACTCTCCGAGTCTCGTCAGAAATGTGTGCCGCAAGCTGTAAAGAACGAACGGGCGTACCTTGGCGATGTTGAGAGCCTTGCGGTGCTGCTTTTTCAAACTGGACGGCTCAACGTGCCCGCTCTTAGTCGCCGCGGGCCATATCCAACCCTCTACGGGCCTGCCCGCGCTCTCCCAACGCATTTCCAGAATCGCCCTAACCCTTGGAGTCATCGGGAGCACTCTCCGGGCCGCCGCTGTCTTGCCATGCGTTACCAGAAACGTCCCGTTGCGGCCGTTCGTCCATGTGATGGATTCCCAGCGCAGACGGTAGCATTCTTCCGGGCGCGTTCCTGAATCAACAAGAACCGTGGCAATTGCGCCTAGTTGCTCCGTTCCGGCGGTGAGGTATCGTGCTTCTTCTTCTGGGCTGACAACACGCTCACGATGGCGCTCACCCGGCAACCGCTTGATGTTGGGAACAGAATCCAACTCACCCCATTCCACAGCCAGGCGCAACATTCTCCTTAGTACCCTCAATGAACTGTTGACCGTGCTTACCTGCAGCCCTCGGGATTGACGATATGCACAGAACTCGGAAGCTCGCTCGCTAGTGATCTCATCCAGCCTCAGCCCTGCCAAGGGCTTGTGATTTCTGATTGCTCGCAAGCCGACGCGATAGAAGTCCAACCACGTCTTGGGTGAGCTTTTCTCGAACGTTGATTTCGCCCAAGGTTCAAATCGTTCATCGCAGAATCTTGCCAAGATCAAACTCTGTTTCTTGTCGCGGATTCCCACCTCGCCCTTTGCCAGAGATGTGCGATGTGCCGATTCCATGTTCCGGGCGGTGTGCTGGTTCTTTTGCCGGGTGGATTCTCGAATCGCCTCACCGTTGAACGTGAATTTGTACCAATAGATTTGACCACGCTTGTAGATCGCCACGGCAATCACTCTCCTTTGCGGTTAGCACCCGACTTTCGACCCTTACGGACGGAAGCCAAGTGCGCACAATACTGTTTGCAATAGCGTTTGCCCTTGCGGTCGGCCGGGAACGGCGTTCCACAGTCTTTTCGCGCACAAAGCTTGAAATGAGTCCGCCGGAGGAAGTCTATGGCTATGGATGTCTTGATGGCATCGGAGCAATTGCCATCTTCATGTACGTAGTGCGGGTACTCTGAGCGTTCCGTAAACTTGAGGGCCCCACCGCCCTTGAACCATTCGCTCGCACCACGTTTGAGACGTTTTCTTAGGTGGTCTTGCTCAACCCACAATTGCGCCTCGAATGCGACCTTTGGCCCCCATTGCCCCCTAAGCCCCCTGCCCCGGCGGGGGGATAGGTCCTCGGACCACGCGCCATATTCATTCAGAAATCGTAGTAGTTTATCGGTGCTGCGTTTTAGTGACAGGAACTCATGCCGACATCGCCAGGGATCGACCTCGACTATGCCGAGGGGCTCCCAAGACGTTAGATTGTCCCTCGGAGGAAGACAGAGCAATACGTCGATCGGTGTCCGCTTCAACTCCCGAGCCAGAGGGTTACATGATGGCAACTGACGACGAATGTGATTCGGAAGGAACTCTTGTGAGATTGTCCGCACCACACCCCTGTATTCCAGCGGTGAACTGATCGAAACCAAGAGACAGTTGCTCAACTCTCGATCGAAAGACCGCAAGTTGATGCTGCCTCTAATCCACCTTGCTTTCCGCGAGGTGAACGTGAATTGAGTCGGTAGTAAGACAGTATGTGCCATGAATTGTGGTGGTACTGGTAGCACTTTACCATGCCATAATTGTACTTGTAAAGAGTGGCACGCCTTTTGTTTTGATTGGAGAACGCTAATGGAAAATCTACTCTCTGTCGAAGAAACAGCGCGACGTTTAGGCGGCATCAGTAAGTGGACTGTTCACGCCTGGCTTAGCCAGGGGAAGCTACAGCGGACGAAAGTCGGCGGACGCACGATGATCCGCGAATCGGAGTTGCAGAAGGTCATTCAGGATGGCGGCAAGTTACCTGCACCGTCCCGCGCAAAGGACAGCCTGAGGTGATAGATGCACCAATACTTCTGCCGTGGATGCGGGAAGCCTCTGCCGCTCGGACGTTCTCAGTTTCACCCGGAATGCCTGAAGGCTGACAAGGCCCGGCGCGTAAGGGAAAGGCGCGAGCGCCAGGACGTGGTTTTTGTGACCCGACTGGCTCGGCTGCGGTGTCCCCACTGCGGAGAGCAGTATGTGGCAGCGAAACAGCCTTCCGATGTCTCGCAGGAATTAGCCTGTGAAGCTTCACAGTCCGGCTCAGACGCAACAACTTCGCCTCAGTGATGATACGTCTCGAACAACATCCTGATAAGGGCTGCACGGTGGGAGATGGACAGACGCCGGGAAAGTAAGCCAGGCAAAGAGAAAACCCCGCGGCCGAAGCGGGGTCCGAAAGGATCATCTAGCCTCATGGCTAATGTAGCTCCGAGCAAACTTGAAAAACAATCATTGCTTGCAGGCCCAGGGATTCCAGACGCGAAATACATGCGTAATCGGATTCCGATTCAAGACGTGGCGCGCAAGCTCAGGCTGGAGGTCAACGGACGCCAGGCGCATTGCTGGCGAATCGAAGCCCATCGCAATGGCGACTCGAATCCGTCGATTTGGTTCGACAGAAACAATCGGGGTCGGTGCCACGTGTGCGACGCGCGAGGGTGGTCGAATATCGACCTCGTAATGATGATCCAGAGACTCAATACCGCCGATGCGATCCGCTGGATTGCCCAACGATTTGAGGTGCCGCGGCTGCCCAAGGGCAAGCATCTAGTTGAGCAGCGACGCTGGAAGGCAGAGTTTCGGGTTGGGACACGTGGTGACATCATGGAAGATTTTGTGCGCAGCGGGTTGCTCGCCGAACTTGGCCTGCCTGTAATCGCAGTGGTTGCCGTGCTCCTAACATTCGCCGACCACAACGGTCGGGTTGAAATTTCCTATCGCGGCATCATGCAGTACGCCGGCATTGGGAGCGAGCACACCGTGCGCCGGGCGCTCCTGCGTCTGCAAAAGCTGCATCTACTGGAAAACCTGAGCGGCCGTAATGGCGGGCTTCGGGCTTGCGGCGTCTATCAGTTCACTCCCGACGATCCGACGTTTCTGGCGCATGCGCACGAACGTCACGAGCAGCACCGCGAACTCGTAGAAGTGCAGCGAGCCGCGAGAGGCGCCCAAAGAAAAGAAAGAGCCGCAGAGCAGCACCCTATACCCAAGTCAATACTCTCTGCACCTAGTGCAGTACGGGGAAATTTCACACTGCACTCTAGTGCAGCGTCAAATTGTGCACGGAAGGACAGAAAAGTATGAACGCACCACGAAAATGGCTGGACGCACGGCTCGAAAAAGAAGTCGCCCTGGCCGCACCAGTGACAGTTCGAATTGACGGAGATGGCACCCTGGTCGTGACGCAGAAATTCGAAGTTGTGGGTGCGACCTGGTGGCTACAGAAGTTTGTGCGCGAAAGCCGTGCCGAATCGGCAAGCCAGCGGCGCCGGGGTTTATAGGGCATGCGCCATAAAATTCAGACGCGGCGCACGAAGGCCGAGATTCAGGGACTCAAGGATGCCCTTCCCGGCCTCTTGGAAGCGCGCCATCCCCAGACTGAGCGGCAGCTTTTCGTACCAGGTGACCGCAACCGCCCCACGGGAGAGGCTCCAGGCCTTTTTCCCCGGCCACGAAAAAACGCATTAGAGGCTCTACGAATGGACGAATACGAGAAATGACTGAGTAATATCATCCTGGCCCGGCAAAAGCATCTGGCGGCCTGTGCCGACTAGGCACAACAGGATTGGTGCGACGTGTCGAAGTGTTTTACGCATTTGACTCGAAGCGGGCCGGTTTTTGCGCCGGACCTCTGGTTCAGGCTGTGCCTTTCTTGGCGTCTGGCCCCGTGTCGGTGCCTTTGCGCAGATTCATCCACGGGCGTTGTGCCTTTGCTCGCGAGGTCCTCGTCGAACACCAGTTGCGATTAGTTGCGACAATTCCACTCCTAAGTCCTTCTTTCCGACTCCGAATTTCGGAGTCGGACTCGCAAGTGGCGATGATTCAATGGCATACCAGCACGCAGAGCGATCAAAACAACCGCGCTGCCGGCGCCAACTTTCTGCTCAGCCTCTTTGCATTCCCGATCTGTAATATTGGGCCAAGAACCGCGACGGATCACCGGCGCACCCGCTAATGATTCCGTACTGGATGCCATTGGAGCGTTTTACCGCGAAAACGATCGATAGCGCGGCGCGTATCGATGAACCTACGCGCTGCTACTACGCAGCCGGGTCACCCAACCGTTGGCGCCATCCGAAATTTCCTTGTACCCTACCTCCCTTTGTGTTATCTCTCGCCCATACTCGAGAACGAGCACGGACCCTTTCGGAACGGAGACCGATAGATGGCTAACGGTAAGAAAATCCAAGCCTGGGAACGCCGCACCAACGAATCCGCCGAAGCTTTCGAAGCTTTCGCCATTTACCGCGATCTTGGTGTCGATCGCAACCTGATAAAGGTTTGGCAGAAGCTGGGCAAGAGCCATACCCTGATCGAACGCTGGTCGCGCCGCCACGATTGGGTTTTGCGCTGCGTGGAGGCCGATCGGTTCATGGACAATCAACGCCTGAAAGCTCTGATCCGCGGCACTGTGGCCATGCGCGAGCGCCAAGCGAACATCGCTGCCCGCATTTCGCAGCGAATTGCAGATCGTGTCGGCAGGATGACCAACAAGCAAATTGACGCGCTATCGCCGCAAGAAATCGCGACATTGCTGCGAGTCAGTACCGACGTGGAGACTAAAGCGCGCGCTGCGGACATTCTCGAGCAGATGGAAACACCGTTCTCCGTTCACATACACACGTATGCACCCGGTCAAGAACCGGAGCAGATGCGCGAACTGATGGAGATGAGCTCGAAGGGAGCGCCTTCTTAGCCGCGATTTCCGCGGCGGCATGGCTCCAGCCCATTGAAGCATCTCGACTCCGGATTCCGGAGTCGCTTTGGCCGTTGGCGCGGACACCGAATGCCTATCGGCAACTTTTCTATTTGCCGACGACTCGGAATGATGCTGTTTTGTGGACACTTGTGCGTTTATCAGGACAGATCGACGCAGCTAAGAAGTTGGATTGTCATCGTGTGAGCTGACACACGTAACCGCTAAGGCAATGTTGCGAGACAATGCGGTTATCACACGTCAGCTTCCGCCGGTTGAAGCTTCCTTTGCCTCGGTTCTTGAGAAATGCGGATGACGTTTGGGAGCATGTCACATGCCACTCGCTGGAGGCCCTGCCGACAAACTGGGAAATCGCTACGAACTCTGGTGGACTGTTATTCAGATTCAGAACATTCTCCACGGCGAATGGGACTCAATTCGCGTAGAAGTCCCTGGAGTTGATAAAGCTGAATTTGTCTTGAGCAAAGGCTGCGAGCACGCCTTCCATCAAGCCAAGAGAAGTGCCATTGACGGAAAATGGAGCCTTTCAGGACTTTCATCTCCAGACAATCGCATTCTTCAGGGCATTGAAGAACAATTGCGCGTCTCACACAATCATTACGTCTTTGTCTCAAGCAGCGACGCTCGCGAGTTGGCTGAGCTGTCTGAGAGGGCACGCGACTCAGATTCGCTTGAGGAGTTCAATGAGTTCTTCGTGAACGGCAAAGAACAACTCCAAAGACTCATGCGGCTTCAAAAGGTTTGGAATAACTGTGACCGAGCAAGAGCCTTTGAATATCTGCGTCGAATCGAAATCCGCGTCCTTGATGAGAAGAGTTTGAAAGACCAGGCTCTTCGCGGAGCGCAATCCCTTTTTCTCGCGCCTCCGACCAATGTTTGCTCAGAAATGCGCAGTCTGGCACTCGACTCCGTGCATCGCACTCTCACGCGACCGGAAATCATCGCACATCTCGCAAAGGCGGGATATACGATGAGACAAGTAGTATCGTTTGATCACGCGACGATCGCCGTGGACGCAGTTACAGAAAAGTACCTCCAGGGTACTCGCTCGCGCCTTATTCAGGGCACGCTGATACCTCGATCGGCAACAAATCAACTCATCTCCAACATCGGCTCTAAGGGATCTGATTGCGTTCTTACCGGACGTGCGGGAACGGGAAAAACCGGCTGTATCTCGGAGTTCGTACAAAAACTCAAGTCCGATGGATTTCCGGTTTTGGCATTCCGGTTAGATCGTGTCGATCCGGTATCCACCACGGCAGAACTCGGCCGGAAGTTAGGTTTGGACGAGTCTCCAGCACTCCTCTTGGCTGCGGCTTGTGAGGGACGGCAGGCGGTCCTGGTAATCGATCAACTCGATGCCATCGGTACCACCTCCGGCAGAACTACAGGTTTCTTCGATGCTGTGGAGTCACTGTTGAACGAAGTGAGGGGATTGCGCGTCCGTGCGGAGATTCAGGTCGTCGTTGTGTGTAGAGAATTCGATTGGAGGAATGACCACAGGCTTAGAAAGCTGCTCCCCACCGGACACAATCATATTGTGATCGGGGAGTTGGAGAGAGACCAAGTCCTCGAAATACTGGAGAACGCCGGCTACGTGGTTGGTTCTCTCAAGCCTTCGCAGCTTGAGCTGCTGCGTCTTCCTCAGAATCTCTCACTCTTCTTAGAGTCGGCGCTCACTTCTGAAACACCATTGAACACCGCGGTCGACCTTTACGAGCAGTATTGGACCGTCAAACGGACAGCTGTGGCGCAGCGCGCGGCTCCGACTCCGGACAACTGGAGTGCAGCCATCCAGACCTTGGTTGACGGCATGACGGCGAGCCAACAACTGTCAATCCGCCGGGAAGCCCTAGATCGAATTCCGTCTGACTACGTTGATCAGATGGTGTCGGAAGGCGTCATCACTCGCGATGGCCGGAGAATTGGGTTTGGCCATGAAAGCTTCTTCGATTATTGCTTTGCGCGATTGTTTGTTGGCAAGTCTCGTTCCCTCGTGGACTTTCTTCTGGAAACTGAACAGCATCTCTTTCGACGAGCGCAGGTAAGACAAGTTTTGCAATACCTCCATGAAGATGAGCCCTCTCGTCTCTGCCAAGAGCTCGAAGGCCTAATCAGCCACCCTCATATTCGGGTTCACTTGAAAGACCTTGCTCTGGCAGTCGCGGCCAGCAGTACAACAATTTCTCCAGCCGAGTGGGCCTTGTGGATGCGCCTGGTAGAACCGCACATAGAAGCGGTGCGCAATGGTGTGGCACCAGATGCTATGACCGTGCTCGCTGGGAAACATTTCTTCGGCTCATCATCGCTTTTCGAACATGGGCTTCACTTCAATTTGGCTAAGCGCTGGATTGAATCGGAAAATGACGCTGTCGCCGATATGGGGCTTTCCTACCTCCGAATGCACGAAGGGCGGTTTTCTCGAGAGGTTGCATCACTGCTCTCGCCGTTTGGCGGTCAGGGCGAGACTTGGAGAAGGCGGCTTGTATGGTTCATGCAACTGGTGAATCTGAATGGAAGCCGCGAGATGTTTGACCTATTTCTGGAACTCGTCAAGGATGGAACGCTTGACGAAGCTCGTGGCCCGATCGCGGTAAACAGTACCTTCTGGAACCTGCTCTATGACATCTCCGACAAAAACCCGGCAAGAGTATCCGAAATAGTTGCTGCCTGGCTCAACCGGCAGTGGCGACATGCTCAGGAATCGCAGACGGATGATCAACACATCTCTCTTAGAGGCGATGCTTTTGCTGACGAGCCAATTACAAGAGCAGCAAATGGTGCTCCGAGCGACTATATAAAGCACGTTCTACCTGTAGTGCTCTCCATCTCCTCCTGGGCGAAATACCCAGAGGATGAGCTGCCGAGGAAAGACAAGGTATGGCCATACCTTATGGTGCGCGAGCACAGAGAAGCGCCCCATGATGCGGCGCTGACCCATCTGCAAGAAGCCTTGGCCAAGGTCTCTTCGAGTAACCCTGAAGAGGTTGAGGCCTACGTCGGCACGTTGCGTCAACTGGACACAAATGTCGGCAACGTTCTGCTTCTCAGCGTCTTCGCGGGAAACGGTGAATACTTCGCCGACGAAGCGGTGCGGCTTTTCGCAAAACAGCCCTGGCGATTCCAAAGCGGACTTTCAAACAACTCACATTGGTTTGCGCAGAAAGCCATTGAAGCGATCTCCATTCACTGTTCCAAGGAACGATTGGCCGAGCTGGAATCGACCATCCTTGCGTATGTCTCACCTTGGGAAAAAAATCGAGTCGGTTACAAGTATCACGGGAATGCAAGATTCAACTTGCTTGCGGCGATACCTGCTAAACTGCGCAGCCCACAAGGGAACATCGTCTTCAGAGAACTTGAGAGAAAGTTCGGTCAACCTGAGGGAGAACCTGAAGGTGTAACGGGAGGTTTGGTGGGGCCGCCAATCGCGAATGACAGACTCTCAAGAATGGACGACAAAGCATTACTCGCTGCGATCGCTTACTTCAGTGCTGGCAATCGAACCCGGCAATATCGAGATTTTCTAAAGGGCGGAAACACCGAACTCGCACGAGCAATAGCGCAAATAGCAGAGAAAGAACCATATCGATTTGCCAAGCTCGCTCTGCGAATTCCGGGTAAATCGGACCCCACCTATCTTGGTGAATTATTGCGCGTGTTTCAGAAGGCATCTTTCGATGATGCATTAAAACTCGAGGTTTGTGCAAAAGCCTATCGCGAACATCGAGACAGTTGCGGGCGCGAGCTCGCGGACGTGCTTGGCGCGATCGAAACTCCTTTGCCCGAGGACAGCCTCGAACAACTTGCATGGCTTGCAACCGATAGCTCTGATCCGCAAGAGGAACTCTGGAAGAAAGAAGCTTCTGGAGGGGCCACCTGCTACGGAGGCGATCCCTACACTCATGGAATTAACTCAACCCGAGGGTGCGCAGCCCTCGCGATCGGCCATCTCATTCTCCGCGACTCGGAATATGTTCTGCGTTTCGGGCCTACTCTGCAAAAACTCACTAACGAGGAAACTGAAAGTGTGCAATCATGCGTCGCATTTACGCTCCGCGCAGTCGCGGTTCACGACTATTCATATGCGATGGCGCTATTTCAGCGATGCTGTGTAAAGGTTCCTTCACTGCCATGCAGCCGCCATGGGTATGATCTCATCCGCGTCGGACTTAGAGATCACTTCGATCTGCTTCGTTCCTATCTGGAGTCTATGCTTCAAAGCTCTCAACCTGTATGCATGGAAGCCGGCACACATCTCGCCTGTATTGCAGCGTTGACAAACAAGCGTGCCGAGGACATGGCAGAAGCCGCTGCGAGTGGACCCGAGAAACAAAGGCTTGCTGCTGCTCACGTTGCCTCGGCAAATCTTGGCGTGGAGGAGTTTCGTCCGTGGTGCGAGAAGCAGTTGCTGCGCTTTTTTGATGATTCGGCTAAGGCTGTCCGCGAAGCTGCGGGTCATTGTTTTGGACGGCTCGATGAGCAGCCGTTAGAGAGTTTTGGCAACCTGATTGAGGCATATTGTCGCAGTGCCGCCTACGAGGACAACTCCCATTCGCTACTGTACACTCTCGAGAAGTCTATCGAGAAGCTGCCCGGAATCGTCTGCATGGCATGTGAACTGTTCTTAAGGCGCTTTGGACCTGAGGCGAGGGACTTCCGGACGGGTCGAGCAGCGGACGGATATACAGTCTCCAAATTGATCTTCCGGGTCTACCACCAACATCAGCGGGACGAGTGGGCAGCCCGAGCGCTTGATGTGATCGATCAGTTGTGCCAAGAAGGCGTGGGCGAGGTGATAACACAACTCCAAGAGTTCGACCGGTAGCTCTGCTGGGCTGGCGTTTGCCGTGATGACTTCGATTATGTTGATGATCGCTGCAAATACTCGGTCCTGAGCGGAGCCCAAGTTCACGATCGCCTCATCGTAACGCGAGACGGAGAATTCTTCAAGACTGCTGGTCTCGAACCTCCGATACCGCCCGGTCCCGGGCACGCGCAAGCGTCCGCCGCAAAGCGGCTTCGTTGTGTGCTGGGCATGCTCAACAGCTTGGAGGTGAAAGTCCTCCGGCCAACCTGATGGAGGTAAGGCCTAGTGATGATGCAAGGGCTACCGCCGCGAGGCGGGGTCTGAAGGAAGCATGGAACAAACGTGCGAGTCGATGGACAAAAACCGGATACAAGGCGCCAGCGCCGGACGAGCGGGCAACTTACCGCGAAGTCCATATCCATCAAGGACGCGAAGCGTAGATTCGGCGACTGTGCACGGAAGGCGGTTGAGCTTACCCCAGGAGATCTGCTCGGCGTCGCCACGGCGACTGAGGTGGTCGCAAGGCCGCCTGACCGCAGGGCAGAAGTCAGCATAAGGCATAGTAGGTCATGACGTCGGCGAAGCTAGTGAGGCACTCCGATCCGAAAGGTGGAGCAACAGATAGGCTGAGCCGGGAACGGTGGCCGAAGGCCGGAACGAGAAGGAGCGGCAAGTAGGACATGAATCTCAGGAGCGACAAGCGGCAGAACATCCAGGGAGAACTGGACTTCTCGTCTTCGCCAGCGGGTGAAGCCTGCGAAGCGAAAAGGGAAGAGACCGAATCGCTCTCGGCGATGCATGACCCCGAAAGCCCAGCCAGCACGAATCGAATGATGGAGGAAATATGCGAGCGAGAAAACCTGAAGCAAGCATTGCAGCAGGTGAAGGCTAATAAAGGTAGTGCGGGCGTCGATGGAATGACCGTCGGGGGAATTACCGACTACCTGAAACAGGACTGGCCTGCGATCCGAGAACAACTGCTGAGTGGAACCTACGAGCCGAAACCGGTGAGGCGGGTGGAAATCCCCAAGCCGGACGGAGGGATACGCAAGCTGGGTATCCCGACGGTGCTGGATCGATTGATCCAGCAAGCGGTGAT
>ODAK010002311.1_pt1 | contig 20048 bp, 20 predicted proteins | sample 1539591 | NCBI WGS metagenome assembly ODAK01 (sample SAMEA3539303, study PRJEB22396) | soil metagenome | biome: tundra; feature: field; material: soil | place: USA | collected 2010-05 | depth 0.15 m | reverse complement strand
AACCGCGGCCAGGCGTGCGAACATTTCAGGGCTGGTGAAATCACGTGGCCCCAGGCGGATCATGTAACGATTGGCCACCTCGTACCCCTCGCCTTTGACGTTCACGAGTCGAGTCTGCATTCGCTTCGTTTTCGGGTCGAGCATCTTCTCGAACTCCATCGGCACCATGTTCCCCTGGATAAAGCCGATGATGGCGCCGTACTTTTTCGCATCCTCGGAAAGCAAAAACTTGACCGCACTGTACCCCAGATCGCGTGTGTACTCCGCATCAAACGGAATCGGGTCGGCACAGCGAAGCTCGTAACCCAGGTCCTTGTTGATCAGCGTGACGTTCAACCCGTACGGCTCCAACGGCAAGCCCAGGATATCGTGGAGCCGATCTGTTTTCGGTGACGCGCCGGCCGGGGCCTTGACCGCCATCGGCTTCGTCAAGCGTTCGGTCAACAGATCGCGGACGAGTCGGCCGAATTCGATCTGGCCGAGCCGCAGGTGGCCGTGCTCGTCGGTCTGGTAGGTGCCGTATTTGCTGCTGGTATTGTCGAGGATGATCTTGAGATCGTCCTTGACCGATTCGATCAACCCTTCGGCGAGAACGACGACGCCGCATTCCTTCTTGTTCTCGATCCGCTTGATGATCGAGCCGAGGATGATGTCGGCCAGTCGCTTGAGCGTGATGTTGTTGGGCTTGCCATCGGCGTTCAGGCCGAACTCCTCCGGGATAATGGTCAGCGTCGCGGCCGAGGCCTTGCCGATGCCCAGCGCCAAGTGCCCCGCCGCCCGACCCATGCTGATGACGATGTACCAGCGGGCGGTGGTGCGGGCGTCCTCGGCCAGGGCGCCGACGATGCTGACGCCGTGATGCCGGGCCGTCTCGAAACCGAAGGTGGGGGTCGAACCGGGGAGGGGCAGATCGTTGTCGATGGTCTTGGGAACGTGGGCCACGCGAATGTAGCCGCCGGACTCCTGGAACGACTTGTAGACCTGGCTGGCGGTGTAGGCGGTGTCGTCGCCGCCGATGCTGACGAGGGCGTCGATTTCCATTTTGCGGAAGACTTGCAGGACGTTGTCCATGTCTTCTTTTTTCTTGGTCGGATTGGTGCGTGCGGTGCCCAGGAGCGAGCCGCCGCGATTGTGCCATTGCTTGACCGATTCGCGGGTGAGCTTTTGGATATTGGTGGCATCGCCCTTGACGAGGTGCTTGTAGCCGTCGGAGATGCCCAAGACTTCGATGCCGCGATTGATGGCTTCGATGGTGACGGCACTGATGACGCCGTTGATGCCGGGGGCGGGGCCTCCGCCGACCACCAGGGCCAGCTTACGAATGGAAGAACTGCTCGCCATGGGAAGGACCTCCAAATAAAAAGTTTAGCCCCGCGTCGTAGACGCGGGCGCACTTCGACGCCCGGAGTTCGCCCGCGCCTACGACGCGGGGCTAAACGCAGAGATTAGGATTGCAAAGTGAGCCACGAGTTGGCAACGGTGCGGGCGATTTTTTTGCTGGCGGGAAAGGCGGAGTACGCGATGTCGTTTTGTGTGCCCTTTTCATTCGGCGAGACATTTTGGTAAGATAAACGCATGAAGACCGAAACCATCCAGATCGTCGATCATGGCCGTGGACCTCAGCTCTCCACCACGCGCATCACCGTGCTCGATGTCTTTTATTATCTTCACCGCGGTCATGATTTCGAGTTCATCCATCGGGCGATGCCCAGCCTGTCGCGCGAAGAATTCGACGTTGTGGCCGAACACGTCAAGCATCACCACGTTGAACTGGCGGCTCAGGACCGCCGGGCGGAAGAGTTCATCGAGCGCAGCATCGCGGAGCAGAAAGCGAAGGGGCTGTACCGGGAGATCGACGAATCGATCCCCCTGGCGGAGCGTGTCGCTGGCTTGAAGGAGAAGATGCGTCGGCAGCTTGCGGAGAAAAATGGTGGTCACGCTCCTCGTTGATGTCAACCTGGACGGCCACGCCGAATTGCTGGCGATGCGGCTCGGGACCGCTGTCTGGCGCGAATTGCGCGATCACCTGGACCTTCAGTTTCTCCATTTCGAGGATGTCGGGCTTGACCGGACTGCCAAGGACGATGTGGTGTGGCGCCTGTGCCAAGAACGTGGCTATTTCTTGCTCACTGCCAACCGCAATCAAGAATCGACGGACTCCCTCGAAGCAACGCTGCGACGCGAAGGAACGGCCAAAAGCCTGCCGGTTTTCACCTTCGCCGACTCCGAGCGGATCTACCACAGCGCGGCTTATTTGGATAAGGTCGTTGAGAAGCTGCTCGATTACCTGTTGAATCAAGAAAACTATCGTGGAGCGGGCCGGCTATTTCTGCCGTGATCGGAAAAAGGGGCGCAACACTTCTTCCGCTCAGACGGCTATTTGTGATTCATTCCTCGACCATACCCCCACGCCGAGGCGTCGTCCTTTTGAACCCAGACCACTCCTTCTTCGATCTTCACCGGCACCGGCCTCATGTCATCGCTGAAATCACGGCGGTTCTCGTTCAGCAGTTTTCCATCCAATCCGAACCACATGCCGTAACAGTTGGAATGAAACCCTTTCTTTTCGGCGTCAAAGCATACGGGACCGGCAAACGAGTCGGTGTGATGGTATACCCTGTACGCTTGCAGGTTTGAAGAGCCCGGCTCGCTTACGAGGTAGACTCGGTCAATAATTCTATCGGGGTGGCGCGTCCAAGCGTCGCGGTGTTCTTCGGAGACCGCATAGTTTCGCGGCACTCCGTCGGCAGGAACCGAAGCGGCAATCACGACATGTCGCCAGTTCGTCGTTGGTTTTGTCCTTGTCGGCACCGCAAGGAATGCGATCGCGGGCAATGCCAAAGCAAGGACGAGCGAAGTCGCCATGAAAATGCAAGCGAACCCGAAAAGTCGATTTCGATTCATCGCGAACCTCCGCGTTGACGAAAGGAATGACGGACACGATCAATCGTCGCAAGACTCAGTTGCAAATACAAGGGAAATTTCCGAGCCCGAGCGTCAGCGAGATTCTCGCGAAAACCTCGCTGGCGCTCGGGCTCGGACGAAATGCTCACGCCCCGTCTTCGCGGAAGCGGTAGCCGACGCCGCGGACGGTTTCGATGAAGTCGCGCTCCTCGCCGAGCTTGCGGCGAAGCGATTTGATGTGGACGTCGATCGTGCGTTCCAGGACCAGGGCACCCTCTTCGATCGCGCTATCCATCAGCTGGGTGCGCGTGAACGCCCGGCCCGGCTGACGCAGCAAGCATTCCAGCAGGCGGAACTCCGTCGGCGTCAAATCCAGCTCCTTGCCGGCGACGCAGGCGCGATGCTTGATCTTGTCGATGGTGACGCCGAGATGCTCGATCAGCGTGGTGTTTTCCGGTGGCGCGTCGGTCCGGCGTTGGAGGGCGCGAATACGCTGCATCAGCACCTTGACGCTAAAGGGCTTGGTGACGTAATCGTCGGCGCCGACCGTGAAGCCGACGACCTGATCCATCTCCTCGCTCTTGGCGGTGAGCATCAAGATCGGGATGTTGGCGGTTTGCTTGCCGGCCCGCAGTTGCCGGCACACCTCCAGGCCATCGATGCCGGGGAGCATGATGTCGAGCAGGATCAGGTCGGGCAATTGCATCTGGGCTTTGCGCAGGCCTTCCTGGCCGTCGTGGGCCACGATGGTCTCGTAGCCCTCGCGGACAAGGTTGTACGACAGAACGTCGGTCAAGCCGCGTTCGTCTTCGATGAGGAGGATCCGCGGTTTGCCCATAACGATATTTCGCAGGGGTGCCAGGGGTTGCTGGAGTACGCTCAAGGGTTCATCTCGATTGCATGGGGACGATGCCGGATGATTTCACCTTCCGCAAGGTAAACGACATCCTCGGCGATATTGGTCGCGTGGTCGGCGATGCGCTCCAGATGGCGCGTCGCGGAAAACATGGAGAGTCCCGCTTCGACCGCGTCGGGAGAGGAACGCATTAAGTCGATCAAGGCGGCGATGATGTCGTTGTTGTAACGGTCCACCTCGTCATCAAGCCGGCACACCGTGCGGGCCAGGCGCACATCGAGATTGACGAACGCATCAAGGCTTTGCCGAACCATCGACGTCGTCAAGTCAGTCATGCGCTGGAGCTTGGGCGGCAATGGGATCGGCGGCAGCTGGGCCAAGTGCATGGCACGCTCGGCGATGTCTTCCGCGAGATCGCCCATGCGCTCCAGTTCGGCGTTGATCTTCAAGGCGGCCGTGATGCGGCGCAAGTCCACCGCCACGGGTTGATGCAGGGCGAGCATCTTGAGGCATTCTTCCTCGACGTGGTTTTCGTCCTCGTCGATCTGCCGATCGCCATCGATGACCTGCTGGGCCAGCGCGTGATGCCGCATTTCGAGCGATTTGATCGCTTTGTGGATCGCTTCCTCGACGGACGACGCCAGGGTCATCAGATCGCGCTGAAGCTCGGCCAAGTCTCGTTCTAGATGTTTCGACATGCAATCTCCGCGTGGGGCAAGCCCCACGGCTAAACGAATGACACTACCCGAATCGGCCCGTGATGTAGTCTTCGGTTTTTTTCTGGGCGGGCCGGGTGTAGAGCAGGTCGGTAGGACCCACCTCGACGACCTGGCCCTGAAAGAAGAACGCGGTCAGGTCGGAGACGCGGGCGGCTTGCTGCATGTTGTGGGTGACGATGACGATGGTGTATTGCCGTTTTAACTCGAAGATCAAGTCTTCGATGTGAGCCGTGGACGCCGGATCGAGGGCCGATGCGGGTTCGTCCATCAGCAGCACCTCGGGATCGGTCGCCAAAGCCCGCGCGATACACAGACGCTGCTGCTGGCCGCCGGAGAGGTCGAGGGCGGACTGGTTCAGGCGATCCTTGACTTCGGTCCAGAGGGCGGCCTGACGCAGGCATCGTTCGCAGATTTCCGCGAGCATCGCCCGATTGCGCAAACCGGCGACGCGGGGGCCGAAGACCACGTTCTCGAAGATCGTCTTCGGGAAGGGGTTCGATTTCTGAAAGACCATGCCGATGCGGCGGCGCAGATCGACCAGATCGATGCCGCGGCGATAAATCTCTTGCTCGTCGAGCACCACCTGGCCGGTGTGGCGAGTGCCGTCGATCAGGTCGTTCATGCGGTTGAGGACGCGCAGGAAGGTCGATTTCCCACAACCGGAGGGGCCGATCAGTGCGAGCACCGAGCGCTCGGGGATGTGCAGTTTAACATTGAAGAGCGCCTGGCGATCGCCGTACCAGAAGTTGAGATCACGCACGTCAAATTTGGCGCGCACGGTTGTTTGCGGCGCCGGTTGCCGGCCGACGAGGGTGCGTTCGGAAATGATCGCGGAGTAGGACAAGGTTGACAAATACCACCTCATCACGATGAGCGAGTCAATAGCGGGCAGGGAGATTCTAAATTTGGTATATACAGAATACGTGAAGAAATCGTGAAGAAGGTCAGAAAGCGGACGGCTGGGGCAAACGAATGCTGAACGTGGTCCCCTTGCCCAACTCGCTACGGGCGCGAATCGTCCCCTGCATCGCCTGGACCAGGTGTTTCACGATCGACAAGCCCAGGCCCGTCCCGCCCAACTCGCGCGAGCGAGCTTTATCGACCCGGTAAAACCGCTCAAAGACGCGCGGCAAATCGTGCTCCGGAATGCCGATGCCGGTGTCTTGCACTTCGATGATGCAATAGCCGGCTTCGCTCCACCAGCGCAAACGGATGGTCCCGCCTTCGGGCGTATACTTGACGGCATTATCGACGAGGTTATCAAGGATTTCCGAAAGGGCCTCCTCGTCCGCCCAGGCCTGCAAATTCGGTTCGCTCGCAGGTGTTTCCAGCACCAACGATTGCTTCTTCGATTGGGTGCGGGCGTGATGCCGTTCCACGCACGCCTCCGCCGAGTCCGCGATGGTCAATTCCTCGAAGGCCCAGTGCTGCTCGCCCGATTCAATGCGCGCCAGGCTCAGCAGATCGAGAATGAGCGTGTGCAAGCGGGCGGTTTGTTCGTGGATGCGTTCCATGAATCGGCCGCGATGTTCGACATCGTCGAGCCCGCCTTCCATCAGCGTTTCCACGCATGCCGTGATGACCGAGAGCGGCGTCTTGAGCTCGTGCGAGACATTCGCGACAAAGTCTTGCCGTAGGTGCTCGAGGCGGCGAAGCTCTGTCGTGTCGTGAAAAACCAGCACGGCGCCGCGCGTCGGCTCGCCCGGCAGCTGCGCGATGTGGAGCATCAACGACTTGCCGGTGGCGTCGGTGAATTCGAGGCGATTCGCATCGCCGTTGGTGGCGAGCATGGTGGCCTGGACCAGTTCTTGCACGGAATACTGCCGCACGACCTCCCAGAGCTTGCGGCCCGCGGCAGTCTTGGTGGTGAATTCGAGCATGTTGCCGGCGCGATCGTTGGCGAACAAAATGCTCTGCTCGGAATCAATCGCGATGACGCCTTCGACCATGCTGCTAAGGACGGCCCGCAGCTGCTGGCGGTCCTCGTCGAGTTGAGCGAACTGGGCGGCCAGCTGCGTGCTCATGTTGTTGAACGTCGAGGCCAGCTGGCCCAGCTCGTCTTTGCGATCGATGTAAACTTTTTGCCCGTAATCGCCGGCGGCAATTTTGTCGGCCCGCGATGTCAATTCCTGGAGCGGCAGGACAATCCGGCGCGTCAACCACCAGGCCAGCAGCAAGGCGAGCAGCGCCGTGCCGGCAGCGGCGCCCCACACCAGGTTGCGCACCCGGACCGCCTGATCCTGGATGTCCGACACCGGCAAGGCGACGCGCACGAACTCGATCCTTGGCGAGTCCGTGGTGCGCAACGCCACATACATCATCGTCTTCTGCGTGGTGGCGCTGTAGCGTGTCGCGGCGCCGAAGCCCGTGACGCGGGCGTCTTCCACTTCCGGGCGCTGGCCGTGATTGTCCAGGTCCGAGGGATCCTTCGTCGATTCGGCCACGACGTGGCCATCGGCGGCGATCAGGGTGATCCGCGTATCGATTTTCTCGTGCAACTCGGCGATTTGGCTTTGCAGCTTGTCCGCCTCGTGGCCTCGCACAAATTCCTGTAGCAGGATCGCCTTCGAGCGCAGCCGGTCTTCAATTTGCGCCAGCGCCTGCTCTTCGACCCAGGTGCCGACGAAGCCGCCCAGAACCCCCAGCGGGAGCACAATGAGCAAGCCAAACGCGAGGAACAACTGCCAATAGATGGTAACGCGCGGGATCAAGTAAACCTCCGGTCTCCTTACTTTACAGATGCGCCTTCGAATAAACCGCTGAATCAAATGGGGGCGCCTTGTCTATATGCGTCATCAGTTATATAACTGAATGGATATATTCTCGCGGAAGCGGCCCCGCTTTCCGCGTAACTACGAAGAGCGAGTGTGCCGTTGTGAAGACAGCCAAACCGACGCTGCGAATCGATCTCATGTTTCGGGCGTTTTCAGACCGAACGCGCCTGCGGATTCTTTTTCTGCTGAAGGAAGGCGAATCGTGCGTCGGCGACATCGTGGAGGTGTTGCGCATCGAACAGCCGAGGGTCTCGCGTCACCTGGACTACCTCAAGAGGGCCGGATTGGTTTCCGTTCGCCGTGCTGGCACCTGGCGCTTCTATTCCTTAGCTTCCGCGCACGACACCTTTCACCAAAAGCTTCTGGAATGTCTCGCCTGTTGCTTCAGCGAAGTTCCGCAGCTGCGGGCGGACATGGCACGAGCGAGCAAGATCAAGAAAACGGGCGGCTGTTGTCCGGAAGTTGGGCCGACAACTCCAGAGAACCAGAAAAATTCTAAGGCATGCTGTTGAAATCTCGATCATCAAAGGAGGAAACATGAAATACCTCGGTGCGATTTTCGTTTTGGTTGGCGTCCTGTGCATGGCCGGCTGTCAGAAAGCCGAGCCGCCTGAATCATTGACCGGATCAGGGTCTTCGTTTGTTTGGCCCATCATGACTCGGTGGGTCCACGAATATGACCGCGCCGACAATAAAAAGGTTAGTTACCGTTCGCGTGGCTCATCGCTGGGGATCCAAGACCTGCTTGAGAACAAGGTTGATTTTGCTTGCTCCGATGGTCCATTGAGCGACGAGAGATTGGCAGACCTCAAGAACAAGGGCGCTGAAGTCGTTCACGTGCCCTTGATTCTCAGTGCGGTCGTACCCATCTACAATCTCGACGAGGTCAGTGAATCGCTTCGCTTTACCGGCCCGGTGTTGGCCGACATCTACCTCGGCAAGGTCAAGAAATGGAACGATCCGACCCTTCGCGAACTCAATCCCGGCGTGAAGTTGCCGGACAAGGAAATTAACGTTGTGCACCGCTCGGACGGCAGCGGCACGACGTACATCTGGACCGACTACCTCGCCAAAGTCAGCGCTGACTGGAAGAGCAAGGTTGGCACCGACCGGACCGTCAAATTCCCGATCGGCGTTGGGGCCGATGGGAACGAAGGTGTCGCCGAGCACGTGAAAGCGATGCCGGGCAGTATCGGTTATGTCGATCTGGCGGATGCTTATCGAAAAAGCCTGGCGTTCGGTCTGGTGCAGAATCACCAGAAAGAATTCGTCAAAGCGAGCCTGCACTCCGTGGCGATTGCGGCGAATAGCGGTGTCAAAGACATCCCAAGCGATCTGCGTTACTCCCTTGCCGATGTTTACGAAAAAGGCGCGTTTCCCATCGTGGGCACCACCTGGGCGATTGTTTATCTCGACCAGTCCAGGAACAAGCGAGCACGCGATCTGGTGAACTTCCTCAAATGGGTTGTCGGCGACGGGCAATTATTTGCTGAGCAACTCCTCTACGCGAAAATGCCCGCGGACCTTGCCCACCGTTCGCTTGAAACAATCGAGCGGATTAAAGTCCGCAAGTGATTTCCGCTACAAGGCTCGCGGGATCCCATCATTGGCAATGACCGACAGCAGTGACGAAGCCGACAATCGTCCTACGGCAATGGAACGTGCGTGGGCGATTGTGCGGATCCTTGTCGGCTTCGGTCAAGTGACCGGTGCCGTGGTATCGTTCTGCCTGCTCCTGCTCCTTGGCATCAATGAGCTTTCCGTCGGCTGGTTCATCGCAACCTGTGTGTTGATGACGGTCAGCCTCATTCTGTTCGGCAAGCGACGGTAGCTGTCTCTCTTCACGCAATCTTCACGATGCGCCTCTATAACTGTTTGCACCAAGCTTGCAAAATAAGTCGCAGGCCTACACTGTGCTACCGAAAATGGGTTTCGAGGTAAAAGAATGAGATACAATCTCACCACATTCATGATGGGTCTCGCAATTTTGGTAATCGGCTTGGCAGGTTGTACCCCGGCAAATACAAGCAAGAACAGTAAGCCGAGTTCTGATGTCCGCCTGAGCGGCGCGGGCGCGACGTTTGTCTACCCCATGATGAGCAAATGGGCCAGCGAATACGAGAAGGCCAAGGGGGTCAAAATCAATTATCAATCCATCGGCTCCGGCGGGGGCATTCAGCAAATGACCGCACAAACCGTGGACTACGGCTGCTCCGACGGCCCAATGAATGACGAACAACTGAAGAAGGCGAAGGAAGCTAAAGGCGATGTCGTCCACATTCCGTTGGTCATGGGCGCCGACGTGGCCGCCTACAATCTCGCGGACGTCAAGGAGCCACTCAAGTTCTCTGGGCCGATTCTTGCGGACATCTTCCTGGGCAACATCAAAAAATGGAACGATCCGGCTCTGAAGAAGTTAAACCCGGATGCGGCTTTGCCCGACCAAGAAATTGTCGTCGTGCATCGTTCGGATGGCAGCGGCACCACCTACATCTGGGTGGACTATCTCAGCAAGGTCAGCCCCGAATGGAAAGAAAAAGTCGGGGTCGGCACGTCCGTCAATTGGCCGACGGGCATCGGGCAGAAGGGCAATGAAGGCGTCGCGGGCCAGGTGCAACGTTCCGCGGGCAGCATCGGCTATATCGAGCTCATTTACGCCTTGCAGAATAAGATCAAGTATGGCACGGTGCAGAACAAAGAAGGCAACTTTGTCGCGGCGGGCCTGGATTCAGTCACCGCGGCCGCCAACGCCTCGCTGACCGTCATCCCCGAAGACCTTCGTTATTCGATCACGGATGCGCCCGGCAAGGATTCCTATCCGATCGCTGGGACTTCATGGGCCGTTTGTTACACGAACAACCCCGGTGGGAAGGGGAAGGACGTTCACGATTTTCTCCACTGGTGTACCCACGACGGTCAGAAGTTTGCCGACGCTCTCCATTACTCGCGCTTGCCACCGGCACTCGTCGAGCGCGTGGACAAGCGGCTTGAGCTTATTAAGTAAACAAGTCGGACAGCGCGACAGGAGAATCGATGACACTTCAGGCAAATCAGCCACCGGCTTCGGCGAGGGCGGCCCCAGCCAGGACCGCGCTCGCCGTCGTCCATTCCTGGCGGATTGCTGACAAGCTTTTTCGGCTGCTCTGCCAGGCGGCGGCTCTGTTGGTCATCGCCATCGTGATCGCCCTGGTGACGGTGCTGATGTGGCAGGCGTGGCTGGCGATTCATACGTTGGGCATCAAGTTTTTCACCACCATCACCTGGGATCCGGAACCGACGCATCGCAAATTCGGAGCCTTGGCATTCATCTATGGCACCGTCGCGACTTCGTGCATTGCGATGGTGTTTGCGGTGCCTCTGGGTGTCGGCACGGCGGCCTTCCTGTCGGAAATTGCCTCGGGCTGGCTGCGCCGCGTCGGCTCGTTCCTCGTCGAGATGCTCGCCGCGATTCCGAGCGTCGTCTATGGATTCTGGGGGTTGTTCGTTCTGGCCCCGGGTCTGCAATGGCTCATCACCGCCATCGGCGGGCCCAACCAGGGTGGCGTGGGCATCCTTTCTGCCGGCATCATCCTGTCGATCATGATCGTGCCCTATGTGGCTGCCGTGTCCTTTGACGTTTGTCAGGCCGTTCCCAACTCGCAACGAGAAGGTTCCTACGCCCTGGGCGCCACGCGCTGGCAGACCATCTGGTCGGTCGTCATTCCTTATGCCCGGCCCGGCATCATCGGCGGTTGTTTCCTGGCACTGGGTCGAGCGCTGGGCGAAACAATGGCGGTGACGATGCTGATCGGCAACAAGACGGCAATCGATCTGTCCCCGTTCGCCATGGGCAATTCCATTCCCAGCGTCATCGCCAACGAATTCACCGAGGCGACGTACGACCTCTATCTCTCCGCCCTGGTGGAGTTGGGGTTGGTCCTGCTGCTCGTCAGCATCGCCGTCAACTCCGTGGCGAGATTGCTGATCTGGCGCATGGGCCGCCCGCACTCCGAATCGAACGCGGGGGTGTGGGGGCTACTTTTATTCTGGAAGCCCAAGGCCGCGACGGCCGTCGCTGAATCAGCAGCATCGGCGGCGCCAGCCTCGGGTCGGCGTCCCAAGCAATTGCCGCTGCCGTCAACGCGTCCTCAAGCGCCGCCCTACCGGACCAGTTCCTGGATGAATCATTTCATGACCGGCGTTCTCGGTCTGTGCTTGGCCATCACCGTGGGTTTTCTCCTGTTCATCTTCGGCTATTTGCTTTATCGTGGCGTCGGCGCGCTCAACTGGGCCTTCTTCACCAACCTGCCCGCTCCCGTGGGAGAGTCCGGCGGCGGCATGGCCAACGCCCTGTACGGCAGCTTCCTCTTGGTCGGCCTGGCCTCGCTCTTTGCCGTCCCGGTCGGCATTCTGTCCGCCATCTACCTGGCGGAGTATCGCAGCGACTGGTTGGGGCCGATCGTTCGCTTCGTCGGTGAATTGCTCGCGGGGGTGCCTTCGATTGTCATCGGCATCTTCGGATACTATTTGGTCGTCAAGCCGATGGGGCATTTCTCCGGGTGGGCGGGGGCGTTTGCCCTCGGCGTCATGATGATCCCCATCGTGATGCGCGCGACGGAGGAAGCATTGCGGCTCGTGCCGGTCTCGCTCAGGCATGCCAGTTACGCTTTGGGTGCGAGCCAATGGCAGACGGTGCTCAAGGTCACGCTCCCCGCGGCCCTTCCAGCCGTCATCACTGCCATCTTCCTGGCGATTGCCCGCGTCGTCGGCGAGACGGCGCCGCTGATCCTCACCGCGTTCAACAACAGCCATTGGCCCAGCTCGCCCAACGATGCCACGCCGTCATTGCCCTACTTTATATTCAACTATGCCGTCAGCCCCTACGAAGACTGGCATCGCCAGGCATGGGCCGCTGCTCTGGTGCTGCTCGCGGTGGTCATGCTCTTGAGTTTCGGCGTTCGCTTCATCACCGGCCGAAACGCCGTCTCGACGCGAAAAGCGGGCTGAGGTCCGACCGTTCGCAGCGGGGGATTGACAGACATTTCGTTGCTTGCGAAGATAGATCCCATCATGTTGAGGTGCGCGCTCGCCTTCGGCAAGCGGCTAAACGAGATCGGGAAGCACACCATGGACGTCAATGTCGTCGTCGTCAAATGCCCCGAGTGCGAGAAACGCTTCAAGCCGAAGGGGGACGTGCAGGGCAAGAAGATCAGGTGCCCCTTCTGCAAGGAGCCCTTCGTCGTGCCCGCCGCGAAAGACGGCAAGCCGGACAAGGGCAAGCCCGACAAGGCGAAGGCGCCCAAGCCCCAACCGAAGGCGGACGAGCCGATCGCGATGGAGCCTACTGAAGCGGAAACCAAAGCCGCGGCCGAGGCGAAGGTCGTAGCGGACAAAGCAGCAGCCGACGCGGAGTTTGACGACAAATCAGCGTACGACGTCAAGCACGTGGCCCTGGTCCCTCGCTGTCCCAACTGCACTGCCGAGATGGGCCCGCACGACATCATTTGCCTGGAATGCGGCTACAACACGTTGACGCGCGAATGGGGCAAGACGCAAAAGACCAAAGCGATCACTTTCAAGCAGGAACTCAAGTATCTCGGCCCCGCTCTAGGCGCGGCTGCGTTCATTCTCTTCTCGGTCGTCGGCCTCCTGTACTACACCATTGTCAGTCCCTATGACGTGGATAAGACGATATTCGAGTTCACCAATACCGAAGCGATTCGCATGTGGTCCACGGTCATATTCCTCGGCTGGCTATTCGGCGCGGGCACGTTTTGCATCAAGAAATTCATCGAGAAGCCCAAACCCGACGAGATCTCGACGGAAGAATAAATGTCCGAGCCCGAGCGCCAGCGAGGCATCCGTGAAAAACCTCGCTGGCGCTCGGGCTCGGACGGTCATGGGGTCCAGTATTCTGCCATTGATCTCATGCCGACGCCGCGCAGGATATCGGCAAGAAGGTGTTGCAACGGGTCGATGAGCAGGCGACGCAACGGGTCGATCACGATGAGACCGAAGCCCAGGCCAAGGCCGACGAGCAGCCAGGTGGCCAGGGCGAACAGGCTCCAGAGCAAGAGGTAGCCCGCGCCGCCATGCGGGCCGATCACCACGTGCCAGATTGTGTGCGGGATCATCTCGACGACGAGGATCAAGGCCGCCAGCGTGGCGCTGACGGCAAAGCCGGCTCCGGCTCCGGCGATGATACCCCACGGAAGATCCCGCGACCCGCCGCCGCGGCGCCAAACGAGCACGGCGCCCAGGATCGCGCCGATCCAAAACGTCCACAGGACGAAGCCGCGGATGAAGTAGCTGACGAAATAATGGCGAAAATCGAGCGTGCTGATTTCGGCTTTGTCGTTCGGTCGAAAAACGCTGGCCGGGAATTTCGGCTCGGCGCCGCCGAGGATGGCCAGCCAGGGGAGTTGCAGCCAACCGCCGGCGTGCGCGAACTGGCTGTCAGCGGTCGGCGCGACGCCCAGCTTCGCCGCCGCCAGCGCCGCACCGTGCGATCGGCCGCTCATGTCCACCAGCGGCACCAAGAGGAGCCGCAGCATCAGGCAGCAGAAGACCACGCTTAGCATGGCCGGCACTAATTTCAGCGACCCTGCGGGATGTACCGATGCCATTGGCGCCGGAGCAACCGGAGTGGAGACCGCGGCCGATGCTCGTGTGGACGCTCGGAAATCGAACGGCGTCGCTGCCGGTAACGCCTCTTTCGGCTTCGTTGACGACGGCGCGCCTTGCACCTCCACGATCACCCTCAGCGTCAGGCGTTGCCCGCCGTTGGCGTCCAGGGTAACGTGGCCTTCGCCGCGGGAGCCAAGGTTCCACTGGTGCGTATCCACTTCCAACGAAACGTTGGCGTGCTGCGGGCCGCTGACCTGTGGGCTAAGAACCTTGAGCCAGGGACTGTCGCTGCGAATTTGCGCGTAGACCCATTTCTTGACGTTCGTCTGGAGCACCACACGCGGGTGCAGCGTTTCGTTGATTTTGCACGTCAGCCGTAGCTCGTTTTGCGATAGCTGCACCTGCGGCGATTTCGAAACGCCCATTCCCTCGAAGAATTGCTGCACCCCGCCAACCCCCTTGACCGGCGGACCCTGGACCGGGTAGGTCCAGCCGTTGACCGCGAACCAGCGCTGCACGTCGCCGCTTTCGAGGATCGGCACCGTCGCCTTCGGTTGACTGCGCATCCTTTCCGCCAACTCGCGCTGGGTGCGGACTCCTTGAAACGGCGGCTTCGGATAGGGCTGGGCGATCAGGTCCATGCGCAACGGCACTTCCACCACGCCGCCGTTGGTGACGACCGTCAGCTTGGCCCCGTACGTCTGCCCCGCCGCGATCCCCTTGGTCTTGATCGTCAGTTTGACGACTTGCTCGCGGACGGTGTTGACTTCGACCTCATGCACCGGTTTCGCGTCACTCAGGCTCAGCCAGTCCTGCCCTTCCGTGACCGTCACCGTGCCTTGCAGCAACCCGTGCGCTTGATTCGTGATCGTGAGCGGCACCGTCTTCGCTTCGCCGACCAGGAGAGCGCCGAGCAAGATGCGACGCGGATGCAGATCGAGCTTCGGCGTCTGCGTGCGCGTGCCGGGAAGGGCGTTCAGGAATGTCGTCAGAGCAATGTCGGGATTCGCCTGTGCCTTGGCATCGCCGGCAGCTCGCACCAGATCGGCGCGGTTGGCGGACTTGAAGAACTGCGCGAACACGCCGCGCATCAACAGATCGCGGGCCGCCATCCACTCTTCTTGACAGGCCTGGGCTAGTTCATCGAAGGTCTTGCAACGCCGGCCCGACGGGAACACGAACTCGCTCGGCAAGCGATGCACCACCGCCGCCTGATTGGCGTGCAGCGCACTGCCGTCGAAAAAGCAGTAACTCGCGTAATCAGGATTGATGTGCTTGCATCGCGGACAGATCGAGACGGGCATACACCTTCCCTCGGGCTGCCGTCTCATTGTACCTGTCGTCAGCGCATTTACTAGCCCGCAGCGCCAGCAAGGGTCAACGCGGAATCCCTTGCTGGCGCTGCGGGCTGGTAAGGTCAATCGACCGCATACGGCATCACCTGTCCCGCTCGGCTCGGCACCCACGGATACGGTTCGCCGTTGCGATAATAGTAGCCGCCGCCGCCCGGCGTCATGATAACGCGCGGCACGAAGCGGCCGAAGCGGTTGACGCCGTAGTATTGCCAAACTTCACGCGAATCGGGCCGCGGCAACGGTCCGCCGATGATGAGGTCCGGCGTGTCGATGATCCACGGCACCGGGATTTTCGGCGCCCCGATGGCCTCCGCCTCGGGCTTTTTCTCGGCCTGGGCGCCGTCTCCCGGTCGAATGTTGAACCACAAGGCAAAGAGCAAGAAAACGGGGAGGCAGCAGCGAAACATGGGAGAATCCTCAAAGGCCGGGCAAGCGGTGGATCTTCCCAAGATTAGGTCATGGGCCCTCGTGATGTGCTGATGGCGGGGCGAGGAAATTGGTCGGATATAGATTCTGGTCGGCGAAGTCGGCATAATCGGCATCGTCGGAACGAAACCGCCGCCGCGCTGCTCTTGCATTTGCCGCGGTCAATGGCGAAAATACAGCCTGGATTTATCAAGAAAGCGGTGACGAATGATCAAAGCATTGGTGAAAAACGGGCTGCTCGTGCCGTGCGATCCCTTGCCGGCGGATTGGCAAGAAGGCACTGAGGTCGAGGTTGAAAGGACGGCCCACAACGGCGCTGTCGAAAACGGCGCTCATCCGACCGACGCGTGGATGGACGAAGTCGAAGCGGTCGCGGCTCAAGGCGATCCGGCAGACGATCTGCGTCTGGAAGCCGCGATTCAAACGGTGCGCCGTCGCGAGAAAGAGTTAGCTCGCAAAACGTCCTTCGTCGTGTAACGGAATGTTGTCATTTGCCATCGGACGATCCTTTTGTTCGTGGCCGTTTCATGAATGCCGTCACCTGCCCATAACATGGCCCAGCCAAGTTTTCCGGCGCGTCATGTTGGATGTCTTCCGACTCTCCCAACTTGCTCGTCCACTTTCCGGTCTTAAGCTGGAGCGCGGCGTGCATGTATTCGTCGCCGGTCCCATAGAGAGCTATTTTCTCAATGCCTTCCTCTTGCGAGCCGTCCGCGCAAATCACGAATCCCACTGATTCGTAGACCACGATCAGCGACGCGACCTTGTAGTCGCGAGGCGCATGTCCAGGCCAGTGACGTTGCGTTGTTGGCTCCCACCAGGCATTGTCTACCCCAACGGCCCAGGCGATGCAGTTGTACCTGTTGTCCGCTGGACTGGTGATCTGGTGGTTTCCGGGGTGCAAGTTGGGGAAATCGACGCTCGAAATGGGCACGTCAGCAATTCCCGGCGTGCTACAAAAGCCTGGGAAAACAGGGGTCTTCGCAGTGCATGTTCGCAGCCGTTCACAATGGACAAACTTGCACTATAGGCCTTTGCGCTGTCGAAAACTCCTGGGATTCAAATCGATTCCCTCATTACCCACGACAGAAATAGGACTTGCGACGCCGGGAATTGCTGTGGGCACGTTACCACCTGTATCCTTGCTGACGGCCCCAGGCAATCCAGGCGGCGACCAGTTTTTCCAGGTCGCCCGCACTCCCCTCTGGCAGCGGATTAGCCACCGTGATTTCGTCCAGCGCCAGGGTCCAATGAGAAGGCTTCTTTTCAAGGCCCGCAAGGATCAACGGCACGGCCTTCTCCCCCATCGCGACAATCTCTCGAAAGGCGGGATGCTCCACCTTGGTTTTCAGTTTCGATGAGTACCGCGTGTCATGATCGCACTCCGCGGTGAGCTTCGCATATCGCTTGGCGAGATCCTCCACGCTTTCGGTGGCGGGCTCGGTGGTAATATCATTCGCCATGGGTTATTCCTTTCGGACAGGAAACGCAATTCGTCGTAGCCGAGATTTGCCGCTATCGATATTTTGCTTCGACGCAGCCCATCTTTATGTCCTGCTATTTTGGCAAGGCTTCGCGTTTTGCCTAGCATTCGACGATCCGACTGCTTACCTTAAGGAGCGGAGACGTACTTCAAGAACTCTTTCCCAAGCGGGGTAACCTGTGTGGTCCCCTGTGGAACAGGGGTTACCAACCCTGCTCCGCCGCTCCAAAAAAGCAGTCCCTTCCGGCAGAGGTCTTCGACGATGACCTTCGCCAATGACTGTTGTTCTCGCAGTCCCGATATCGTCTTCAATGCCACCTCTGTAATTGCGTCGATGCTTGTCTCGGGCCCCCGACTGTGACCATGCTTGGCAGTGTCGAGCTCAGATAACTTCTTCATAATTAACCGATGACAAACCGTGAACTGATCAACAAAGGCGAGGAACATTGCGCTCTAAACGTCGCCCGGACTTTGACCAAGGGCACTGTTAAGCACTGCGTTTCGCAAGGCGTCGATCTTCTCCTGCTTGTGATTTCTAATGGCAACCGTCGTCGCATGCATTACGACGCTGATGAATTCCTCGTTGCCACTCAATTGCTCGATTTTGAGACGTTTCTCCTTTTCCAAGGCGTCTAACCGATTGGCCAAGGATTCCAACCATTCGTTCCTGCGCCGCTCAAACGGCGGTGCAATAATGGTATTGAATAATTCAAGTGCGGGGCCGCCAATCGTCGGAATAGCAGAAAGCATGGCCCGTGCCGCCAGATGAATATGGTCTCCAAGAATCTTCTGTGGAAGGGAATTGGACATTTCACAACTCCAAAAAACGCGTACGGCCCGGTCGTTAACGCGGTGTGCGCTCTTGATTAGCGGGAACTACTTCGGCACGTATGTTATGAGAACAGCCTGCGCCACCAACTCTTTTCTGATTCAGGCGAGGGCGCAGCTTTTCGCTGGTCGTCTGGCAGCGGGCAAGGCTGTCCGATTCGACCATAGACCGCCGTCCAATAATCCTGGCCTGCCGGGTCCAACGTCCTGAGGAAGGACACAAACGAGTCCATAGTCTCCGATTGGTTCCATGCAGCATCGCTCATTGCCAGTAATTGTAAGCGTTGCTCCTCATTTGAAAATTCGAGCCTACGCTCAAACCGCCGCACCTTTTCCTCGCGGGACTCGTCCGTGCGTTGGCTGTCATGCGTGTCATCCACATTGTGCAACTTGACGATGAGGTCAAGTTCGGCGTCTGGCAGTAAGGGAGTAAGACCGCCGAACCGGAATTGAATACTACCGGCCGCACACGCAACCTCATCAAACTTCTTCTGAGTATCAGTTGTCGTTGGTCGCCGAAAGACAGCTTGAAAGGTCTGGGCCATTACGATGTATAGAGCGTGGAGAGCCTCCATGCGGGTTGTTGCGCCAACTCTCGAAAGGCGTACGAATATTCCAGCCACGTAGTCTTGCTTAATAAGCAAGTCCTCGATGCGATCCGCGATTTCGTTGGCTCGGGGTAATGTCGTAGGCACCACCGACGGATGAAAGCAATTGGCGCATTGCAACGTTGAGCCACCGCTTTCATTGGTCGCGTAGATTTTCTGGCTACAGCTGCCACACTGGAAAATAACAGTCATCGAATAGCCTCGAGCCCACAGCGGCGAACCAATGATAACACCATCACGGCGCCTATTCGCGAGTCCCAGGTCCATTGGAATCCAGCAGAGCATGGCCGTCGCGGATTTTTCCCTAGCAAACAGTACCTCAGCTGCACCCGCTGGTCGCCCCGCAGGTGTCGCACTTGCAGCAGGAGCCTGAGCGGATCAGCGTGAGCTGGCCGCACTCGGAGCAGGGGTCGCCTTCGTAGCCTTTCAGGCGGGCGACGCGGATTTGGTCGGTCATCGTCGCGACGCCGCCGTGGGTCTTGTCGTGACTGCCGCCGTTGCCGTTCGAGTGTCCGTTGCCCGGCAGCGGCTTGAGATGGTCGGTCCGCGGCGTCACGAAGGCTTTCGGCGTCGGAGTGGGCTTCAGGTCGAGCATTCGCTCCTGGCCGAGTTCTTCTTCTTCCTCAAAGTCCGGCTCTACGTCCTCCGCCCGGCCAACGGTGTCGCCGCGCAGGTCTTCCGGCGAGACGTGGGCGAGATCGTGCCGGCCCAGGTAGGTGATGGCCAGCTCGCGGAAGATGTAGTCGATGATCGACGTCGTCATCTTGATGTGCGGGTTGCCGGTGACGACGCCGTTCGGCTCGAAACGGGTGAACAGGAACGCGTCGATGAATTCGTCCAGCGGCACGCCGTGCTGCAAGCCCAGCGAGATGGCGATGGCGAAGCAGTTGGTCATGCTGCGGAAGGCGGCGCCTTCCTTGTGCATGTCGATGAAGATCTCGCCCAGCGTGCCGTCGGCGTATTCGCCGGTGCGCAAGTAGATCTTGTGATTGCCGATGCGCGACTTCTGCGTGTAGCCTGCGCGGCGATCGGGCAGCCGGCGGCGGCGCGCGATGTAGCGATGGACGATCCGCTCCGCGATTTGCACCGGCTCCGCCTTCGCCTCCTCCAGCACGATCGGCTCAATGTCCGCGTCCGCCACTGTGTTGAGCGGCTGGCTGAGCTTCGAGCCGTCACGATAGAGCGCGTTCGCCTTGAGCATCAACTGCCAGCTCTGCTTGTACGCCTTCTTCACATCGTCAATGGTTGCCGAGTGCGGCATATTGATCGTCTTGGAGATCGCGCCGGAGATGAACGGCTGCGACGCCGCCATCATGCGGATATGCGAATCGGCCGACAGGAAACGCTGGCCGAGCTTGCCGCACTTGTTGGCGCAATCGAAGATCGGATAGTGCTCCAGCTTCAGGCGCGGCGCGCCCTCGACGGTCATCGTGCCGCACACGTGATTGTTGGCCTCGGCAAGCTGCGACTTGGTGAAGCCAAGCGTTTC
>ODAK010002310.1_pt1 | contig 20050 bp, 15 predicted proteins | sample 1539591 | NCBI WGS metagenome assembly ODAK01 (sample SAMEA3539303, study PRJEB22396) | soil metagenome | biome: tundra; feature: field; material: soil | place: USA | collected 2010-05 | depth 0.15 m | reverse complement strand
CGGTGATGTGGCCGAGGAAGAGGATCGCGCCCGTCGGCACGTCGACGATCGAGACGACGAACGGGCGATTGACGACCATGCTGACGGGCATCGGAGGCATGCTCGAACCCGAGGTCGCTCTTCCGACGATCACCGCGGTGGCCGCGGCCGCCTCGACGCCGGTCTCTTGCACCCCGAGCGTTGCCTTCTGGAGGACGTCTTCGACGTAGAGGTGGCCGCCATCGGGCGGATGGGCGCAAAGGCCGCTGAAGTTGGCCGCTTCCTTGTCGAAAGGCGCCGTCATTCCCATCGCCTCGAGCGCGCTACGTAGCGAGAACGTGGGCGACGTGAAGGTGGACCTGGGGAGCGCCAGCGTGACCTGCACCTCTTGCGAAGGCACCTTCAGCGCGGCCGAGCCGACGGCCAGGCCCGCTTCGTACGCGTCGAGATCCCCGTGGGGTAGAGCGATCAAGACGTCGATCTGACCACCCGACAGGGGCAACGCGACGACCTGAGCCTGCCCGTCGTCCGCGTAGAGCAGGGTCTCGGTCTCGTTCATGAAGCTCGCCGAGACGGTCGACGCATCGGCCCGCGTGAATTGGGCCGGCGCGGTCGCCGTTGCCGGAAACACGGTCTCCCACGGGAGCTTCAAGTGAATCGCGTTGACGAGCACCATGCGCGTCGTTGCATCGAGCGAGCCGGCCGGGAGCAGGTTGTTGATCTTGTCGTCCGTCGCCGTGCTGACCCACGCGTTGATCGCCAGGCGCGCGGGATCCGGTTGCGTGATGAAGTCCTCGAGATAGACGCCGGTGCCGTAGCTCTTCGCCATCACGTCGAGGAACGGCTGCTCCCAGGTGTACGTCCGCTCGCCCCATACGGAGTTGACGACCTCGAGCTGGTAGTCCGCGGGCGAGGGCGCCGTCGCGGCCCCGAGCATGGCGTTCATCTCGTCTCCCGAGAGCGCAGCGCTCGCCCGGGCGCCTAGCGCCTGGCCGAGCGCGTTCTGGCCATCGAAGATCGAGCCCGCGCCCGCACCCAAATGGAGCGCGGCGGCCATCTGCGTGGCCGTCGTTCCAGCCGCGCCGGCGTACGCCATCGTCAGCGCGAACGAGGCGCTGAGTGGCGACGTGATCAGGTTCGACGAGACCGCGCTCGACCTGTCGTGGCGAAATACTCGTTTCGCGCGAGGTTTCGCGGTTCAGATCGTACCGGCAACCGCCCGTTGATCAGTCCGAGAGTGTGCTGGGGAGTGACACCTTTGACGAGCTCATCCACGGCCCACCATCGGGTAAACACCGAGACGGACAAGTGCTAACCGACGGTGTCTTTACGCATCGGGTGTGCAGTAATGGCGCCGCGGCAACCTCGCGGTGATGCGATCGCGGTCGCTCGACCGAACGCCCGACCGGCTCGCGCGAAAAGTTCCGCGATTCCAGCTGCGAATCGCCTCAGATCGAGATCTGGGACACGACAGGATTGCGCTCCGGGCGCTCTCGATCTTGTCCCACATGCGTCCCCGATTCACTCGACCCTGGTCAGCGACGGCGCTGCGGGCATTAACCGCAGGGAGGCGACCGTGCAAAGAGGATTCAGCTTCGCGGGGCTCGCGCTCCTGGGATGCCTCGTCGGATCGACGATCGGGGTCGGGTGCGGTTCGTCCGGGCGGGGAGGTCTGACGGGCGACGATGCCTCGCCTGCCGTCTCATCGGGCGACGACTCCGGCGGGGCCGCTTTTCAGGAGCCCGGCGGATCTTCGTCCGGATCCTTCACATCCGACGGCGGCGCCTCGACCGGCCTCGCCCTGGGCGACGCGGGCTGCGCCACGGCCACGGCGGAGGCCAAGCGCCAGCCCGCCTATCTGCTCTTCGTGCTCGACGGCTCGGGCAGCATGAAACAGCAGAACAAGTGGACGGCGGTCGTGCCGGCGCTCGAGGCCATCTTCGGCCAGATGGAGACTGCAGCGGACACAGGCGTTGCTGCCGGTCTGATCGTGTTCTCGGACACCAAGGACTCGACGACGGGCGCCGGGCCCTATCCCGGCAGCAGCGACGTGCCGATCGCGTTCGTGAACAGCGCCCAGCAGACCTCGCTGAACAACAGGCTCTCCGGGATGCCGATGAGCGGCACGCCAACGCAGGCAGCGATCACGGGCGGCTACGGAGAGCTCGAGGGATTTCAGGCGCAGGCCCCGCTCCAGTCGGGCGGCAAGAAGGTGCTGGTCCTCATCACGGACGGCGTTCCGACCGACGGGTGCGCGAGCGTCCAAGGGATCAGCAACTACTCGACCAACCCCTGCATCCAGCTCGCGGCGCAGAAGCTGACGGAAGCCGCCCCGAAGGGGCCGATTGAGACGTTCGTCATCGGCGTGGGAGACTTCTCGGGAGGCAGCTTCTTCGGGATCGGCGGCATCGATCCGAGCTTCCTGGGCAATCTGGCTCAGGCGGGCGGAACGGGGCCCAAGGGTTGCAACCCGAACGAGAGCTCGATGACCAGTGATCTCTGCTACTTCGAGATCGATCCGTCGCAGTCGCCAACGCCGGCTCAGCTCCAGATGCAGTTCGAAACCGCGCTCAACACGATCCGCGGCCAGGTGCTCTCGTGCACGTTCCCGATCGAGTCGAGCGGCCTCGGGCAAGTCGATCCGAGCAAGGTAAACGTCGAGGTCAACGGGGCGCCGATCCTTCAGGACCCGAACAACGGCTGGACATACGACAATCCGATGACGCCGACCGTGATCATTCTTCACGGTACGGCTTGCAGCATGGCGAAGGGCACGATCACCGCCAAGGTGTCGATCGTTCTCGGTTGCCAGACGCAGGTTCCCAAGTAGGCGCCGGTCCTGGCCCGTAGCTTGGGGCGAACACGTCGAACAAAGTCTTTCGCGCCGAATCGCGAGGTTCCCCCCGTCCGCTCCGGCGTCTCCCGCTGAGAAGGTGGACGTCACCCCGCCGCAGGCAAGGGCCCGCGCCGCTCCGTCGTCTCCGAAGCGGTCAACCACCCGACTCTCGCGCCGTATGCCGCGGCAGGCAGCAAGAGCGCGAACATCATCCACCCGGCCGGGGCCGCCCGCACGACCGCGGCTTCGCGTTGAAGCGGCGTGAGGGTCTCCGCGCTCGTCACCCAGAAGGGCTTCACCGGCGCTGTCAGGCTGTAGCCGGCGCTGACGCAGAGCGCTCCGAATGCCACGACCGCGGCCAAGAGCATCGTCACCCGATGAAGGCCGACCGGTCTCTCGGCGAGCCGCCGCGCGATCGCGACGCTCGTCTCCGCGACCTTCTCCGAGAGCGTCCGCTGCACCTGCGCGGCCTCGCGCTCGGCCGCCGCCGCGAACGCGGCGCGTGCACCCTCGATGCAGCGTTCGGTGTACTCCGCGAGCTCGGCCGGGTATTGCCGGAAGAACGAGTCGTAGTACTCGAGCGCCATCACGATGCTCCAGAACGCGTCGTTGTCGCGCAGGCCGAGCGCGTCGCGCAGGCGGTAGAGGCGCTGCCGCTCCTCGTCGGAGGCGTGTCGACCGACGACCTTCGCGAACTTTTCCTCGAGACTCACGGCACGACTCCGGCGAGGACCCTCCGGCGCAACGGTTTCCGGGATCAGCAGGCGCATCTCGCTGGGTGTGGCGGCGAAGGAGCTCCCCATCGGCAACCGCGCGGAGCTCGGGAGGTAGCGCGGGGAGGTCCGGCGGCGCGTGGGTGGGGCTCTACTACTTAAGTAGTATTTCGCGCCGTCGACTCGGCGTTAGGCTCGCGAAACGGATCGCGTCGATGCGTCTGGCTTTTGCAAGAACGCACTCCGCCGGCTCCGCGTGGTCACTGTGCACGGGCCACGGTCCCCCATCGCCCGAGGTACGATCGATGAAACGAGTGTTCGTGGTGGCGGGCCTCGCGTCGAGTCTGGCGCTCTCGTCTGGCCGCGCACGCGGCCAGACGACGATCGCGCCGGCGTCGCCGACTGCCGCGTCTCCTGATGTCGCTCCCGCCGTGGCCGAGCCACCGCGTCCTCCCGTCCCGGAATCGCCGGATGACGTGCCCACCGACGCTCCTCCTCGATCTCGCCCGGCCAAGACGACCGGCCTGGAACTCGGGCTACGAAGTGGCTACGGACTGCCGATGGGCGTGGATTGCGTATGGAGCTGACAGTCAGGCTGGAAGCTGTCGGCGCGCCGGATCCAGCAGCAAGGAGGCCCGGCCGCCGACGCCAGATCCGCTGGGAATCCGGGGGGGGCCAGCGAGCAAGCTCCGGAGGGCATCCACGCCCCCCGGAGGGTCGGATCGAGATCTCGCTCCTCGGCGGGTTTCGAATACGCATCGGTCCGTCCCCGCTCCACCTGCCCACGCGCAAAGCCCAAGCGCTCGTCGCCTACCTGGCACTGACGCCCGGAAGGGTGCACGACCGCGAGAAAATCCATGCCTTGCTGTGGCCGGAATCGGGCAAGGTGCAGGCGCAAGCCAGCCTCCGGCAGGCGCTGCTCATGATCCGCAAGTCGTTGTCGTCGCACGCACCGCACGCACTGGGTTCGAGCGACGCGACGATCGCGCTCGACGACTCGCAGGTGCAGGTCGACGTCACGACGCTCGAGCGCAGCGTTGCGGACGCAACTCATGAAGCGCTCGAGCGCATCACATCGGTATGCGTTGGGCCCTTTCTGGAAGGATTCGCCGCTGGCTCGGCCCCCTTCGACGAATGGATCGCGTCCGAACGGGCGAGGTTGCAAGAACTCGTCGGGGAAGGTCTCGAGAGGCTCGCCGAGCTCCAGGCGCAGGCGGGGCGCGTCGACCGAGCGATCCAGACCACCCTCCACTCCTTGCGGCTGGAGCCCTTGCAGGAGCGCACCCATCGCGCGTTGATGCGCCTCTACGCGATGCATGGCCGGCGGGCGGAGGCCGTGCAGCAGTACGCGACGTGCGCCGCGACGCTCGAACGTGAGCTCGGAGTCGAGCCCGAAGAGCAGACCAAGCAGCTTCATCGCGATCTTCTGCGCGAATCCGTCGCGATCCGCGCCGCACCACGAGCGCCGACCGTCGCGCGGCCGCGTCCGGTCCTCATCGGACGTGACACAGAGATCCGCGGTCTCGACAAGGCGCTCGAAGAGGCGTGGACCGGCTCGAGCCGGCTCGTCCTGCTGAGGGGTGACGCCGGCGTCGGAAAGACGCGACTCCTCGAGGCCATGGCCTGCAAAGCAGCCGAACGAGGCGGCGTGGACATCCGCGGCCGCTGCTTCGAGTCCGAGCGGGTCCTTCCGTTTGCGCTCTGGGCGGATCTCTTGCGGAGCGAACCCGCATCGTGGGACGAGGCGCTGAGCCCGATGTCCTCCGCGTCGCGCGCAGAGATCTCGCGCATCCTACCGCGGGTCGGTGAGCCCGCCGCGCCCCCTCCGCCCTCTTCGAACGACGCGCGAGCGCTGTTCGATGCCGTCGGCGAGCTGCTCACGCGCATGGCGGAGCGTGCCCCTTTGATGGTCCTGCTCGAGGATCTGCACTGGGCGGACGCGATGAGCATGCGGCTCCTGTCCTTTCTCGCGCGCCGCATCGCTAGGTCTTCGAGCGTCTGTCTCATGGCGACGGTCCGCGCCGAAGAGATGGCCGGGGCGACGTTGCTCCGAACCATCTTGCAGGAGATCGACCGCGAGCAGCGACTGCTGGAGGTGCAGGTGGGCCCACTGTCGCGCGAGGACACGCTCGCGCTCCTGCGCTCGCTCGCGCCGCGTGCCGAGGCGATGGCCGATCCGGCGGCGTTCGACCAGATATGGGCCGTCAGCGAGGGCAATCCTCTGGTCGTCGTGGAGGCCGTGCGCGGGCTCGAACCCGGAGCGATCACGCCGGACGTCACCCGCTTGCCGGTGCCCCTGCGCGTTCGCGACCTCATCGCCGGCCACGTGGCTGGTCTCGGTCGGTTCAGCCGGGAGGTCGTGGCCACTGCGGCCGTCATCGGCCGGCAGTTCGACTTCACGCTGCTCGCGCGCGCTTGCAATTCCGGCGACCGCCTTCTCGCCGCGACCGTCGAGGACCTCGTTCGATCGCGCCTCCTGCAGAGCTCCGGCGAAGGGTTCTATTTCACCCACGATCGCATCCGCGAAGTCGTCTACGAGAGCTTGCTCTCGCCGCGTCGAAGAGTCCTCCATGGCGCGGTCGCCCGCGCCATGGAGGACCTTGGTTCCTACCGGCTCGACGACGCGTCGGGCGCCATCGGATATCACTTTGCCCGCGCCGGCGAAGCGGCCGAGGCCGTCCGATATCTCCTGCGATTTGCGGTCCGATCCACGCGCAACTGCGGCCTCGAAGAGGCGCTTGCCGCTCTCGAGGAGGCGCGGCACCAGAGCGCGGCGCTCCCCGAGTCGCATCGCGACGCCGCCCTGGTCGAGATCGCCGTTCGCCGTGCAGCGTGCCTCCTCTATATGGGGCGCATTTCCGAGATGGATCCGACGCTCGACCCCCACCGGGCCACGCTGGAGCGGCTGGACGATCCGACGCTCAACGCTTCGTTCCACGCCTTGACGGCCTTCGCGCACGCCTCGGTCGGCAACCGGCGCGGAACCCAGGAGCACGACACGCGTCTCCTGGTCGCGGCCGAACGGACCGGCGACGGGTCGGCCGCGGGGTTGGCCCTCTCGCAGGTTTCTTACGACGCCATGCGAACGGGACAATTCGCGCGCGGCATCGAGCAGGGCCTCAGGGCCGTGGCCAAGCTCGAGGCTTGCGACGATCCGGAGGCCACCGGGTTCGGGTGGATCAACCTCGGATCGAACTATTTGAGTGCGGGCGATTGGCAGCCGGCGCTCGATGCCTTCGCCCGCGCGAACGCCATTGGCGAACGGGCCGCATGCGCCCGGGTTCAGGCGATGGGCACGGCGTTCTACGGCATCATCGCGTGCGTGTGCCGGGGTGATTTCGAGGCCGGTCTGGCGGCGTGCCGTCGAGCCGTGGGCATCGCGCCGGATCCGTACAGCGCCTTCTACGCCCACTGGTCGCTCGTGCGAGCCACCGCTACCGTGGCGATGTTCCAGGCCGCTGGGGCGCCCCCGCTCGCTGCCGGCCGACCCGTGCTGGACGACGCGTTCCGTACGTCTCTGACCGCGCTCGAGACCTACGCCGACGCGAGCAGCGATGCCGCGGTGCACGTCTGGTCCGGCCTCGCGATGGTGGCCCTCGCCGAGGGCCATCTGGCAATGAACGACCTGGAGCGTGCCCGCGCGTACGCGCTGGGCGCGCTCGGCGCCCTGCCACCCGAAGGCGACCCGGTCCTGCCGGGAATTGCGCTGCGCGCGCTCGGGAAAGTCGAGCTGGCATCGGGCCACTACGACGCCAGCCGAGAGCGGCTGACGGACGCCCTCCGGCGCTTCGAGTTGGTCGGCGCGAGGATGGAGGCCGCCGCCACCGTCTTTGCGTTGGCCGAGGTTGCCGTCGCGCAGGGGGACACGGTAGCCGCTGCGGGCTATTTCGGGGCCGCCCACCGGGGCTCCTCCGCGCTCGAGCTGACGTTCTGGACCGCTCTCTCGGCGCAGGTCGCGGGCGAACGCACCCTGGCGATTTGACGGCTCTCGCCGTCGCATTTGACGGTCGGCTCACGACGGCCTCACGGGCCTCGGCGTACTCTCCTTCACGCGTGCCGGTGGAAGCGCGCTGCTCGAAGGAGAGCCGTCATGAAAACGAGATGGGCGCACGTCGCCGTTTTGGGATTCCTCGGGGCCGCCGGCTGCAGTTCGACCGCCTCGAGCGCTTCTGCGACCTCACCGAGCGCACCGGACCGTGGGCCGGGACGCTCCGGACCGGATGCGTCGGGCCCCGGCATGCTCAGCGACGGGTGTCCGACGAACTCCGGATTCCCCGGCGACGACCTGTGTCTCGCGCCCCCCGCTCCGGACAAGGGATTTCAGCTTCACTACGGTCCATCGGACTATGCCGACCCCGCGAACGTCGCGCCTTACGTGCTGGCCCCGAACGACGAGACGGTCGACTGCGACTACATGAAGACGCCGAACTCCAAGGACACGTACGTCTCTGGATACGAGTTTTACATGCGGCAGGGGAGCCACCACGTGATCGCCAACGTGAACCCGACGGCCCAGGCCGACGGCTTCGGCACCTGTCAGACGAACGACATGACGCCAGGTCTCCTCGGCGGATCGCAGACGCCGAAGGTCGACGAGCTGGAAGACCCCGCGCCCGAGAACCAGGGCCTCGCGGTCCATCTCCCCGCGAACTCCCAGGCGGTCATCAACTTCCACGTCATCAACACCGCCGTCACACCCATCTTGCGCGAAGCGTGGTTGAACTATTTCTACATCGATGCGTCGCAGGTGAAGGGCATTCGCGGAAACGTATTTCTCACCGGTGGCCTCGGCTTTTCCATCACGCCGGGTACCTCGCAGACGTACACGTATTCCTGCAGTCCGGACCGCCCGGTCCGCGTGCTCTCGCTCGCCGCGCACATGCATGCGCACGCGACGCGCCTGAGCGCGTGGAAGGTTTCGGCGAACCAACCGTCTCTGGTGTACGAGGCGTTCGACTGGGCGGAGCCCGCATCGCTGCACTATGACAGCGTGCATACGAACGCTCCCCCGAACCGGGCGACGCGGACCGCGGGCGGAAGCTCGGGCCCCATCCTCGTCGAGCCGGGCGATACGCTCCAGTGGGAGTGCGCCGTGGACAATACGAGTGACGAGGTGCTGACGTTCCGGAACGAAGTCTACACGGGCGAGATGTGCATCCTGACTGGCGTCGAGGTTCCGGCCGACGACCCCATGCAGCCATACGACTTCACCTGCTCGCGCGACTGACGAGGATATGGCCATGACGACCAAACGAACGTTCACGACGTTGGCTTCGATCTCGCCGTTCGCGGGAGCCGCCCTGAGCGCCCTTGTCGTGGGATGCACCTCTGCGAACGACGCCCATTCGCTGCAGGAGGCGAGGCCCGATGCCAGCGAAGCGCCGGACGCGTCGAGCGCCGACGAGGCCAGCAGCGAAGCCGGGCGCACGATCAAGTTGACGTGGCAGGTCGCCGTTTCTCCTCTCCTCACGACCGATGGCCTCGAAGGCGGGGCGAGCGCAGGGGCCATCGACGCGGGCGCCGACAGCCCGAGCGACGCAGGTTTCGACGGCCCGAGCGACGCAGGTTTCGACGTGGCCACCGGATCCGAGGAGGCTCCGTCCGACCCGGGCGCCGGTGACGGCGGCTACCAGAGCCTCGCGGGGGTAAGCGTGTGCGTCTACCAAAATACTGCCATCCCTTGCGTGACGACCGATGCCAACGGCATGTTCACCATCTCCGGTCTGCCCGCCGTATCCGATATCGCCCTCACCTTCCGCAGGGATGGGTACGTGCCGGTTCTCACGGCGATCGCGACACCGAACACGGACATCGACGGACTCAGCGGGGCCGGTAGTCCGCTCCTGATGGCCAGCAGCACCGTTCCTTCGATGACGCCGGTTTCCATCGATATCGCGAACAAGGGATTGGTCACCGTCGTCGCCGTCATTCCCGGCTCGAGCGGTAGGCCCACCGACTCCACCGGCGACGTCGGCGCCAAGATCAGCCTCAGTCCGATGACGGGCAACGGGCCGTATTTCCTCGACCAGACGAACACGGCCATCGTCCCGTCTGCGACGAGCATGGTCTACGAAGGAGCCGTGTACTTCAATCTCGATCCCGGCGACTACGAGATCACAATCGACGATCCGGATCATAGTTGCTCTCCGCTGTCCCCGATCGTCGGACTCTATGGCTATCCCGCTCCTCCGACGTCCGTGAAGTTCCCGATCGTGGCGGGCTACAGCACGAGCGCCGTGGGCTTCTACTGCACCGCGAATTCCGTCATCGTGAACACCGCCGACGCGAACTGAGCGCCTCGCCGATCCGAGCCGTCGACGATGGGGCGGACGACCTCCCCGCAGTGTCCAGAAAGCCATCGTCGCCGATTGTCGCACGATTCGCCGGCAAATCGCAGGCTTGAAGCCGCGGCGGGGTGTGGGCCAGCATGGGGCCCGACTTGAGGCTCCCGGCGCCGGTCCAGTTCATCATCGCGATGATCGCGTACGCGATCAACCACCGGATGGCGCGGCAACTCGACTACCATGGCTTGAGGGGTTCGTGGCCCGCATCTACATCTCCTCGACCTACGAAGACCTCCCGGGAGGAGCGGAACGTGCCCCACGTTTCGGGAGGCGCTGCTCGGTACTGAACCTCTCGAGCAATGCTTGTGCTTTCACGGACAGTGCCCCGTCATGATCGAGAGTGATCGGCCGCACGCCGACGCTAGCAGGCTCAAGGTCGAGCTCGGCCCGAAGATCTGCCCGAGCGGATTCTGGGGCTTCCGTCATTCTCTCGGCCTGCCGCTCACGCTCAAGGGCGGGAATCTGGAAGAGAACACGGAGGGGGAACGTAGATCAGGCCACCCCGCGGACGCCGCGACGTTCATTCTCTTCCGCGGTGCGCCGCAAGTATTGAGCGGCATCTCAACAGATCCGAAGTTCGTGCGCTTCGAGACGCACGCGTGTAGGCGCGCGTCTCGTTCCGCGGAATTCTGACGAACTCCGAAAACCTTGATCATCCTGCAGCGTCGTCGCCATCAAGGGCATCGACGAGGTAATGTGCGCAGGTTGGAGTAGGTGAAGGCTCGGGTCTGAACACCCGAGCCTTCGTGGCGCGCGCATCAGACAACGCGCTCGCCGTGGATCACGGTGCCGTCGAACGCCCCCGGCGTCCAGCCCCTCCTTGAGAGGGCGGCCTTCGGGTGGACGGACGATTTGGACGCTGCGTGGGTTGCGCGGAGGTGAAGGCCTTCTGCGGCGGATGCGCTTCGTTGCAGGCGCGGTGCGCGCCCTTGCGCGGGGTCGCGGCGGCGGGCGAAGCATCGCGCGGTCAACCGCGTGTATGGCCGTTCTCCGCTCGGGCGTGCCTCGGGCCGGAGGCGGCAGGCGAGCTTTCGTGCGCGTCGACAGGCGAATGTAACGGATGCGATCTCGACGCAAGAATCGTCCTCGTCGACGACCTCTTTGCCGTCGTCCTCCGTGATGGAGGCGGCGCGCACCGAGGAGCCATCGCCCCATGAATCAGCCATTCCAAGAGTCCACCCGCCCATCGGCGTCGTCCGATGCGCGCGCTGCCGGCGTGTACTTTCCGGCCGCGTGCGGCCGAGCGAGCGCCGTCCCGAGCGCCGTCGTCGTCGTCCGCGGCTGCCGACGCACGCCCGAGCGCCCTGAGGCGGGGTCGTGATCGGGCGCCACCGCGCGGTCACGGCGGACGAGAGCGCGACGATCCTCCGCTCCACCATGCCGAGCACTGGCCGGTAGGGACGATCGCGACCGAGCTCGGACGACACCACGACACGGTCGAGCGCGTGCTTGCGCAGAGCGCAACCACCAGGGATTGGGCAACGCGATCCCCTTCCCCTCCGGCGTCACTTCCCCCAACGGCCGCATCGGCCGTCGCGAGAGGCTCGGGGGTCTCCTCAACTTCTACGAACGAAACGCCGCGTAGAACCGGACCGGATCGTCCGTGGGACAGTACGGGGTCGACCTGGACGGAAGCGCACGTGGCCGGAACCCGGGTTCCGGCCTGGCCTTGAGGGGCTAGCTACTCCGTCTGAGCGGAGAATCCTCGAGCGCCCTCCTCGCTTTCTCCGACGGAGCGCCCGACCTGCACGCGACGACGCAGAGCGTCGTGGCAGGCGCGCTGCGTTCCATCCGAAGACCAACCCGACCGCGAATGACGGCGCGCAACCCCACGGCCCCGGGGTGGAAACGAGACCGTGGGACTACCTCCGCAGGTACGCCGACCAGGCTCGGCTCCGACTGGTCGCAGCCCACCGCCGTTGGTAGAAAGGGCCATGCCCTTCGCCCCCTTCTACGAGCTGTTTCCCGAGGTCGCGCGGGCAGAGACCCGCAGCATCACCGTCTTGAAGGCAGGCAGCGCCCTTCCTGCCGGCACCTTCGGGTTCGTGGAGATGTTCTGTAACGACGAGCGCTGTGACTGCCGGCGTGCATTCATCCAGGTGCTTGCCGATGTCAGCCCTCGTCTGCGTGACAACCGACCCGTGGCCACCATCAGCTTCGGGTGGGAGGACGAGTCGTTCTATCGGAAGTGGGCCTCCTTCCCCCTTTCCAACGAGGATCTCGCGGAGCTCAAAGGGCCGGCTCTCGCGAGCATGGCTCCTCAGTCGAGGTATGCCTCTGAGCTTCTCGTGCAGTTCAAGATCCTCCTTCACGATGAAGCCTACGTGGAGCGCATCGCGCGTCACTACAAGGCGTACCGTGAAGTCATTGATAGCCGCGGCTCGAAAGCCAACTTGACCGTGGTTCGCTCCGAACCGAAGCCCGGCATGAACCAGCCGTGTCCGTGCGGTTCACGCAGGAAGTACAAGCGATGCTGCTGGCGCCAAGGTCCCGGGGTAGCCGCCAAACGCCTGTAGCGCGTTCGACGACGGGGCCGGGCTCCAGGGCGCTCAGCCTCGTTTCACGTCCACATCGCCGCGCATCTTCACGACGTTCTACAACTTTGGCACCGCCCGACGTCGAGGTACCGCCCCATCGCCGACAATCCACCATCTGCCTCACCGGGGAGGAACGCCTGTATCCCGGAGTTGCCGCCATCGGCGAGCAGACCGGCCGTAAGCAGGCGGCATCGCGGAGCCACGTCTCGACGCCAGCGGGTGGGTCCCTGGGTACCGGTGATACCGCTGATAGTGGGACCCTCGGTCGCCGTCGGCGACAAGCACGATCGCCGCGCATTTTATCGTATCGTGGATTGCGTCCCCCGCATGGCCGTTCCCCCCGCGAGCCGCCGCGTCTCCCGCTGTCCATGCCTGACGGAGAGGAGGCAACGCTCCCCTCGATGGGCCGCGTCATCGCGATGCCGAAGCTCGGCGGACTCCATCATCGCTACAGTAGGATCGCCGCGTGAACGCGTTTTCCGCCACCACACCCCACGAATTCCTGCACGGCCCAGTTTTCGGACAACACGGCGTCCAAGCGTGCAAGGCACGCCCGACCATCGCCGTGGTGTGAGGGCTCTTCGTGCTCTGTCACTCGAACGGATCGACGACCGAGACGCCACACCCCTCAAAATCACGCCCATTCCGCGTCGCGAGCGTCAACCCGTGGGTGAGCGCGGTGGCCGCGATCAGCATGTCGGCTTGCGCCACCCGCCGGCCTCGAGCTTCGCGCGCGGCGCGAAGCTCGCCCGACGCCCGGGCGATCGGGGCAGTCACGTCAAGCACGATGGGCTTCGCGTCGAGGAAGGCGTCGAGCCACCGTCCCAGCCGCGACCGCGCAGCAGGCGACGCGCGCGCGATCCCGAACGCGAGCTCTTCGAGCGTGACTACGCTGACATGAATGGTCTCTTGCGCCCCGAACCATGCGACGACATTGCCGTTGGGACGCGGACGCGGGAGCTCGGAAAGGACATTCGTGTCGACGAGCATCACGCGCGTCCGAAGGGCGACGCACGACGTTCGCGCCGCGGAACTCGGAGCTCTGCACCGCCGCTGGCCCGAATTTCTGCCGATGCCGCGAGGAATTTCCTCCATCTCGCGCCGCCGCTGCTGTCTTCGAACTGATCGATCGCGACAACCACGGCGACGGGTTTTCCGCGGCGCTCGATCACCTGCGGGCGGCGCTGCGCGTCTTCTACGACGCGCGACAGCTCGGCCTTCGCAGACGCGACGCTCCAGTGGTTGCTGCGACTCGACATGGTCATGACTGTAGCCGTCGTGACTATCGACCACAAGTCAAGATCGAGGTCCCGGGCAGGCCCTTGTCTGCGCGAACTCTCCGCCGAAACGGCCCGTCCTGGCTACTTTAGCCCGTCCGCGGTGGGTCATGCAGCGGCGCGGTAGTCGTGGTGCAGTCCGCCGAGCACTGGAATCACGATGACCGAGCGGGCGCGCGGACCTGGCGCGCGTTCGCCGGGACCCAGAATCCGCTGGCCGATCCCCTGGTGAGGCCGAGCCGTGTTGAAGTAGCCGAAGGAGTATTCAGCGACAACGTGTCGTAGATGCGCTTCTGAGAGGATGACGATGTGATCGAGGCACTCGCGGCGGACGCTCCCGAGAAATCGCTCGCAGACCGCGTTCATCAGCGGCGCCTGCACGGCGGTGCGCACGACACGGGTCCCGGCGCCCGCGGCGACGCGGTCGAAGGCCGCACCAAACTTATCGTCGCGGTCCCGGATGAGGAACTGCGGCACGTGCCCGAACGGCGTTGCGTTGCGAAGCTGCTGCGTGGTCCACGCTTGCGTTGGAGCGCGCGTAGCCGACACCTGCACGACGCGCTTGGCGTTCACGTCGACGATGAAGAACACGAAGATGGGACGGAACCAGATATCGTAGGTCTGCAAGAAGTCGCAGGCCCAAACCGTGTGGTTTCGCAGGAAGGTCCGCCAGCGCTGTCCGGAGCGCGGTGCGACGGGCCCCGCGCCTCGCATGCACCGCTGGATCGTCCGCTTCGCGACGCGAACGCCGACCTTCAAGAGCTCGCCTCGAATCCGTTCTGCTCCCCAGAGCCGGTTCTCGGTCGCCATGCGGCGGATGAGGGCGACGAAATGGGGCGAGAGACGCGGCTCGCGTGGACCGCTCGGGCGGACTTCCTACGCCAGAACAGTCGGAATCCTTCCCGGTGCCACCGCAGCACGGTCTCGGGCTTGACCAGAAGCAGGGCGTGGCGCCACTTTGCAAGGAATCTCGCGAGCACCACCATCAGGCCTCGCTCGTGGAGGCGAAAGCCCGGGCGTTTGACGGCCCGCGATGCGACGATGAGCTGCTATCGAAGGAGCGCGTTCTCGGTGATCACCTCGGCACGCGACCGGGTCAGATCCGCGACGAACCCGCCCCCGACGCCCGCGGGCCGGAACGCGTTGCGGAGCGCCCTCGTCGCCCGGGCTACCAGGCCGCCGACCATCGCCGAAAGATGCGACGGGACGTGGAGCACCGCGCGATCCGAGCGGATCCGAACGCGATCATCAAGGCTTGTTCCGATGAGAATCCTGAGCGATCGTGCGGAGGACGGGGGAAAGTAGCCAAAACACCCATGCTGTCCGCTACCCGCAGGAACGGCGGCAAACTGAGTATCTCGCCACCACAGCCACTTCCAGGGCGTCGTCGCCGAGTACGTTGCGGATTCCGGCCATCGTGAGCGCCCAGATCGGGCCATCGTGAGCGCGCGGATCGGCATCGTGAGCGCCGGTCGGAGCGAAGCGACGTGTCTTGGTGGCGTGGGGGTTGTGGTCGGTCGTTCAGCCGTCCGATTTCCTTCGCGACGGTCCTTTCAGCTTGAGCCGATGGGCGTTGTGCACGACTCGGTCGAGCAACGCGTCGGCGATCGTCGGATCCGCCAGGTAGTCGTGCCAGGTCTCGACGGGCAACTGACTGGTGACGATTGTCGAGCGGGCGCCATGTCGGTCGTCGAAGATCTCGAGCAGGTCGCGACGCTCTTGCTCCCGGAGCGGGGCGAGCCCCCAATCGTCGAGCACCAGGACATCGATCTTCGCGAGCCGTCCTAGCAAGCGGGTGTACGTGCCGTCAGCGTGCGCGAGGGCGAGCTCCTCGAGCAGCCGCGGCATCCTTCGATACGTGGCGCGGTAGCCGGTGCGGCACGCCTGCTGGGCGAGGGCGCACGCGACGTACGACTTCCCCGTTCCGGTCGCGCCGGTGATGATGAACGCGCGCCTGGCCCGCTCACCCCCTCGGTCATAGCGACCCCCGTGCTCGGCGGACTGCACTACGACTACCGCGCCGCGGCATGACGACGGCGGATGGGCTAAGGAGCAGGACCCGGGGCTACGGACCCGTCCGAAAGCGCGGATCACGGCGTCGACATCGCCCTTGAGCGTGTCGAGGCTGTTCTGAACGGCCACGACTTCGTGCCCATCGGCCTGGAGCGTGGGGATGACTTTCGCATAGCAGGAACCATCGGCCCAGAGGCCATGGGCGAACACGATGCTCGGTTTGGTCTGTGAAGGCATGATTGACCCCGATCCTCTAGGTTTCGACAAATGAATTATGGCCACGATCGGCCAAGCCGAGTCGGATACGAGCGCGCTCCTTTCAGCCGGGTTCGCGCCGGAGCTCCGAGCTCGGAAACCTTCGTGTAGAGGATCTCGGAGCGGCGGACCAGCGCGGGCGGCGCCGGCTCCGACCGCCGCGGTCGAAAATGCACAAGGAGAGCAAGAGATGACAAGAGCGCCATGGCATGCGCCCCGATTTCGTGATGGCGGCGGGCGAGCTCGCCCAGCGCGACGCCGGTGGTCACGCCTGCAACAACGACCGTTCCCGCGAAGTAGCAGACGTCACACGACGGTCGTGACACGACCGCCGCGTAGGCGAAGAGCCCTTTTCACATTTGCGGTCGAGTCTACTGCGCCGTGCAGCTGAACGACTGGCTCACGGGCGACCCGCACTCGTCGGTGCCGCCGAGGAACACGTAGAGCGTGGCGCCGTCGACGACGAGCCAGCTATTCGTGGTGGTCAGGGTGTGTGTCTCGGGAACCGGGAGGTCGACGACGATCCGGGCGTCGTTCGATGCTGGACCGGAGCAGCCCGAGCCGAACTCCTGGACGGACACTTGCTGCCCGCTGGCGATGAGCGCGGTGCTGCCGTTGTTCGCGGCGAGGGTGAGGCCAGGGCCTGGCGTCGAGAAGCCGTCCAGGCCGCTCAGCGTCGCGGTCCAGACGCCGTCGTTCTGGGAGACGGTTACGGCGCCCCGTCCCCCGAGGACGGTGTCGCACTTCGCGTAGGTGCCGGCCGCGAAGGCGACGGAGCCGGCGTCGGTGTCCTCGCAGAGGCCGGGTCCCTGGAGCGCGCCGGACGGCGACGCGGGCAGAGGGCATTCGACGAACGCGCTCACGGGGTCTCCGCATCCTTGGCCAGCGATGGAGAGCTGGAGCTTGTTGCCGTCGACCGCGAGGACGCCCGCGCTGGTGGCCGCCGTCGAGCACCCGACGTCGTGGAGAGCGATCGACTGGCCGGCCGTGACGACAGCCGTCGAGTCGGACGTGGGCGTGAGGGCGAGCGTGCCCGTTCCGATGGCGAACAAGCCGTCGCCCAGCGCGACGTTCAGGACGCCGTTGCTCTCGGTGAGCGCGATGCTGCCGGTAGCGTCGCCCCCGGCGCTCAACACCGCGGTCGTCGACAAGTGCGAGGCGCCGCCGGTGCACTGGACGTAGCTGCCGAGCGGCATCGACGTCGCGCCCGCCGAGCCGTCACCCGCGAGGGTGCACGCGCGGCCGGTCGAGGACGCATCGCTCGCGTCCGTCTCGGGAGACGCGTCGCCTTGCGTCGCGGCGGTACCGGTGTTGCCGGCGTCGTCCGCGTCGGACTCGCCGGTGACGTGAGCGCCTCCGCCGTCGCCGCCCGCGTTGACGCCGTTGACCTCGCCCCCGCAGGCGACGATGGTCCCGGAGAGAACGAGAGCTTCGACGGTCACGGAAAGGTAGGCGCGCATGGGTGGCCCTGGTGCAATGCCGAGACCACTCCGCGCGCGCCGCGAATGCGCAGCGTCCTGCGGGACGCCTCGGGCACCTTGTGCCAACCCTGGCTGCCCCGCCATGGGCCTCGGTCCCCCTCCCCGGGAACTTCTTCCACAACGCCGCGCGCCCTCGCCAAGGGATCCATCAGCAGACCCCGGTCCCCGCAGAGCGCCCTGCCGAGGGGAACATCGTCGCTCTCCCAGTGCTCGGCGGCCTCCATCACGAGTATCGAAGGGCCACGTGAGACAGCCCGGAGCTCGCGAGTTTCTCGCGGATCCGTGAAGTAGCCAACGTCCTTATCTCTCGCGGTAGCTCTCGGACCCGGAAGCAACGATTCGCACACCAAGGTGCTCGGCCCGCTCGCTCTCGTCGCAATGGTCGGGGGACTGCTCGAGTTCTACACAGGCATCGGACTTCTGACCGTCGCCGCGGTGACGAACCATCCACGAGTTCGTGACGCCGGGCCGGCTCATGACCGCGGGGGGCCCAGTACTTACCGAGTCACCTACGTCGACGGGTGCATGAAGTACGCGGGCGGGCAGGACTGGACCATTCACGCGTACGCCGACGGCCACAACGACTTCTGGCTCGGCACCGCCGCAGGCAATCAGCTCGTCATGCCGCCGGGAACGATCGGCTACTCCGCCGACCCGTCGCAAAACGGCGGGGGCGCCTTCGTCCAGTTCGACGACTGCGTCGCGGCCAACAAGCTCCTGGCGCCCGTCGAGTTCGACTTCGCCGGAGGGCAGCTCGGCGCCTGGAACAACGACAGCAACCCCGGCGGCAACGTGGCCGGCGTCTCCGACGACGGCGGCATCGACAACCCCCACGCAAGGCGTGCTGTAATTCCGAGGATGCGAACCGGGGTGATGTGGGCCAGCGTCCTCGCCGTGTGCACCGGGTGTTCTTCGACCTCGAGCGGCACGCAGCCGTCGGAGACCACGGGCCCGTGCGACCCAATGGCCACGCCGCCTACGACCCTGTCGACCGTGATCGGCGTCGGCAAGGACGACGGCGGTGTCTACTACGTGGGCGATATCGTGAACGAGTTCGATTCCGGTGCCCTCCCCTTGGGTCTGGATCGCGTCTTCGTCTCGCAGGCAGGCACCCTCGTGCGAAAGCACGTCGCGGGCAGCGGAGGCGGGCAAGACAGCTACAGCCTCGATTTCGAAGACACCCTCGGCGACAGCGCCGGGCAGGCTCTCCTCATCCAGACGAGCCAGGGGAAGGCGACCGCCATGGCGCTCGGGCCCACCACGATGCGGACGTTCGTCGTCGGGGCGGCCGGACAGACGCCGCTCGCGGTGGTCGACCGCAGCGAGATCGCGAAGTTCCCGATCCAGAACCTGCCCAACTCGATCTTGCACGTGGCCGACGTCAGCGACGGCACCGCCATCGTCCTCGTCGCGCCGGGCGACGCCTATGGAACGAACGGGGACCAGCTCTTCTACGGGAAGGCGGGCGCGATGGTCGAGCACCCGATCGTCATGATCGATGCCGACGACTACGGCGAGTACATCCAGTTTCTCGACGGCCAGACGACGTACAACATTTTCTTCAACGAGCCGTTCGAGCTGGACGGCGGCAGCGGCCCGCACCCGGGGAGCCTCTATACCGGGCCCGCGCAGGTCGACCCGGCGTTCCGGACCCCGACGGGCGCTCTGACCGTGACCGAGAGAACCCCCACGCCGACGACGCTCTCGGGCTTCTCGTTCACGTGCCGATCGTCTGGCGGGACGTAGACCAGGGCGGTGGAGCGCGCCGAAGGTGTGCGCTGGATAGGCTGAGCATGTTGGGCCTCCGATTCCCTCGTGGACCCGCCGAGACAGGACGTATGCCTCCGAGCAGGCGCGAGCGAACCTGCGACTCATCCTGCTCGAAGCCGTGGCGTGGACGTCCGCGCATGCCGACGCGAAGGACCCGTCCCTCTGCCTCCGCTCTCAGTGGCGCCGTATATCTTCAACGACTCCAGGTACACCACGGTCGACGACGTCATCATCGCGAGGCATCGCAACCTGCAAGCCGAGGGACGGGTCACCCGTGTCGGCGGGCAATCCGACGATCTCGTGGACGTGGCGGCCCTTGCAGGAACACATGATCGACACACAAGCCAGACTCGACCCCCGAACTCCCGTGGACATCGCGAGACGAGTAGTTCGCCACGACAGGGACCGTTCGCTTTGCGGTGGGCGCTGGAGCTGGCGGAGCGAATCCTCGCGTCGGAGGCGACAGGAAGTTCGCCCGGACCGACGAACTCGGCGGCGCGCTGACGGCACTCCGCATCGCGTGAGTCGGCCGGGATCACGAGCGGAAGGCTCGCGGCGGCCTTCCTCCGATCATCGCGCGCGTACCGCCTCGGCGTCGCCGCGGACGCTTAGCGATCCGCGCGATGCGACGTGAAGGCCCATCAGCCGAGTCTCCACGGTCCCGTGGGCGCCCAGCGCGAGGAGAACGGTCGCGCGCCGCGCGCTGCCTCGAGAGGCGGCCACGCGAATCGCGCGAGGGCGTCGACCGTCTCTGCAAGAGGGATGGCGCCAGCCACTCCGCTTCGCGCCAGAGACGGAGGAGGAGCCGTTCGAGTGCGTAGCGCGTGAGCACATAATGAAAGTCC
>ODAK010002308.1_pt1 | contig 20058 bp, 20 predicted proteins | sample 1539591 | NCBI WGS metagenome assembly ODAK01 (sample SAMEA3539303, study PRJEB22396) | soil metagenome | biome: tundra; feature: field; material: soil | place: USA | collected 2010-05 | depth 0.15 m | reverse complement strand
CGGGGCGGTGGCGGAGAATCGCGAGTGGCTGATGGAGTCGCTGCAGTATCCGATACCGGCTTAGGCGGCTTCGAGATCGATGTGCACACGGCAGCCGAGGGACGTTGCGATATTGACCAGCGCGTCGAGCGAGAAGCGGGAGACGCGGCCGCGGAGGAGATCGTTGATGCGGGGTTGGGTCACGCCGCAGCGTGACGCCGCTTCGGCCTGAGTCCAGTTGTGGTCGTTTACGCGCGCCGCTATTTGTTGCATAAGTTCGGCGCGCGCCCGCAGGTTTGCGGCTTGTTCCGGTGTATCTGCGATGGCGTCCCAAACGCTCGCGTAGGACTCCGTTTTGCTCATATTCTTGTTCGCTGCTTAAAATGCCAAGGCGCGACCCCGGCCGGATTATATCGGACTGGATATAGAGTACGATGGCATGGACGAGTCAGCAGGGTGCAACTCTCGACTCAGCGGTCGGCCATTGTTGCTTTTGACGTAACCCGGATTATCCGAAGCCCCGGTAACAATCGGGGGCGGCGCTGCACCAGTGGCGAGCCCGCGGGGGCAGCGCAGCCGCCGGGCAATAAAAGGGATTTAAATGTCGGATTTTCCTAACGAACGAGCTGGTAAGCAGCTGAATATCGAGTCGTGCCCGGAACTAACTCAATGAGCCCTTTTCTCACGAGCCGCTGCAGCACGCCTTTCATTTTGTTTTCGGAGCCAATGAAACACAGATCGCGGGCTATACGATTGGTTATTTTGTCGTTGTTGTTCAGGTGTTCCAAAATCACTTCTTCGGGAGTGGCCAACGGTTCGTGCTTTAGAATGACCTGAACTGAGCCGCCAGCCTGCGTGATGATCGGTGGCTTGAGTTTCATCTCGCGCATCGCCATAAAGGCAGTATTGAGGCCTTCTCCGACATCCTTGTTCGGGGGGTTCGGGAACTTGTTGATTAATCGAACTATTGCCGCGTTACGGGCGAAGCGTTCGCTCAGGATGTTTTCCGGCGTGATGTGAGCTGGCAGAGTTCCCGGACTGACAACCTCTACGCGGTTGTCGAATATGCGGATATGGACATTGTCCGCAATGCTGTAATCTCGATGCAATACGGCGTTCGTGATGATCTCGTGGAGCGCCGTAATCGGATACTTAGCTTCCTCTAATCCATCAGGAGTGTTGATTCGAACTGACTCGATTTTCTCCGCTGTGATGCGAACTGCATTTTGGATCAGGTCATATGCGTGCCCTTCAATTGACAGCGGATCGGCTTCTAAAGTATCCCGAGTGCCTTCGTCTGCAGTTGTCCGGTAACGGTAAAGTTTGATGCCGGAACGCTGTGGTAAGACAGCCTGGGGCTCTTCCGCAAAAAGAATTAAGCCCGCAACGGTCGGCTTGTCTCCCAGTATGACCTGCTGCTTCCGAAGCCACTGTTCAGGTTCGCCGGTTGGGACCACTTGCAACATGAATTCCAGCGTCACGGTCGAATTAGTAATGAAACCTGCGTCAACATTGACCGGTTCTGTTTCAAATGATGTCAGGCCTTTGTTGTGGCGCAGTCGGGCCAACGCTTCTTCTGTCTCAATGGGAAGGCTTTGTGCGCCACGCCGGACGTAAACGCGACCGTCGGACGCTTTCTTCACGTCGCGGCTTTTGCCCACGTCAACTTTCAGAACAAGGCCACTATCTGCTACTGAGCGAAGAAACGCGTATGTATACCCATCTCCGAGAGGGAACAGCCCTTCAAACGCTTGCAAGTGCCCGTTAGCACTCTCGAGATCAGCAAAACCATCCCAGAAGTTCTGGCGGGGTGTCGCCCTGTCTTGACCAATGCCTATATAGAGCTCCCCTCCTTCGGCGTTTGAAAACGCAGCAATTGTCTTTGTCAGCTTCGCTGGCGAAATTGCTTTCGATTTAACATCGCCAAAGTGCGTCTCTTCAACATCGAGTATCTTGTTTCGTTCATCTGCGTTTATTTCCACTACCGTAATTGGCATTTACAGTCTGATTTATAGCAGAGATCGGCGAGGCGAGAGCAAAGCGTCCGGCTTCTGGCGGAGCCTCTTTGCTTATGTCCAATAAGATCTGTAATCAGACAAACCCCGGACCCGGCGACGTCCAGACCAAAGGTGGGGCAGAACGAGGCGGAGTGAAACCCAGCCGGGACGTGGCGGGACTGGCACGGGTGTGATCTGACTGCCCGTTTGAGGAAGTTATAGAATCGCGATTGGCAGGCTTTCCGCGTTTGGCGCTCGATCTGCACTTCGCAACTAACTTTGTTTGCTGCAGCCATAATCCTCGCTTTGAGTTCGCTCGCGTGGGCGGAGACGGCGGACATTCCGGATGCGGCGGCGATGCTGCGTGATGTGCGGGCGCATCAGGCGGCGCTGGATGCGATCCGGGAGAATTACACGTTTCATCGGATCCGGCGGACGGATGATGTGGATTCGAGCGGAAAGGTCAAGAGTTCGAATACGATCGAGCGGGAGATCTTTTTCGTGCATGGGTTTCCGGTAGGGCGGACGTTGAAGCGGAATGGCGTGGCGTTGAGTGCGCAGGAAGCGAAGAGCGAGGACGACAACGTGCGGAAGGCGGTTGCAAAAGCGCTGAAGACGCCGGGCGGCGGAGGGCCGGCGGCGGGGCGTACAGCGCTGGTCAGCGATATTCTGGCGGTCACGACGATTTCGAATCCGCGGCGGGTGTCGCTGAACGGGCGGAGTGCGCTGGCTTATGACTTCAGGGGCGATCCGAAGGCGCATGCTCACACCATGCAGCAAAACGCGGCTAAGAAGCTTTTCGGGACGATCTGGTTCGATGAAGCGGACCGGCAGGTGGCGCAGCTTGAGGTTCAGCTCGATGACAATTTCAAAGTCGGCGGGGGGCTGCTGGCGGATGTTCGTAAGGGGACGACGTTGAGGGTGAATCAGTCGCCTGTGGGTGAGGGGCTTTGGATGCAGACGTCGAACGAGCAGCACCTGGATTTGCGGATCGTGCTGGTGAAGGGTTATCGCCAGAATGTGCACGTGCAGGATTTCGATTTTAAGAAGTTCGATGTGGGTGCGGTGCAGAAGGTGGAAGCGCCGCGGTGAGTTATTCGATGCGGACGCCTTTCCAGAAAGCTACGCGGCCTTTTATTTCGTTGGCGGCGGGTTTGGGGTCGGCGTAGTACCAGGCGGCTCCGGCGTTGCGCTTGCCGTTGACAACGATGTCGTAATAGTTGGCGGTGCCTTTCCAGCTGCAGATGGTGGTTTTGGCTGCGGGCTGGAGAAATTCTTTGTGGACGGAGTCGAGGGGGAAGTATTGGTTGCCTTCGATTACTACGCAGTTGTCGCTTTGGGCGATGATGGTGTTTTCCCAGGTGGCTTTTGGCATTTGAGTTTAGTTTAGTGGGTGGCCAGCAAGCCTCGACATGAGTGTCGACGCGGCACGCAGGAGTGCGTGCGCCACAAGCAAAGACTAGTTGGCGATGGGGGTCTTGAGGGCGTCGTCGACTACGATGACGTCGAGCGGGGCTTTGCGGGCGTCGAGTTTCAGACCGGTTTGGGCCACTGCGTCGGCGAGCGCGGCTGAGGAACTGCTGTCGAGGAGTCTGAGGGCCTGCGGAGGCAGATTGACTCCGGCGGCGACAGCAGCGCGGATCAGCATGGGTTGATAGTCTTCGGCGTTAACGTCAAAATCGAGATCGTAGCGGCCTTTGAGATTGGTCATATCGACGATGGGGCGATCCGCAAAACGTTCGATATTGGCAGCAAACTGGGCCATAGTGAGCTTCTTTGCGGCGAAGTGGTTCGGCGCGAAAGAATACGACGCTCCGTGGCCGAGGCTCACACCGATACCCGCCGCCGAACCGCCGCCGGAGAGTGTCGTGTTGCCTTTTGGATCGGGGTCATCGGCATCGGAAACCGCAGGAGACTCTTTCAGCTTCAGCGGGCCTTTGCCAACGACGAGCGCGTAGACCGAAAAATCACGTTTTTCACGGTGCATTTTGAGGTTGAAGCGCTGCGTGAGAAGCACCTGCAGCATCTCACGTTCACGGCCCGCAAATCCGGGTGGAATGGTGGCGGCAATCTGGAAACGCTCGGTGGAGATCCAGTCCGGGCCGGATATCTGCGAAACCTTTGTTTGATACGCGATGGCGATGCAGTCCTTCAGGGTCATGGAGTTGATGCGGAACTGCGCGCCGTCGATCTGGAAACCGAGATTGACCGCGCCCTGCGCGATATCGCCGGACGGGCGGATGGAGGCAACTTCGAACTCGACTTTCGAAGCCTGGGCGAAGGCGAGGGAGGCCAGGAAGAGCGCGGAAGTGATGCAGCCGACGGATCGCATTTACTACTTATACGACGAGGCTCACGGGAAGTTCGTTCGGATTTAAGATTGATCTATGCTGGCTGGAAAACTTTTCCCCGCGCTTACGCTGGGGGTTATGCTCGGTTTCGCGTTGAATGGAGCGGCGGAGGAGGGGATGTGGACTTTCGACAATCCGCCTCTCAAGCAGCTGAAAGACAAATACAACTTCGTGCCGGATCAGGCGTGGCTCGATCATGTGCGGTTGTCGAGTGTGCGGCTGAACGATGGCGGGTCGGGTTCGTTTGTGAGTCCGAACGGACTGCTGCTGACGAATCATCACGTGGCGCGCGGGCAACTGCAGAAGAATTCGACGGCGGAGCATAACTACATCGAGAACGGGTTTTACGCGGCGACGGGCGAGCAGGAGATGAAGTCGCCGGATCTCGAAGTGAACGTGCTGATGTCGATGGAGAATGTGACGGCGCGGGTGCAGGATGCGCTGAAGGGCGCTAAAGGGCCGGAACAGGAGTTTGCGACGCGGCAGGCGGAGATCGCGAAGATCGAGAGGGAGAGCCAGGACAAGACGGGGCTGCGGTCGGATGTGGTGACGCTGTATCAGGGCGGCGAGTACTGGCTGTATCGATACAAGAAGTACACGGATGTGCGGCTGGTGTTTGCGCCGGAGCAGCAGGCGGCGTTCTTTGGGGGCGATCCGGACAACTTCACTTATCCGCGATACGACCTGGACATGGCGCTGTTTCGTGTGTATGAGAATGGCAAGCCGATCGAAACCAAAGATTTTCTGAAGTGGAATGCGCAGGGGTCGGCGGACGGCGACCTGGTGTTTGTCTCGGGGCATCCGGGATCGACGCAGCGGAACGACACGATGGCGCAGTTGATCTACGAACGCGATGTGGCGCAGCCCACCGCGTCGAAGATTTATCACGCGCGGCTCGATGTTCTGCGGGCGTATTCGGCGAAGGGGGCGGATCAGGCACGCGAGGCGGGGTCGCGTATTTTTAGTTTCGAAAATTCGCTGAAGGCGCGCACCGGGGAATACAACGGCCTCAAAGACCCCGCGATTATGGCCGCGAAGCAAAAGCAGGAAGACGATTTTCGCGCGAAAGTGATCGCGAACCCGCAGTGGAAAGCCGCGTACGGCGGGGCGTGGGACGAAATCGCGCAGGCGGAGAAGAAGGCGGCTTCGCGAACCAAAGAGGTCTATTTCCACGGGCTGGATTCGGACCTTGCGAATTTCGCGACGTCGATCGTGCAGTATGTAGCGGAGCTGAAGAAGCCGGACGGGGACCGTCTGCCGGGTTATCACGACGCGCAGCTGGAGTCGCTGCGATTCCGATTGTTCTCATCAGCGCCGATTTACCTGCAGATGGATATTGCGCGAATTACAGGAGCGCTGCAGTTGGACATTGAAGGAGCGGGGCCGAACGATCCATTCGTGAAGACGGTGCTGAACGGGATGGCGCCGGCCGAAGTGGCGGCGATGCTGGTGAATGGGTCGAAGCTGGCCGATCCGGCGGTGCGGAACCAATTGATCGAAGGGGGAGAGGCGGCGGTGAATGCGTCGACCGATCCGATGATTGTGCTGGCGCGGAAGCTGGATCCGATGCGCAGGGAATTGATCAAGTGGGAGCAGGACAACGTGCAGAGCGTGGAGGAGCGCGGGGGCGAGGCGATTGGCAAAGCGCGGTTTGCGGTTTACGGGAAGACGACGTATCCCGATGCGACGTTCACGCTGCGGCTTTCTTATGGGCAGGTGAAAGGGTATCCGATGAACGGGACGATTGCGCCGTCGAAGACGACGTATTACGGGCTTGTCGATCGCGCCACCAGCTTTGATATGAAAGCGCCTTTCAATTTGCCAGCGCGGTTTGCGGAAGGGAAGGCGAAGATGGATCTGGCGACGCCGCTCGATTTCGTGACTACGAACGACATTATCGGCGGCAATTCGGGGTCACCGGTGATTAACCGGCAGGGCGAGATTGTGGGGCTGATTTTCGATGGCGATATCGAATCGTTGGTCGGAGATTATGTTTATGACGGCGCGGCGAATCGGTCGGTCGCGGTGCATACGGCCGGGATGACGGAAGCGCTGCGGAAGTTGTATGGGGCGGATGCGGTGGTGAGGGAGTTGACGGGGCGGTAGTGAGCCCAGCGTCGAGATGAGTCTCGACGCGGCACGCACGAGTGCGTGCGCCACAACCTAATTGAGGAAGTAGGTACGGTAGAGGGTGTCGCGTTGTTTGGGGACGAAGCCGGCATCGCGGATCATGCGGCGGAGTTCTTCTTCGGTGGCCTGATGGTGCGTGCCCGCGGCTGACACGACGTTCTCTTCGATCATGATGCTGCCGACGTCATTGCCGCCGAAGCGCAGGCCGAGCTGGCAGATCTTGAGCCCCGGGGTGACCCAGGAGCTTTGGATGTTCTCGATGTTGTCGAGATAGATGCGCGAGATGGCGAGAGTCTTCAGGTACTCGACCGACGTGGCTTCGTCCTTGATGAAACGGCCGAGTGAGGTGAGTTCGCGCTGGAAGGCCCAGGGGATGAAAGCGGTGAAGCCGCCGGTGTCTTCCTGAATCTGACGCACGATGTCGAAGTGGTTCATGCGCTGCTCGATCGTTTCGCCGCAGCCGAACATCATGGTGGCTGTGGTGCGCATGCCGAGCGAATGGGCGGTGCGATGCACGTCGATCCATTCGTCGGTGCCGCATTTGAGACGGCTGATGCGGTGACGGACAGCGTCGTCGAGAATTTCGGCGCCGCCGCCGGGGATGGAATCGAGACCGGCGTCGCGCAGACGGGCGATGGTGTCGCGCAAAGACAGGCCGCTGACTTCGGCGATGTTGGTGATTTCCGGCGCGGAGAAGCAGTGGCACCAGATGTTGAATTTTGCTTTGATGGCGCGGAGCAGGTCTTCGTACCACTCGATTTTGAGATCGGGGTGGAGGCCGCCCTGGAAGAGGATGCCGGTGCCGCCGAGCTCGAGGGTTTCCTGGATTTTGTCAAAGATGACTTCGCGGGGGAGAATGTAGCCCTCTTTGCTGCCCATGGGGCGATAGAAGGCGCAGAAGCTGCAGTACTCGGTGCAGAAGTTGGTGTAGTTGATGTTGCGGTCGATGATGTAGGACACGACGCCGTCGGGATGGTGGCGACGGCGGACGGCGTCCGCTTCCATGCCGAGACCGATGAGGTCGTCGGAATTGAACATATCGATGGCTTCGGCGCGGGAGATCATAGGCGAAATACTAGTTTAGCGGTATAGCCGGGTTAGAGGGTCAGGGCTTCGACCATGCGTTTGAGGTTGCGGGCACAATCGAAGACGCCGGACCAGTAAGTTTCGAGGTGGATGGCGCCTTTGTACTGGTCTTCGGCGAGGGCGTCGATCTGGCCCTGCCAGTCGATGTCGCCGTCGCCGACGGGGGCCCAGATGGGCTTGTGGCCTTCAAGCGTGCAGTCCTTCGCGTGCACGAGGGCGATGCGGGTGGCGTCGAGCATCTGGTAGCCGGTGGGGAAGGGCTTTTCGCCGGAGATGTAGGCGCTGGCGGGATCCCAGACGATCTGCAGGTTGCCGTGATCGATGGCGGCGAGAATTCCGCAGAGTTCGTGGGCCGTTGAGATGTTGCAGGCGCGGTCGTTTTCGAGAGCGATGACGAGGCCATGACGGCCGGCTTTATCGGCGAGGTCCTGCAGGAGGTCGACGACGCGCTCGAATTCTTTTTCGGGCTCGGGAGCGCGGAGGCCGGAGAAGACGCGGACTATTTTCGCGCCGGCGGTGGTGGCAATTTCGAAGGCGCGTTCAGCCAGATGGGCCTGGGCTGGCCAGTCTTTGAGACTGCATTTGAGGAGTGGGGAGGCGATGGCGACCACTTCCAGATGGTTGTCGGTGAGCGCGGCAAAGGCGCCGGCAAGTTCGGCGTTATCGGCTTCGAGGACGCTGTGGCCGTTGATGGTGCGGAGTTCGGCACCGCGCATGCCGAGCTCGCGCATGGCAGGGGCGGCGATGGTTACGTCTGGCGAGAAGACGTCTGTGACTGCGCCGATGTGAAACCGCTGCATCAGAGTTTCATCCGTTCCAGCTTACGATAGAGCGTTTTGCGTTCGATGCCGAGGATGGCGGCGGCCCGGCTCTTGTTGCCTCCGGTGGCGGCGAGGACGCGGCGGATCTGATCGGCTTCGGTCTCGGCGAGCGTCTCCCCGGCGGCGCCGCCCCGTTCCATGGCAGAGATGGCGTCATGCACGGCTTCGGCGTCGATGCGGGCTTCATTGTGATCGCGGGGCGCCAGAATGGTGAGCCGTTCGATGAGGTGCTGCAGTTGCCGGATATTGCCGGGCCAGGTAAAGTCTTTGAGCGCCTTGAGGCCGGATTCGGTGAGCTTCACGTCGCGGTTGTAACGCTTGTTGTACTTGTTGAGGAAGTAGCGGGTGAGGAGGGGGACATCGCTGCGGCGCTCGCGAAGGGGCGGCATGGTGACGCGCACGACGTTGAGGCGGAACCATAGATCCTCGCGGAATTTGGCGTCGTCGACCATCTTTTGAAGATCGCGATTGGTGGCGACGACAACGCGCACGTCGACCTTCTTTTCGCGGGGCGAACCGACGGGGCGGATTTCGCGCTCCTGCAGAAAGCGGAGAAGCTTCGCCTGAAAGCCAAAATCGATTTCACCGATTTCATCGAGAAATACGGTGCCTTTGCTGGCGGCTTCGAAGACGCCGATGCGGTCGCGGTCAGCGCCGGTGAAGGCGCCTTTAACAGCGCCGAAGAGTTCGCTTTCGATGAGCGCGGCGGGAATTGAAGTGCAATCCACCGCAACGAAGGGCTGAGCGGCGCGGTTGCTGAAGCGATGGATCATGCGCGCGACGAGTTCTTTGCCGGTGCCGGTCTCGCCTTCTATCACGACAGTGGCGTCGGTGGGCGCGACCTGCGAGACGGTCTTGTAAATTTCGACCATGCCTGGCGTGCTGCCGATCATTTCGGTCTCGGGAAGTTCTTCGTCCTCGACTTCTTCGTCGTCAAGGTCCCGTGGCTGCAGAGCGCGGCGCACAGCACCGAGCAGCGTGTCGAGTTCAAATGGCTTGGCGAGGTAGTCGAAGGCTCCGTTGCGCGTGGCGGCCATCACGGTCTCCATGGAGCCGCGCGCCGACATGAGGATTACGGGGCACTTCTCGTTGTGCTTTTTCGAGGCGACGAGGATGTCGAGGCCAGTGCGGTCGTCGATATAGATATCGGAAATCACCAGCGGGTACGGATGCTGCTCCAGTTTCAGCAGCGCATCGCGTGTATTGGAAACCGGTTCAACTGAGAAGCCTTCGAGTTCCAGGAAGGTAACGATGGTAGTTCGGACGCCGGAGTCGTCTTCCACCAGCAGGATGGGGTCATTCATAGCGCGCGTTTGAGATTCAACGTGAATTTCGATCCTTTACCGGGTTCCGATTCCACATGGATCGTCCCTCCGTGTTCGGTCACGATCTGCCTGACGATGGAAAGACCGATGCCGGTTCCCATTTCACCAGACTGCTCGGCTTTCTTCGTGCGGTAGAACTTTTCGAAGATGCGGCCGACCTCTTTCTTATCCATACCGATGCCTTCATCCTGGACCGAAAGGTGCAGGCGGTCGCCTTTACTATCTTCTCCGAAGACAATGACACGCGTCTGCGGAGGCGAGTATTTGACGGCGTTGGTAAGCAGGTTGTAGACGGCGTATTCCATCAGTTCGCGGTCGCCGATGAGGTTGTCGGGCGGAATGGCGGAGATTTCGATTTCGATTTGTTTGTTGTTGGCGAGAGCGCGGGCGCGGGCGGCACAGCGTTCGACGAGTTCGAGCACGGGGAACCGTTCCTGTTTGAGTTCCATCTGACCGAAGGAAATGCGCTCAACGCTGAGGAATGTCTCGATCATCTGTGCGAGGCGCTTCGATTCGGAATTGATGAGGTCGGCCATCTGGGTTCGCTTGGCTTCGGGCATGGAGCCGTAGCGAGAGATGAGTTCGCTCGAGCCCTGAATGGCGGTGAGGGGCGTGCGCATTTCGTGGGTGACGAACTGCATGGCGTGCTGGTAGCGCGTCTTCTCATGTTCGGCCTGGACGAGTTCGCGGCGGACGAGCAGATGTCGCCACGCGGCAGCGCTGGCGGTGGCCAGGAGAACGGCGAGCGTGCCCGGCAACCAGGGCCATACGACGGAATGCGCGAACGAGATGGCGGGAATGAACTGAGTGCTGAGGAAAACGAGCAGGGCGAAGACGTTCGCGATCCAGCCGCCGGCGAAAGCGTAGATGAGGCCCGCGCAGGCGGCGAGGGCGAGTGATACAGGAAGGACGACGAGCGGCGACGCATCGGTGAGGAACATCTGGCGCGCGATGGTTTCGTAGGCGTTGGCGTGGATCTCGACGCCGGGCATGACGATGCTGCTGGAGATGGGCGTCATCCAGCGGTCCTGTACGGCGGTCAGGTCAGTGACGCCGGCGAAGACGACTTTGCCAGCGAACCGGGAGGCGAGCGCGGGATTTTTGTCGAGGTCGGCAATAGAGACCTGCGGGACGTGGCCCATGGAGGGCGGCACGTAACGGATGCGGATCATGCGTTGATCGGTAAGGGCGCGGGTGGCGCGCTGATGCTGTTCGTCGCGAATTGCGGAGGGGATGAAGATCGGGCCGATAGTGAGGTCGTCGGGGGATTCGACGATATTCGCATTGGCGGCGGCGCTGTAGGCGGCGAGGGCAAGGGCCCAGCGGCGATCGCGGCCGGCGATCTTTTCGAGGATGAGATTGCGGCTGACGCCGTCGTAGGTATCGAGCGCGGCGTGGGTCTGACCAACGCTGACAGCGTAATTACGGAAGAGCGGGCTGGGGTCGTCCCAGCCGGAGCCATCGGGCAAAAGCGCGCAGGAGAGCACGAGGTTACGGGTGCGGGAGAAGGCGCGCTGGAGCTGCGCGTCGATCGCTTTATCGTCACCCGGTTCATCGAGCGTGATGTCAACCGCGACGGCGGCGGGATGCGCGGGCTGGATGCGTTCGAGGCCGTCGGCAAGGGCGGTGCGGACGCCGGAGGGGTAGCCGTACTTGAGGATGGTCTTTTCGTCGATCGCGAGAATGATGGAGGTGGGCTGCCAGGGGTGGGGCGGCTCAAGGCGGAAAAGGAAGTCGTAGGCGTATTTGTCGAATTGCTGGCCGAAGGAGGTCCAGCTTACGGCGACGCCGATTAATGCGGAGGCCAGGACGAGAAGGGCGAGGATCAGATAACGGGAATGATTCGAGACGCGCAAGATGGAGAGGCTGAAAACGGGCCTGAAGACAGCAAACTTTGAGTATAGCGGTTTGGAAAGGCGGCTATTTCGGGTGAGTATTCGTTATCCCTGTCTGTCGGGTGATTCAAGACCAAGCTGCTTTACCCTGGACAATACGAACTGCCACAGATGCGAGGCGGCGACTATCGCTTCGGTGCTTTCTTCGGGCTGGATATGTGCGGGAAGATCATCAGGGTACCGACTCTCGATGTAATACCTCTTGAGAACCACGGCATCCTCAACCAGTTCCCGGAATGATCGTCTTCGAGATTGAGCACTTCGCGGTTTGCCATGCTATACAGCCTCCCTGACCAGGTCGATACGGTCAACTTGTCGCCGGATAAAGCCTGGCCTGTAGAGCGCGAGTCGCCACCAAGCTCCGCGGCATCGTGCGCCGGGTTGGCGAGGCTTTGCAGGAGAGCGAGTTTCTTGCAGGGAAAGGATATGATCAATGAGAGATGGCGAAAGAAACGAAGGAGAAAACAACGCTGACGGTAAAGGAAATGGCCGCTATGGGCGGTGCGGCGAGAGCAAAGGAATGACGAAGGTGCGCCGCAAAGAAATCGTGGCGAAGGCAGCGAAAGCGTGGTGGGGCGACAAGGGCGCTGGAGCGAAGAAGAAGGTGGGTTAAATGGATAACGCCGTCATCGTTGCCCTCATTAGTTCCGGCGGCCCGGTACTAATCGGCATTGCGGCGCTGCTGCTGAACTATCGCGGGTTCGTTTCGCTCGATCACCGCCTGGACCTGATGCAGGCCGATATGAAAGACCTGAACAAGGCGATGACGGCGCTCGAAATCGACGTGGCGCTGCTGAAAGACAAGGCGGGACAGTGACAACCAAAAAAACGGCACTTCGGCTCGCGGCCATCATCGCGATGACGGCGGGCGCGCTGTGCGGGGCAGACGCCGGTTGTCACGGGCATCACGAGCGCAGCCAGTTTCGATCCCGGACAAGTCGCGTCACTTGGGTATGCTGCGGTATTCGGCTCCGGGCTTGCTGATCGGATTTATACTTCCCCCGATGCAAACTATGGAACGAAGTTAGGTCCCACGGAAATATTCATCTGCCCGAATCGCGGATTTTACGAGGCACCGGCTCCTCCTAATGCACTCTGCGTCGCAGCCCGAGTAGTGTTCGCATCACCTGGACAGGTGAACATCGTACTTCCCGCAGTTGTTGCCGGATGCTGTGGCCTGACGGAATATGTCGTCGCGCGAATTGGAGGCGTACTTGATGCCGGAATGTCTTCAGGCTCTCCGTTCGCTACAACGATCAACTCGTTTGCGCCTTCTGTTTTTCTGGCTGGGCGTGATTGCCTCACAGACGTTACGGTGCCCAAAGGCTGTTCGCTCCAGTCGGGCGCGGCACTCGCAGGCCAGGCCGAGCGCGGCGTGATTACGGATATGGCTGGCAATCTGGCTTGGTCCGGCAATCGGGCGCGCCTTGGGCAGTACTACACCGCATGGCTCACCGGAATGGGAACAATTGCGCCGGGCTCGGTGGCTGCCTCATTTCCGTACGCTCCGGCTTACGGCTACCCCAACCCAGAGCCGGGCATACTGAATGTCACTTACGCTGGCGCTGTCCCCCAGTTCCCCGGCCTGTATCAGGTCAACTTTCAGGTTCCCTTGAACGTCGGACAAGGGCCCTCCAGATATGGCGCGTGGCCGTGCGGCAACTACGATTGGGAGCTGGAGTTGGCGATTGGAGAGGGCAGGTGGATTGAGAGCCAAGGCACCGACCCTGTTTCGATTCCGCTTTCGATCCGAACCGGCGATGTTTCCTGTCAGTGAAAAAGATGTGCGGCCAGATGACCGCCGAGCGCGCGACGGCGAGCGGGCACGTTTGCGCGGCGGGGAAATGACCTGCCCCAACACGCCGCATCAATAACCCCGCGAAAGCGTAGAGGGAGGAGCTTTAACAATGGATTGGATCAGAGCCAAACGGAAGTGCTCCATCGAGCACTGCTGGAACACTCGGCGGGCGTATTCGCATGGACATCGATATATGGCTTACCGATCCGAGCGACGTGACGGTCGAATTTTCGATGGACGCCAACATAGCTGTCATCACAAAAAACTCTCCGCGCGACAGCACAGCGAGCATTACCCTGCGCCAAAAAGGGCATCACATCGTTTGCGGAACTGCCCCCGGGCCATCACAATTCGATGGTATTGACGCCGCTTATGACCGAGGCCGGTGAATGCAGGTTGAGCACAGGAAGCGTGGATCTGGAATTCTGGCAGGCTTCGCGTAAGATCCTTGAAAAGTTTCTTTTTGCCGATGGATGAGCGAACGAGGGATAGCGCTGAACGGTGAACCGTTGGGCCACCCGTTCACGGAAGATAAACCGTCATCGTCGGTTTAGGTTCGAGCCCCGCCTCGGGCAACAGCGCCTCGGCAGCTCGTAACGCGCAACGCGCCTCTGTTTCGTTCACTCCGGATTCGATGACCGTCTGAAGCAGCCGGAACATGAGCACCACTGCGATGTTCGTGGTCATTTCCGCCATAATTCAACACTCGCACGTTTCACGCCGCCCGCAGCAACCCGCGCAGCGTGGCGATCCCGGCTCGCTCCGCTCGCCCGACGGCGCTTACGGAGATGCCGATCCGCGCGCCGGCTTCCGCGCGCGAAAGGCCCGCGTAGAATCTGAGGCCTATGACGGCGGCCTGGCGGCCGCCGAGCTGCTGGACGGCGCGGGTCACGAACGGATCGCGTTGGGGACCTGCAGCCAATGGCTGCAAGTTCGGGGCGAGAATGGCATCATCGAGCCGCACTGCATCGCGTTCGCGGCTTGCTTCGCGAAACTCCGTGCCGCGGATCGAATCGAGCATGGCGCCGTGAATACGCACCTTCACGTACGTCGGGAAGCTGGCTTCTTTCGCGGGTTCGAACTGAACGCAGGCTTGCCACAATGCGATGCGGCCGAACTGCTCCAGGTCCTCGATCCCGATCGACGCCGGGCAGCGCTTCCCGATCCTGCGGGAGATCGGCTGGATCAGCGGCGCAAAGCGGTTGTACAACGCCCCGGACACCGAGCCGTATACTGTTGATGGAGAGGACATCACGCCTATCTTACCGCCGCATGGGGAACATGAGCGTCCCTGAGTCACCCCGCACCGCCCGCCTGTGACGCGGGCGTTACAACCCTCCGCGAACTGCGTTTATCGGCAAAGATACTCTCCCGCCGCCCGATCAAATACCGCGAAATGCGCCGCTGGACGCAGTCCCGCCTCGCTGTCGAATCGGGCATCTCGCGCAAAACGTTGAACGGTCTCGAATCAGGCCAGGCGACAGGTATACTCGGGCGCACCCTCGAAGCCGTGGCGAATGCGCTCCACGTCACGCCGGACCAGCTGCTCGGCTACGACGATACAGCCTTCCAGCAGCACGTCGAGATGATGAATTCGCCTTGGCGTTCCCTGGTTCAGCAGGATGTAGCCCTTCAAATATTTCTCGGCCGTCTGCTGGCAGAGAAAACAGATGGTAGCCGCAGGTCCGTGGTGATCGGTAAGAATCGAGGCCGCAGTGAAATCTTCCTCGGCCTTCAGATGCCATGCGTCGAAGGTGGCGAAATCGTGCTGAAACATTACGAACGCTGGTACAAAACCTGTCCCGTCGAAAGGATCTCCCGAATAAACGGTCCATTGCGATTCAGTCGTTCGTCGACTTCCTCGGGAGTCAGCACTAACAGATCGTAGGGCACACCGGACCCAAAAAGTTGCCGCGTGAGCCGGATCTCGCGCTCACGGCGCGAAAGTTTGGAGCGGGTGATCACCAGCAAATCGACATCACTGTTTTCGGTGGCTGTTCCACTCGCATAGGAACCGAAAAGAATAATCTTTTCTGGTTTCTCCGCTTCAACGATTTTGGCCGCCAATTGGGAGATCTCAGCGTGATACATGTGTCGCGGGAACCTTCCTTCAACTTCAGACTCTCACACTCCAGCGTTCGCCGCCATCAGGGGATTACCGCTTGCTGGCGCGCGCGGCTCTGTAAAGGCAGTCGAGGAATTTATGAACATTTCGACAAAGGGCTTCGTTATTCTGAAACGACACGAATGAGCGTAAGCAACGCGATATCGGTTTCCGGGCTGCGCAAAAGCTATGGCGATTTCGAAGCGGTGCGGGGCATCGATTTCGAAGTTGCGACGGGCGAAGTGTTCGGGCTGCTGGGTCCGAACGGCGCGGGGAAGACGACGACGGTCGAGATTCTGGAAGGCATCCGGCAGCGCACGAGCGGCGAGGTGCGGGTGCTCGACTACGATCCGGACAAGCAGAAGACGAGGCTGAAGGACCGGATCGGCGTTTGCCTGCAGGCGACGAATCTGCCAGACAAGATCAAGGTGATCGAAGCGCTGCAGGTGTTCGGGTCGCTCTACAGCCGCATGCTGAATCCGATGGAACTGCTGAAACGGCTGCAGCTTGAGGAGAAGAAAGATGCCTACTATTCGACTCTGTCAGGTGGGCAGAAGCAGCGGCTCGCGATTGCGCTGGGGCTGATCAACGATCCTTCGCTTTTGTTTCTGGATGAGCCGACGACGGGGCTCGATCCGCAGGTGCGGCTGGAAATCCACGCGCTGCTGGCAGGTTTGCGCGCCGAGAAGCGCACGATTCTGATGACGACGCACTACATCGAAGAGGCCGAGCGGCTGTGCGACCGAGTGGCGATCGTGGATGCGGGCAGAGTGATTGCGATCGGGACGCCGCGTGAGTTGCAGGATCGCAGCGCGGGCAAATCGACGATCGAGATTGTGTGCGGCGAGACCCTGCTTGGCCGCGAGTTGCCGGAGTGGCCCGAAGCGACGCAGACGAAACTCAGCGAGGACGGACGGCACCTGACTGTGGCGTCGAAGAGGCCTGCGCGCACTCTGGTGGAAATTGTGAAGTGGGTGGACGCGCAGGGGATCGGGCTGGAGGACGTGCATCTGGCGCGGCCGACGCTCGAAGACGTGTTCATTGAACTGACCGGAAAGAAGCTGCGCGAATGAACGCTTACTGGACGCTCATCAAAACCGACATCAAGCTTGCGTTCCGGCAGGGCGTGGTCATCTTTTTCAATTTTCTGATGCCGCTGGTGTTTTTCTTTGTGTTCGCGCAGGTGTATCACGCGGAGCAGGGCGGCGTGATTCTGCAGGTGGTGACGATGGTGACCGTCATCGGCATTCTGGGCAACGGGTTGTTCGGCGCGGGGCTGCGAGCGGCGCAGGATCGCGAAGCAAATATACTGCGGCGCTTCAAAGTGGCGCCGATCTCGCCGCTGCCGCTGCTGATCGCTTCGTCGGTGACGGGACTCGTGATCTACATGCCGCTGGTTGTGGTGATGCTGGCGCTGGCGAAATTCCAGTACGGAATGGTGATGCCGAAGCACATGGCAGCGGTGGTGATCTTCATCATGCTGGGCGTGCTGGCGATTCGCGCGCTGGGGTTGATTGTGGCGTCGGTGGTGAATTCGATTCAGGAGAGCAATATCATCCTGCAGATTCTCTACATGGGGATGATGTTTCTGAGCGGGGCGACATTTCCAACTGTAATGTTTCCAGGCTGGCTGATCACGGCAACTCAGTTCATTCCATCGACGTGGCTGATGAGCGGCCTCCAGGGGATGTTGTTGCGCAATGAGACGCTCTTTGCGAACTGGCAGGCCGTGGGAGCGTTAGTGTTGACTACCGGGATCGGGCTGTTGCTTTCGGTGAAACTGTTTCGCTGGGAGAAGGAAGAGAAGATGCGGCCGGCGGCGAAGTTGTGGCTGGTGGCAGTATTGCTGCCGTTCGTCATTCTCGGAACCTGGCAGACGCGAGCAAAAGACAACGTCCGCAAGATAAAAGCGATTGACCGCGATATGGCGCGATCGAGAAGCATGCTGATTCGCAACGCACGGATATTCGTGGGGAACGGCCGGATCATCGAGAACGGCGCCGTGCTGGTGAAGGCGGGGAAAATTGCCGAGGTTTACGACGGCGATATTCCCGATCCGAAGACGGTGAATGCGGAAGTGATCGAGGCTGCGGGGAAAACGATATTGCCTGGTTTGATCGACACGCATGTTCATCTGGGCGGACCGGCTGGAGCGTATGACAACTGGCGGGATTTCGACTCCGTGAAAACGTCACAGCGAAATCTGGCGGCTTATCTCTACAGCGGCGTTACTGCTGTGCGAAGTGCGGGCGATCAACTGGACCTGTCGCTCCAGATGCGTGCTCTGGTGAATGGCGGAGAAAAGCAGGGCGCGGAGTTGTTCGTGGTGGGTCCGTTATTCACTGCTGCCGGCGGACATGGGACAGAGATTCTGGATAATCTGCCGGGAGTGGTGCGGGAGAAAGCCCAGGCGCAGTTCACGCGGATTCCGAAGTCGGCGGATGAGGCGAAGCAGCAGGTAGATGACCTGAAGAAGGCGGGCGTCGACGGCATCAAGGCTGTGCTCGAAGGTGGGACTGCCGGCAGGATCTTCAATCGCATGGACGTGCAGATTCTGAATGCGATTGCGGCTGCGGCGCATGCGGACGGGCTGCCGGTGATCGTGCACACGGGCGATGAGCGCGATGTGGAAGACGCGATTCGCGCTCACGTGGACGGGATCGAGCACGGATCGCTGCGGCGACTGATTCCGGTGGAAGACTTCGCTGCGATGGCGAAGCAGGGGATTACTTATGACCCGACGCTTAGTGTGGCTGAAGGCACGGAGCAGTTCGAGCAGGGCCGGCTGGATTTGCTGAACCGGTCGCTGGTGCAGCAAGTGGGGCCGCCGGCGCTGCTGACGGGGACGAAGAATGCGATTATGTCGCCTGGGTATGTGCCGGTGCGGAAGGGATTCGAGAAATCGCTGATCAGTCTGTCAGTGGCGAAAGCGAATCTGCTGCGGGCTTATCAGGCGGGTGTAACGCTGGTAACGGGGAGCGATGCGGGAAACATGCTTGTGTTCCATGGACCCACGGTGCAGCGTGAGCTGGAATTGTGGGTGGAAGCGGGGATACCGGTGGAGGTGGCGCTTGAAGCCGCGACTCTGAAGTCGGCGAAGGCACTGCGGGCGGGAGCGCGGCTGGGGTCGATAGAGAAGGGGAAGGACGCGACCATGCTGGTGGTGGATGGAAATCCGCTGCAGGATGTGAAGGCGACGGCGGCGATTTCGTTCGTGATGTTCAAGGGGGAGCGGGTGAATCGGGCGGAGTTGTTTAAGCAGGAGTAGCGCCGCGGCGGCAGGCTATGAGACACAGGCCGAGCAGGGCGAGGAGTGTTGCGATGGCGGCGATCTGGGTGAGGCGGGCTTCGAGGCCGCCGTCGTAGTTGAGCAGGATCGTGCAGGGGCCGGTACAGTCGGGAACGATCGTCATGAGACCGAGCGCGTCCTTCTGGATGCGACGGCGGGCACCGTTGACCTTAACGTGCCATCCCGGACTGTACGTGATCTGAACGGACAGGATGTCTTCGGAGGGAATCTGCGCCGTGATGACAGCGGAGTGCGCGGTCTGCCATTGGAATGATGCGGTCGGGAGTGATGGATCTTCGAGAGCGGCTACGTAGCGCTCGATGTTGGCGGTGTCTCCCCGGCGGACGATCTGAGCGAGGCTGCGGGAGCGGCGTGGGATCTGGTAGATGAAATCGTCGCCATCGCTCCAGACCTTCTGGGCGATTTTGTCGAAGCGCGCGGGAGCGGTGAAGGTGCGGAACGGGGCGCTGGTGTGGGGTCCGCCGACAGCAGCGAAATCGGCACCGAAAGCGCGTAGCCAGAGAAGCGTAGTGTCAGGGCTGGTGGTTTCGGAGATTGTTTTGAGCGCGGTGCGGTCGATCGGGTTCGGAGTGCCAGGATCGAAGCCTCCGCTGACCTGCTGGATGTCGGAGAACGTATTCATCCAATACGCGACAGTGCCGATGGCAAAGACGCGGGCTCCGGGATGATTGCGCCTGAGCCAATCCGTGGTCTTGTATTCGACCGTGGTTGTCATGTCGAGCGGGTGAATCACGGCGATGGCGTATTTGCGGTATTCGTACAAATTGCGGCCACAGAGAATGAGCGCGGCGGCGAGGACGGCCCACGTTATTTGCCGGGGGACTCTTCGCAGGACTGCGGCTGAGATCGCTGCGATCAACATGCACAGGGCGAAATCCGTTTCCCAGACGTAGCGGTGAGGCGTGGGCAGGAGAGCGATGCGTGTCCAGTCGAAGATGATGGGCACACAGCCAGGGAGGAAGAGAAGAAATATCGGGAGTTGGATCGCTGCCGGCGTCTTTCGTTTTTGAAGCGCGTATTTCACCAGCGCAAGGATGATGGCGAGGAAAATGGCGCGCACAGGGAAGCGGCTCATGTCCGCGTGGAAGTCCCCTTCGTCGACTTGTCCGCCTGAGGCGATGATGCGAAGAGTGCTGGGGGGGATCCAGGGGCTGGCGAGCAGGTAGGCGCTGAGTGCGATGAGGGCTGTTGTGACGACGCCTGACGTCTCGGTGGTCGCGATGAGCCAGGCGATCACGCTGCAGGCCAGCGCCATCGAGCCG
>ODAK010002307.1_pt1 | contig 20059 bp, 22 predicted proteins | sample 1539591 | NCBI WGS metagenome assembly ODAK01 (sample SAMEA3539303, study PRJEB22396) | soil metagenome | biome: tundra; feature: field; material: soil | place: USA | collected 2010-05 | depth 0.15 m | reverse complement strand
CGAGGCGGCCGGCGCCGCGAGAGTCGCGGGCGACCTCCGCCGGGCGCTGCGCAGCGTCCCGATTCCCGCGGCGTGCAGTGGCATCGACCACGTCACGGCGTCGATCGGGATCGCCAGCTTCCCGGAGCAGGGATCGCGCCTGGAGGATTTGATCCGCGCCGCCGACGTGGCCATGTACCAGGCCAAGCGTGGCGGACGCGACCAGGTGAAGCTCTCCCTCGTGTCCACGGCGCCGGACCCGGAGATCGACGCAGCGACTGCCTGACCGTCCTTAGGGGGCCCGCACGCGGTCTGTCAGGCGGTGAGATAGCGCTGAACGGTGGGTGCGACCCACGCGACCACGGTGGCGGCGTCGGCGGACGCGAGCGGCTCGATGCGCAGGAGATACCGGGCCATCGCGAGCCCCACGAACTGGCTGCCCACGAGCGTGGCGCGCAGCGCCGCATCGGGGGCGTCGAGCACCATCGCAACCCGACCCACGATCGCCTCGGTCAGAAACCCTCGCACCGACTCGGCGGCGGCGGCGTGGGTGAGCGCCGAGCGGAGCATGGCGAGGAGCGGCTCCTTGGTCGCCTCATCCTCCCAGAGCCCGAGGAAATAGAAGCACAGCCGCTCGCCGAGCGCACTGCGATCGCCGCCGGCGATGATCGCGGCGATGGCGGCCGGGTCGATGGGCACGCGCATCGCCTCGCGAAAGAGTGCCTCCTTGGAGCCGAAGTGGTGGAGGATCAGCGCCGGATCGACCTGCGCGTGCAGCGCGATCGCGCGCAAGGTGGTGGCCGAGTACCCGATGTCGGCGAACATCGCGCGCGCAGCAGCCAGAATCTCCGCGCGAGTGTCGCCGCCCCCAAGGCGCCGGCCACGTCGCGCGGTCATCGAGTCCGGCGCTGCAAGGTCAATGCGCCGAGCCCGAGCGCCAGCGGGATGCAGACGGCCGCGACGGCGAGGTCTTTGACCAGATCGCCAGTCCAGGCTGTCGACGCCGCGGCTCGGGTGACCCCGTCCACCGCGTAGGTGAGCGGGAACACGTCGGCGAGTCCCTGCAGCACGCCCGCCATCTGCCCACGCGGGGTGAAGAGGCCGCACACCAGCAGTTGCGGGAACACGACCGTGGGCAGCAACTGCACAGCCTGGAATTCCGTTCTGGCCAGTGCGCTGAGACAGAGCCCGAGGGCCATCCCGAGCAGAGCGTCGAGCACGGCAAAGAGCCCGAGGACGAAGACCGAGCCGGATATGGAAACGCCCAGGGGTCCGAGGACGAACGCGAGCACGAGGGCCACCTGGATGATGGCGACCGCCCCGAATGCGAGCCCGTATCCCACCAGGAGATCCAGCTTCGCGATGGGCATGGCGAGCAGGCGTTCGAGCGTGCCGGTGGTTCGCTCGCGCAGCATCGCGACGGACGTGATCAGGAACATGATCACGAACGGGAAGATCGCGATGAGGATGGGCGCGATGTGCTGGAAGAGCAGCTGATCGCTGTCAAACGCGTAGCGGAGCAGCAGCATCAGCACCACCGGCACCACCAGGATCATCGCCACCGTGCGAGGGTCGCGCCGCAACTGCTCGAGCACCCGCCATGCCGTGGCGCCGGTGCGCCGCAGGCTCATGCCACCGCCCCGCTGCCGCGGATGAGGTGCAGGAACGCCGCGTCCATGTCGGACTCACCGGTCTGGCGGAGGAGTTCCTCCGGGGTGTCGTCGGCAAGCAATCGCCCCGCGCGAAGCAGCAGGAGGCGCTCGCACCGCGTCGCCTCCTCCATGACATGGCTCGAGATCAACAACGTCACACCGGACGCTCCGAGGCGGTGGAACAGCGACCAGAGCTCCTCCCGAAGCACCGGGTCCAAGCCCACCGTCGGCTCGTCGAGGACCAGCACCTTCGGGCTCCCGAGCAGTGCGGTCGCGAGCGACACGCGCGACTGCTGCCCGCCGGACAGGCGATCGACTCTGGCGTCGGCCTCGCCGCCGAGCGAGACCTCGGCAATGACCTGGTCGACCCGGTCGTCGTCGACGCCGAGCACTGCCGCGAAGTACCGGAGGTTCTCGCGGACGGTGAGATCGCTATACACCGAAGGCGCCTGCGTGAGGTATCCGACGCTGTGGCGCAGGAGTGCCGCCCCAGCCGGCAGTCCAAGCACCCGCACCGAACCGCCCGCGATCCTCTGCACTCCGACGATCGCCCGGATCAGCGTGGTCTTTCCGGAGCCGCTCGGGCCCAGCAGGCCGGTGACCGTCCCTTCCCCGACCTCGAGGGAGAGGTCACTCAGCACCTCTCGGCCGCCACGCGTCACGTTGAGACCCTCGACTTCCACAGAATTCACCATGCGTTGAATTATATGACTCAGCGCGCGCCGTCTGCTCGGTTACCGTGACCGCGGCCATGACCCTCCCCCTCTCACCGCTGACGGCCATGGCCTCGGCCGTCACCCTCGGCATCGCCGATTTCACCGGCGGGTTCGCGGGGAGGCGCAGCAGCGCGGCGAGCGTTGCCATCGCGGTCGAATCGGTCGGTCTCCTCGCGGTGCCACTCGCACTCCTGCTCCTGCCGAATGGCTGGGACCTGCAGGCGGCGCTCCAGGCGTTCGCGGGTGGCGCGATCGGTGGTCTCGGGCTGGTCGGTTTCTACCGGGCGATGTCGCTGAACCTGATCGGCGTGGTCGCGCCCATCACCGGGTTCGTGGCCGCGGCCCTGCCGGTCGCCGTGGGATTGATCGGCGGCGACCATCTCGAGGTCTGGCAGGTGGGCGGCATCGCGGTCGGATTGGCAGCGCTCATCCTCATCAACGGACCCAGCCGGGAGGGCGCGGGCAATGCCCGTCTCGGCGTCACCCTCGCGCTGCTCGCCGGGATGGCATTCGGCCTCTTCTTCATCCTCTTCCATGCGGCCAGCCATGCCGGCGTCACCGCGTTTGTCAGCGGCCGGTTCGGCTCGGCCACCGCCGCTCTTGCAACCGCCGCGGCCACACGGACGTCACCGGTCGTCCGGCGCAGTGCGGTGCGGATCATCGCGATCGGCGGGGTCTTCGACGGCACCGGTGTCGTGCTCTATCTGTACGCGACGCACACCGGACTGCTGTCGGTCACCGCTTTGCTCACCTCGTTCTACCCCGCGTTCACTGTGCTCTGTGCTCGCCTCTTCACGCACGAGCGCATGACGCCGTTGCAGGCGCTCGGCGCCGCGCTCGCCATCATTGCGATCGCCCTGATCGCGGTCCCCTGAGGCGGATCGGCGCGTCAGGTCACGCGAGCGCGTGACGGATGAACTCGAGTTCCAGGTGGAGCAGGTTCTCCGCAACGGACTCGTCGTTTGCCATGTGCGTGGCGCCGGTGAGCGGGAGCACGGTGTGCTCACGTCCGGCGGCGAGGAGGGCCGCCGACAGGCGCAGTGTGTGCGCGACCACGACGTTGTCATCGCTCAGGCCGTGGATGAGCATGAGCGGGCGCCGCAGACCGGCCGCATCCGGGATGAGCGACACCTTCGCGTAGTTCGCCGGTTCCTCATCCGGGTGCCCAAGGTAACGCTCCGTGTAGTGCGTGTCATAGAGGCGATCGTCGGTCACGGGAGCACCGGCGACGGCGACGTGGAACACGTCGGGACGGCGCAGCACCGCGAGGGCGGCCAGGAACCCGCCGAATGACCAGCCACGGATCGCGACTCGCGAAAGGTCGAGATCCGGCCATTCCGCTGCGGCGGCATGGAGCCCATCCACCTGATCCTCGAGCACCGGCGTCGAAAAGTCGCCTCGAATGGTTCGCGCCCACTCGGGCCCGCGACCGGGAGTTCCGCGACCGTCGACCACGAGCACCGCGAACCCCTGGTTCGCGAACCACTGCGAGGTGAGATAGGCACCGCCGGACGCGACCACCCGCTGCATGCCGGGGCCGCCGTACGGGTCGAGCAGCACGGGCAACCGACCGCTGCCCGGCTCGTGCCCGTCGGGGAACAGCAGGGCCGCGTGGAGTTTGCGATCGCCAAGGGTCAGCAGGCGCACGCTGACCCGTATCGCGGGTGTCTCCGCGAAGGATTCGATCCGCCCCGCAGGCTGCCCGTCACGGTGAACCGAGACGTGGACGCCCGGGCGATCGAGGTCGCGGCCGGTGAGCACCGTCGTTCCTCCCGCGCGCCGCGCCCGCCACACCCCGGGGGTGACACCCTCGGGAAGCATCGGTCGCACGCCGTCGTGGTGCGACCACGTGTAGACGCCGACCTCGGTCGGCGTCGTCGACGCCCTGAAGACGACCACGTCGCCATCGACGCCGGCGACGTCGCGAACCTCCAGCTCCGCTGCGGTGACTGCCTCGTCGTCGATGATCAGCCGCTTCGCGCCGTCGCGGTCTGCCGTCCAGACGAGCGTCCCATCCGGCAGTCGCGCGGGCACGCCGCCGACGATGTCGACCCAGCAGGCGTCGGTGTCCTCGCGCAGCACCGAGGTTGTCCCGGTGGCCGCGTCCACCTCGAGGATCCGCGTGGTTCGCTGATCGCGAGTCTGCACCACGACCAGGAGCCCGTGCTCCGACCAGTCCACCGTGGTGACGTACTCGAATCGGACCCGATCCCACAGCACTGCCACAACCGCGGTGGCATCGAGATCGATGATGTGGAGCGTGACGTCGGCGTTGTCGGTGCCGGCCTGCGGATAGGCCACCGCCACCGGGGGGCTCCCGGGATTGGACGGATCGGCGATGTACCAGCGCTGCACGCGCGCGACATCGACTCGAGCGACGAGCAGCCGGGACCCGTCCGGCGACCACCAGTAGCCGCTCTGCCTGCCCATTTCCTCGGCGGCGACGAACTCCGCCAGCCCATAGGTGACGTCCTCGCGCTCCGGGATGAGGAGTGCGCGCCCTCCACCGCCGTCCGCACGCACCACGTGCAGCGCGCCGGCTTCGACGTAAGCAACCCACATGCCGGCTGGATCCATACCCGGGTCGATCGCGCGCCCGCTCGCCGGAAGCTCCGTGACACCCCCGGCGACAAAGTCGACGACGTAGATCCTGCCGGCCACGTCGAACGCGGCTCGCGTGACGTCGTGGTTCGTCGAGAAGCGCACGATCCCACCCGAGGATTCGCGCGCCCGCTCGCGGCGCATTCGCTCCTCAGCCGGGACCTCGCCGTCGCCGTGCTCCAGTGCCGACGGGTCGACCACCAGGCTCTCGGCACCGGTGCCCACGTCGAACCGCCACAGACATGTGGACGGATCCGTGCCACTGCGAGAGCGCAGGAAGGCCACGCGACTGCCGTCCGGCGCGATGGAGAAGTCTCGCGGGACGCCGAGGCTGAAACGGCGCGTTCGGGCCTGCTGCCGGGGGAAGCTCGTCTCGTTCACGGCGAAATGGTCGCGCAGGAGCGCGAGGGTCTGTTGCCCGGATCCGGGTTGCCGAGCCGGGGACCCGCCGCCAGTCCCGCTCAGTCGATCGTCAGCACGAGCGCACCCTGGACCCGGCCGTTGCGGAGCCGGTCGAGCGCCGTGTTCGCCTCGCCGAGCGGGAGCGTCTCGACCTCTGCTCGGACGGGAATCCGGTGAGCCAGCGCCAGGAATTCGGTGCCGTCCCTTCGCGTCAGGTTGGCCACCGATCGCAGCGTGCGCTCTCCCCAGAGCAGGTCGTACGGAAACGACGGGATGTCACTCATGTGGATCCCCGCACACACCACGATTCCACCCTTTCCGACAGCGCCCAGGGCGAGCGGGACGAGAGCGCCGACAGGCGCGAAGATGATGGCCGCGTCGAGCTCGTCAGGAAGTGTCTGATCCGTGTCACCGGCCCAGACAGCGCCGAGGTGCCGCGCGAAATCCTGGCTCGCCGTGTCGCCGGGTCTCGTGACGGCGAAGACCCGCCGTCCTTGATAGCGCGCGACCTGGGCGACGATGTGCGCGGATGCGCCGAAACCGTAGAGGCCAAGGCGGACGCCATCGCCGGCTGCCTTGAGCGAGCGGTACCCGATGAGGCCGGCGCAGAGCAGGGGCGCCGCCTCGACGTCCGTGTACGAGCGGTCGATCGGGAAGCAGAAGCGCACGTCGGCGACGGCGTACTCGGCGTAGCCGCCGTCGATGTCGTAGCCGGTGAATCTCGCCCGGTCGCACAGGTTCTCGCGCCCCGTGGTGCAGAAGATGCACGTCCCGCACGTCCAGCCGAGCCAGGGAATGCCGACACGATCTCCGACTTGCACGGCCTCGACTCCGGGCCCGGTTTCGACGACTGCTCCCACGATCTGGTGACCGGGAATCAGGGGCAGCTTGGGATGGGTCAGTTCGCCATCGACAACATGCAGGTCGGTGCGGCAGAGACCGCAGGCACCGACTTTGACAAGGACCTGACCGTCAGCGGGCACCGGATCCGCGACCGTGGCCCCGCGCAGTGGGCGTCCAGGCGCATCGAGAACCATGGCCCGCATACCCGAACATCCTAGTGCCGATGCGACGGTGGGCGGCGTGGGGCGGCGAAGCCCGGTAACGGTTTGGCAACCCGGCGCAGCGACAGCGGCTCGCCGGGATCACACTCGAGCTTCAATGGCGGAGGTTATCGAGCGCGGCCAGCTGAGCCTGCCCGCTCCCGGGAGCCCCGCTGGAACCCATGGTCGGTTCCATCCGGACGCTCGCGCCCGCGTTCTGGCGTTGCTCGTGCTGCGTGCAGCGGCGCTCGCCTCGGTGATCGGAGGCGTGCTGACATTCGTGGTCGCGCCCCTGCGAGGCACGTTCCGCGGTGATTTCGAGGATTTCGCCGCCTACATGTCGGTCGCGCACGCGGTCGCCAACCACACCGACCTGTACGCGCAGTTCATTCATCAACCCCCGAACGTCGCGCTGACCGGGTTCGACTATCCACCCGTCGTCGCCTTCCTCCTGCAACCGCTGACGTGGATCCCCTCGATGCCGGCGGCCACGCTCTGGCTGTGGCTGACGATCGCTTGCACCGCCGCCGCGACGGGCATCGCAGCATTCACGCTGTTGCCAAGATCATGGCCGCGTATCGAGATCACGGCGGTGGTCACCTTCCTCTTCTCCGCGGCCACGTACAACTACTGGCACGGTCAGATGAATCCGATCATCTTCCTGCTGCTCGCGCTGGCGCTGCACGCGTGGGCGCACGATCATCAAACACGTTTCGGCGTGCTGGTCGGCATCGCCGCGTCAATCAAGCTCGCGCCGATCGTGCTCATCGTGCTGATCGTTCGTCGCCGATGGTGGCGCGGGGCCGGAGCCTGCGCTGTCACCGTGGTCGCGGGTCTGGCGCTCGGCGTCGTCGCCTTCGGCACCTCGACGCTGCAGGAGTACATCACTCGCGTGCTCCCCGTGCTCTCCGCCCAGGACGGGTGGCTGTACAACCAGTCGGTCAGCGGAGTCGTGAACCGCCTCTTCGGCCACGCGGTTCTCGTGCCGCAATCAGGCTCGACGATGATCAGCATCCTCACCTACGGTGTCCTGGCGGTCATGCTCGGCCTGCTCTTCTTCGCGGTCGGGCCCGCTGCTCGCAACCGGCAGATCAGCGGCGCGGAATTCGCGGCAGCGACGCTGCTCATGCTCCTTGCCAGCACGATCACGTGGTACGCGCACTACGTGAACGCCATCATTGTCGTCTTCGCTGCCGTCGGACTCATGGCTTCGGACCCCGCGTGGCGATCTCGTGCGCTCCTCGTCTCGACAGTTGCATTCACGCTCGCCATCGGGGTCCTCGCCCCGGTGCTCATCGCCAATGTGACGTCCGCCGCGCAGTTGATCTCACTCAGCCAGACGCCGTGGTGGTGGGTGCTCACGCAGGTGGCCTCGCTTCCCACCATCGCAGCCGCCGCGATGCTCGTGGCGCTGACCCTCAGCCTGCGTGGGCGCCGGGAGCCGGCGGGCGCCGCCAGTCTCCAACCGCGCAGCCGGAGGCCGGCGATCTCGTTTCCCTGACGGGCGGCACGGCCGCACACGGGCGCGCGGCCCTTCACCGTTCTGCAAGGGACGTCCGGTTAGCCTGCTCCACATGGCGAAACAGTCCAACCTTGATGCCGCCCGCCTGCGGAGAGACCTCGGTCTGGCTCGCGCGCGCCGGGTCACCGTGTACTCGGCGGTCGGCGCAACGGCGTTCACCGGCGTCCTCGCGCTCGTGGCCGCCACCAGCCTCCCCGGTCACTCGGTCACGACCCCGCCGGCGACGCAACCGGGCTTCACCGATAGCGGCAGCATCACCCAACCCGGACTCAGCGCGCCGATCCTGCCGCCCCAGTACGGGTACGGTGGAACACCCGTAGCCGTCTCCGGCGGATCCTGACCGACCCCGTCCGATGCTAGCGGCACTCGCCGGTCCCACCCCGATGTGGTACGCGACGCGTGCCAGCGGGTACACCGCGCTGGTCCTGCTCAGCGCGAGCCTTGTGCTGGGAGTCCTCACATCATCGCGCGAGGCTCGCAGGGACTGGCCGAGATTCGTGGTCCAGTCCTTGCACCGCAATCTCTCGTTGCTGGTCGGAGTCTTCCTGGTCATCCACATCGTCACGTCGGTGGTCGACCCCTTCGCGAAGCTCAACTTCGTCGACGCATTCATCCCATTCATCGCCACATACCGTCCCCTGTGGCTCGGGCTCGGGGTGGTTGGCTTCGAGTTGCTGATCGCCGTCACCGTGACCAGCCTGGTGCGGCATCGCCTCGGGTGGCGAGCGTGGCGTTTCGTGCACCTCTTCGCCTATGCGAGCTGGCCGGTCGCGGTCATCCACGGCGTCGGGACAGGGACTGACACCAAGTCGCTCTGGGCTCTGCTCGTGGTCGCACTCTGTGTCGTGGCCGTGATCGCCGCGGTTGTCTGGCGGCTGTTACTGGCCGGCCCACGCTTCACCGCGCTTCGCGGACTCGGGATGGCAGGCAGCGTGGCGGCGACGGGTCTCCTCGTCCTGTGGATGGCCGCCGGTCCACTCCAGCATGGGTGGGCCAAGGCCGCGGGCACGCCAGCCGATCTCCTCGCCCGCTCAGGGGCGGCCCCCACCAGCACGCCGGCCCCAGCGACTGTCCTCGCCTCCGGCCTGAACGATCAGCTCATCGGCAGGCTGGTGCGGTCTTCCACGAACGTGACCGCGACCCTCACCGATACGCGTGACACGACGCTCCAGCTGGTGGTCACCGCCAACCCTGACGGCACCGGAACCCTCACCGTCACCCGATCCGGAGGGCACGTCTGCCAGGCGGTCGCGACGATCGGGAACACTGCGGTCACGGCCCGGTGCGGCTCCGTCATCGCCACCGTCCAGGTCGTCGACCAGGGCAACGGCGCGATCGGCGGAACGCTCACGACCCGTACCGTTACGGCATGAGCGTTTCGATGGACGTCGGCAGCACCGCGCAGCGCCTGCTGCCCCACCGCCCGGTCCCGGAGGATCTGGATGCGCACCTGGCCGGCTTTGGGCCGCGGCCGGTGCTCGGCTCGACCGCGATGATCGATGCCCTCGACGAGAGCGGGCTTCGCGGGCGAGGCGGCGCGGACTTCCCGACCGGCGTCAAATGGCGTGCCGTGAGGGATCACGCCAGCGCGCATGGCGATGCGGTGGTGGTCGCGAACGCCGCCGAGTGCGAGCCCGCCAGCTTCAAGGATCGCTTCCTGCTCACCTACCGGCCCCACCTGGTCCTGGACGGCCTCGAGCATGCGGCCGAGGCGGTGGGCGCGAAACGGGCCTTCATCTACACGACACGCTCGCACAGCGATGTCGAGGCAGCGCCCCGCGCTGCGATCCGCGAGCGGCGGCGGCGTGACGACAGCGATCGGTTCATCGATGTCCAGGTCGGGCCGAACCGGTATGTCGCCGGGGAGGAGACCGCCGTGGTCGCACGCGTCTCCGGTCACCTCGCCAAACCCAGGGTCGTCCCCCCGCGCCCGTTTCAGAGTGGTGTCGACCGGCTCCCGACACTCGTGCAGAACGTCGAGACCCTGGCGCATGGCGCGCTCATCGCGCGATTCGGCGCCGGATGGTTTCGGTCCATCGGCACGGAGCGATCCCCGGGGACCGCGCTGCTGACGGTCAGTGGGGCGGTGCGGACGCCGGGCGTGCTCGAGGCCGCGTGCGACACCACGGTGGCCGCCATCGTGGACCGCGCCGGCGGCGTCACGGCGGAGCCGGCGGCGGTGCTGCTCGGAGGGTATTTCGGCCGCTGGGTGGCCGTCGACCGGGTCTGGAATCAGACAATCGATGCCGATTCACTCCGATCGATCGGCGCCTCGCTCGGGACCGGCGTGCTCGTCGTCGCTCCGGCGACGATGTGCGGCATCACCGAGACCGATCGCGTGCTGACCTTTCTCGCCGGCCAGACTGCCGGCCAGTGCGGGCCGTGTCACGTTGGGCTGCCCGCAATCGCCGACACCTTCCACAAGGTCGCCACGGGTCGGGCGCGCCCCGCTGCGCTGGACCTCCTGACCCGCTGGTCCAGCGACGTCCGCGGCCGCGGCGCCTGCAGGCATCCCGACGGCGCCATCCTCTTCCTCGCCAGCGCGATGGACGTCTTCGCCGCCGATCTGCGCCACCACCTCAGGCACGGTGCGTGCAGGTTCGCCGCGCAGCCGTCGCTGCTGCCCGTGCCGAAGACGGAGGCCGGCTGGTGGTGAGAGTTCGACTCCGCGTCGACCCGATCAAGTGCAAGGCGCACGGCATGTGCGGTGAGCTGTTCCCGGAGCGGATCCGCATGGACGACTGGGGATACCCGGTCATCGACACGCGCGCGCTATCCGACGACGTGTTCGACCACGCCCGCCGCGCGATCGTCGACTGTCCCCGCGCGGCTCTATGGCTCGAGCCCGTCGACGATCCGGGTGCGCGAGTGCGGCCAGACGACGCCAACTGAGGTTCCGCCCCCAGGCACTTCCGCAATGTGCCAGCGTCCCCTGGTTGCTTCAACAATCGCATTGCCAATGGCGAGGCCGAGCCCAGCGCCATCGCCTTCGCTGGTGCCACGGCGAAAGCGCTCGAAGATTCGCGCCCGCCGCTCGAGCGGGATGCCGGGACCGGTGTCACTCACTGTGAGGCGAACGTGGTCGCGCTCGCGAGCCGCCGCGATCGTCACTGTGCCGCCAGCCGGGGTGTAGCGGCACGCGTTGTCGAGGAGCACGCCGATGAGACGGTCGATCCAGTCGGCGGGAGCGTCCACCAGGGCGAGCACCGTACCGTCACAGCGGTTCTCCAGGTGGAGTTGGGCGTGCTCGGCTATGGGCATGAAGCGCTGGGCTCCAACCTCCGCGGCGGTGGTGAGGTCGACGGGCTCGGTGACCGGATCGGGAGGCAGCGCATCGAAGCGAGCGAGCCAGAGCAGATCCTCGACAATCGTCCGCATTCGACGGCTCTCGTCCGCAACCCGGCGCAACGTCGCGGTCTCCACGTCATCGCTCCCGGGATTCGCCAGGGCGAGCGACGTCTCCGCCTCGATCACCGCAAGCGGTGTGCGCAGTTCGTGCGAGGCATCGGCGGTGAACTCGAGCTGGCGCCGACGTGCGCGTTCGATCGGCCCGGCGGTCTGACGTCCGACCACGAAGGATCCGGCGAACACGAGCACGAGGAGCACCGGCCCCACCACGGCCTCGGTGATGGCGAGCGCGGTGATCGCCTTCGACTCGTTGCCGAGGCTCACTGCGCCGATGAGCCTGCCACCGGGAATCCCGACACCCGCAACCAGCACATCGGCACTCGCGATTCGCGTCTCCGATGGTGAGGTCGCACCGAATGCCGCCCTGGGAAGCGCCGGCGCCCCCGGTGTCGAGCCAACGATCATTCCCGCCGAGTTCACACGCCAGACGAGCACGGGGTCATCGAGATCCGGCTCCTCGAGATTCGGGCCACCCGGCCGCTGGGACAGTTGCGTGAGCTCGCCGGTCAGACGCGTCGTGGCCGACGCGCGCAGCGACTGAGCGACGATCACATCGATCGCGACGCAGAGCGCGACCGTGAGCCCCGCCACCACGGCAGTCGTGATCAGGGCGATGCGCAGCGCATGTCGGCGGAGCCGCGACGTCATGGGTCCCGCGCAACGAGGCGGTAGCCGACGCTGCGTACCGCCTCCATCCGGACGCCGGCGCCGACCAGCTTGGCGCGCAGCCTGGTGACGTGCACGTCGATGCTGTTCGAGGCGATGGGGTCGAGTGCGTCCGTCCACGCGTGGTTGGCGATGGTCTCGCGGCTGACCACGGCGGGACTCCGCCGCACCAGCAGCTCGACGATCGCGTACTCCGTCGGCGTGAGTGCCAGCGCCGTCCCGTTGACCGAGGCGAGCCGGGCCACCGGATCGATGGTCAGCGCACCGGCACGGAGTTGCACGCCCAGCGTCGTCTTCGGACGGCGCATCAGGGCGCGGAGTCGGGCGAGCATCTCCTGGAAGTCAAACGGTTTCACCAGGTAGTCGTCGCAGCCGGCATCGAGCCCGTGAATGCGGTCCGACGGCGTGTCGCGCGCGGTGAGCATGAGCACCGGTGTGGAGAGGCTGCGCGCACGGATGGCGATCACCACTTCGATGCCGTCCATCACCGGCATCCGCCAGTCGACGACAGCCGCGGCGTACCCGTTCTTCAGGAGCAGTTCGAGCGCTTCATCGCCCCGCCCCGCGACGTCGACCGTGTAGCCGGCCGAACGCAATCCTCGGGCGAGGACATCGCGGAGCTGAGCGTCGTCTTCGGCGACGAGAATCTGCATCGAGAACCGTTATAGAGCAGCGACACGAGGACGCACGCGAGCCCAGGGTACTCCGAGCCGCGACCTTCACCGTTCTGCAAGGGTGCGTTCGCTACGCTGCCAGCATGAGGGCAGAGAGTCCGTTGATCGACCGCACCCTGGCAATCGCTCGCGTTGACTGGACGCCATCCCACCGCCAGCCAACCGCCGTTCGGCTGGTCATCGCCACCATCATCGCCGTTGCCGGCTCACTGATCGCGGACGCGATCGTCATCGCCATCGGCACGCACCTCTTCCCAGGGACGGCCGGATACGAGCATTTCCGGTTCAACGACTATGCCAAGCTCACGATCATCGGTGTCCTCATCGGCGCCGCGGGCTGGCCCGTGATCACGCACATCAGCTCAGCGCCGCGCTGGCTCTACGGCTGCCTCACCGTCCTGATCAGCCTCGCCCTCTTCCTTCCGGATGCATGGCTGCTGTATCGCGGCCAGCCCCTCAACGCAGTCGCGGTGTTGATGACCATGCACGTGGCGATCGCGGTCGTCATCTACTGCAGCATGGTGTTCATCGCGCCGGTGCGCGAGGTTCGCTCCGCGCGCTGACCGGATCAGGGCGCAGCGCGCGTGGCGTTGACCAGACCCAGCGGCGACAGCCCGAACTGTGCGTTGATCTCGAACGCGATGGCGATTGCGATCAGACCCACCAGCATGGCTCGCGCCACACGCCGGGCGCCGCGATGATGCCTGGGGGCGGCACCGGCCGCGGACCTTCGCTCGCGTTCGAGATCCGGACCGGGACGAGGTGCTTCGGACGCTGAAGCCGGGGAGTTCGGGGTGGTGACGGCCGACATGGGTGATCAGGGCCGGCGCGACCGCACGCGCCATCCTCTCTCTGCCAGAACGGCTCTCCCTTCAGGTGCGTTTCGGTCCGAGCACCGAAGCGGCGCCCGGAGACCTTCTCCGGGCGCCGTTCGCGTCAGCGAGTGAGCGCCGTTCTCAGGGTCCCTTCGGGGCGACCGCGGCCGCGGCCCGCCGCCGCATGTCCGCGTAGTGCCGCCGCCAGATCAGCTTGTGGATCGGGATATAGCGCGGGATGTCGCGCAAACCCGGAATGACGGGCACCAGGAACAGGATCGCTGTCAGCAGCAGCATGATCCCGACCACCGCAAGGTCGGTGTTGGCCGCGCTGATCCCCAGGAAACCGGTGTCCGAGTTGAAGGGCGGGATCTGGTACCACATCGTGTAGAGCCAGAGCCACGCCGAACCGGGATAGCGGCCCGTCTCGTTCATGACGCCCCAGTCGCTGCCGTCCAGCTTCTGCTGCGTCGCGAGGTCGCCGATATAACCGCCGTCATCGAGGAAGAGCAGCGGCCGGGTGAAATCCGTCTGATAGAAGTGGTCACTGGTCAGGAGCAGCGCGTCCAAGCCGCCGGATCTGGCCAGCGTGAGCATGCGATCCATCATCACCGACACCGGACCGTAGTCTCCCGACGGCACGGTTACCGATCCGTCCGCGGCAACGGTTGCGGTACCGAGGCCGGTTGCATAGTTTGTCAGCCACTTTTGCTGCTGATCGCTCGTCGCCGTCTTGTACGTGCCCAACGCCGAGACGAGATCCGAGTCACCGGCGGTCGTCTGGGTGAGCGGCTGGAGCACGAAGTCGTTGGGGGTGTTGATGGGTACATGAACGCCCGCCCACTCCTGTGGATCGAACGGACCCCATGTCTGTACCGAGGCGTTCTGGGTGTTGTACGGCGGCCCGTACTGCGCGACATCGGTTGTCCCGGCGAGCTCGCTCGAGGCTGTCGTCAGGAAGTCGACCGGGTCGGCCTTCGACCAGCTCTGCAGCGTGACCGACGGCACGTCCGGCGACGACAGCACCGCCGAGACGATGAGCACGAAGGCAAGCACGCCGATCATCGCGTACGTGACTTCTTTCAAGAGGTCGTACGGCATCATCGGGATCCCGCGGTAGTAGGTCTTCTTGTCCACCTTGGACGCTTTCATGGCGCCACCTGGAACGGATCGTCGATCGGCCGAACCACGCCTTTCGCTCGCACCTGGATGATGTGCAGCACCACGAGGAGCGTCACGCCGATCGGGAACAGCATCACGTGCAGGCCGTACATCTGACCGAAGTTCAGCGCGTTGAACAGGCCGCCGATGCCCGTCGAGTTGATCGCGTCCTTGGCGTTGATGGCGATCCACTGGGAGTCGAAGTTCTGCTGAATCACATACCCGGTGAAGGCCGTGCCGATGCTGATCGAGAAGATCACGACGCCCACCATCCAGGTCTTGGCTCTCCCGTCACGCCAGCCCGCGCCCCAGAACTGTCCCCAGAGGTGGAGCACCATGAAGATGAAGAACATCTGGACGGACCAGAAATGAATGCTGTTGAAGAAGTGGCCGACCGACGACACGTGCCACCACGCGGATCCGAAGAATGCGAGCACCACGCCGCTGAGCACCACCCAGACCAGCGCGGCAATCGTCACCACACCGAAGATGTAGACCCAGGAGCCGATGTAGGCCGGCTGCTTGGTGGGGAGCAACTCGGTGATCGGCAGCGTCTTCTCCACACGGCGCCGAACTGCCGCGGTCCAGCCGGTTTCGTCATCCCCGACAGGCTGCGCTGACACGGCCGGGTCGATGGCTCCGGGCACGCCCTCGCTACTCATCGCGGGGCTCCTTCGGCCGATGCGAGGGGAACGGCACGATGAGTGCCAGCACGAAGAGCAACAACATCACGCAGATCAGGAGGAAATTCGGCAGCGATATGAGAATGAAGCCCCAGTGAATGTATGGAGCAGGCGCGTCCATTGGCAGCCTCCGTGGTTCTTCGAATGTCAGGCGTGAGTGTGTATGTTGGCGCGCAAGAGGGGAAAGGGGACGATGTCCGCGGAATCGAGTGACCCTCGGCACCGTGCGGTGGGACCAATGGCCCGCTCCAGAACGAGCAAACGCAGCAAGGTGTTCGTGACTGCGCCGCCGCTGACGGCGCGGACCGAACTGGTCACGAACGCCGAGGACGGCCTCGGAGGTCCCCGCCATCCAGATGCGCGCGTGCTGATCCACATACCATAGCCGCGTGCTGATCCACGATCGGTACGGTCTCGTACTGACAGTCGTGGCTGCGGTTGGCGCGGTCGCCGCGATCGTCAGCCTGTTTCGACCACGGATCCTTCGGGCGGTGCGTCTCTATGTCCGCTTCACGATCGGGGTCGTCGCAGTTCAGGTGGTGATCGGTCTCGTCCTGGTCGCCACCGGCGACCGGCCGCAGCAGCTCATCCACTGGTTCTACGGCGCCGTGACGCTGATCACCCTGCCGATCGCAATGGCCATCGGCAGGCGGCTCGGAGGCCGTGACGAACAGATCTGGCTCGCCGGCGGCGCCGTGATGACCGTGCTCTTTGCGTTGCGGGCGATCGCGACCGGCTGACCGATTGAGGACCAAGGGCACTGGCGTACCGGGTGCCTCGACGGGCAGGCTCAAGCAGTGATGCGGAGCGGACACAGACTTGCGGCGGTGGGTGTTCAAGGCGCCGGCAATCCCACCGTCTCGGGCTCGTAGCACGCCATGAGATTCAATCCGGAGACCGTGGCGGCATCAGATCAATACGTGCTCACGGCGCTGTCCACCGGACGCCCGATCGGACGCTGCACGTACTCCGAAGAAACCGTTATGGGCTGCCGCGACTACGAGCCCGTGTCGGCGCACGGGGATTTCCCGGAGGCCGCGCATTGCAGGGAGGCCTCCGTGATCAGCGGCTCGGACCATGTGCGGCACACGATCTGCCGCCGTCGCCTTCGTGCCACCGTACCGTCCAGCGCCGGCGAGTGCAGATCGACAATCTCAAGATTGACCGGAGTGTTGTCAGCGCAGCTGTAGACACCATGGCGCTCGCGAGCCGGCTCGGGTTCTCGCGAAGATCAGCTGGATACAGACAACGACGGCGCGATCTCACCTCGTCCCGCCTGTTGCAGGTCGGGAGGAAGGGCGACGGTTGCCGCTTGTGCCAGGATCTCGAGTCGCACGCGCCATTCAATGATCGCCTCTCGCTGTACGGACTGCGTGTCCGGCAGGCTTGCGAAATCTCCACCGGGCAGGGCTGCAACCAGGGCATTGAGGTACGAATCCTCGAGGATGTACGTGTGTGCGTATGAAGCATTGATGCCAGCCAGCGTTGCATCTGATGGCTGAAGAGCGTTGATCTCGACCATGTACGTAGCGAAGCTCTGTTCCAGGCTGCCCATCGCCGCAGCCGCCTGGTCACCGGAAAAGCGGTGGTCCCGATAGCTGGAAAGTATGGGATCAGCCTCCTCGAGCAGGTGGTTGACGCCGAGACGGAGCGGTTCCACCGCAGCCATATACGACTGCAACGCGGAGGCAGATGCACCCGATGGACCGCACGCGGTCAGGACCAATCCGACGCCACCTGCCGCGAGCACCATGCCGCGCAACCGTTGTGTGTCGCCCAACCTTCAGTAGCCGTAGCCGCCGCTCGACCCACTTCCCGCGCTCGCGCCGTGCATGTTCATCATGACCAGCATGATGGCGACCACGACGACGACAACGGCCAGCACAACGGATCCAATTACCCATGGACGGGACACGGCATAACCTCCGATCGGGCCCATCGATGGCCCGTGATGCGCGATCTAATAGCTCACACAATCGAATAGCCAGGGGGGTTACATCGGGTTGTGTCGCTGAGTGGAGTACTTCCGGCGTGGAGCGCTCCACGCCGCGCGTCGAGTAACCCGAGGCCGTACTTCCAGGCAAGGTATCAACACCAGGCTTTCAAGGGAACTCCGCGCATGACACAGTCCAAACATCGTTTTCGCGTTGGCACACAACGAGCCATGCTGATCTCGGCCCCTGTTCTTGCAATCGTCGTCTCTGCGTGCGGCGCGTCGTCCAGCCCCACCGGATCGTCGGCCGCGAGCCCGATGACCCTTTCCGCGACACGGACTTCCCTCGGATCGGTCCTGTCCGGCCCTACCGGCGACACGGTCTACACGCTCGTCTCAGCGCAGGGGACGCCCATCCCCTGCACAGGCCAGTGCTTGTCTGCATGGCCACCCGTCGCGGCGACAGCCGGGAGCTCGGCGCAAGCCGGCTCTGGAGTGTCAGCGACGCTCGCGGTCAACGCGAGCGTGATGCAGGTGACCGCCGACGGCGCGCCTCTTTACTACTTCTCAGGTGACAGCGCTGCCGGCCAGGTGAACGGCCAGGGGATCAAGTCCTTTGGTGGTGTCTGGTACGCAGTGCAGGCAAGCGGGCAGCCGCTGACGTCCACCGCAGCCGCGGCCGCGCCGGCCAGTACCCCAAATATCGCGAATGGCACGGCCGCCACGCCGACGTCCTCCGGCTCCAAATCTGGCTACTGAGCGCGTTTCCACCTCGGGTGCGCGTGAGGTCCGTTCTCGGATTGGGTTGGGCACCGAGGGTCCCGCCGAGATCGCCTAGCTCGCCATCCGGCGCGACACCTCGAGCAGCGCGGTTCTGGAGTCCCGGTGCACATCCGTCGCAGAGTTGCGCGGGACTCCGAGCGGGACCCCCGGGATCCCGATCCGGGCGCGCGTCGCCTCGATGTCGGCCAGGTCCGTCGGCGGGACCGGCTGGCGGATGGCCGCACGAATTGCGGCCGCAGCGTCGAGCAGTTCGGCCGCCCCGGACCGGTCGGTGAGAGCGAGCAACCTGGCAACGACCTCCACCGCCTCGACCAGCACCCATCGATCGGCCTCGGGATCGATGACCGCGAGCGCCGCCTCGAGGTGGGTGCCGGCGCCGGCGTTCTGCCCCTCGTCGAGATCGAGCCGGGCGAGGTTGAGGTGGCCAAGTGCGACCGTGGTCCGGGTGCCGGCGGCTTCGCCGGCGTCGATCGCGACTTGCGCGTGAGCGCGGGCGACGTCGGCGCGTCCGAGCGCCCTCGTGACCGCGGCCAGCCGGTACGCCACCGTCCCTTCCATGGTGTGGTGACCGAGTTCCCGGAACAGCTCGAGCGCCTCGTCTCCTGCATGGAGCGCGGCGTCGAGCTCGCCGCCCTTCCACTCCGCGAGCAGCAGGGCGGCGAGCGCCTGGCCCCGTGCCAGCGGGTTGCCACCGCCGACGGCGATCCGTAGGGCCCTGCGGAGCGCCGGGAGCGCCGCGGCCACGTCGCCCTCGTCGGCCAGCAGGGACCCGAGGTGAAGGAGCGTGATGCCCGTCTCGGCCTCGACATCGGCTTCGTCGAGCCGGCTCAGCGACGCTTCCAGGAGGTCACGTGCCAAGGCGAGATCGTCGGTCGCAGCGGCAATAGCACCGAGGCGGCGCAGCGCGCGTCCCTCGCCGAGTGCGTCACCCAGGTCGCGAAAGAGATCGCGGGCAGCCGAAACGACCTCGCTACCACGCCCGAAATCGGTAAGCCAATACGCGAGGTGTCCACAACGCAGAAGCGCTTCGGCCCGCAGCGCGGGCAACGGATCAGCGGCCGCGATCAACTGCGTCAGCCAGTCCATGCCCTCAGCCGGCCGGCGCCCGAGCCAGTAGTCGGTGAGCAGGGTGGCGATTTCGAGCCCTCGCGTCGCCAGGCGCGGGTCGGCGCCGGGGGTGCACAACTCGCCGAACACGGCACGGACGTGGGGCATGTCGTCGTCGAGCTCACGGAGCGCGTCAGGCCGCTCTTGCGACGCCAGCCGTGGGACCACTCTCGCGACCCTCGCCAGGACCGCGTCGATATAGCGCAGGCGAGCGTTCGCCACGGCGGGGGTGCCCGAAGCCTCGATCGCATGCACGGCGACGGTGCGCAGCAGCTGGCAGCGCGTCGTGCTCATTGCGCTGCGCACCTGCACGAGGCTCGCATCGACGAGCCGTCCGATCACTTCGTGGAGGTCACCGGTGAATGCGGGATCCACCACGTCGCCGACGAGGTCGGTGTCTGCGTCGGACACCATGATCGCGAAGGCGAGGAGCACGTGACGCTCGTCGGCCGACAGCGCCGCGAGGCTGGTGTCGAGCGCCAGCCAGAGTCCATCGCGTCCCCCCGCCGAGCGGCCTGCCCAGCGGCCGAGGTCCGCCTGCACCCGCGAGGTGAGCTCGCGGAGACTGAGCAGGTTGAGGTGTCGTGCCACGAGCTCGAGGGCCAGGGGGAGGCGGTCAACGAGTCCGCAGAGCCGGTCGGCGGTGGCCTCATCCCGAGATGCCACGGCAAATCGGGCGTTGACCAGGCGGGCGCGATCGGCGAGCAGGGCGAGCGCGTCGTCAGGCGGGAGCGGGCCCACCGCGATGAGCGCTTCATCGAGGATGCCGAGCCGCTCGCGGCTGGTCACAAGCACACGGACCCGCGCGCAGGATGCGAGCAGTCGTCGCACCTGCGCCGCGACCTCGGCGAGGCGCCGCTCGCAGCCGTCGAGCACCACGAGCCCGGTGGCGTCGCGGAGGCGCTCGACCATGC
>ODAK010002306.1_pt1 | contig 20060 bp, 16 predicted proteins | sample 1539591 | NCBI WGS metagenome assembly ODAK01 (sample SAMEA3539303, study PRJEB22396) | soil metagenome | biome: tundra; feature: field; material: soil | place: USA | collected 2010-05 | depth 0.15 m | reverse complement strand
AGCCGTCGCTTGAAAGCGCCTCCTTCAGCCGCTGGGACCAGGACAGGCCGGCGAGGATGTCCTCGCGGGTCTCAGGCGAGTAGACGGCGACGCGGTTTCGCCCGTGGAGCTTGGCGTCGTACATGGTGAGGTCGGCGTTGACCAGCGCGTCCTCGGAGGAGGCGGTTTCCAGGTCGAGCATCACCACGCCGACGGAGCCCGAGAGCACGTAGTTATGCCCCGCGTGCGCGAACGGGCGCTCCTCGATGTGCGCGACCAGCTCGGCGGCTGCGTGGAGGGCATGCTGCGCGTCTGTGTGCGGGAGGATGACGGCGAACTCGTCGCCGCCGAGCCGGGCGAAGATGTCCGATTTGCGCAGCCGCTCTGAGAGCAGCCGACCTACGTGCTCGATGACGCGGTTGCCGACGGTGTGGCCGAGCGAGTCGTTGACGTACTTGAAGTGGTCGATGTCGAGCATCAGCAGAGCCGCATGCTCGCCGTAGCGGCGGCACAGCAACACCTGGCGCTCAAGCTCTGACTCGAACCGGCGGCGGTTGTAAAGGTCGGTGAGCGAGTCGTGGTCGGCCAGGTAGGTGAGGCGCTCCTCGAAGTGCTTTCGTTCGGTAATTTCCTGCGTCTGGCTGACCATGTACAGCGGCTCGCCGTCCTCATCGCGGACCACGCTCGTTGACAGCGCCACCCAGATGACATGCCCGTCGGCATGGATGTAGCGCTTCTCAGTCTCGTAGGTTTGCCGTTCGTCCGACCACTGTTTGGCAAGGACCTCGAGGTCCTTTTCCACGTCGTCGGGATGGGTGATGTCTTTGAAATACCTTTGCAGGAGTTCTGACTCGGAGTAGCCGGTGATATTGCACAGCGCCCGGTTGACCTTCAACCACCTTCCGTTCAGGCCGACGAGCGCCATGCCGATTGGAGCCTGGTCGAAGGCCCGCTCGAAACGCTCGGTGGCATCTCGCAGAAGCGCCTCCTGCTCCTTTTGGGCGGTGACGTCGCGCACCGCCCCCACCCCGTGTGGCTGACCGTGCTCATCGACGCGGATGCGCACCAGCGCGTGCACCCACACGCAACTCCCGTCCGGGCGAATGACGCGATGCTCCACGTCGAAACCTTCGCCCCTGGAGAGCTCCTGCTCAATTGTGGCTGTGACACGCTCAAGGTCCTCGGGGTGGACGAACTGGAGCGGATGGTGTCCGACGAGCTCCTCGCGCTTGTAGCCCATGACCTGCGCGCAGGCGGGCGAGACGTACAGGTAGCGGCCCTCGGCGTCGTGGCGGGTGAGCATGTCGGCTGACTGGTCGATGACCTCGCGGAACTTGCTCTCGGACTCGGCCAGCGCTGCCTCCGCGTCGTGCTGGGCGGCGATGCTGCGCAGCGCGAAGACGCCACCGACGATGACCCCGTCCTCGTCACGCAGCGGGGAGATGAGCGCCAAGTAGGTGACCTTACCATCGGGCGTGAACTCCACCGGCGTCCGGGCGTCGCGCTGGCCTTTGAGCGTCTGAGCGAAATACTCTTCGAGCGCAGGCCAGGCTTGATCGGACAGCTCGCTCGGGCGCCGTCCGACGAGGCTCTCGGGGGTGTATCCGGCCTTGCAAAGCGCGCCGCCCGCAGCCGAGGTGAAGCGCATCTGCGAGTCGAACGACAACAGCGCCACGCCGGGGAGCTGGTCGATGGCACGCCCGAGGAACTCCTCGGAGGGACGGTGCTCAGTGGAAGGACTCCGCGTGCGCTCGCCCGCGACACAGCGGCCCTGGTGAAAGCTCATCTCCTAACATCGGCGCTCCCGGACCGGCGCGACGCCCCAGAGAGGAGGACTGGACGGATGTTCGCTTTGGGGAACGCCCACTCGGCAACGTTGCCGATGGCGCCGCTGCCGTCGCAGAGCACGATGCGCACGTCCCGTCGGCCTTCGAGGTCCCGAAAGAACTCCCGTCCGCCGCGCGTCCGCGTCTCTGATTGGCCGCTCGGGCGCGATGTACAGTAAGCGCAGGCAGCTGTACAAACGAGCGCCGAGAGTGGCTCACTTGCAGCACTGGAAACCGTCTCTGTGTACATGGCCAAGTCCCGGTCGAAGAAGGCAAGAAGAAGCAGCAGGAGCGGCAGGCAAGCGCGCGCCAAGCTCGGAAGCGACCGACCGAAAGCACGGCCAAGCGCGCGACCTGGGCCGGCTTACTCCTGGATGCGCGGCAGGAGCTTCAAGACTTCCTTCCGGTCTACGAGGGTGACCGCCGTCACATCAAAGTTCTACGAGCGCCGGGACAACAATGTATCCGCCAACGATCGCGGAGCAGCTTCGTTTACGCGGCCACGATGTCGTCGCTGTGACAGAGAGCAGCGAGCTGCGCTCGCTGCCTGACGCGGCCGTGTTCGCCGCGGCTCAGCGGGAACATCGGGCCGTCGCGACCGAGAACGTCGCTGACTTCATCCCACTGGCCAATGAGCCAGACCAGCGCGGTGAGTCCCACTGCGGTCTGGTCCTGGTCGATCCGAGCAGATTCTCGCCCGGCGTCTCCCTGAAGAACGACCCTCGGATCCCGCCGAATACGCCGCCGCCAGCCGCCACGAAACCCAAACGCTGCGATACCGCGGCCACCACAAACTCATGCAAGCCTCCCTCGAACCCGAGATCTTCGAAGGCGCCGTCACCCTTTCACGACTCCAGCGAGCGGCCGGCAGCAGCCAACTGCGCCTGGTCGACGACGAGCGCGACAGAACCGCTGCGACGCTCGCCTTGGGCGCCATGCCGCCACACTGGAGTGGAAATCTAGGGCCAGGATCGGACTGTCCTCACGCCTCTTTCAAAGCTGTCGACAAGGCTGAGCAGTTGGTCGCACTCCCAGACGCGCCCCCATTTGCGCTCGTTGAGCCGGTTGATGATCCCCGCGCCTTCGAGTTGCTGGAGGGCCTTGCCGATCGCGACGTGGGACTTGCCGGTGAGCCTTTGAGCGACTGCGACATCGATCACCGGCTGCTCGGGGAGAACGCTTACGAGCTGGCGGACGGCGGCGTCCCGGCGTGGCTGGCCGAGCGCGTCAAGCCAGGCGGATTGGCGTTCCTCGATGGCCGCGGCCAGACGCTCGGCCTCCCTGGCTGCTCGCGTCGTAGCCTGCGCGAAGCGGGCCGACCACAGGCTGACTGCGCCTTGCCGGTAGTCGGTTAGCCCGTTGATGTAGCCCTTTGGTTCTGCGGCGAGGATCAGGCTGATCGGCGGGAGGTAGTTGATGATCTCGTCGCGCCGACGTAGGACGGTGTAGATGAGTGCTCGGCCGGCGCGAGCGTTGCCGTCGGCAAATGGGTGGATCGTCTCGAACTGGGCGTGCGCGATCGCGGCCTGGGCGACGGGAGCGAGGTCGTCTCGGTTGATGAACGAGCACAAGTCTTCGAGCAGCGGTCGGAGGTATTCGGGCGGCGGTGGTACGTAGCTGGCGGCGATCGGGTTGAAGTCGTTACCGCCGATCCAGTTCTGTCCTGTGCGGACGATGCCCGCGATCGCGGCGTCCGCCGTGAAGCGCAACAGGGTCCGGTGAATGTCTTCGAGGTCGGCAACATCGAAGGGCACCCCGGCCGTGCCGAGATCGATCGCTCGAATCATCGCCTCGACGTTTCCCAGGACTTCGGCGGCGCGGTGGTCGCGCAGTCCTCGGTCCGCTTGATAGGCGGCACGCGCAAGTCGCTTATGCGACAGGTGGACGCCCTCGATCCGCGAGGAGGCGACGCTTTCTGAACGCAGAAGGTTCTGCGCCAGCGCGCCGAGCGTGGCGACGCGTGGTGGCGAGCCGTCCAGATGCTGAAGCGCCTTCGTCGCTTCGGCGAGCGCAGCGACGGCCTCGCCACCGAGCGCGAAGTCGCGACCGGAGATCTCGTCGGGGATGAATACTTTGTAGCGGCCCCCGCGTCGCGCCTTGCGCCCACCGCAGGCGCCCGGATCTGCAGGCCACGAGCGCTTCTCAAGATGCCCGAGCGGAACCGCCGCAGTGAGCTGATGGTTGGTGGGGGACGCCTTGGGAACGTTTCGTAGTCTCAGCAGCTTTGTAACGATAGAGCAGGTTCGTTACGGAGTGGCGACGATTTGCAGCCTCCGCGACGGCGTGGACACGGCAGGACTACGGCGACGTGATCTCGAGTCGGGCGCGCCATGCTCGCATCGATCGAAGCTCAAACATGCAGGTGCACCAGGAGACAAACAGTCCTGCGCTCAGTGGCTGGCGGGATCTCGATGATGGCGGTACAAGCTATGGCAGGGAAACTGCGGGCCGGTTCAGCGATGCTCTGCTCGCCGGCGAAGTGGAACCGAGAGTGAGGACCAATGGCTAGATCCAATGTCCCGAACATCCTCGGACGGGGACGCGGCAACGGCGTTACCGATGCGTCGCTGACCCGTCGCCGGGTTGCCGCCGGAAGGGGGAGTCTCGGCCTCGCGCTCGCGGTCTCGTGCGTGGCGCTCGCGGCCTGTGGCGGCAGCTCCAGCAGCTCAAGCTCGGCCGGGGGCAAGACCGGTGTCGTCAACGCCAAACCCGGGGGGTCGTTGACGGTGCTGCTCAATTCCGGTTACGAGGGCGCCTGGCCGACCGGACTGGATCCCGCGACCAACACCAACGGCGCCGCCAACCAGGACCTGATGAACTCTATCTACGGCAACCTGTTCGAGCTCGGTGCCGGCGGCAAGATCACGGGTGACCTCGCCAGCGGGTACAGCTTCGCCGACGGCGGCAAGACGCTGACGATCCACATCCGTCCCGGCGTCAAGTTCACCGACGGCACGCCCTTCAATGCGGCAGCCGTCGAGTACAACTTCACGCGCGACATCGCCTCGCCCTGCACGTGCTCTCCCAAGGGCGCCGGCTGGCCGCTGGCGAAGGTCGGGGTGACGACGCCGAACGCCTCCACCGTTCAGCTCCACTACCTGCAGCCTTTCGCGCCGGCCGTCGATGACTTCATCGATTCCGACGTCAACTGGATCGCGTCGCCGACGGCGCTGAAGAAGATGGGTGGGCAGGCGTTCAAGATCACCCCGGTGGGCGCGGGGCCGTTTGTGGTGGTCAGCGACCATCTCAGCTCACAGTTGGTGCTCAAGAAGAATCCGAACTACTGGCAGGCCGGCCATCCACTGCTCGATCAGCTCACGTTCAAGTCGATCGGCGGCGACGAGGCTGCGTACGAGGCGATGCTCGCCGGTCAGGCTCAGGCCTACGTGGACATGTCCACGCCGGCGATCATCAAGGAGTCGAAGTCGAACTCTGCCCTGACGGTGACACAGCAGTCGTCCACCTCGCCATACGACCTGCAGCTGAACACGTCGATCCCGCCCTTCAACAACAGGCTCGCGCGGGAGGCGATCTATTACGCCACCGACACGCAGTCGATCGCCACGCACATCTTTGACAACCAGTTCCCGATCACCCAGTCGTTCACCGGTCCTGGTGGATTGTTCTACGAGCCCACTATCCCCGGCTACCGTACCTACGACCTGGCGAAGGCCAAGGCGCTCGTCAAGCAGCTCGGCGGGCTGACAGTCAGCCTGGATACGATCAACGTCCTGGTCGCGACCCAGACGACCGAGGCGCTCCAGAGTCAGTGGGCGCAGGCCGGGATCAAGGCGACGATCCACAGCTACGATCTGGCTCCGCTGATCCAGCAGTTCCAATCCGGCAAGTGGCAAGGGTTCGTCCAGACCGCCGGCTCCTGGGATCCCGCCGCCGGCGTTGGCGTCTACTTCCGGTTTGGATCAAAGTCGCCGTTCAGCGGGGTTCACGACCCCAAGCTCGACGGGCTGCTCCTCCAGGCGGCCGGGACGCTTGCCAGCAGCCCCCGCGCCAAGCTCTACGCGTCGGCGGCGAAGTACATCTCAGACCAGGCTGACGGACCGTTCCTGTTCGCCTGGGCGCCGTCGCAGATCGCCAAGCGAGGAGTTTCCGGGCCCGGCCTGACCACGCCCTTGCCGGCGGTCGTCGTCTCGGCCAACGTGCTCTGGGAGGATGTTTCCAATAGCGGGTGATCGCGACGCCCGGAGGCGAGCGGGATGAGCGCGTCAGCGTCCGCCCAGTTGCCCCGCCCGACCGCGGGCCGCCTCTTGCGAGTGGCCCGTGTGCCGGCGGTGCGGATCATCGCCCGCCGCCTGGTGGCCGCGATCCTGGTGCTGTGGGGCGTCACGCTGCTGACGTTCATCGTCATGAACTCGCTGCCGGGAGATGCCGGCCAGGAGCTTCTGGGAGCGAACGCAACCCCGGCCGAGGTCCACCAGCTCGACGTCAAGCTGGGGCTGACGCGACCGTTCCTGACTCGCTACGGCGACTGGCTGCACGGGGTCGTGACCGGCAACCTCGGCAACTCGCTGTCAAGCGGCCAGCACGTGAGCACAATCCTCGGCCAGGACCTGCCGGTGACCTTCGAGCTGGTTGCCTTCGCATTCCTGCTCTCGCTCGTGCTGGCGGTCCCGCTGGCCCTGCTGGCGGCGCGCCGGCCGAACGGGATCGTCGACCGGCTGACGATGATCCTCAGCATGGCTGGGCTGTCGGTCGCCAACTACGTGCTCGCGCTTGTGCTCGTGTACGTATTCGCGGTCAAGCTCGCGGTGCTGCCGGCGATCGGGTTCGTAGCGATCGGCGACAGCTTCTCGCAGAACATCCGCTCACTGACGCTGCCGGCGGTGTCGATCGGGTTCCCACTGCTGTGCTTCTACACGCGACTGCTGCGCGCCGACCTGCTCGAGCAGATGCGCAGCGAGGACTACGTCATCACGGCAAGAGCCAAGGGCATCGGTCCGTGGCGGGTGCTCGTCCGCCACGCGCTGCGCAATTCGTTGATCGGGCTGCTGACGATCGTGGCGCTGAACCTCGGCACGCTGCTGGGGGCGACGGTGATCACCGAGCAGATCTTCGCCCTGCCGGGCATCGGCCAGGGGCTCCTGCAGGCGATCAGCAACCGCGACGTTCCCGTCGTCGAGGCGACCGTGCTGGTGTTCGCGGTCGTCGTCGTGCTCGCCAACCTGTTCGCCGACATCCTCTACTCGGTACTCGACCCCAGGATTCGCTATGGCCGGCCGGCCGAGTGAGTACCCCGGAGCCGGGGCGCCGGCCCCGGTCGATCTCGCACTTGCCGAGCCCGCGCCGGGCGGCCGCTCACGACTGCTGCGCGGCTCGCTCGGGGTCACGGTGCCGGCGGTGATGATCGCGTCGATCTTCGGCGTCTGCTTCATCTGGCCGCTGATCGGGCCGGTCCCGCAGCCGACCGGGGGAAACATCCTGAACGCAAACCTGCCCGCTTTCTCCCCCGGCCATTTTCTCGGCACCGATCCGGTCGGTAACGACGAGTGGTCGCGTCTGCTCTACGGCGGCCGCACCTCGTTGGAGATCGGGCTCGCGGTGAACGGCATCGGGATGCTGCTGGGCGGCCTGCTCGGCGCCCTCGCCGCCTATCTCGGCGGCGTCCGCGACGCGGTGATCATGCGGATCCTGGACGTGCTGATCGCGTTCCCCTCGCTGGTGCTGGCGATCGCGATCGCGCAGGGCCTCGGTCCCGGTGAGCTCCACACGATCTGGGCGCTGTGCTTCTTCAGCGTGCCGGCGTTTGCGCGGATCGCGCGGGCCGCGTCGCTGCGCGTACGCGAGCACACATTCATGGTCGCCTCGCGGCTGTCGGGAACCAGCCACTGGCGCGTGCTGGCCCGCCACGTCGCGCCGAACATCCTGCCGCAGCTGATCACGTTCGCACTGCTGGGGATGGGGATCACGATCATCCTCGAAGGCGCGCTCAGCTTCCTCGGGCTCGGAATCCCAGCCCCGGCTCCGAGCTGGGGAAACATGATCGCCGCGGGCCAGGGGATCCTGTCCGCCGAGCCGCGCTACGTGCTGATCCCGAGCGCGGCCCTGTTCATCACCGTGATCTCGTTCAACCTGCTCGGGGACGGGCTCAGAGCGCGCTGGAGCGCCCGGTGACCGCCAACGGCACAGCCCAGGCCAAGGCGCCGCTGCTGGAGGTGCAGGGCCTCAGCGTCGAGCTCGGCCGCGGCCAGCAGGTCGTGCGCGCGGTCGACGGCCTCAGCTACTCGGTCGCCCGGGCACAGACCGTCGCGATCATCGGCGAGTCGGGGTCGGGCAAGACCGTCAGCTCCCGCGCGATCATGGGGCTGTTGCCGGACCATGCGGTCGTGCGGGGGTCGATCCGCTTCGAGAGCCAGGAGCTGGTGGGCCTGTCCGAGCGCGGCATGCGCGCGCAGCGCGGGAGTGCGATCGCGATGGTGTTCCAGGATCCGACGCGGTCCCTGAATCCGACGATGCGCATCGGCGCCCAGATCACCGAGGCGATCCGGGCCCACGGTGGGGTCTCCCGGGCGCAGGCCCGCGACCGAGCGATCGAGCTGATGGAGCTGGTCCGGCTGCCCGGCGCGGAGGAGCGGATAACGCACTATCCCCACCAGCTGTCGGGTGGGATGCGACAGCGGGTGATGATCGCGATCGCGATCGCGGCCGATCCCAAGCTGCTGATCGCCGACGAGGCGACGACGGCGCTCGACGTCACCACCCAGGCGCAGATCATGGAGCTGCTGCACGACCTACAGCAGCGCCTCGGCATGGCGCTGATCATGATCAGTCACGACCTTGGCCTGGCGGCAAGCTTTGCCGACGAGGTGCTCGTCATGTACGCCGGCCGCGCCGCCGAGCGCGCGCCCACCCGCGAGCTGTTCGCGCGTGTGAGGATGCCCTACACGCGAGCGCTGTTGGACGCGATCCCGCGGCTGGAGCGGCCGTCACACTCGCCGCTGGCGGCGGTCCCGGGCCAGCCTCCGAACATGGCGCTGATCCCCGACGGCTGCCCATTCGCGCCGCGCTGTCCGGACGCCACCGACGAGTGCCGCCGGGTGACGCCACCGTATGAGGAGCACGAGCCCGACCACTGGTGGGCGTGCTGGCACCCGTGCGCGGCCGGTGGTGACGCGTGAGCGCTCAGGCGCCGCTGCTGGAGGTCCGCGACCTGGTGCAGGAGTTCGAGGTCCGCGGCCCTGGCGGCGTCAAGACCGGCGTCGTGCACGCCGTCTCCGGGATGTCGTTCACGGTGCAGGCGGGCGAGACGCTCGGACTGGTCGGAGAGACCGGCTCGGGCAAGTCGACGCTGGCCCGGGCGGTGCTGCAGGCCCCCAGGCCGAAGTCCGGCGAAGTGCTGCTGCGCGGCGAGGACCTGGTCAAGCTGCGTGGGCGGCGACTGCTGCAGGCGCGCCGCCACGTGCAGATGGTCTTCCAGGACCCGTTCGGCTCACTTGACCCGACGTGGCGCGTGAACCAGATCGTCGAGGAGCCGCTGATCGCGTTCAAGTTCGGCAGCCGCGCCGAGCGCCGCCGGCGGGTCGCTGAGGTGTTGGAGCACGCGGGTCTTGACCCCGCGCGGTTCGGATCGCAGCGCCCGCGCGAGCTCTCAGGCGGTCAGGCCCAGCGGGTCGCGATCGCCCGCGCGCTGGCGCTCGACCCGGCGCTGATCATCTGCGACGAGGCGGTCTCCTCACTCGACGTGCTGATTCGCGCGCAGGTGCTGAACCTGTTCGAGCGGCTGCGCTCGGAGCTGGGGCTCTCCTACCTGTTCATCGCCCACGACCTGTCGCTGGTCAAGCAGGTCTCCGATCGCGTGGCGGTCATGTACCTGGGCAAGCTGTGCGAGATCGGTCCGTCGGAGTCGCTGTATCGCGAGCCGCTTCACCCGTACACGGCTGCGCTGCTGGCCTCGATCCCCAGTCCCGACCCGACCGTCGCCCGGGTTACGGTCGAGCAGACGATCCAGGGGGAAGCGCCGTCGCCCCTGGAGCCGCCCAGCGGCTGCCGCTTCCGGACCCGCTGTCCCCGCGCACAGGAGCGCTGCGCGCTGCAGGAGCCGCCGCTGCGCCAGCTCGGCGAGGATCACTACGCCGCCTGTCACTTCCCCGTCTCCAGCCAGCCGCCCGTGCCGGCGTCGACCGCCACCGCCACGCCATGACGTCCAGGCTGCCCGCCTACGACATGCGCGATCCGGCGCCGCTGACCCTGACGCGCGAGGAGCTCGTGCGGATCCAGGGCGAGCGCCTGCGAGCGATGGTGGCCTATGTCTGTGAGACCTCCCCGTTCTGGCGGCGCAAGCTTGCGCAGATCGACGTGGCGCCCAATGACATCCGCGGGATCGCCGACCTGTCACGGCTGCCGTTCACGACTCGCGCCGAGCTCGACGCCGACCAGGCCGAGCACCCCCCGTTCGGCCAGTACACCTGCAGTCCGCGGGAGAGCTGGATGGGGCTGTTCACCACCTCGGGCACGTCGGGACGCAAGCTCAAGCGCGTCGTCTCGTGGCGTGACTGGCGGCTGATGGTCGAGCGCTTCTACCGGTTCCCCGCGCCCCCGCCCGGCGAGATCTTCATGCTGCTGGGCCCGATCGACGGCCTGCTCGGGCCTGCCGTCGGGGTCGAGGCGATGCGCGAGCGGGGGGCGATCCCGGTCCTCGCGGGTCTTTGGGACACGCGCACGAAGGTGCAGGCGATCGCCGAGCTGCGCCCGGGGGCGATCGCCGGCGCCGCGTCCTACATCGTCCACCTCACGGAGGTGGCGCGCGAGATGGGGATCGACCTCTCAAGCTGCGGCCTGCGGACGGTGACCTCGTTCGGAGAGCCGGGCGTGGCGGTCGACGCCACCCACGACGCGATCGGCCGGCGCTTCGGTGTGCAGGAGATCGTCGACGGCTACGGCCTCACCGAGGTGTGGCCGCTGGGCGCCAACTGCCCGGCCTCGGGCGCGCTGCACATCGCCGACGACATCGCGATCGTGGAGTGCATCGACCCCGACACCGGTGAGCGGCTGCCCGAGGGCGAAACGGGCGAGCTCGTGTTCACGAACCTGATCGGAGACACCCAGCCGCTGCTGCGCTACCGCAGCCGTGACGTCGGGCGGCTGATCGTCTCTGAGCCGTGTGAGTGCGGCAGCACAGTGACGCGGATAGAGCGGATCGAGGGGCGGACCGACGACATGATCTGGTACCGCGGCGTCAACTTCTTCCCGACCGCGGTCGAGGAGATCGTCCGCCGCCACGGCGAGCTTTCACCCGAGTACCGGATCGTGCTCGACGACGGGCCGCGCGGCCTGCCGGTGGTGACGATCCAGGTCGAGGCGCCGCTCGATGCACCGGCGGAGCTACGCGAGCGAGTGCGCAGCGCGCTGCGCGGCGGCCTCGGGGTCAATCCCGAGGTGGAGGTGCTCGCACCGGGAGCCTTGCCACGGGCCGAGCAGACGAAGGCCAAGCGAGTGCTCGACCGCAGAACCGACGGCCTCACAAACGCGAAGGGAGTGCCATGAAGCCAGGGCGATTCGTAGTCGATACCCATGTCCACGCACAGCGGTTTGCCGCCGGAGGTGCGCTCGCCGAACGTGAGGTCGCGCAGACCGGGCAGTGGGACATGCTCGGCGCGACCATGTCGGGTCTGGTTCCCTACGCGAACACCGGACGGCTTGAATACGACATGGACTGCTACGGCGTCGACATGTGCGTACTGCTGCCGGCGTTCGGGATGACCGACGAGCTCAACCTCGAGATCGTCGCCGGGACTCCGGACAAGTACGTGGCCGCGTGCGGCATCACCGACTACATGCTCCGTTGCCGGCAGGGCGAGGACGAGTGGACGATCGACGGGGTGTGCGCGGAGTTCGACCGGCTGCTGGGGACCGGCGACTTCGTCGCGATCGGCGAGTCGATGCCCTACATGCCGGTGCCTTATGACCACCACCGGCCGGTCAGCCGCACCGAAGCGGTAACCAACATGCTGCGAATCGCCGAGGTCGCCGACCGCCACGGCGTGCCGCTGCGCTACCACACAGGCATCCCGATGGGCTACACCAGCCCGTACTCCTCCGGCTTTCTCGGCCCCGCCGACTTCAATCCGCTGTGGGGCCACGACATCGCCGCCGCGTTTCCCAACCTGACCCTGATCTTCGACCACGGGGGCATCCAGGCGTGGTGGTGGGAGCGTTGGTATGAGGAGTGCCTGAACGTTGTCGGAGCGCACGACAACGTCTACGTCGAGACCGGCCTGTGGTGGCGAGAGCTATACGAGCGTCCGCTCGTCGATCCCAACATCGGCCCTGAGAAGCTGCTGTGGGGCACCGACTGGGGCGCGAGCATGCAGATCTACTCCCAGCTCGGCCGTCAGCCGCCGAGCTATGCGGTTCAACTGCGCAAGGAGGGGATCGTCCACTACCAGGTCGACTACTGGGGTTGGAGCCTGCGCGAGCTGACCTCGTTGCGGCTTTCGCAGGACGACATGAACCTGATCCTCGGCGGCAACGCGGCGCGGGTGTTCGGCCTCGACGTCCCCTTTACCCGCCTGTTCAAGCCGCCGTCCGACGAGGTTGGTCGCCGGCCGCGTGACAGGAGCGAGCATGCCTGAGACCTTCCGCATCGCCACCGAGGAGGCGTTCGCGGTCCCCGAGCAGTTTGAGGCCTACAGCGCGCTGGGCCGCAGCACCTGGCGCAGCGCGGACGACCAGCTCGCCGAGGCGATCGGCCGCCACCCGACGCGCTACGCCGGGCTGGCGGCCCTCGCGCCGCACGATCCCGATCGCGCGGTGCCGGAGATGGAGCGGGCGATCCGGACCGAGCTCGAGACCGAGCGCATCATGTGGGCGATCGACTACCCGTACCAGAGCACGCCCGAGCCCGTGGCGTTCATGGACGGCGCCGATCTGTCACCCAGCGAGCGCGAGCAGATCTACGCCGGCAACGCCGAGCGAGCGTTCCACATCGGCGTGCGTAAGGCGGTGAGCGCCTGATGCGCATGATCGAAGTCGCACCCGACCGCAGCCTGGTGCACGTCGACCGGCAGCCGCAGGCGCCGGGACCCGGCCAGGCGGTCGTCGAGGTCGCCTACTGCGGGATCTGCGGATCCGACCTCCATTTCCGCGACGTTCCCGAGCTGTTCCCCGACGGAACGGTGCCGGGCCACGAGCTCTCGGGCCGGATCGTCGAGCTCGGCTCAGGGGTGCAGGGGTGGAGCGCCGGCGCGCGGGTGACCGTGCTGCCGTTCGGGCAGTGCGGCGAATGCGAGCTGTGCCGAAGTGGCAACGAGCAGGTCTGCCCGCACGCCATCACCAACGGTGTCGGCCTGGGAACCGGGCGGCCGGGCGGCTACGCGGAGCGGCTGGTAGTCGACGCGCGGATGCTCTACGCGCTGCCCGACGCCGTCGACGACCGCGCGGGAACGCTGGTCGAGCCGCTGGCGGTCGCCGTGCGCGCGGTGGGCAAGGCGGCGGTCGGGCTCGGCGAGCCGGTGATCGTGCTCGGCACGGGCCCGATCGGATTGCTGACCGGGCTGGTCCTGCGCGAGCGCGGCTACGAGCGGATGACCATGGTCTCCCGCAATCCGGCTCGCGGTCGTCGCGCCGCGGAGCTCGGGCTGCCGGTGGTCTCGCTGGCGCAGTTCGAGGCCACCGCGACGACCGCGGAGGCGCCCGTGTGCGTGTTCGAGTGCGCGGGCACACCCTCGGCGGCGCGCCTGGCGGTCGAGGTGCTCGCGCCACTCGGCCGCCTGATGCTGGTGGGCGTGTCGATCGCGCCGCTTGATCTGCCTGCGCCAGCGGTTGTGCTCAAGGAGCTGCAGATAAGCGGGGTCCTGACTTACCGCCCCGAGGAATTTGCCGAGGCGATCGACCTGCTCGCTCGGGGTCGGATCCCGGTCGACCAGCTGATTACCGACACGGTGCCGCTGGCCCGGGCCGAGGCGACGTTCCAGGCGCTGACGTCGCCGGGCAACGAGCAACTGAAGGTGCTGCTGGTGCCATGACGTTGACCGCCGACATCCCCCGGCTTGACGTCGATCCCTACTCGCCAGAGTTCCGCGATGATCCATACCCGTACTACACGCAGATGCGCAACGCCGGACCCGTGGTCTGGCTGACGCGCTACGAGCACTACGCCGTGGCGGGGCACGCCGAGACCAAGGTCGTGCTCGACGACTGGGAGACATTCGGCTCGACGCGAGGGTTCGGCCTCCATGATCCCGAGCGCGAGCCGCCGCTGGTCGACTGTCCCGAGTACGAACGGCTGGCGGCGATCCCGCACATGCGTTCGGATTCGATGCGTGGTCTGCTGGACGCCGTGCGACCGGATCCGCCCGACCACGATCCGATCCGACGGATGTTCATGCGGATGCTCGCTCCGCGACTGGTGCGCGACTGGCGCGAGCGGATCTTCGCCGCCGCCGATGAGCTCGTCGCGGGCCTGGTGGTAAGGCGGACGTTCGACGCCGCGGGAGAGCTCGCCGACCAGTTCGTGCTCAACGTGATCTGCGACATGGTCGGCCTGCCGCAGGCGGGCCGCGAGCACGTGATCGCCTACGGCAACATGGCGATGAACACGAGCGGGCCTCGCAACGACATCTACCTGGAGTCGATCGAGCAGGCGGTCGACGCGGTCGCATGGGTCGATCAGGTCTGCGCGCGGGAGGCGCTCGCACCGGGAGGGATCGGCGAGCTGATCTTCGACGCCGTCGACGCCGGCGAGCTCGAGGAGGAGATGGGCAAGGCGTTCGTGCGCGTGTTCCCGACCGCCGCGGTCGACACCACCTCGAGCACGATCACCAACGCGATCTACGATCTGGTCGCCAACCCGGATCAGTGGCGGCGGCTGCACGAGGACCCGTCGCTGGCGCGCAAGGCGTTTCAGGAGACGATGCGCTTCACGCAGGCGATCCACCCCTTGTACCGCACGACCACGTGCGACTCCGAGCTCGGCGGCGTGACGGTGAAGGGCGGGGTCAAGATGGCGGTGTTCCTCGGCTCCGCCAACCGCGACCCCCGGGTGTTTGACCAGCCGGACCGCTTCGAGATCGCGCGCGACGCGACGGCGCAGCTGGGATTCGGCTCCGGGATCCATTCGTGTGCCGGGCAGACGCTGGCCAGGCTGGAGGGCGAGGCCGTGCTGAGGGCGCTGTTGCGTCACGCGGGGTCGGGTCTCGAGCTCGACGGCGAGCCGACCCGTCGGCGCCACAACACGTTGCACACGTGGGCCAAGCTGCCGGTGAAGGTGGGGGAGGGCTGATGCCGAGGGTCGTGTACGAGACGGCGGCGGGCGAGCGGACCGAGATCGAGGCGCCGCTCGGCGCCACGGTCCGCAACCTCGCGCTCGCCAACGGCATCGATGGGATCATCGGCGAGTGCGGCGGGGAGATGATGTGCGCTTCCTGCCACGTGTACGTCGACCCGGCGTTCCTGGACCGATTGGCGCCGGTGCGCGAGGAGGAGGACGAGATGCTCGAGTCGACCGCTTCAGAGCGCCGCGACAACAGCCGGCTGAGCTGCCAGATCGCGATCACCGACGAGCTCGACGGCCTCGTCGTGCGCCTGCCCCCCGAACAGCTCTGAGCGCGGGTGCGAGCGGCCGCGGCAGTGGTAATCGTCGGCGCTGGGCAGGGTGGCCTGGAGACGGCCGCGGCGCTCCGGGCCGCGGGTCACGACGGACGGGTGGTCCTGGTCGGCGACGAGCCGGGTCTCCCGTACCAGCGCCCGCCGCTGTCAAAGGCGCTGCTGGCGGGCGAGGCCAACGCGGGGGACGTCGTGCTGCGCCCGGTGGCGTTCTTCGCCGAGCACGAGATAGAGCTGCTCGCCGGCCGGCAGGTCGTCTCACTGGACCGAACGCGCCGTCGCGCCCGGCTAGACGACGGCGCCGAGCTGGACTACGACCATCTGGTGCTCGCCACCGGCGCGCGTAACCGGCGGCTGGCTCTGCCCGGTGCCGAGCTGGACGGGGTGCTGTCGCTGCGGACCGTCGCCGACGCGATCGAGTTGCGCGAGCGACTGTCGCAGACCGAGGAGCTGACGATCATCGGCGCCGGGTTCATCGGCCTGGAGGTGGCGAGCGTCGCCCGGGCGGCGGGGGTCGCGGTGACGGTGTTCGAGATCGCCCAGCAGCCGATGGCGCGGATGCTCTCGGAGCCGGTCTCGCGATTCTTCACCGCTCGCCACCGCCAGCGCGGCGTCGAGCTGCGGTTGGCCGACGGGGTTCAGCGGATCGTCGGGGAGCGGGGACGCGTCACCGGGGTCGTCGACGGCGCGGGCCAGCGCTGGCCCGCGCAGCTGGTGCTGACCGCGGTCGGGATCGAACCCAACGACGAGCTCGCGGCGGGCGCCGGGTTGGCGGTGGCGCGCGGGGTGTGCGTGGACGAGTGGCTCGTGAGCGGGGATCAGGCGATCTACGCGCTCGGCGACTGCGCGCGCTTTCCGTCTCGGTTCAGCGCAGCGCCGGTGCTGCTGGAGTCGGTGCAGAACGCATCCGAGCAGGCGCGCGCGGTGGCCGCGCGGATCGCCGGTGGCGACGGGGGCTATGACGCGGTGCCGTGGTTCTGGAGCGATCAGGCCGGGGTGCGGCTGCAGATCGCCGGGCTGACCGCGGGCTCGGACGAGGTGGTCGTGATCGGCGAGCCCGAGACGGGGCGCTTCTCGAGCCTGTGCTTCACCGATGGGCGCCTGCTCGGCGTCGAGTCGGTCGGACGGCCGGGCGACCATGTCGCCGCGCGGCGGCTGCTTGCCGGCGGCTCGGCGCTGTCGCCGGCGGTGGCCGGCGGCGAGGACTTCGACCTCAAGGCATATGCGCGCGCGGCTTGACCCGGACGGGGAGCTTCGCCCAGGTGTGGAGCGTGTTGTTGGCCCGGCGCACCGGTTCGCCGTCGAGCTCGATCCGCTCCACGTGGTGGGCGAGCGCGCCGAGCAGGCACTCCGCTTCGAGCGTGGCGAGCATCTGACCCGCGCAGGCATGGATGCCGATGCCGAAGCCGATGTGCCCGCTCGCGTCGCGGCGGATGTCGAACCGGTTTGGATCCTCGAACCGCCTCGGGTCGCGGTTGGCGGCGCCGAGCAGCGCGAGCACCTTGCGGCCCGGCGCGAGCGTCACGCCGGAGAGCTCCACCTCCCGCGTCGTCGTCCGGTAAAGCGGCTGGGGCGCGAGGTCGTGGCGCATCGTCTCCTGGAACGCCTTGCGGGCGAGCGACGGGTCGTCGCACAGCAGCTCCCACTGATCGGGATCCAGAACGAAGTTGTGGATCGCGTTGGTGATCGTGCTGGCCGTCGTATCGAAGCCGGCGATCGGGAACACGCGCGCGAAGGCGCTCGCCTCCGCTTCGGTTATCTCATCATCGTCAGCCATCTCGTAGAGCCGCTCGCCGAACCCGCCCGCAGCGATGTTCTCCCGGCGGCAGGCCCATTCGACCCATGTCACCGCCGGGATCGCCGCCGCGATCGAATCCAGGTAGCGCTGGTCTCGCGGACCGCTCGTGTTCATTGCCATGTCGCCGAACGCGATCAGGTGCTCGCGCCCTTCCTCGGGCAGCCCGGTCGTATCCGAGAGCATCTTCAGGACGTAGGCATCGGAGAGGTCGGTGGCGGCGTCAAAGCTCCCGCGCGCCACGACGCGAGCGACCAGGACCTCGGCCTCCCGCGCGAAGCGCTCTCGCAGGCCGCGGATGAACGCCGGGGTCAGCAGACGCGTCAGGATCCGGCGTCCGGCGGCGTGCTCCGGCGGGTCGGCCCGGGCTCCGTCGAGCAGCATCCGCATGCCCTCCGTGTCCATGCCCGGCTCGTGTTTGAAGGGGGCGTACTCGGGCGTGTCGACGAGCGGGGTGTCCAGCGCCATGTCGGTCAGGCCAAAGCCGCGATTGGTCGTGAACGTCTCCCAGTCCCCGAGCACCGCTCGCACCTCGTCGTAGCGCCCGACGGCGTACAGGTCGTAGCGCGTCAGCCACACCACCGGGCCGGCATCGCGCAGTTCGGCGTAGAACGGATAGGGCTCGGCAAGGAAGTCTGCCGAGTACGGGTCGAGGTCAAGCTGCGGAATGCGGCTGTCGAGCGCTACGGGTGCCTTCGTCTCTCCGATGGGAAGGCAATCTACAGCGGATCCTCCCGCGGGGCTTGCCGTTCAGCGCCGCGCTCCTTGGCTATCTGTGTGGGGGGGTGGGTGCGAATCGGGGTCCGAGCGGTCGGCGGCCATAGGGTTGGCGGCGAGGACCCCGCCGTCGATCGGGATCACCGTCCCGGTCAGGTACGCGGACTCCTCGCTGAGCAGAAACGCGACGAGCGCGGCGGCCTCCTCCGGGGTGCCGAACCGCCCCAGCGGAATCGCCGTGCGCAGCGCCAGGAACGCGTCGCCGGCCTGGTCACCGAGCTGGGACTCGAGCTCGTCCAGCAGCCCGGTCACGATGATCCCGGGGGCGATCGCGTTGACGCGCACGCCGATCCGCGCGCCGTAGGAGGACGCGTTCTTGACCAGCCCTATGACGCCGTGCTTGGCCGCCGTGTAGGGCACGAGGCTGTCTCCTCCGTGCAGGCCGGCCAGCGAAGACGTCGCCACGATCGCGCCGCCCCGGCCGTCGCGCTCGAACTCGCGCAACGCCGCCCGCAGTCCGAGGAAGACGCTGCGCAAGTTGACCGCGATCACGCGATCGAACTGTTCGGTCTCGACGTGCGGAAACGGCTCGAACGGGCCGGCGATCCCGGCGTTGAGGTGGACCAGGTCGACGCGGCCAAAGCGCTCGCGCGCGGCGCTCATGTAGCGCTCGACGTCCTCCTCGACCGAGACGTCGGCGCGCACGGCGATCGCGTTTGCGCCCGCGGCCGCCGCCACGCGCTCGGCTGCGGCGGCGTCCCAATCGACCACGACCACGCGGGGGCCCGCGCCGGCCAGCCTGTGCGCGGTCGCCGCGCCGATGCCGCTTCCCCCGCCGGTGACGATCGCGACTTTGTCCTGGTGTGACATGCCCTCTCCTGGATTCGATGCGTTAGGAGGTATCAAGTGCAACTGCAAGGGAAGGTAGCCCTGATAACCGGAGGCGGGATAGGGATCGGCGCGGCAGTGGCGCGCCGGTTCGCCGCCGAGGGCGCGTCGGTGGTCGTGATGGCGCGCCGTGCGGAGCTCGTCGAGAGCGTCGCGAGCGAGATCGGGGGGGAAGCGGTCTGCGGCGACGCCGCCGAGCCCGAGGATGCCCGCCGCGCGGTGCAGCTGGCGGTGCAGCGGTTCGGCGGGCTCGACGTGGTCGTCGCCAACGCCGGCCAGGGACACATGAACGCCGTCGCTGAGACGACCGATGAGCAATGGGCCGAGAGCTGGCGCGCCAATCCGACGACGGCGTTCTGCACGATACGCGCGGCGCTGCCGCAGCTGATCGAACGCCGCGGATCGGCGGTCCTGATCGCCTCGGTCGCCGGCATCCTCGCCGGCCCGCGGATCGCCGCCTACACGACCTCCAAGCACGCGATCCTCGGCTTGACGCGGTCGCTGGCGCGAGACTATGGACCGCAGGGCGTGCGCGTCAACGCGATCTGCCCGGGGTGGGTCCGCACGAGCGTGACCGACGGAATCGTCACGATGATCGCCGAGCGCGAGGGCGTGGAGATCGAGGAGGCTCGCTCCCGGCTGACCCGCCACGTTCCGCTGCAGCGGATGGCCGACCCCGCCGAGCTCGCCTCCGTGTGCCTGTTTCTGGCCTCGCCGCAGTCGTCGTTCATGACCGGCGCGGTGCTGATCGCCGATGGCGGCGCGCACGTGGTGGAGGTGGGGACGCTGGAGTTCGGGTGAGCGCGGCCTAGAGCCCGTAGAGCGCCGCCGCGCTCTGGCGCAGCACGCCTTCGCGGCCGTCGTCGTCGTGCTGCCCGAGCAGTGTCGACAGGCCGTCGCCGTGCTCGTGCGGGAAGTCGCTGGCATACGCGAGCATGCCGGCGCCGCCGAGCATCTCCAGCAGCTGATCCGCGGCCGCCGGATCATCGGGCAGGTGCGCCGGCGCCGTGGTCGCGCGGAAATGGCGCCGGACGTATTCCGACGGCGGCTCCTTGACCCACGGCACCTCTCGCCAGACCCCCTTCCAGTCCTTGTCAAAGCGCCATAGCAGCGTGAGACGCTCGTCGCGGGCTAGGAACTCGTCGCGCAGCCAGTCGTTGATGGCGCTGGCGACGGCCGCCGAGAAGTAGGGGTTGCGGTGAGTCTCGAACCCCGTCAGGCAGTTGAGCACGGCGAGCCGCGGAGCTGCGGGGCCCAGGAACTGCTCGGCCAGCGCCGCGTAGGCTCCCGGGACGGCC